>Ga0068707_1002065_pt1 | contig 14145 bp, 12 predicted proteins | sample YNPNPMetaG_FD_66600 | JGI IMG/M metagenome (GOLD analysis project Ga0068707, IMG submission 66600) | Anoxygenic and chlorotrophic microbial mat microbial communities from Yellowstone National Park, USA - YNP NP MetaG | ecosystem: Environmental > Aquatic > Thermal springs > Hot (42-90C) >... | reverse complement strand
CAGCCGAAACCCGCGTACGGGGCGGTCCGGCACCTCCAGGCGGCGCTGGGGGAATACCGGTTCGGGCGGGTCGTGCGGAAGGACCCGGGAGACCTGTACGTGTTCGAGTTCCTGCACGGGGCCGACCCGGCCCGGAAGGTCTGGACGGCCTGGTCGCCCACGGGATCGGGGCGGGAGCGGGAGGCCCTCCTGGAAGGCCTGCCCGGGGCGGTGCGGAAGATCGAGCGGATGCCGGCGGGGGAAGGGGAACCTCCGCGCGTGGAGGGGAAGGAAGCCGGGCCGGGGGCGATCCGCCTGGTGATCTCCGAGAGCCCGGCGTACCTCTTCTTGGAAAAGGAGCACCCATGACGGCGACGGCCTTTTGGATGTCCCTGCTGATCGCCTCCGGCGGGCCGGAGGAACGGGAGGAGATCTCCCAGTACGGGATCACGTGGATCCTGGATCGGCCGGCCCCGGCGGGGAGGTACGTCACGGGCGACTGGTGGGTCGTCGGCCCCGTCACCGTGAAGGCGGTCGTCCCGGCCCCGGCCCCGGGCCGGAACGGATCCGTGGTCGATCCTCCCGCGGGGGAGAAGCAGGGCTACGACGACCGGATCGCCGGCTTCGACCCCGCGCTGCGGGCCTCCTTCCCCCTGATCCTCCGGCCGGGGCAGTCGCTCGTGACGGCGGCGAGTCTCGAGCGGGTGGGGGACCGGACGCCGGATACGGTTCCGGACCAATACGCGCGGGGGCCCCTCCGGACCGCGGCGGTGCTGACGGTCGTCGAGAAGCCCCCGCCGGCGGATGCCTTCCGACCCGGGTACGTGGGCTCCTGGAAGGAGACGTTCCCGGCCGGCCGGATCCGCCGCGACCTGCTTCCCCGCCTGGAGCCCCCCGGGCCGCTCCCCGAGGCGGCCCCGCTGGAACGGGTCCTGGAGCGGATCTGGCTCGACCACCAGAGGGAATGGGTCAACCGGATGATGCATCCCTTGGAGAACATGCCCGACTACGGCCGGGAGATCGCCCAGATCGTCTCCACGGTGGGCCTGCTCCTGCTGGTGGACGATCCGGGGGGCCGCCACGAGCGGATTCTCCTGCGGTTCCTCCAGAAGGGGATCGATTACTATGCGGCCGTGCGCTCGCACGACGACCTGTGGGTCGCCAACGGCGGGCACAATTCCGGGCGCAAGTGGCCCATCCTCTTCGCCGGGCTGATGCTGGGCCACGAGGGCATGGCGCACGTGAAGGCCACCTTCCAGGAGGACCAGCAGACCTACCGGGGCCGGGGGTTCCGCGGCCAGACGGTGCTCTGGCGGATCACGCTGAAGAATCCCAATTCCGGCCATGAGGAGGTGGACCCGGCGACCTGGAAGACCTTCGGGCGGGGAGACAACAACGGCCTGAAGGCGGAGGGGTACCGGAAGCTCAACGGGCCCACCTGGGTCGGGCAGGCGCTGGCGGCGCGGCTGACGGGCATGATGGAGTCCTGGGACCACCCGCCCTTCTTCGAGTACGTGGACCGGTGGGTTTCCGAGGAGGGGACGAAGGCCGCGGGGCATCCCTTCGTCACGGCGATGTGGGAGCACTACCGGGGGCGGGCGGACGAGATCGGGCGCTCCGTCCGGGCGCGCCGGGACGGTCACTGAAGGGCCAGGTACTGCGCGGCCATCCTCCCCAGGAGCGACTTCTCGAGCGCGGTCTGGCGGACCTGCTCCAGGAAAGGGGCCTGTTCGGGATTCAGGTCCCCGGTCGCCCGGAAGAACTGCCGAAAGCTCTTCTCGAAGGGGGGGAAGAGGGCCAGCGTCCGGGCGTATCCCTTCGCCTTCCGGCCCTCCGCCAGGGCTTCGCGCGCCTCCTTCGCCTCGGGGAGGTCGCCGAGTCTGGGGAGGAGGATCTTCCCGTAGTATTCGCCGAGGACGGGGTCTTGGGCGGCGAGTTCCCGGAGGAGCTCGAGGATGGCCTTCGCGCGGGCGGCGAGGCGGTCCCGCAGCCTTTCGGCCTTCGCCCGGAGCGCCTCGGCGGGCCGCCCCGTCGAGAGCAGGCGTTCGGCGGCCCGGAGGGCGCGCCCGACGCCCCCGGCGTTCGCGTCCCGGGCCAGGGGGGCGAGCTCCGGCTCGGTCCAGTCGGGCAGGTAGAGGAAGGGGGCCCAGGCGAGGTCGGATCGGCGGAACCCCTCGGCGGAGGCCACGACCTCGGCCGCCTCGATCGTGTGTCCCTTCCCCGTGATCCACCCGAACAGATCCGGCGATCCCCCCCGGACCGCCTCGCGGAGGACCTCCGCCATCCGGGCGGTCTGGCTCTCCCCGAGGATGGGGGCTCCCATCCCCCATTCCTTCTTCCCGACCGAGATGAACCAGCTCATCGGGGTGACCTTGGAGGAGACGGGGGTGAGGAAGTTGGAGGAGTAGAGGGCCGAGTGGCAGAAAGGCCACGCGGGGCCGCACGGGGCCCCGTTGTTGGGATGATCCCGCTGGAGGATCCCGTGGGGGACGCCCCCGCCGGAGAAGGAGGCGATCACCCCGCGGCCTTCCACGACCTTGTAGTCCGCGATCGTCTGGGCCACCGCCTCCCAGGCCGAGGCCGCCTTGCCCTCGGGATCCTTCAGGTTGTCGCCGTCCTGGTACTGCATGTTGATGCCGATGAGGTTGAACCGGTCGAGGAAGGGGCCCGCCCAGGAGCCGAAGTGGGGCGCCCCGCCCTGGCCGTTCTGGCCGTGGAAGAAGAGGTGGATCCCCGCGGGGTTGTCCTCGGAGTAGGACTTCGGGACGTAGATCCAGTAGTCGTTCCCGGGGCGCTTCGTGCGGGCCGCGTAGCTTCCCGTCCGCCCCCGGTTCTCCGAAGGAGGAAGCTTGAGGCCGGGCCCCGGCTTCGGGGCCTTCTGGGGGGGAGCCGCCGGCAGGGCCCCCAGCACCAGGGGGAGGAGGACCCCTCTCAAGAGGTTCATCGCGCCGCTCCGGTGGTTGAAAGTTCTACGGCGCAGGGCGTCTTCCGTCGAGGGCCTGCCGGAAACTTCCCCCGCCCCGGCCTTGTTGAATAGATAGCATGGGCAGAACAGTACAGAACAGTATTCCAATCCCCGGCGGGATCCCCAAGTACCGCCGGATCATCGACGAGGTCTGCCGGGAGATCGAGGAGGGCCGCCTCCGGCGGGGGGACGCCCTGCCCTCCATCAACCGGCGCGCCCGCCGCGACGGCCTGGCCCGCGACACGGTGGTCAAGGCCTATGCCGGCCTCAAGGAGATGGGCCTTGTGGAGAGCGCCCACGGAAAGGGATTCTACGTCGCCCGCGAGCGCGTGCCCAGCACGAAGCGCCTCTTCGTCCTCTTCGACGCCTTCACCCCCTACAAGGAAACGCTCTACGAGGCCCTCCGCGGGGAGGCCGCCGGGCGCGCCCGCCTCGAGATCTTCTTCCATCACTTCAACCCCGATCTCTTTTCCCAGCTCCTCGACGACGCCCGCGGGCGCTACGAGGCCTACATCGTCATGCCCTTCCCCCACCCGGCCGTCCTGCGGACCCTGGCCGCCTTCGACCCCGAGAAGCTCCTTCTTCTGGACATCCTGGTGCGCTTCCCCGGGAAGCGCTGCGCCGAGGTTCTCCAGAGCCACGACGAGGAACTGGAACGGGCCCTGGGGGAGGCGGAGGAACGGATCCGGCGCTACCGATCCTTCACCCTCGTCTTTCCCGAGGACAAGCACCATCCCCAGGTCATCAAACCGGCCTTCCGGAGGTTCTGCCGGAGGAGGGGAATCCGGGGCGGCATCGTCCGGCACCTGCCGGAGGCGGGGGTCGGCCCGGGGCAGGCCTGGTTCGTGATCGAGGACACGGATCTCGTGCGCCTGATCAAGATCTGCCGGGCGCGGGGGTACCGGCTCGGCCGGGATGTGGGGGTCGTCTCCTACAACGACACCCCCATGAAGGAGGTCGTCCAGGACGGCATCTCCGTCATCTCCATCGACTTCGCGGAGCTGGGCCGCAAGGCCGCCCGGATGGCCCTGGATCTCCGGCCCGGCCGGCGCATCGTCGAACCTACGCACTTCCTCTCGCGGAATTCCCTGTAGGAGGACCTGCCATGAACGGCGTGTGGAGGACCCTGGCCGCGGCGCTCGCGGCGGCCCCCCTGGCCTGCGCGGAGACTCCCGAGGGCCCCCCGGAAGGCCCCGCCATCGTCGTCCCCCCGGAGGCCTCCCCCCTGGAAACCCTGGCCGCCCGGGAGATCGCCCGCTACGTCTACCTGAGAACGGGGACCGTCCTGCCGATCCTCGCCGGCCGTCCCCCCGCTTCCGGAGCCGTCCTCGTCGCCCGGCGCGGCCGCCCCGCCGCCGCCGCGGCCTCCGCCCTCAAACCCCAGGAATACCTCCTCCGCCGGACCGGGGGGAATCTCCTGGTCTCCGGGGGAGACGACGTCGGGACCCTCTACGCCGCCTACCGCCTCGCCGAACACCTGGGGGTGCGCTTCTACCTCCACGGCGACGTCGTTCCCGACCGGCGGATCGCCTGGTCCCTCCCCGACCTCGACGAGACGGGAAAGCCCCTCTTCGACACCCGCGGGATCCAGCCCTTCCACGACTTCCCCGAGGGACCGGACTGGTGGGACCTCGACGACTACCTGGCCTGCTTCGCCCAGCTCGCCAAGATGCGGATGAACTTCTTCGGGCTGCACTGCTACCCCGAGGGGGGCGTGGGGCCCGAGCCCCTCGTCTGGATCGGGGCCCCCGGCGACCTGGCCCCCGACGGGAGCGTCCGCTTCGCCTATCCCTCCCAGTGGGCCAACACCGCCCGCCCCGGGATGTGGGGCTACGCGGCGATGAAGACGGGCGACTTCTGCGCCGGCGCCGCCGCCCTCTTCCCCGCCGACGACTTCGGCCCGGAGGTGCAGCGGGGGATGATGCCCCGCCCCCGCACGCCCGAGGAGAGCGCCGAGCTCTTCGAGCGCGTCGCCCGGATGCTGGGGGAGGCCTTCGCCTTCGGCCGCGCCCTCGGCCTGAAGATCTGCATCGGGACGGAGACGCCCCTCACGATCCCGAAGGCCGTCCGGGAGCGGCTCCAGGCGCAGGGGCGGGATCCCAAGGACCCCGCCGTGGTGCGGGAGGTCTACACGGCCATGTTCCGGCGCATCGCGAAGCGCTACCCCGTGGACTACTACTGGCTCTGGACGCCGGAGGACTGGACGTGGGGCGGGAACAAGCCGGGCCAGTACGAGGCCACGGTGCGGGACCTCCGGGCCGCCCTGGAGGCGCTGGAGGCGGCTGGCCGGCCCTTCACCCTCGCCACCTGCGGGTGGGTCCTGGGACCCCGGCACGACCGGGCCGCCCTCGACCAGGTCCTTCCCAAGGAATGCCCCATGAGCTGCATCAACCGCCAGGTGGGGCACGACCCCGTGGAGCCCGGCTTCGCCTCCGTCTCCGGCCGGCCCAAGTGGGCGATCCCATGGATGGAGAACGACCCGAACCTCGTGGGGCCCCAGCCCTGGGCGGGGCGCCTGCGGTACGACGCCGCCGACGCCCTCCGCCTCGGCTGCACGGGACTCCTCGGGATCCACTGGCGGACCAAGATCCTGGCCCCCAACGTCTCCGCCCTCGCCCAGGCGGGCTGGGACATGTCCTGGCTCCCCCCCGACTTCGACCGGACCCTGGTGCGGTCCCGTCCCGCCGCCCGCGTCCCCGGCCCCCGCGGCGGGCAGGTCGCCCGCTTCGGCGCCCCCGTGGAGAACACCGAGGAGGACCCCGTCTACCAGGTCGTCCGCTACGACGTGGACGGCTACGACCTCCAGGTCCCCAACGGGACCTACACCGTCACGCTCAAGTTCAACGAGCCCCATTACGCCGAGGCCGGCAAGCGCGTCTTCGGGGCGAAGATCCAGGACCGGACGGTCTTCAGGAACCTCGATCTCTTCGCCCGGGCCGGACGGAACCGGGCCTACGACGTCTCCCACCCGGCGGAGGTCCGGGACGGCTGGCTGCGGATCGAGTTCGAGCGGGAGGTGGAGTTCCCCTGCATCGCGGGGATCGCGATCGAGGGGACCACCTCGGACGGGAAGGCGTTCGCCCGGAAGATCAACTGCGGGGGCGAGGCCTGGAAGGACTACGAGGCCGACCCCGCGGTCGCCGCGGCCCCCAAGGGCGGCGGCCGGGACCGGGCCATGCCCGTGGAGGAATTCTACGCCGATCTCGCCCGGGCCCACTTCGGGGAGGAGGTCGCCGAGGCGGCCGGCCGGGTCCTCGCGAGGATCGACGGGGTGCGGCTCCCCGAGCCCTCCACCTGGAAGAGCGGCCCCGGCGACATCCGGGACGAGAAGACCGACGTGCGGGCGAAGTACGCCTTCGTGGAGGAGCTGGAGGCGCTGCGGGCCTCCGTGAAGGGCGCGGGGAACCGGGAGCGGTACGACTACTGGCTGAACACGTATCGGTTCATGCGGGCGATGGCAGAGGCCGGGGACGCCCGGGCCCGCCTGAACGAGGCCGTCCAGGCACTCAAGAAGGAGGCGGAGGGCGCCGCGAAGAGGGATCTGGCGCGGAAGGCCCTGGGGATCCGCCTGGAGCTGGCCCGGGCCTGGGAGCGCCTGATGACCTTCCAGCTGGCGGCCACGGACACCCCCGGGGAGCTGGGGACGATCGCGAACCTCGAGCAGCACAACCGGCTCAAGCAGAAATTCGTGGCGGCCCACGACGCGGCGCTCGAGGCCGCGCTGGGAGGGCCGCTCCCGGCGGAGGCGGGTCTCTCGGCGGCCTACGCGGGCCCGCCGCGGATCCTCGTCCCCACGGTGCGGACCCTGGCCCGGCCGGGAGAGGCCCTCGTGATCAAGGCCATGGTGCTCACACCGGGCTGCGGCCGGGACGACGCCGGCGCGCCGCCCCTGGCGCTCCGCTGGCGCCCCCTGGGGAAGGGAGAGTTCTCGAAGATCCCCATGCGCCACGTCGCCCGGCGGGTCTACCAGGGGACGCTTCCCCCCGCCCCGCCCGGCTCCTGGGGAGTGGAGTACTACCTCGAGGCGGAGGTCGGAGGGACAAACCTCGTCTGGCCCGCCACCGCCCCTGCCCTCGGCCAGACGGTCGTGACCGCCGAGGTGGGACGGAAATGATCCGGCCGCGGGGCCCGACGGGACTCCCCGGCACGGGGCCTGAGGGCGACGGCGCGCGGGAGCGGCGAGGGAGGATCCCCGGGCGGATTCAGGGGGACGCCGGAGGGCGGGCGAGCCGCGCCCGCCGCGATTCCAGGTCCCGGAGGGTTCGTTCCGCGGCCCCGGCGAACTCCTCGCGGGGGTAGTCGAGGCGGGAGCGCATCGGGTAGGGGACCGCCTGCTCCTTCCAGCGGGCGTGGTCCATCTTCCAGGAATTCCAGTAGTCGAGGAAGGCCAGGAACCCCTCGGGCATGGCGGTTCCCTCGACCAGGAAGAAGTTCCTCCGGATCGTCCCCCGGATCTCCTCCAGGAGGGGGAACAGGACGTCCTCGCAGCGACGGGTCCAGAAGGGGATCTCCTCCTTCCCGAGGGGGAAAATCTCGTTGCGGCCCAGCTCCGCGGCCGCCCGGGAGAACGCCCGATCGAGCTCCCGGGACAGGCGGACCAGGGGGGCGTAGAGTCCTTCGATCTGACGTTCGACGTGCCGGAGCTCCGCGCCGGGAACGCGGGGGAGGAGCTCGCCCTGGCGTTTCTTGAGGCGCTCGAATTCGCGGGCCAGGACCGTCCCCAGGTTGCGGGGGAACGGGGTCGGCGAGCGCCATGGGTAGGCCTCCCCCTTCTCCTTCCAGCGGCGGTGGAGCTCCCGCCAGGCGGCCTGGTGCTCCACCAGGGCGTCCAGGATCGCCGGGAGCTTCGGCCCGTCCACAAGGTCCCGCCGCTCCCGGGCCAGGGCCGCCATCTCGTCGTTGCGGGGCATGAGGTCGTTCTCGGCCCGGAAGAGCCAGTAGCGCAGTTCCCCCGGTGGAAGGGGGCCGTCGACGGGGAACACGTAGTCCCGCCCGAGGTGGACCAGGACGTCCTCGATGGCCAGGCGGGACTCCTCCACGAGGAAGAGCATCGGCCCGTAGAACTCCTCCAGCTGCCGCCCGATCCGTCCGAGCTCGGCGGCCTCGGGGGAGGGGGGCGCGGCGGAGGCGCACCCGGCCAGGAGGAAGGCCAGGGCGGAGGGCCGGGGGCGGGGAAAGGGGTTCATTTCGGGACCTCCCGGAGGATCCGGAGCGCCTTGGAGAAGAAGGCGGCCTCCTCCCGGAGCCCCTCCCGCTCGCAGAAGCGGGCGAGGCCCTCGTAACGGGCGGCCGGGTCGGCCCCCACGTTCCAGCAGAGCTTGGCCAGGCAGGGAGGACAGAGGGCCAGGGGCCGGGCGTCGGACTCCATCCGGTGGTTGCTCCCGTTCATGGCGCAGGGATGGGCGACGCAGTGGAGCATCCCGAGGATGTGGCCGGTTTCGTGGGTGGCCGTCTGGATCGTCCGGCGGAGGCAGAGCCGGAAATCCGCCTCAGACCGGGAGGGATCCCCGTTGCGGAAGATGGACCAGACCCCCACCCGGTCCCGCAGGGATGCCTCGCCGAAGACGAAATTCCAGCCGGGGCCGGGCCAGAGGTCGTCGGAGGTGAAGGCGAGCCAAGCCAGGGCGTCCTCCGGGCGGCGAGGAAGCAGGAGGTTTTTCAGAACCCAAGAGGTCAGGATCTGGGTGGCGCCGAGGTTCTCGCGGCGGGCCTCGGGGGGGACGTTCGCGGCCGAAAGCCGGGGCCGGACCTCGACGGGGACGGAGAAGTAGAGCCCCATGTATTCGGTCGCCTTCTGGAGGATCTTCTCCTGGTCGCCGGTGAATTCGCCCAGCGGCTGGATGTAGATCGTCCTGAGGCGGCGGCCGGGGCGGACGGGATCGCTCTCCTTGTATTCCGCGAAGGACTGGCCGGGTTCCGGGTGAACGGCCAGCCACTCCCCGGGCCGGGGTCTGCCGAGGGGGCGGTGCAGGATCTTGAGGGACTCGTACGGCTCGGGGAGCCTTTCCCCGGCCAGTTCCAGGGTCCGCCGGCGGCCCGGCCAGGCATCGTCCTGGGGCCTGCAGGCAGCCTCGAGCCCCCCCAGGAGGAGCGCCCACGGGACCATCATCCCCCCCGGAACGGACATCCCCGTACCCCGGGGCCCATTATAGCGGCCCGGAGGGAGGGGCGACGAGTTAGCGGATCTCGCGGTACTTGTCCTTCGGCACCCCGCAGAGGGGACAGCGATCCGGGGGCTCTCCGATCACGGTGTGGCCGCACACGGGGCAGACATAAAGGGGCGCCGGGGGAAGGTCCTTGCCGGACCGCACCGATTCCAGGGCCTTCGAATAAAGTTCGTAATGGATCTTCTCCACCTCCAGGGCGTACTTGAAGCCCCGCGCCGCCGCGGCCTGGCCCTCCTTCTCGGCCGCCGCCAGGAAGGGCGGGTACATGCTCTTGAACTCGTAGGACTCGCCGTCCATGGCCGTCTTGAGGTTGTCCGCCGTGCCCTTGATGCCCCCCATGGCGCGGAAATGGTTGTGGGCGTGGACGGTCTCGGCCTCGGCGACGGCGCGGAAGAGGCGGGCCACCTGGGGGAAGCCGTCGGCCTCGGCCTTCTGGGCGAAGGCAAGGTACCGGCGGTTGGCCTGGCTCTCCCCGGCGAAGGCCTCCTTCAGGTTCTCGGGCGTTGGCATGACGCGATCCTCCGAATCAAGGGTTCCGAGCCCGTGATAACACGGACCGCGCGGGGATGTCAACCCTGTCCCCGCCTGCGGTCACCGGGGCCGCCCCCGCCGCCGCTCGGGCCGCGGGGCGTCGCGGAGGATCGTCCCACCCCGGGCGTATGGTATTACGAGAAGCAACGGCATGGGAAGGAGCCTGCTCGCCGCGGCGCTGGCGGCCTCCGCGGTCGCCGCGGAAGGACCGCAGGGGCGCCCCCCCGCACGCCGACCCCACCTTTCCGAAGGCGTCCGGTTCGCCGTGGATCCCGACACGAACGCCTCCCGGCAGGCCGCCCGGTGGCGGGCCGACCGGCCGGCGGACGCGGCCCTCATGGAGGAACTGGCGAAGACTCCCGTGGCCTTCTGGCTCTGCGGCGGCGACGTCCGCGCGGCCGCCCGATCCCGCCTGGCGTTGTGCCGCCGGCAGGCGGCCCTCCCGGTCTTCGTGCTCTACAACATCCCGGACCGCGACGCGGGCCAGTTCTCCAGAGGGGGGGAGGCTTCGGGAGAGGCCTATCTCCGCTGGATCGGACAGTTCGCGGAGGCGGTCGGCACCGAGCCCGCCGTGGTCGTCCTCGAACCGGACGCCCTGGGGCTCATGGACCGCACGCCGGAGCCCCGGCGGGCCGAGCGGCACGCCCTGCTGGCCTCCGCGGTGGGAATCCTCGTCCGCTCCGGCTCGGTGGACGTGTACCTCGACGCGGGGCATCCGGCGTGGCTGCCCCCCAGGGAGGCGGGCCGCCGGCTCCGGCTGGCCGGGGTCGAAAAGGTCCGGGGCTTCGCCCTGAACGTCTCCAATTTCCAGCGGACGAGGGACTGCCTGGAGTACGGCCGGAAGGTCTCCGCCGAGGCGGGGGGAGGACATTTCGTCATCGACACCAGCCGGAACGGCAACGGTCCCCTGCCCCGGGAGCAGGACCGCGACGGGATGGGCTGGTGCAATCCGCCCGGCCGCGCCGTGGGGGAGCGTCCCACCGTGAAGACGGGAGACCCCCTCTGCGACGCCTTTCTGTGGATCAAGGTGCCGGGGGAGTCGGACGGGGCCTTCCGAGGAGGGCCGCCCGCGGGCGGCTGGTGGCCGGAATACGCCCTGGAGCTGATGAGGAACGCGACCGCCTCCCGATCCCCGGCGGCGGTCCCCCGGTAAAGGAGGTCCTGGCCCCTCCGCCGCCGAGTCGGGCAGGGAAGAAGGCATGAATCCTCGGGAGCGCATGGCCGTCGCGATGCGGAAGGGGATCCCCGACCGGGTCCCCGCCATGTGCCAGCTCTCCCTGGGCCACTACTTCCTCCGGGCCGGCCTCCCCCCCGTCGACATCTGGTTCACGGGGGCCGGCTTCGCCGAGGCCCTCCTCCGGCTGAGGGAGCGCTACGGATTCGACGGGATCCTGGTGAACATCCCCGGGCGCGATCCCGGCTGGAGGCGGGACGTGGAGCGGATCGCGGAGTCGCCCGAGGGGACGCTCGTCCTCTGGAAGGACGGGGCCCGCACGATCTTTCCCCCGGACGACTCCCCGCGGCACCAGCCCGCACCGGGCCGGCCCGCCCGGCCCGATTTTTCCTCCTTCGGGCCGGAGGACCTCGAGCGGGTGGACGACTATCCCCTCTACACCTGGGGCGTCTACCACACCCCGATCCTGCGGGGAAAGCGGCCCGGGCTCCTGGAGGAGGTCCCCGATTTCCTGCTCTCCACGGTGGACGAGGTGATCCGCCGCGCCGGCGGGGAGTATTCTGTCCACGCCGAGGTCTTCTCTCCCTTCACGCACTTCATGGAACTCTTCGGGTACGAAGGGGCCCTCCTGGGCCTGGCGGACGATCCGGCGAGGGCCGAGGCGATCCTGGAACGGCTCACGTCGGCCCCGGAGGCGCTGGCCCTCGCCTACGCCCGCCGGGGCGTGGACGCCCTCCTGATCTCCTCGGCCTTCGCCGGGGCGGGGTTCATCTCCCGCCGGTTCTACGAGCGGTTCGTCCTTCCCTTCGAGCGCCGGCTCATCCGCGCGATCAAGGCGGCCCGGCCGGACCTGCCGGTCTACACCCATACCTGCGGGGCCATCGGGGACCGGCTGGACCTCATGGAGGCGACGGGGCTGGACGGGATCGACACCCTGGATCCGCCGCCCCTGGGGACGGTGGAGCTCGGGGAGGCCAAGCGGCGCCTGGGGACGCGGGTCTTCCTCAAGGGGAACGTGGATTCGGTCAACACCCTGCTGCGGAAGGATCGGGAGGGGTGCGAGGCGGACCTTCGGCGGACGCTGGCGGCGGGGAAGCCCGGAGGGGCCTACATCTTTTCGACGGCCTGCTCCGTGGCCCCGCGGGTGGAGCCGGAGCGCCTGATGCTGTTCCGGTCGCTGGCGGAACGCGAGGGGCGGTACGCCCCGGCCGAAGGCCTCCGTTGAAGCCGGCCGCCGTGCCCGCTAGAATCCCGCCGTCATGCGCCGCATCCTCCGGAAGGGGATTCCCCTTCTCTTCCTCGCGCTTCCTTCCTGCGATCCCCCCTCCGAGCCGCCCCGTCCCCGGCGCGACCGGTCCCGCGCGGCGGCTCCCCTCCTGAGGCCCGCCGCCCGGGAATTTCTCCTTCCCTCCGGCGCCCTCCCGGCGCGGGTGCGGAGCGTCTATGACGGCGACACCCTCACGCTCGATGGCGGCCGCAAGGTGCGCCTCCTGGGCGTGGATGCCCCGGAGATCTCCAAGAAGGAAAACCTGGCGATCGAGGCGCGGGACTTCACGCGGTCCCTGTGCGAGGACCGGGACGTCTGGCTGGAATTCGACCTCGAAAAGGAGGACCGCTACGGGCGCCTGCTCAGCTACGTCTACGTCCGCGGCGGAGGGGGAGAGATCCGGATGGTGAACGCCGAGATCCTCCGCGAGGGCCTCGCCCGATTCTACACGCCGGGGGTCAACCTGCGGCACGCCGAGACCCTTCTGGCCTGCCAGCGCGAGGCGCGGGAGCAGGGACGCGGGACGTGGAAGGATTACGTCCTGGCCCGGTCCAGGACGGTCGTGGCCACGCGGGGCGGAAAGGCCTACCACCGGGAGGGATGCGCGTTCCTGAAGGATTCTCGGAACCTGCGGACCCTGACGGTGGAGGAGGCCCTCGACCAGGGCCTGAGCGCCTGCCGGGAATGCAGGCCCTGAACGGCCGGCGGGCGCGCTCACTCCACGAGAAATTCCGCCTGGGCCACCCGCGCGGACAGCCCCTTCTCGTCGGGGGCGTAGACGAGGAGGCGGGCCGTTCCGGGTAGGACGCGGGCCCGCACGCGCTCCTCCTCCCCCGAATACCCTTGATGGCGGAGCGGGGCGGTGCTGCCCCCGGGCCAGGCGACCGCGTATTCGAAGGGCACTCCCGTCTCCTCGACGGGTCCCTCCGCCTCCCTCCGGAACGTGCGGACCGTGAAGGTGAAGTCGGCCCCGGCGGCCACCCTTTCGGGGACCTTCGCCTCCCAGCGGTAGTCTCCGGCAAGGCCGGCGGAACCGCATCCGGCGGAGATCCCCAGGAGGGCCGCCGCGGCCCCCAGCGCCACCTTCCTCACCGTCCTTGCTCCTTTCTCAGGACCGCGCCCTCGGCGCGCCCCTTCCCTCCGTACCACGCCAGCCGCCCGGCAACCTCGTCCCAGGAGGCCTGCTCGTAGGCATCCACCTCCCTGGGCACCGCCTGCCATCGAAGACACCCGGCGAGCTCCTCGTCGATCTCCGCCGCCGTCTCCGGATCCGCCGCCCCCCTGGGCTCCAGAACGAGCTGGAGCCGGAGAAATTCCGGCCGCGCCCCCGCCCTCAGGTAATAGGTCTTCCCGGCGGCCAGCTCGGCCCGCACCGCGGCCTCGGTGGTCCCCCGGAGGAGGAACAGGTGCTCCCCCGGCGCGCAGAGGAACTCGAGGGCGCCGCCGGGGGGGAGGAACCCGACGAACTCCATGCCGTCGTGGAAGGCCCAGATCCGGGGAGAGCGACCGCCGGCAGGCCGGTAGACGACCACCTTGGATTCCGCCGAGCCCGGCGGGTCGAGCGGCGGGGCCGCGACCATCGCCGCCGGGGCCGCGCACCCCGCCAGGACCAGGAGCAGCGCCGTTCGCCGCATGCCCACCCCTTAGAACGACCGGTCGTAGCCCAAGGTGACCCCCACGAGGGCCCGCTCCGGCAAGGATAGCTCCTCCTTCTCCCCGTCCGCCGAGAGGGGCCGGACCACCCTTTGCCGCAGCCCGGCCTGGGCCGAGACGTCCAGGAGGAACCCGCAGATCCGAAGCCCCAGCCCGGCCGTCAGCGTTCCCCGGCCGGTGTCCGAGGCCAGGTTGTCGAAAAATCCCCCGCGGATCCGGACGACGGAGAGATCGAGCTCGATCCCACCGCCGAAGTGCCTCGACGCCAGCCCGGGAAGGAGACCCACCCGGTTTTCCGTCAGGTCCAGATCGGCCCCCACGTTGAGGAGGTCGAACAGCCGGACCGCCGCGCCCAGGCGCACCTGGGGACGGAGGCGGAGGTCGTCCCCGCTCCCCGCCAGGTCCACGG
>Ga0068707_1002060_pt1 | contig 14155 bp, 9 predicted proteins | sample YNPNPMetaG_FD_66600 | JGI IMG/M metagenome (GOLD analysis project Ga0068707, IMG submission 66600) | Anoxygenic and chlorotrophic microbial mat microbial communities from Yellowstone National Park, USA - YNP NP MetaG | ecosystem: Environmental > Aquatic > Thermal springs > Hot (42-90C) >... | reverse complement strand
CTTGCGGCAGAAAAACTGGCCGGGTTCGCCCACGAAAAGGTCGTGTCACCAGCGTGGGATTCCAAAAAAATGAGGAATGCAAATTGCGTAAAATGCAACGAGCTGCTTGACGATTTGCCGACGCGTATGCTGGTGCGGAGAGGGAGAAGGCTGAACGAGGTTGCAAGGGAAGGCAGGGGGTTCCTGGAAGTGGAGGCGCATGCGGAAGAGGGCACCTGGTCGTTTATGGAGGGGATGCCTGATGGCTACCTGATCCCAGTTCCGGAGAAGGGGCTGGAGTGCGTTCTTGGCTGGAAGAAAAAACTGGCACGGGACGGATGGATAGACATCTTTGATTACGGCTTTGCGGATGCCGAAGAAATGCGCGGAATGCCGCGGGATGCTTGGAATGCGGCGGTGGTGCGCAGCTTTTCCGGGCAGGTTACAGTGGACGTCAATTTCGCATTCCTGAAAATGTCCGCAGGGGGCAGGACAGAGCCGCAGAAGGATTATGTGGAGAGGGCGCTTGGGATGGATTTGTGGGAAGTGGATGTGGGGGGGAGGCTGGACTATTACTCATACGGGGAGGTTTGGAAAAAACGGAAGAAGCTTGAGAAGGAGGGCTACGACATCGGCATCCTGCTTGCAGGGATTGAGAAATCCGGATACCTGCACATGGAAACGGGCTAAATCAGCTTCACAAAGCCCCTGCCTATCTCGGGAAGGTTGGCCCCGAAAAGGTTTGTTGACGCAAGGATGAAGCTCATCGTCATCACCATCGCGAGGAATGGCAGGCAGCAGAGGTTGACGAAAACCCCTGCAAGCTTGTTGCGGTATTCCTCAAGAATCCCCATCACGTCATTACTGTTGGCTTCCGCGGCAGCTAATATTTGCTCGGCCATGCCCGGGCTGACAGCGTTGCACATGTTTGGCGGTTCAATGGCTTCGGGCACCCCGCATGTGAATGGGTTCATGGAAAGGTTCACGGCAAGGAGGTAAGCAATAGGATAGATTAGATACAGGCCGAACACAAAGCCGAGCACATAAGCGCCCGCGCCCCGCGTTGGCGGAAACGCGCGCAGCAGTATCCCCAGCGGGAAGAAAACCGGCAGGGCCATGGCGGAAACGAACCGGAGAATATGCAGGAAAACCATGTAAATGAACGCCGTGAAAACCGAATAGTTCATTACGTTCATTGCTAATTGGGTGATTGGCTTGAGCCCCCATCCGCTTCCCGTGTCGCCCATGAAAGCGTCCTTCGTAAGCGTCTCTGCGAAAAAGAATGGGGAGGCAGACACGTAGGTTCCCCTGCATATCGCCCTCAGGCAGGAATAGACTTCGTCCATGTAGAGCTCGGAAAGGCCTATCAGGGTGGGGTGCTGGCCTGTCGGGTACATCTGGTCAAACTCCACGTTCACACCCTGATTGCGGAGGTTCGCCTCTATTATGCTTTCCATGAGGTTCACGGCCGTTTTCTGGCCAAAGTCAAACATGATGAAGAAGAACACCGCAAGCACGAATGTGGAGAATGCAAACACCATTTCCGCCTTCGCCCACTGCTCAAGGTTCCTGTTTGAGAGGAGCCGGGATACCATTATGGCGACTCCTGAAAGCGCGAATGACAGCAGGACTATGAGGGCCGAAAAGACCTGCCACGGTTCAAATGGCATCATATCAGCCTCGTAAGGTTGGTCACGTCTATCTCCTCCCCCATTGATTTGCTGAGGTACCTTATCGTTGTAACCAGCAAAAGAGTATTAAAAGCCGGCAGCAAAAGCCCTACCATGAAGGCGTATCCCGCGGCGCTTGCGCTGAAGTAAAGGAGCATGAAGGCAAACAACCCTATGACTGAGCGCAGCAGATAGTTTGCGAAGTCAAATATCCCCAGGCCGTAGACGCTTTCCTTCCACCATTCAGCGAATTCCGTGCCCACCTGAGTTGACGAAATGTCCTCTGAGAAATTAATTAGCTCGCTGCTAAAGAGCTGCAGCGGCCTTGTGAAGAACTGGCCCTCCATTATTATCAGGAAGGGGTAGACAAAAAGGAAACCAAGGGCAAGCCCTATTATTGTCCCGCCTATCCTGCGGGTCGGCGTGAAGCTCCTGAGGAAAAGGCCGATAGGCAGGTAATATTTGAGGAAACCGAAAGAAATGAAATTCAGGAGGAAAATCTGCACGCTGTTGATTATGTAGCTGATTGAAAGCATGTTGAAGGCGTTGTTCAGGCCCGGCTTGACCATGCTGGCGAAGCCGGCGCTGGGCATAATAGTGGTTCCGAACCCAAGCGGCCTCCCGCTCAACGTCATTGAACTTATAAGATCTATCGCCACGTAGAACCCGTAGAGGGAGTTCATTATAACCATCATATTGTCGGTGAACTGGTCCAGGTAGCTTGCCGCCGCCTCAAATATGTTCACGTCCCCTAATTGGGCGGCAGCTGGGAAAAGCCAGGAGGCGCGCACGTTGCACGCAAGGCCTGTGATGGCTATAAGGGCGAAGAATATGACAATTGTCACAAAAGCCTCGTAGAGCTCAAGCTTCGCCCAGCCCGCCCCCTCAGAATTCTGGAAAAACCGGTTGACCAGGTAAAGGAAGGTGATTATGGCAACTGAGGCCAAAAGCGCCACGCCGCAGAGCGCCTGCCACTCTGGTATTATGGATGTGGCCGACTGGGCCGCGCAAATTCCGCTGGTTACCGCAAGTGCCATTTTTCCACCTATATCAGCTTTACGAAAGCGCTCAGGTTGACTTCTGTGCCGAGGAAGCGCGCAAGCTCCCTTGCAAATGTCAGCGTCACGAATATGTTGACGAGGCCGAAGAAGAAGCTGAGCACGAAAACGGTATATATAACGTCCTTCAGCGTTGCGATGAATATGGAGATTGCAGCCATCCAGAAGAGTAAGCCGAGCTTCCCTGTCACCACCTTTATGCCTATCATCATGAGCGCAAGGGACCCAAAGCCATTCTCAGCTATGAAGTTCCTGATTGCATCCTGTATGGGGGTTGATGCGCCCACGTCGTAGGAGCCGTACCTAATCTCATATGCCCAGTAGTTTATGGTTATCATGAGAGGATAAACCACGAAAAGGGCGAAGGCGAACGCTATGAGCGCATTTCCGCCGCCCCTTAGCTGCGGCACGCTCCTAAGCAGGAGGCCGATGGGCAGCAGTACTGGAATCATGACGCTGTTTATGAAGCAAAGCAGGCTCAGGTTGGCCAGCCATTCTCCCAACGCGATGGAAAGCAGCGAGGCAGACGAGCTTATGCCGTCTATCAGGGGGCGCGTGACCTGCCCGAGGTTGAGTGAAATCCCGGAATACATGCTTATTCCGAACTTTAGGGGGGCGCTGTGGTACATGTAGAGTATCGTGTTGAATATGCCAAGGGATGTGATGTCCTTGGAGATTTTGATTATCATTATTTTTGAATACTTGGAGGCCGAGCCCAGCAGGGTATCATCAAGGCCGAAGCTGCCAACAATGCCGTTCATCATACCCCATACGGAGAAGAAGCCGACGAAAATCATTGCGGTGAGGAGTATCTCGTATCCCTCCTGCTTCGCGAGCGCTGAAAGGGTAGGCGAGTCAAAAATTGTGCCGAGCAGGTAGACCAGCGTGATGGCAAGGCATATCACGAGCAGCATGGTTATGGATGGGCCAAAGAGGCTCCACACCCCCCCAGAGCCGCAGGCGCCGTTCGGGCTGGAGGGTGAATACATCTCGTTCATGAGCTCCACCTCTTCCTGCTCCAGCAAGTTGCCAACATCCGAAGTGAGGTCCTCAACCGGGCGCGAAGAGGCATCCTGGGCAACAAGGAGGGAAACGAAAATGAGGGAAAGCAGCAATTTTCTCATGTCTCACACCAGGTGGGTAAGCCCCGCTATCTCAATGTCCCCTCCGAGCAGCGGGGAGAGGCTCTTTATGGCCGCTATGGTGGACATCACCGACAGGAACGAGAAGAAAAGCGAGAAGAAGACCATCCTTGCCACCCCGTTTATGGCCCCATTTTCGCTGAACACCCACTCATCAAACTGCTCTCCGGAAATAATATCATGAACCGTGATAAACTTCCAGAGCAGCTCCAGAAACTCGGCCCACTCGCCTGAGGAGGAAAACGATGAATAGCCAGCTGGGATATCGGAAGCAGGCATGCATACGTTGGACTCTGGCCCGAGGCGCAGGAGGGCGCCGTTGCTGAACTCTTGCCTGCGGGCAGACTGCCACCCGTTCCATAAGTCAGGGTCGCCGCCCATCTCATCCACCGGCATGTGCAGGGCCTCAAAATCCACCACTGGGGCGGCCATCACAAGCCCATTGCTGCTTGCGTCAATCATGCCCTGGAAGATTATGGCACCAAAAACATAGAAAAGCGGGAAGACATAGTAAAATGAAACCGCTATCGCCATCATCAGCCCGCCAAGCTTCCTCGCCGCAGGAAATGTGCGGAGCACTACTCCGGTTGTGAAAAACACCGGGAATATGGAATTGCTTATGAAAACTAGCAGCATTTCCTGGAATTTTAGCAGAATGAGCGAACGCACCCCGAAGTCAAACAGGTAGGAATAGATGCTCATCGGAATCTGGAGGTAAGCGGCGAAAGGGGCGGCTGACAGCGTGCCTATGGCTTCAATGCGCGAAGTTGTCTCCACATTTATCCCTGCGATGTAGGAAAAGCGCGAGTATTCTCTGAGGAGTGTGTAGAGGTAATAGCTGCCCTGCTCAAAAACCATGGAGAAGAAGCTCTTGGCGGCAACTATGTGGCACGCCATTCCGGGATACGCGGGCTGCAGATTGGCGCACATCGTGCCCCCCGTGATACCCGGCGAGTCAAGCACCACGGTTATCAAACTGTCGGTAAGGGCAAACATGGAGAGCGCCATGGCGAGTATCACGGCAGAATAGAACGCCTCGGTAAGCTCTATCCTTGCCCAGGCCTTGACCTGCTCGTTGGAGAGGAAGGTGCCTATGGCATATGCCAGGACCACAAGGAATATGGCCGAAAGCACTACCACTGCAGCAACCGGGGAATACCGCGCAAAATAATCTGCTATTGCGAACAGCAGCATGTCATCCCTTCCCGGTTATGAATTTTGTCACGGCGTTTATAAAAGAGATAGTGAGCGTCATTGTGAGCGTAGGCAGGAACAGGGAGGGCATTGAAAGGCTGGCTATGCCCTCCAAAAAGAAACTTAGCGCCGCGAAGCGTAAAAACCACATGCGGGGGACCAACCCAACTACCTGCGCCATCCATGAAGGAGCAAAGTCCGGTATTTCCACGCCAAGAAGGTTGCCCGGAAGGCTCACATACGGGTCGTAAACGGAGCCAGGGCCGCTCTGGACGGCTGCCATCTCGTCAAGAATTTGCGCATTGAGCGCGAAAAACAGCGGGAAGACTGTGTGGAAGGCGATTGCAAAGACTATCAGGTATATGCCTGCATCGCGCGTCGCCGGGAAAAACCTGAGTATGACGCCCGCCGAAAGGAGGAGTGGCGTGAGCGCCTCTATGAGGTAGAATACAACAACCTGGGCGCTGAGCGTGCCAAGGAAGGCGGTGAGGGTGAATGAAAGGACCCTTACCACGCTGATGACCGGCTCAAGCCCTGGCACCTGCTTGACCACAAACCCCCATGCGGTCGGGCCGTACCGCATGCTCATTGAAGACCAGAAGCTCAGTTCCATGTCCAGCGATACAAGCTGCACGTATGCGGGCACTATGCCGCCATTTATGGTCTTGTGCAGGAAGCTAAGGGACACCTGGGTGGGGTCGCCTCCGGTTATTGCCATGCCCGCCCCGTAGGCCATGGCGTCGGCGCCGAAGGCTATTAGAAATATTACCGCAGAGATGAAGAGCTGCTGGAGCTCCACATTAGCGTATGCAGCCATCTCCGGCTTTCCGAGGAAGCGGGAGGCCACCTGCAGGATGGCAACATAGAGCACGAGCAGGAGCACCGTCGCGCCCGCGATTGTTGCGTATGCTTCTGGCATATAAGGCATCCTCAGACCACCTTCGTAAGCCCGAGTATCTCTATCTCGCCTCCAAGCGAACTGGAAATGCTCCTGAACGCGGTCACCGTTATAATGATTTCAAACACGAAAGTTATGAGCACAAGGACCGCAAGCTGGGCGATGGTGACCATCCTGGACAATACGTAGAAGTATGCGAAATGTATGAATGGCGCGAAATCCGGCGAGAGGAGGTCAAAGTTGTATTTGCTTATGACATCCCCGAAGAAGGATTTTACGAAATCAGTTATGCCCTCGGCGAAAATGCTTATGATGCTCTCATCCCCACTGACCCCGGATATGCCCGAGGCCCAATCTTCGGCAAGCTCCCTGTTTGTCATGTTTACGTACTCCACCGCGCTGACGTCCCCTGGGGGGTCGCAGATAAGTGGAGGCGCCATGGGTTTTACAACCTCCACCTTTTCCATCGCTGAAACAGTTATCATATGCTGCGACAGGAGGATTGAGAACGGATAGGCGAAATATCCGGCGAACGCGAGTGCGATCAAGCTGGAGCCCGTCTTCCTGCTGAACGGGAATGCGCGCATGAAGAAGCCAAGGGGAAGCAGTATGGTTGAGGCGGTGTCATTGAAGAAATAAACGAGCATCTCTCTTCCCCACGCAAGGCCATACAGGTAGCCGACGCTCTCTATTACGGTTACGAGCGCGTTGCTTATTGGCTCAAGGCCGCCCAGAGGCTGCAACTGGAGCCATACGGCGAAATATGGGGAGTTGAACGGGAATAGCGGCACATTGAAAGCAACCGTGGAGAGCAGCCCTATTGCCACCTCATAGCTGTAGAGGCGGCCGTAGGTAAGCGCGAGGAGGCTCTGCACCTTCTCAAGCGAATAAATCGCCAGGGAGATATGGTTGCAGCTCGCACCGCCGCATATTGCTGCTGAGGCCACCAGCACTATGGCGCCGTTTAGGAATACGAAGGACGCGAAGATGAGGCCCGTAAAGATAAGCTGTGACAGTTCCTCCCTTGCGAAGGCCTCCAGCTGGGGCGAGGACAGGAACTTTGAGAAGAGATAATACATCGCAACGATGGCAATGCAGAGAAGGAGGGAGGCGGCGATCATCGCGTTGAATGGCCCCTCCAGTGGGCTCACAAGCGCCAATACCAGTGGCAGTAACGCGCCGCTCCCGAGCATGCTTACCTATTCCCTAAATAACGTATATAAATATATTCTAATGAAGGAATGAACAACACTTCTTGTAAACAAGATGGTTTTCATGGACATACGCAGAATTGAGGAAAAATGGAGGAAGAAATGGGCAGAGGCGGGAGCCTATTCCCCAAATGCGGGGAAGGGGAAAAAGAAGTATGTCACGGCCGCCTTCCCTTATCCCAATTCGCCCCAGCACGTTGGGCACGGGAGGACCTACACGATTGCGGACATCTGCGCAAGGTACTGGAGGCTGCAAGGTTACAATGTTCTTTTTCCGATGGCCTTCCACGTCACTGGAACCCCTATCCTTGGGATGGCAAAAAGGCTTAAAGGCGGGGACCCGGAGCTGCTGGGGGTTTTTGAGAACATTTACGGGATTCCGCGGGAGAAGGCAGAAACGCTCACGGACCCCACCGAGCTAGTGCTTTACTTTTCCCAGGAGATAGAGGAGGGGATGAAGGAGATAGGGTATGCCATAGACTGGAGGAGAAAATTCTACACCTTTGACAGGCACTTCAACAAGTTCGTCCAGTGGCAGTTCAGGAAGCTAAAGGAAAGGGGGTACATAGTGAAGGGGACCCACCGGGTCGCCTGGTGCCCCTCTGATTCCAGCGTGGTCAGCGCACACGACACCCAGGGGGACGTGGACCCTGAGATAGAGGAGGTTGCCGGGATAAAGTTCAGGTTCGGGGACGGGTGGCTGGTCGCGGCAACCTACCGGCCCGAGACCATTTACGGCGTCACAAACCTCTGGATAAACCCATCCGAGGCATACGTGAAGGCGGCTAAGGGGAAGGAGATCATTTATGTTTCCGAGAAGGCAGCGAGGATGCTCTCCCTCCAGTTCCGGCTGGAAACGATGGAGAAGATTGATGGAAGCTTCCTCATCGGAAAGGAGGCTGAGGAGCCTTACGGAAGGAAAATACCAATACTTGAGGCTTCATTCGTGGACGCGCGGGAGGGGACCGGAGTCGTGATGAGCGTCCCTGCGCATGCGCCATACGACTATCTTGCGCTCAGGGACCTAAAGGCGCTGGATAAGCTGAAACCAATCACGATTCTATCCTATCCCGGGATGAAAGGAATCCCTGCGCAGGAGATTGTGGAGAGGATGGGCGTGAGGGGCCAGAACGACCCGAAGGCCGAGGATGCGACCAGGGAACTGTACAAAACCGAGGCCCACACGGGCGTGATGAGCACAGGCGATTTTAAGGGCATGAAGGTGCTTGAGGCGAAGGAGAAGGTCAAGGAGAGGCTCATAAGGGATGGAAAGGCTTTCGGATTCCACGTACTGGCAAAGGGGCCGGTATTCTGCAGGTGCGGTTCCCAGGTCGGGGTGAAGCTGGTTGAGGACCAGTGGTTCCTGGATTATGGAAACGGGGGCTGGAAGGAGAAAGCAAGGGAATGGCTCGGCAAAATGGAGATAATGCCCGAGAGCACTCGGAAAGACTACCTCGCGACCATAAGCTGGCTGAAGGAGAAGGCCTGCACGCGCGCCTCAGGGCTTGGGACCCCTTTCCCATTTGACCATTCCAAGATAATAGAGCCCCTTTCCGATTCCACCATCTACATGGCATATTACACCATCGCGCACCTGGTGAAGGGGATGGAGCCGGAAGAGCTGACGGAGGAATTCTTTGATTACGTCCTGCTCGGGAAGGGAAAGGGGAGGAAGGAATGGGAGCCCATGAGGAAGGAATTCCTGTACTGGTATCCAGTTGATTCAAGGCACTCAGCCGATGAGCTGATAAAAAACCACCTCTCTTTCTTCGTGTTCAACCACGTTGCGCTCTTCCCGGAAGAACACCTCCCCCGCAGGATTGTCACGAACGGGCTGGTGATGATGGAAGGCAAGAAGATGAGCAAGTCCTTTGGGAATATCCTGCCCCTCAGGAAGGCAATCAGGGAATACGGGGCGGATGTTGTGAGATTCTCAGTTGTTGCCGGGGCGGATTTGGCGCAGGATACCAACTTTGAAAAAAGCGTTGCGGAAGGGGTGAGGGGGCGGATTGAGCACCTGTTCTCCCTACTGGAATATGCGCATGAGGACGGGGACGGCCGCATGGAAAGGTGGCTCAAATCCCGCATGAGCAGGAGGCTGGCCGCACTCCCGGGTCTTTACGAAAAACTTGAAATGAGAGCGCTTGCCCAGAACGTCTTCTACGAAGTCATGCACGACCTGCAGTGGTACCTTAAAAGAGCAGGCAAGCCGAAACTCAGGTGGTTCTTCCAGAACTGGGCAGTCATAGTTTCCCCATTCATGCCGCATATTTCTGAAGAGATATGGGAAACGGTCGGTGGGAAAGGGTTCGTGATTGATGCGGAGTTCCCAAAATGCTCCGAAAAGATGGTGGACGCGAATCTGGAGATGGGCGAGGAGCTTGTGAGCATGGTCCGCTATGATGTGGAGAAGATAACGGAGAGGATAGGGGCGAAGCCCAGGAAAGTATTCGTATATGTGCCCGCGGAATGGAAATTTGGTGCGTATAACCTTATGCGGGAAAAGAAAGATTTGAAGGAGCTTGTTGAATGGGCGAAGAAAAGGAAACTGGATATCGGGGAAGCCAGCAGGTTCGGCAAGGCGCTCATGGCGAAGGTGCATTCGCTTCCCGAGGCCCTGCCCCCTGGGGATGAGTATGAGGCGCTGCAAGAAGCTGCCTCATTCTTGTCCGCAGAGCTCGGCGCGGAGGTGACCGTCCGCAGAGAAGAGGAGGGAGGGCACCAGAAGGCCTCCAATGCGATGCCCGGGAAGCCCGCTATAGTCCTGGAATAGAGTGAAATGATGGCAAAGGCCATTCGTGTGCCAAGGGAAAAAGGGGAGGCGATGCGCAGGATGCTCTCCTCCTCTGGGATTCTTGACGAAAGGTATTTTCCTTCCCATGACGAGAAGTATGTGTATCTCCCGGTGAAGAGCAAGGTTCCGCGCTACGAATTGCTTGAAGTGGAGGCGCGGAGAAGGGAGGAGAGGAAGGGGTTCAGGGAGCTGCTCACAGAGATTGCCGGGCGGGACGCGGAGGGGGCATTCTCTTCCTATGATGTTATCGGGGACATAGCCGTGCTGGAGATTCCGAAAAGCCTGAAGGCAAGGGGGAAGGAGATCGCTGATGCACTGCTGAAGGCGGACCGGAAAATAAGGGTGGTGCTCGGCAAGGAGGGCGGGATGGAAGGGGAGTACAGAATAAGGAAATTTGCCTTCCTGGCCGGGGAAAGGAGAACTGAAACCACTTATGTTGAGCATGGGGTGCGGATGCGCCTGGACCTTGCAAAGGCCTATTTTTCACCTAGGCTGAGCCATGAGAGAGGAAGGATTGCCGCGAAGGTGAGGGCCGGCGAAACTGTCCTTGTCATGTTTGCCGGCGTCGGGCCATTTGCGCTCGTGATAGCGAAGAAGCAGAAAGGCGCGAAAGTTTATGGGATTGAGCTGAACCCTGATGCGGTGCGCTATTTTGAGGAGAACATAAGGCTAAATGGAATGGAGGGGAGGGTTGAGGCGGTGCCCGGGGATGTGCGGAAGGCCGTCCCGGAGAGGTTTGCCGGCGCTGCGGACCGGGTCCTGATGCCTTTGCCGAAAAGTGCCGAGGACTTCCTGGATGCCGCGCTGCTTGCGGCAAAGGAAGGTGGGGTTGTGCATTTCTACACTTTCGTGAACAGGGCTGAAGGGAAGGAAGCGGCAGAGAGAAAAGTGATTGAGGCAGGGAGGAAAGCAGGGAGGGAAATAGAAATCCTTGAAAGCAGGGAAGTGAGGCCCTTTTCCCCAAGCACTGTGCAGGTTGTGGTGGATTTCAGAGCACTCTGAGGAAAAGAAGCAGGAAGGATGCCACCAATGACAGCATTATCCCGGAAAATATGAATGGTATCGCAGGGAGAAAAACCTTGTTTCTCCACGCATAAACCAGCACAAACGCGGCCCCTGCGACCGCCCCTCCCATTATCGCAATGGACAGGAAGGGGTGTATCTGGTATGCGGAAACCTCGACCATCACGGGAAGCGCAAGGTCCCCTGTGCCAAGGTCCAGGCGGGTTTCCTTCCCGGTGGGAAGCTTTTCTTTTGCCGTAACCGTGAAGCTCATGTCCTGTTTTATGATTTCCCTGGCCATGGAAACCATGTGCCCGGTGCGGAAAACAGCTATGTAATCATAGACCGCCATCAGGAAGAGGAAGATGAGCGAGGCCATGAAGCTGAATGAGAAGCCGAACACAGCCCCCGCACCCGCACTTGAAATGATGGCAGCAGCGTTCTTCAGTGCATGGATGAAGTGCTTGGCCAGCGCCAGGGCCATCCCGGCGCATGCGGAGACGGCCATCGCGGCAACCGTGTCCGGGACGAAAGGCCTGGCAAATGCATAGAAAAGGATGGACGAGGTCACGGATATGACCATAATCTCAAGAATCTGAAGAAGAAATTCAAGGCGGAACTTTATCAGGAACATGAAGATTGCGGCCCCTGCGAGTATGTAGGCGAAAAAAAGCGGGAGGGAAGATACCCCCTGCTCAACGGTCATATACTCCTGCACCATCGTGTTCGTTTTTGCATCCTCAAGTATGAAGATGCCGGCGTATAAGCCAAGGGCCTGCGTGAGCACGAAGAACAGCAGGACTTTGTGGAGCACGTTCATCCTATCTCTCCTTGCCCACGATGCTGACCCATCCGGGCTCCTTCTCGTATATCTCCCCGCTCTGGAGCAGCTCCCTGATTACCCTTTTTGCGAGGCCCGTGTCCATCCCGGAAGTTTCCGCCTCCTTTACCACTTCATCAATGCTCACGGCTTCCACATCCCTTGTCTTTGCTTTGATTATCTCAAGCAGGCTCTCTATCTTCTCAACCTGGGACCTTGCTTTTCCTGTGGCGACTATGTCCACGTCTATTTTCCCCGTTTCCTGGTCGGTGAGGACTTTCATCAGCACGTATTTCATCAGGCCTATTGCCGCTTCCGCATCCGCATCCTCAACCTCGTTGCTGAGCCTTAGCTTTGCATGGGCTTCGGAAAGCCTTATCAGGCCCTCTATGTACCTGGGGGTTATCGGGACCGAGCCGGAGTTCTTGCCCATCCTCCTGAGCTCAACATAGAAATTCTTTATTTTTTCCTTTGCGCCTTCCGTTAGGACGGGGTGCACGTAGCGCCTCGCATAGGCAATGTATTTCTTCAGAAGCGTCCTGTCAACCACGCTGTCATCCGCGTCCGATGGAGCGGCAGTGCCTGCGGCCGCTGCCGCATGCGAGGAAAGGATGTGGTCGGCAAGCTTGGAGTCCTTTTCCTCGTCAAGGACATCCATTATGGGGAAAATCAGGTCAAACCTTGAGAGGAGGGATGGCGGGATGTCAAACTGGTCCGCAAGGTTTTTTGTCTGGTTGAACCTCCCGTGCTTGGGGTTCGCGGCCGCGAGTATCGCGGTCTTTGCCTTGAACTTTGCGACTATCCCCGCCTTGGCTATTGAAACCGAGGCGCTTTCCATCACCTCGTGCATGGACGCGCGGTCCTCATCATCTATCTTGTCAAACTCGTCTATTGCGCACATTCCGCCGGAAGCCAGGACAAGTGCGCCCGCCTTCAGTGTCCAGCCGCCGTCGCCAAGCTCGTCTTTTTCCGCGCTGGCGGTAAGGCCCGCGGTGGAGACGCTCTTTCCGCTCACATATATGCTCTTTGGAGCGAGTGTGGTAATTGACTGCAAAAATCTTGTGTTGTGCACCACCATCCCGTTCGCGATGAAGTTGTGGACCGTGTCAACCTGCAGGTCATAAACCCATTTTTCCTTCGGCTTTACCTTCCTTATTGATTTCACCTTGTCCCAGAAGATATGGGATTCGGAAAGGAGTTCGATCAGGCGGATGTTCTTCTCCGCCTCCGGGGAAGCCTTGCTCCTGAACGCGGAAGCGACCTTTGCGAGCGTTTCCCTTGAGGGGCTCCGGCCCCCATTCTCCAGATGCCTGTACGTGGACTTAGGTATGCCGCATTCCTCCTGCGTGAGCCCGAGTATGATCCTGGTTTCCCTGAGGAGCTGGCTTATGTTCGGGACCACATCCAGATTGGTGTTGAATTTCTTTCCCAGGGACTCCAGCTTCCCCTGCTTTTCTTTTGATGTGAACCCTATTTTCTTTCCGTATTCCATTGCGTTCCTTCCGAGGATGAAAAGGCGGTGGTATTTCGTTTTTTGGTGGTTCTTCGCATTTGTCGCGCGGGAGTATGCCTCGTGCAGCTGGGAAATTATGCCGAATCTTAAGAGAAGAAGCTGCACGCGGCTGAGCATGCCCCTGCTTGCCGAGACCACTGTGAGCCCTTCCTTGCCTACGCTCGCTTCGCAGTCAAAATAGGCCCTTATGAAAGATGCGGCAACATCATCAGGGCTCCGCATTATCGCATCAGGGACATTCCTGCCGAAAGAGGTCTTTTCCATACCGAGCTTCGCGAGGATTTCGCCGAGCTCCACCGAGAACGCGACTACTGTTTTTACGCCGCTGCGCCTGTCAACCCTTACCGTTGATGGCAGGTTGTATGAAGAAAGAATGGATGAGAAATCCTCCAGCACATCCTCGTCGTTGTTGGTGAGGCTGATTTCGTACGAGGTTGTTTTCCTGAAATAGCCATCCCCGCACAGATAGCCAAGAAGCCTGGCAAAACCCTCATTGATATGGCTGGGAAGGTTTGTGGCATTTGCGTTTGTTTTTCCCTTTCTTGGGGAATGAAGCGGCTGGGGCTTCCCCTTCACAGGGATGAAACGAGGGGTCGCTATAAACTCCCCCTCCTTAAGCTCGCTTGCCTTCCTGGAAGCGGCATGCCCTCCGGAAGAGATGAAGAACGGGTGCTCCGGGGTTACCGTGACCCTCTTTCCGGTCCCTGTTTCTATCTCATACATCTGTTCCGGGGCTTCCAGCTTCCAAAAGTATGTTGCCTTTGATTCGGAGACCTTTCCGTCCAAACCAAGGGAAAGGAGATCGTGGTTGCTTATTGCATAGACGCCGTCCTCCACTTTTTGCTCGCCCTTTTCCTTCAGGACCTCCTCCACC
>Ga0068707_1002059_pt1 | contig 14161 bp, 10 predicted proteins | sample YNPNPMetaG_FD_66600 | JGI IMG/M metagenome (GOLD analysis project Ga0068707, IMG submission 66600) | Anoxygenic and chlorotrophic microbial mat microbial communities from Yellowstone National Park, USA - YNP NP MetaG | ecosystem: Environmental > Aquatic > Thermal springs > Hot (42-90C) >... | reverse complement strand
GGGCGCTTTCCGAACTGGATACAAACTGCGCCAACCTCGATCCGAATAGCGTCTGTTATGGCTTCGCCGAGGTGAGCGCCACCTTTTCCGATGCCTTTCCCACTGCGGCTCTGGCCGCGCCCGGTGATCGGGCCGAGTTGACGGGGCTGCTCAGCCTGCGCACGTCGGCAATCAATCTGGGAGCCGGTACCTGGGGCGTGGCCGTGATGAACGTGCAGGCCAACGTACCTGCCGCCCTGACTGGCGAGTCGGCAGTCTTCTTGCTGGTGGGCGACGTGGAAGTGACCAACGAGGTTGATCCGGCAGACGCCCTGCTGCCACTGAACATTGTCCCGGTGAGGCTGACGGCGATGACAAACGTCTTCCGCACACCGGGCGCAGGCGGCCAGGTGTTGGGCCGCCTGGCCGCAGGCACTGAATTGCAGGCGGATGGGATTAGCCCCGATGGTACCTGGCTGCGCGTGATGTACAACCGCCAGGCCGCCTGGATTCCCCGCGCCAACACCAATGCGGACGCGCCGGTGGGCGGGTTGCCTGTCATCACCCGCGAGAGCCTGACGCCTATGCAAGCCTTCACCTTCCGCACAGGTGGTAGCGTGCCGCCGTCGCTGGTGGTGCCGTCACACGTGCTGGTGGTGCAAAGCCCACGCGGCGTGCCTGTAGACATCATCGCCAATGAGGTGCCGATCCGGGTGGATGGGGTAGTCTTCCTGCGCACCCTGCCCGATGGGCGCTTCCAGCTCATCTCCAGCGACGGTGAGGCGCGGGCATACCCCGACGCGCCGAATCAGGTGCGCGTGCTGGCTGGCACTTCGGTCATCCTGGGCGGCGGAACCTGGACCGAGTGGCGCGTGCTCAGCCAGGGCGAGTGGGACGGCTACGGCTCGCTGGAACTGATCACCAATGTCTGGACCTATCAGTTGGTGTTGCCGAACGTGATCAAGCCGTCTGGGGTGGGCCAGCCGCCGGAGATTATCGAGATACCTGGCGGGATCATCATCCCCATCCCGCCGCGCCCGCCGGTCTTCCCGGTGGTGCCGGTGACTTTTGGCGAACCGGGCACCGAACTGGAACGTCTGGCCTGGGAGCCGATCACCATCGGCTGCGGCGTGTGCCGTCCGCAAGATGCCTTCTATCACAGCGACAGCGACGGCGACTGGGACATCTATCGCCTGGCGGAAAATGGCCTCAATTCCCTGGCCAACAACATCACGCGTGGCAATGGCAGCCAGGACGTGCAGCCATCCTATTCTGCCGATGGCGAATGGGTGGCCTTCACCACCAACCGTGACATCCTGGGCGGCTGGGAGATTTACCTGGCCAAACCCGATGGCTCACAACAGGTGCGCCTGACCTACAACACCGCCAATGATGTCAACCCTGTCTGGGGTCCGGCGAACCTGATCGCCTGGGAGAGCAACCGCGACGGCAACTGGGAACTGTATATGGCCGATGTCTCCACCGACGGCCTGCCTGTCCGCCTGACCGACGATCCGGCCAACGACATCAATCCCTTCTGGTTGCCGGATGGTGGATGTGGTCAGCCGGAAGGTGGACGGCTGGTCTTCCAGAGCGACCGCGATGGCGACTGGGAAATCTTCTTGCTGGATGCGATCTCCGGCGAGCTGACGCAACTGACCGACAACGACACCGAAGATATTGTGCCCGTGCTCTCGCGCGACGGCAGCACGCTGGCCTGGCTGCAGCTCAACGACTTCGGCGTCTACGATCTGTGGGTGATGGACATGGCCACGCAGGAAGCGCGTCGCCTGGTTGATCTGGGCACGGATGTAGCCGGGCACACCTTCTCGCCGGACGGCGCATCGCTGGCCTTCTTCGCCAATGCCGATGGCGATGCGGATGTCTTCCTGGCCGATGTGGCGACAGGCCAGCTCACGCCGCTGACCGCCAACTCTTTCGAGGATCGTGCCCCAAGCTTCACCTGCGACGGGACGGCGGTGGTCTTCCACAGCGATGCGGCTGCCGACGAAGCCAATCCTGGCCAGCGCGATCTGTTCTCCGTCAGGCTGAGCACGCCGGTAGGGCCAGCCGTGCGCCTGACGCAGGACGTGCAGGCCGACGATCTGTATCCGATCGCCGACCCGCACGAGGAGATCAACAGCAAGGAAGGGCGCATGCCGCCGCATCCTTAGCCTGAGCGTGCCGGTAGAACATACAGGGGCTTCCTGCGCGGAAGCCCCTTTTCGTTGGCCAGGTTATTGAGGAGATCTGCAAGAGGGTGTGGGCCCGGCAGGATTCGAACCTGCGACCGACCGGTTATGAGCCGGCTGCTCTAACCGCTGAGCTACGGGCCCTTGAACAGAGCGCCCAGCCGATCGCCGGGCGCTGCTATAAGAGCGGGCAACGGGACTCGAACCCGTGACGACAGCTTGGAAGGCTGTAGTGTTACCGCTACACCATGCCCGCAGTGTGCTTGCTGACCATAATCTTACCGAAAGCCGGGCCGCAGCGCAAGAGTCGGCTGGACATGTTGCGCTATAATCGTCCGCCAGCGCCAGACCTGTCTTGAGAGAGTGAGCAGGGTGTTATGAAGCTTTCCTCGCGCGCCTATGAGCTGTATCAGGTTTTCGATCAACCTGGTTGCCCGGTATGTCGTCTGGTGGAAGAGAGTGTACACGCCTTCATCGAAGGGTTGATGTACGAGTATGTCAATGAACCGGCCACGCATTTTGCGGTGCGCGACGCGCGCGGCTTCTGTACCACGCACGCCTGGCACGCCCTGGAACAGATCAATGCCAGCGCCCTGGGAATCGCCCTGCTCTATGAAGGACTGGTGCGCAACCTGCTGGAGGACATGGGTCGCGTGGAGCCGGGCAGCGGACGGCGGCAGATAACCCAGGCTGTGCAGGCGCTCACCCCCAAAGGGCCGTGCCCTGTCTGCACGCACCGCGACACAGCCGAAGAACACCTGCTGCGCAACCTGCTCGAACACCTGGCGCAGGACGAGTTTGCAGCGGCATTCGGGGCATCCACCGGGTTATGTCTGCCGCACTTGCGGCGGGCGCTCGAAATCCGCGCACCTGCAGCGGCCAAAGGGCATCTGCTGGCGCTGCAACAGACAATCTGGCGACGGCTGCAGCACCATCTGGCGGAATTCATCCGCAAGAGCGATTACCAGTTCGCCGACGAAGCGCTGGGCGAAGAGGCCGATAGCCCACGCCGCGCGATTCAGAGCTTTGCCGGGGCGAAAGGGTTGCGCTGAGACGCCGTCAGTCCAGGATCACGTAGACCTCGTCTCCCACGCGCACCACATCGTCTACCTGAACAGCGACCTCTTCACCGGGCAGCCCATGATCAACCGGCTCACGATTGATCTGCATGGAGAGCACCTGCTGCTCGAAGTTCGTATGCGGCCCGTTGAACAGCACCCAGTCTTCCAGGTAGAGTTCGTCGTCGAGCAGGATCGCTGCTACGCCGATCCGGCTGAAGTAGTGTGTCACCACGCCAACATACCGATATTCCACTGCGCTCCTCCTTTGGGCACGCAGCCAGGCGCGCCCCCCTCACAGCCAGCGCACAAGCCATCGCCGACGCTCATCCAGCCGTAGCCCTGCCTGCCGGGCCATGGCGCGTGCCTCCTCCACTTCTTGCCACGTCACCGGCCGGTTGAGCGGGGCGATCTGCCGCTCCGCCACACGCCACGTCGGGCGGTACTGGCCCATCACGTTGATATAAGTGTTCGGCGAGATTTCCTCGGCCAGGAAACGCACAATCTCCGCCGTCCCTGCGATTCCTTCGGGCAACACCAGATGCCGCACCAGCAATCCCCGCGTGGCGATGCCCTGTTCGTCCAGTTGCAGGTCGCCCACCTGGCGGTGCATCTCGCGCACGGCGGCCCGATTGTGGTGCGGGTAGTCGCGAATTTTCGAATACTTCTGGGCCAGGGCAGCATCGGCGTATTTCATATCGGGCATGTAGATGTCAATGATGCCATCCAGCAGGCGCAGCCCTTCCAGCGCGTCGTAGCCCCCCGTGTTGTAGACCAGCGGGATGCGCAACCCCTCCTGCGCGGCGAGATAGACAGCAGCGATGATCTGCGGGATCACATGGGTGGGGGAGACGAAGTTGATGTTGTGGCACCCTGCCGCTTGCAGCCGCAGCATAATCTCGGCCAGGCGCTCAGTGCTGATCGGCTGTCCCTGGCCAAGCTGGCTGATCTCGTAGTTCTGACAGAATTGACAGCGCATATTGCACTGAGCAAAGAAGATTGTGCCGGAGCCGTTGAGGCCGGTGAGCGGGTCTTCCTCGCCCATGTGAGGGAAGGCGCTGCTGACAATGGCCTCGGCTCCCGTTCGGCAGAAGCCAATCTTCTGTGTGCGATCCACATGGCAGGCCCAGGGGCACAGAGCGCAATCGCGTAGCGCAGCCTGAGCCGCCCGGACGCGCTCCTCGAAGCCTCCGCTGCGCAGCAGTTGAAGGTAGGCAGGTTCAAAGCGGGCCATCGCACACCTCTCCCCGTGCTTTGGCTGTCTTATCTCGCATTGTAGCACAGCCAAGAGTTTGTAGTCTCCCGAAATAAGCATTATATTTAATCGAGAGCAAACTGGCCCAATAAACTACGAGTCCATGTCACAATATCGGTTGAAGCTAATTTCGCTGCTTTCAGGCGAGTTGGACTTTCACGACAGTTCAAGCCGAGAGTTCACCCACGATTTACACGCATTTCCGGCAAAGTTTCCCCCTCAACTCCCGCGTAAATTCATTGACGGTTTGACTCAGCCTGGCGATATAGTACTAGACCCGATGGTGGGATCGGGAACAACTCTTGTAGAAGCCGTACTAGCAGGCCGTCACGCTATCGGGTTCGATATTGATCCGCTAGCCCTTCGCCTATGTCGGGCGAAAACAACCGCTGCATCCCCGTCACAAGTCGCCCAGACAGGTTTAGATGTACTCAGAAGAGCGAGGACAGCTGTATACGAGCAAAAGGATGATCTACGCCGAGAGATTGCCAGACGATTTGATACCAAAACGCAACAATTTATAGACTACTGGTTTGCGCCAGAAGTGCAGATTGAACTGCTAGCCCTGCTGAAACAAATTGAGTCCTTGCAGGAAAATGAGGTGCGTGCTTTTTTAGAGCTAGTGTTTTCATCCATTATCATTACTAAGTCAGGAGGAGTCTCTCTGGCACTTGATCTAGCTCATACACGCCCACATCGTGCGAAAGATAAACTTTACAGATCGCCGATTAAAGAGTTCGAGAAGCGCTTCAGACAGAATCTGAATAGCCTGTCCACCTTTTCTGTGGCTCACTCACTGGTTATCTTAGGGTGTGGAAATGCTCAGAGTCTGCCGCTTAAAGACAGTTCGGTAGATTTAGTTGTCACTTCGCCCCCATATCCTGCTAATGCTATAGACTACATGCGAGCGCACAAGTTTTCCCTTGTTTGGTTGGGGTACCCCATTGAGCGACTATCCGACTACCGCAGGAGGTATATTGGCAGTGAGACATTGAATGGCACTCGGCTTGAAAACTTGCCCCCTATGACTGCTGACATCATCCGGGCAATCGCATCCAAAGATCGCGCCAAACAAGCAGCATTACACCGTTATTATTCAGAAATGGCGCGGGTGCTTGACGAAATGTTTCGCGTTCTTAAACCCGGCCGGGCGGCCATCCTTGTCGTAGGTAGTTCGGTCATTCGTGGAGTAGACACACGGACTTATGACTGTCTAGCAGAAATTGGCCAACAGGTTGGTTTTGAGGTTGCTCATGTTGGCGTGCGTAATCTAGATCGCGACCGACGGATGATGCCAGCCCGTAGAGGTAACGAACGCAATTCACAAATCGAACATAGGATGCATCGAGAATATGTGATCGGCTTCTATAAACCTGGAGCGCTGGTATGGCGTTAATTGAACTCCGAAGAGAGTATCATCGTCGCATTTGCCAAAATGTGCTTCGCCTTAGTAATGGGATTCCCAACATAGCTGATACAGGCAACCAAGCCAGTAAGGCTATTGCATTACGCCTAGTCGAACAATTAGGACATCCTTTAGTCGAAGATACGCTTGCTGGACAAAGCAAAGGCGTGCGTTTTGAACAAATCACCAAAGATTTCTTGAACCAGACTTTTCTGCTATTGCTACACTTGAGACCAGGACAGTGGGGATTCGAGGTCGGTCGTAGTATCGCTACGTTCGAACAATATAGACATTTAGCATACCTGCAAAATATACTCGCTTCAAACCCTGAACTATCTTCTGCTCTAGGTGGAGACTATTTGGTGACACCAGATATTGTTGTGTTTAGGTTTCCTCTTTCTGATGCGGAATTCAATCGTTTTGAAACGGTAGTGGATGATACTACTGCTAAATATTCGCCCCTGCGGGTAAGCAATCGTCCCGAAAATACCCCTCTATTGCATGCGAGCATCTCCTGTAAGTGGACTATTCGCAGTGATCGCTCTCAGAATGTTAGAACAGAAGCTCTGAATTTAATCCGCAATCGCAAGGGCCATACACCGAAAATTGCAGTGGTGACTGCTGAACCATTGCCAACGCGCTTGGCTTCTCTGGCACTTGGAACCGGTGACTTGGACTGTATCTACCACTTTGCGTTGCCAGAATTGATGCAGGCAGTTGAAGATGTCAGTGAAGATCAGACGGACATGCTCAATACCATGATTATCGGCAATCGCTTGCGGGACATCAGTGACCTGCCTCTCGACTTGGTAATATAGCCCCCGTATCTCGTCATGCTTTTTCACTCCACCTCATTTATCCGCTGACAAAGAGTAGTCCCCAACCTCCTTCGACTCCAGACTCTTTTGCACCCTCAAGAATACGGTATACTTTTTGCCCAAAGTAGCGACGCGATACCTTGACCCCAGCCTTCATTGTGGATACTCTCTACCAAATCTGTCAGCAGGCCAGTCCTGAACTCTGTACGAGGCGAGACCATCTATGACAGGATATTTGCTGCGACGCCTGACTCTGGCCATTCCGGTACTGCTTGGTATCCTGTTCGTAACCTTCTCTCTGGCACGCCTGCTGCCCGGCGACCCCTGCCATTCGGCGCTGGGCGAAAAGGCAACGCCGGAGATTTGCGCGGCGTTCAACGAGCGCTACGGTCTCAACGAACCGATTCCGGAGCAATTCCGCATCTATCTGCGCGACGTGCTGCGCGGTGACCTGGGCAACTCGATCAAGTTCGGTCGCCCGGTCACTGAACTGATGGTAGAGCGCCTGCCGGTCACGCTGGAACTGAGCTTCTTCGCCATGACCTTCGCCGTGCTGATCGGCATTCCGCTGGGCATTGTTTCGGCCTACTATCACAACTCGGCGGCGGACGTGGTGACGATGATCGGGGCCAACATCGGCGTCTCGATGCCGGTGTTCTGGCTGGGCCTGATGTTGTCCTATATCTTCGGCGTGGCGCTCAAAGATACGCCTCTGTGGTTGCCGCCCACAGGTCGCCTGACAGCGGGGCGCATCATCGAGCCATTCTATCAGGCGTGGGGGCTGGACGTGGACGGCAGCGCCCTGACGCTGCCTGGGTTCATCGCCAATATCAACACGCTCAACGCCCTGCTGGTACGCGACTGGGACGGCTTCGTGGACGCTGTCAAACACATGATCCTGCCCGCCATGGCCCTGGGCACCATCCCCATGTCCATCATCGCCCGCATGACGCGCTCCAGCCTGTTGGAAGTGCTGGGCCTGAACTACGTGCGCACAGCGCGCGCCAAAGGCGTGCACGAACTGGGCGTGGTGGTGCGGCACGGCCTGCGCAATGCGTTGTTGCCGGTGGTGACGATCATCGGCCTGTCGTTGGGGTCGTTGATGAGCGGCGCAGTGCTCACCGAGACCGTCTTCGGGCTTTCGGGCGTAGGCCGCATCCTCTACGACTCGATCACGGGCCGCGATTACACAGTGGTGCAGGGATTCACCCTGGTGATCGCGGTGATGTTCGTCTTCATCAACCTGATTGTTGACACGCTCTACGCCTATCTCGACCCGCGCATTCGACTTGAGTAGAGGCCATGCATAGCACAGAACCTGCCTCATCCAACCTCGACCTGGCTGCCGCCGACGTCGCCATCATCACCAAGCCGCCCAAAAGCCTCTGGCGCGAGACGATCGAACGTCTGCTGCGCAAACCATCGGCCTTGGTGGGGCTGGGCCTGCTCGGCTTTCTGGTGACCATCGCCATCTTCGCCCCCTTCATCGCCACTCACGATCCGCTGGCCGTGCTGCTCGACGTGCCCGAAGAAGGGGTGGCCAAGCGCGATGCGCCATGCATTCACCTGCTCGGCTGTCCTGGCGCGGGCGACGTGCTGGTGAAGGGCGTGCCCGGCGAGCCAGTGGCGGCGGCTGCGCTCAGCTCTACCAACTCGCTGATGGCGGCAGCGCATGGCAAGACGATCAGCGTCTGGAATGCCAGCAACGGCAAACTGCTGATGTCGCTGGAGCACGACGGGCCGGTGACCGCGCTGGACTGGAGTCCTAACGACCAGAAAATCCTGGCCGCCAGCGGCGAAGAACTCTACATCTGGGATATCAATCGGCGGGCGTTGAGCCGCACGCTGGAACATGAAGGCGGGGCCAGCCTGGTGCGCTGGAATGCCGATGGCACCCGCTTCTTGAGCGCAGACGAGCACACCGTGCGCCTGTGGGACACGCTGGCATGGACGCTGGTTGCCGCCATCGAGTCGCCGGACCCGTTGCTGGCCGTGCAATGGAATCAGAACGGCACGCTGGTGCTGACCGCCAGCGGCAGCGAAGCCAAACTGTGGAATGCGTTTGTGGGCACGGAAGTCGCCACCCTGGCGCACGACGTGCCCCTGACCAGCGCCAGCTTCAACAGGTCTACCAACCGCATCCTGACTACCAGCGGGGACAAGCTCTACATCTGGAATGCCTCTACCTTCCAGCGCGAACTGACCATTGATCATGTGGGGACGCTCGCCAACGGCACCTGGAGTGAAGCCATTTCGCGCGGCATCCAAAATGTGATGGCCAGCGATGGCGATACAGCCTATGTGTGGCGCGTGACGACGGGCGAGCAGGTGTTGGCGCTGGAACACGGCGAGCCGATTGTGCAGATGGGCGGCAGCCCCCTGGCGACGCGTATCTTCACCCGCAGTGAGCACACCGTCAAGGTGTGGGACGCCAAAAGCGGCGATCGAGTCCTGACCATCGAGCGCGACGCGCCGATCCTGCAGGTGACCTGGCAGAGTAGCGGCGGCGGCGTCTTTGTGGCCACATCCGACGAGATCAGCGTGGTCAAGACGTCCGACTACCAATACCTGATGGGCATTGATGGCAACCTGCGCGATCAGTTCAGCCGCGTGGTCTTCGGAGCGCGACTGTCGTTGATCGTGGGGCTGACCACGGTGACGCTGGCGGTGATCATCGGCACGATCAGCGGAGCCGTGGCCGGCTATGTGGGCGGCTGGGTGGATAACGTGATCATGCGCATCATGGACGTGATGCTCGCCTTCCCCCCGCTCATCCTGGCCATTGCCGTGGTGACGGTGCTGGGGCCGGGGCTGATCAACGCCCTGCTGGCCATCTCGGTCGTGTTCATCCCGGCCTATGCGCGGGTGGCGCGGTCGGGGGTACTGGCGGTCAAGGAGGAGGACTTCGTCACAGCGGATCGCGTGTTGGGCGTCAGCCATGCGCGCATTCTGTTCCGGCGCATCATGCCCAACGCGCTCGCTCCGCTGATCGTCCAGGCGACACTGGGCATTGGCACCGCCATTCTGGACGCGGCAGCCCTCTCGTTCCTGGGACTGGGGGCGCAGCCGCCCACGCCCGAATGGGGCGCGATGCTCGGCGCGGAGCGCAACCAGGTCTTCACCGCGCCGCATCTGGTATTCTACCCCGGCATCGCTATCATGATCACGGTGCTGGCATTCAATCTACTCGGCGATGGGCTGCGCGACGCGCTCGACCCGCGCCTGGATCGTTGAGGGAAGGGCCGCGCTTATGGCAGACACAGATCGCGACAACGGCAAAACCCCGGCAGAGGAACCGCCCCTTCTGCAAGTCAAGGACCTCAAGACCTACTTCTTCACGCGCCGCGGCACGGTCAAGGCGGTGGATGGCGTCAGCCTGACCGTCCGGCGCGGCGAGATTCGCGGCCTGGTGGGCGAATCCGGCTGTGGCAAGAGCATGACCGCCCTGTCCATCTTGCAACTGGTGGACAAGCCGGGGCGCATCATCGCCGGCGAAGTCTGGTTCAAGGGTGAAAACCTGCTGACCAGATCGCCGCGTGAGATGACGGCCATCCGCGGCAAACAGATCGCCATGATCTTCCAGGAGCCAAAGTCGTCGCTCAACCCGGTGGTGAAGGTGGGATCGCAACTGCTGGAAGTGCTCAAAGTGCACCAGGATGTTGGCCGCCCGCCGCGCCAGGAAGAGGCGGTCAAGATGCTCAAAGAAGTGGGCATCCCCGACTCCGAGCGGCGCATTCACAATTACCCGCACGAACTATCCGGCGGCATGGCGCAGCGCGTGATGATCGCCATGGGCATGGCCTGTGCGCCCGACCTGCTCATCGCCGACGAGCCAACGACAGCGCTCGATGTCACCATTCAGGCGCAGGTGCTCGACCTGATTCGCAAGCTGCGCGAAGAGCGCGGCATGGCCGTGATGCTCATCACCCATGCGATGGGCGTGGTGGCGGAGATGGCCGATGTGGTGACGGTGATGTACGCGGGGACCGCCGTCGAGGAAGCGCCCACGCTCGCCCTGTTCGACGAACCGCTGCACCCCTACACGCGCGGCCTGATTGCCTCGATCCCGGTGATGGGGCAGCGCAAAGAGCGGCTGGAAGTGATCCCAGGGCGCGTGCCCAACTTGATTGATATGCCGCCGGGCTGTCGCTTTGCGCCGCGTTGCCGGGCGCGAGTGGAGCATGGGCTGGAGAAGTGCACCATCGAAGAGCCGCCCATGATCGAGGCCAGGCCGGGGCATCTGGTGCGCTGCTGGCTCTACGAAGGCGACCAACCATGAGCACAACCGACAATCTGGTAGAAATCCGCGGGCTGAAGGTCCATTTCGAGGTCAAGGGCGGCATCCTCAAGCGCACCGTGGGCGTGGTCAAGGCGGTGGATGGCGTAGACCTCGACATCCGGCGCGGCGAGATTCTGGGCCTGGTGGGCGAATCTGGCTGCGGCAAGACGACAGTGGGCCGCGCTATCCTGCGCCTGATTCCGGCTACGGCGGGCACGGTGCGCTTCGACGGCAAAGACCTGTTCGCGCTCAAGCCCTCGGAACTCAAACCGCTGCGCCGCGAGATGCAACTGGTCTTCCAGGACCCCTATTCGTCGCTCGATCCGCGCTCCAAAGTGGGCGATATTGTCGGCGAGGGGTTGCGTGTGCACGGCGTGACCGACCGCCAGGAACGGCATGAGCGCGTGCGCAAAGCGCTGGAGCTGGTGGGGTTGCAGGAAGAGCATATGCGGCGCTTTCCGCACGAGTTTTCCGGCGGGCAACGGCAGCGCATCGGCATCGCCCGCGCGCTGGTGCTCAACCCCAAGTTCATCGTGTGCGACGAGCCAGTGTCGGCGCTGGATGTGTCGATTCAGTCGCAGGTGCTCAACCTGCTCAAAGACCTGCAACAAGAGTTCAACCTGACGCTGCTCTTCATCGCGCACGATATGAGCGTCGTCGAGCACCTGTGCGACCGGGTGGCGGTGATGTATCTCGGCAAGATCGTCGAGGTAGCCGAGCGCGACGAGTTGTTCCGCAACCCACAACACCCCTACACCAGGGCGCTGATGTCCGCCATTCCGGTGGCCGATCCGCGTGCCAAGCGCGAGCGCATCATCCTGCAGGGCGATCCGCCCAGCCCGCTGCGCCCGCCATCGGGGTGTCGCTTTCATACGCGCTGCCTGGAAGCAATCGAGCTGTGTTCGCAGCGCGAACCGCCGCTCATTGACCTGGGCCGGGCGCATCTGTGCGCCTGTCACCTGCGTCAGCCCGAAGAGCAGACAGCCCAGGAAGCTGTGCACGCAGGCCAGTAAGCCTGGGGGACGCGCTGTTGCTTGTGGGGCAGGGGCGCTGGTGTGCGCTCCTGTTTTTTTCCGCCCCTCTGTGCAACATTTTGGGGTATCCTGCGTATAACTACTGGCCGGGAGATCGCTGTTTCCGCGAGTTGTAAGAATCCGCAGGATATGATAGAGTCTTAGAACGTTTGTTCGCTATCCGCGTCTTGGCTACGCTGGAGTGCTGGGCATGGCCACAAACGGCAAGAGCGAGTTCACCGTCCAGGGGGCTTACCGCTACAACGAGAGCAGTGCGATGCGCTGGATCATCTCTCACATCTGGCGTTACAAGTGGCTGTTCTTCGGCGCGCTGCTGTGCAGCCTGGTGGACTACTTCTCCTTTTCGCAGAACCCCATGCTCATCGGCAGGGTGGCCGACGAGATTCTCACCCCCACCGGCGGCGATAGACTGCTGCGCCTGTCGTTGATGATCCTGGGCGTGCTCATGATGAGCAGCATCGCTTTCTGGACGGGCGGTCTGCTGATCGAAACGCTGGCGCAACGCCTGGAAGCTGGAGCGCGCCAGGAACTGTACGTCAGCCTGTTGGGCAAAAGCCAGACTTTCCACGACCGGCAGCGCGTGGGCGACATCATGGCCCGCGCCACCGACGACGTGCGGCAGCTCAACATCATGATCAGCCCCGGCCTGCGCTTCATCTACGAGATGGTGCTGGGCATCATCGTCCCGCTCTTCTACATTGCCACCATCCGCGTTGATCTGCTGTTCGTGCCGCTGCTGTTCGTGGCCGCTTATGCCGTCACCGTGCGCTATTACCTGCGTCAGTTGAACCCGGTGATGAACCAGCAACGCGAGCAGTTCGGCAAGCTCAACGCTGGCCTGGAAGAGGTGCTCTCTGGCATCGAAGTCGTCAAGGCCAGCGTGCAGGAACCCTTCGAGCGGCTACGTTTCCAGCGCAACGCGCGGCTCTACCGCGACTATTTCGTGCGGCAGGGCGTCATCGAGGCGCGCTATCTGCCGCTGCTCATCTTTGGTGTGGCCCTGGGGCTAACCTTTCTGCACTGCATGGTGCTCTACCGACGCGACGGCCTGGCCGTGCCACAGATCATCGCCGTCATGGGGTTGATGAACGTGTTGCGGTGGCCGGTCTTCAGCTCCATCTTCTCGTTCTCGCTGGTACAGTTGGGGCTGGCAGGCGCGGAACGCCTGCTGCAGATCATCACGGCGGAGACAGAACTGGACGAGAACGCGGGCGGCTACGCTGCGCCCATCCGTGGCGACATCACCTTCGAGCACGTCAGTTTCTGCTACGAGGGCGAGGGCTGCGAGATGGCAGTGCTGGAAGACGTGTCGTTTGAAGTCAAGGCCGGGCAGACAGTAGCCGTGGTCGGGCAGACAGGATCGGGCAAGAGCACGCTCTCGATGCTGATCAATCGCACCTACGACGTATCGGCGGGGCGCGTGCTGATTGACGGCGTAGACGTGCGCGAGTGGAATCTGGACGTGTTGCGCTCGCAGATCTCGAAGATCGAGCAGGACGTGTTCCTGTTCTCGCGCACCATTGCCGAGAACATCGCCTTTGGCGCGCCGGGCACCTCGCAGGAAGAGATCGAGCGCGCGGCTCGCGAGGCCCAGGCGCACGACTTCATCATGGCCTTCAAGGACAGCTACCAGACCAAAGTCGGCGAGCGCGGCGTGGCGCTCAGCGGCGGGCAGCGGCAGCGCATCGCCCTGGCGCGCGCCTTTCTCAGCGACCCGCGCATCCTGATTCTGGACGACTCCACCAGCGCCATAGATAGCGCCACCGAAGACGAGATTCAAAAGGCGATCCGCCGGGCGCAGCAAGGGCGTACAACCATCCTGATCACGCACCGCCTGTCGCAGATTCGCTGGGCCGATGTGATCCTGGTATTGGATCGCGGGCGGTTGGTGGCCTCTGGCACGCACGAGCAATTGCTGCGCACGTCGCCGCACTACCGGCGCATCTTCGCCCGCTATGAGGTGGAGTTGCCACCGCTGGAAGAGGTCAGCATGCAGTAATTCAGTGGTCGGTGAGACGTTGAGAATGCGCTCACCGCAAGCTGAAACTTGCGATTGAAGACTTGTCAAGGTTAAGGAGCGACCGCCGTGGGCTTCATCATGGATGGCCTGGACGCCGAAGACTACGATCGTCACTACAGCG
>Ga0068707_1002058_pt1 | contig 14165 bp, 11 predicted proteins | sample YNPNPMetaG_FD_66600 | JGI IMG/M metagenome (GOLD analysis project Ga0068707, IMG submission 66600) | Anoxygenic and chlorotrophic microbial mat microbial communities from Yellowstone National Park, USA - YNP NP MetaG | ecosystem: Environmental > Aquatic > Thermal springs > Hot (42-90C) >... | reverse complement strand
ACACGATCGCGGCCGTACTTGTCGACGACATACTGAATGAGTTCTTCGCGGCGGTCGTCTTGTATATCGAGGTCTACGTCCGGCACCTCGACGCGTTCGGGGTTCAGAAACCGTTCGAAGGTGAGCCCGTATTCAAGCGGGTCGACATCCGTGATCCCGAGCCCGTAGCAGACCAGGCTGCCGGCCGCGGATCCGCGGACCCCGACGTAGATGCCCTTTTTGCGCGCGAAGTCGGTGAAGTCGCGGGCTATGAGCATATAAGTCGCGAATCCGCACTCGCGAATGATGCGGCACTCATACTCGAACCGCTTCTCATACTCTTCCGGCAGTTTTCCGCCGAACCTGGCTTCCAACCCTTTTCGGGCTTCAGCTTCCATGAACTCGATGGGCTGCATGCCTTCCGGCACGCCCGGGTCGGGAAGCCGCAGCGTGCTGAAATCGAACTCGCAGTTGCACCGCTCGGCGATCTCGAGAGTGTTCGCCATCGCATCGGGAACGTGCGCAAACAGCGCCGCCATCTCTTCGGGGCTCTTGAAATAGAACTCTCGCGAGCCGAAGCGCATGCGGTTCGGATCGGATACGACCGAACCGGTCTGAATGCACAGCAGAACGTCGTGCGCCTCGGAATCCTTGCGGGTGAGGTAATGAACGTCGTTCGAGGCCACGAGCTTGACGCCCGACCTCCGAGCGAGCCGGATGAGCGCTTCGTTTGCGCGCTTTTGGTCGGCAAGCGCGTTGTCCATCAGCTCGACGTAGACGTTATCTCGGCCGAAGATGTCGAGATACTCGCCCAGCGCACGTTCCGCCTGATCGGGGTTGTTGTTGAGCAGGTGAGTGGGAACCTCGCCCGATAGACACGCCGTCAACGCGATCAGGTCCTCGGAGTATCGACTCAGCAGCTCTTTGTCCACACGCGGCTTGTAGTAGAATCCCTCCGAGAAAGCGGCGCTTACGAGCTTGATTAGGTTGCGGTAGCCTTTTTGGGAGGCCGCAAGCAGGACGAGGTGATACTGGTCTTTGTCGAGCCTGGGGTCTCGGTCCTTGCGGGTTCGCGTGGCAACATACACCTCGCATCCGAGCACGGGTTTTATTCCGACCTGTTTGCAGGCCGAATAGAAACTGATGTTGCCGTACATCACGCCGTGGTCGGTGAGTCCGACTGAGGGCATGTCGAGTTCGACGGCCCTGGCCACTAAGTCGCTGATGCGGCAGGCGCCGTCAAGTATGCTGAACTCGGAATGCGTGTGCAGATGTACGAAACCGGCCGCGCCCAACGCGATCACTCCGGGGATTATTACCGGCGTCTATTCTACGACTTTGCGGCTCGTTGTGCCAAGAGGGATTTGAGATTTCCGCTTTCGCAATCGCGAGCTGCAAGGCCCTGAGGGCGCGCGTGGTATAATCGAGCCGGCATGGCAAACAAGGAAAAGCCCCACAGCGTCACGATAACCAATCGCAGGGCTCGCCACGACTACCATATCGGCGAGACTTTTCAGGCGGGAATCGTTCTGGTCGGAACCGAGGTCAAGTCGCTCCGCCAGGGGAAGGCGAGCTTGCAGGAGGCCTTCTGTAAGGCCGAGGGCGACGAGGTCTTCATCTACGGCATGCACATCCCGCCGTATGAACAGGGGAACCGGTTCAACGTCGATCCCGTCCGCCCGCGCAAGCTGCTCCTGCACAAGTCGGAGATCCGAAGGATCCAGAGGCAATTGCAGGAAAAGGGCTACACGCTTGTGCCGCTGAAACTCTACTTCGACAAGGGATACGCCAAACTCGAGATCGGCTTGGCGCGGGGCAAGAAGCTCTACGACAAGCGCGAGGCCATCGCCCGGCGCGACGCCGAGATGGAACGCCGCCGCGCCGAAGCGGCAAGGCCGTGATCGTTCTTTCGTTTGCTTATGTACGGCGGGCGCGAACTCACAACAGGCAAGCTCATCGGGTTCTTACCGCCTCCATCAAGAGCTTCAGGTTGGCGTTGCCCTGTTTCTCCGCATCGCCCCACTTACCGAACGCCGACACCAGCACCAGGTTCAGGCTAGGAATCATGAAGCAGCAGTTGCCGCGGGCGCCGAGGCTGGCGAACGTGTCGGGCGGCGCGTCGGGCCAAAGCGGGAGCCCTCCGGTGTTCGGCCCCGGAGTATTGAACCACCAGTTGAACCCATAGCTTCCCGGCCCGGTGTCGGGGATTTGGTTGGAGCCGCCGCCGTAGGACCCGATGTTAAGATAGTCGTCGGTGCTGTCCCCCTTCGAGATGGGAAGCGATCTAGGAACCTGCGGCTTGCAGTATCTGCGAAAAAACTCGCGGGGAAGCAGTTGTGTGCCGTTCCAGCAGCCCTGGTTGAGCCAGAACCAGCCGATGCGTGCCCAGTCGCGGACGGAGGCCATAACTCGCCGATTCTTCTCTTTGAAATGTAAGCCGTCCTCCAAACCCAGGAACCCGAAGCGTTTGGGGTCGTTGGCGATCTCCTCGGGCCGGCCTTTGAACACTCTGTCGAACAGCGTTTTCTGGTAGAGCTGGATGGCGAAGTCGTTATAGGCGAATGCCGCGCCCGGCGGCTCGGGCCGCGCATAGCCGCTGGTCATGTTGGCCAGGTGACGGAAGGTCATGCTTTGATCCTTCGGCTTGAGTTCCCAACCGAAGTCGCGGATCCGAGCGTCCACACCCTCGACCAGCTTCTCCTTGACGGCAAAGAACAGCAGCGTGCTAAGCAGCGGTTTGGCCGACGAGAACCAGTCGCCCAGCTCCGATTGCGAGCCCCACGACTTCACCACGTAGCCGTCTTTCACAACGCACCCTCGCCCGCCCAGGGCTTGGGCAAGTCTGTCGAGCGCTCTACCGTCCAGCCCGCAAGACTCAGGCGTGCGTTCCTCCCAGTGGGCTCCGGGAAAGTGAGGCTTGCCCGGCGATTGCGGCAGCGCCCCCAGTGCAAGTGCGGCAGTCAACATTACGATTGTAGGCATAGCATCCCCCCAAAGTTGCAGCCCAATGCTAGCAGTCGGCGGCGGCCGTGTCAACGGGTGCGTGCCGGAGGACCGGTTCGGTCCTGCGATGGCGCCGTTCCGAGCGGGCCACCGTCGTCTCGAGAACGGCGAGCAATCCGGGCGTCACCCCGCGACAGCCTTCGTTTCGCTCAGGGTGACGTCCGCACACCGACGCACCATTTTCATCCTTGGCGGCACTCTTTCGGAGGGACCGACCGAGTTCGCGCATAAGACACATGGCGGCGGAAGCACCGTCGCGCTCGGGCGTGTTTTGGAGGAGTGATATGGCAGACCTGGACAAGACGGCCTACGACGTATTGGCTGAGAAGCTGGTCGGCAGGGGCGTGGACCTCGAGAAAGTCAAACAGCGCCTCAAGAGCCAGCACATCGAGACCCCCAGTTGGGGCTTCGCCGACTCGGGGACCCGGTTTGGATCCTACAAGCAGGCAGGCTCGGCAGTCACGATCGAGGAGAAGATCGCGGACGCCGCCCAGGTACACAAGTTCACGGGCGTCGCGCCGACCGTGGCGGTACACGTCCTTTGGGATTTTCCAAACGGCATCGCCGACTGCGAGACCCTTTCCGACTACGCTAAGTCCTTGGGCGTGGCTATCGGTGCGGTCAACCCAAACGTTTTCCAGGATCGCGACTACGCGTTCGGCAGCATCACCAACGAGAACCCTGCCGTTCGCAAGAAGGCCGTCGACCACATGCTCGACTCGATCGAGATCGCGAAGAAGCTCGGGTCCGGGATTCTCTCGCTGTGGTTTGCGGACGGCACCGACTATCCGGGTCAGGGCGACTTCCGCCGACGCAAACACTACGCCGAAGAATGCCTACAAGCCGTCTACTCCGCCATGCCCGATGGGATGCGGATGCTGATCGAATACAAGCCGTTCGAGCCGGCGTTCTACCACACGGACTTCGCCGACTGGGGAATGAGCTACTGCTTCGCTGCGAAGCTGGGGCCGAACGCCCACGTGCTCGTCGATCTCGGACACCATTTCACGGGACAGAACATCGAGCACATCGTCGCGTTTCTTATCGACGAGGGCCGCCTCGGTGGCTTTCACTTCAACAACCACAAATACGCCGACGACGACCTCACCGCCGGCTCAATCAACCCCTACGAGCTGTTCCTCATCTACAACGAAATAGCAAAGGCCGAGGACCAGCCCAACTCCAACCCGTCGATCGCGTTCATGATCGACCAGGCGCACGTCACCAAGGCCAAGATCGACGCGATGATCCAGACGGTCATGCAGATCCAGTCGGCCTATGCCAAGGCGATGCTGGTGGACCGCAGGAAGCTCCACGAGGCGCAGGTCGCCCAGGACGTAGTGACGGCGGAGATGTGCCTGCAGGAAGCGTTCGCGACTGACGTTGAGCCGCTGCTCAGGCGCGTGCGTGAAGAGATGGGATTGAATCCAAACCCGCTGGAGGCGTTCCGAGCGTCGGGATACTGGGAGAAGGTCTCGAGGGAACGCGGCTTCCGCGCCGGTGCGGGACTCGGCGCGTAGTATTCCTCTGCGGAGGTTCGCCCAATTCATGGAATAACCGCCATGGCAGAGCACAGCGGCGGAGCCTGTGCGATTGCTCGGCTCTTGGCGACGCGCACAGGCGTTGCCGACGGAGCGGAGTTCGCTGACTTGAGGGTTGTCGCGGCCTCGGACACCTAGACAACCCGGGGGAGGGCACCGAATGCGCGCACACGGTCGGCGTTATCGCGGCGGATTCACGCTGGTGGAGATGATGATCGTCATACTCGTGATCATCGCGCTTATCGGCATCGCGATGCCGAACTGGATGAAGGCGCGGGAGTCCGCCCGGACTCAGTCGTGTCTTGCGAACCTGAGACAGATCTCCACCGCCAAGGAGCGCTATGTTATGGACCAAAGGAAGACGTCCGGCGACCCGGTCGCTATGTCGGACCTGGTGCCGGACTTCCTGAAGAATCAGCCCGCGTGCCCCGCGGGCGGCGCCTACGACCCCCGGCCCGTCGGCATCGAGCCGACCTGCACTATACCGGGCCACGAGCTGCCCTAGTGCCGTCCCGCTCGGCCATGCCCGAGCGCAGCCAAAACCGTTTCCGGCCTGCTTTCCCGGATCGACGCCTGGATGCCGAAATCAATCCGGCATCTCGCGCTGCCTGTTCCGCAGCGCAGATGACTTACGGGTAGACCTGCTCTCCGTCTTCGTCGTAGAGCGTAATAGCCTCCAGCGGGCACGCTTCCGCGGCGCTGAGGATAGTATCATCGTCCGCACCCGACGGGTTGACCGGGACCGACTTGCCCTCGGAATCGATCTCGAAGACGTCGGGCGCCGCGCCCACGCACGCGCCAATGCCCTGGCATTTGTTCCTGTCGACAACTATCCTGTAGCTCACCGGCTTTCACCTCCGATGTGGTGTTCTGCATGCGCAGCGTGATATCCTATACCCGAAAATGCGGAGGCGCTAATCCGAGCGAGCAGATAAGGCCCGCGAAATCCGCCCCGGGAGTGCCGTGCTTCGAGGGCACACTTTTCGCCCCGAACCAGGCTCAAGCACCGGCTCGCCGGGGCGCAAAACCTGCCCCGACTCATACTTCGCCAAGGCTTTGCCCGTTGGCTACCGGCGCAAAACTCGCGTACAAGCAGATTGGCCGGGGCTTTCGCCTCGGCCAATCCTCTCCTTCTTTCCTTCTTCCCTCGCGAGCTTACTGGGCTTTTCTTCTTCTCGCGTATGCCAGCAGGCCGGCCAAACAGCCCGCCACCGCGGCCACCGACGCCGGCTCCGGGACCGGGACTGCCTTCTTGAACAGGTAGAAGCCGCCGTCGCCGGTTGCCGGGTCGAAGTCGGAGTTCACCTTCAGCACATCGTAGAACGATTCGTTGTTCTCCACGAACGGCCCCACGAGCGGATCTTCGGGGTAGAACGTGCAGTACATCGGGTACATATCAACCCACCAGTCGGAGGGCTCATAGGAATACATGTTGTAGAACGTCGGGTCGCGTGCCGGGTCCGGATCGGGATCAAGGTTTTGCGTCCACATGTCGAACCCGCGCCAGGCCGTGCCGGTGTGGTTGAGGACCGTCTGCTCGACCCGAACACCGTACCAGATACCGTAGTCGAACCCCTCTGCGCCGTAGAAGTTGCCCGCGAAGGTAAACTGAATCGGGCCGAACGAGTCGAGGACGACGCTTATGGCCCCCTGCCACGCGTACTTCGGCTCCAGGCTCCACGGCGTGCCGTCGTATTCAGGGTTCGGAAGGCAAAACAGCGCCACGTTGTGCGGCCCGGCCGAATCGGTCCAGCTGACCGTAACCCCACCCCAAGCTCCTGCCTGAGCCAGCAGCACAACGAGCATAACGCCCAACACGTGTTTGGTCATGTCCCTCAGCAAACCTCCTTTCCTGTCAAACTGGAGGCCAGTCCCACCGGTCACCGAAAGCCGCCTCGGCTGTCTCTACCTCTTGATCCTCCGGAGCGAGCCGAACCCCAACGCGCCGATTCCGGCCAAGAGCGCTACGATCGAAGCCGGTTCGGGGATCGGGTACCAGGTGGTCGGATACTGGGTGATACTCACCGGCCCGGGAATGGCATCATAGGTGAACTCCACGTAAAGCGTCTCTCCAGGCTCTATCGCCATAGGGTTACCGGGGCCGGATGTAATGACGTGAGCGAAAAAGCCCACTCTGGGAGCATCGTAGAGCTCGATCACCCAGGGGGTTTTCTCGACAGCGTCCCAGACGTAAATGCCCCTCAGATTCGAAGCATTGAACAGCTCAACGTGCCAGTCGGTCCAGGTCTCCTGGGAGGCATTGTAGATGTTCTGACGGATTCGAGGATCTCCCTGGGGCGAAACCCCGTAGAGATACTCGACATCCTCTCCGTCGACCCCCAGATCCCAGGTCGCGTCGCGCTGGTACACGCAAATCCCGTCAGGGTCAAATGCCCACTTATTGGGGTCCAACGGAACTTCGCGCATACCGGCGAACGCGGGGCAGGAGACGGCAACGGCCGCAATGAGCAGTGCGAACAAGACGAAGCGGGTATGGGTCATCATCTTCTCTCCTTCTGTTATGGCAGTGCGCCGCGCTCCAGCGCGGTCTGTAAAACGGGAGATTGCTGCTCCAACTGCTGTATTGTATCCCACGAATCAGCGCTCGTCAAGAGGGTTTCGCGATAATTTTGCAAAATCAGGTAATAGTACTAGGTCCACGGCTTCCGACCCTCAGTTGGGAAGAGCCCGCTGCTGTGGGGGGAGCCATTCTGAGCAAACCATCGTCATTCTGAACGCAGCGGAGAATCGAGGTCCGACGCGAAGCTCTTTCGCCGCACTTCAGGCTGAAGTGCCCGAGAACCAAACTCGTTCCCCGGCATCTTCGGTCTTGAGCCCACGCCCACAGGCGCGCTACAATCTTGGCTGGTTTGTGAACCCGGAGGAGCCGACCGCTACAACCAGCAAACTGCAAACAGGAGGTAGACGGGAATGGTCAAAGCGATTGCGATAGGCGTGCTCGCGCTGGTGCCGGCCCGCGCGGTCCCGGATGCCGGGATAGGGCTGCCGGAGTTCGTGGTGCCCGACTGCCTGGGGGTGAACATCCACTTCACGGGCCGGGAGGACAAACAGGTCGAGCAGATCGCGAGGGCCGGTTTCCGATTCATCAGGATGGACTTCCACTGGCACACCATCGAGAAGCAGAAGGGCTCCTACGACTTCAAGGCCTACGATGAGCTGGTGGAATCGCTTGCCGAGCGCGGGATTCGGCCTCTGTTCATACTCGATTACGGCAACGAGCTGTACGACGGCGGGTTGGCCCCCCACACCGACGAGGGCCGCAGGGCTTTCGCGGCGTTCGCGGGCGCGGCGGCAGCCCACTTCAGAGGCAAAGGAATCCTATGGGAGCTGTGGAACGAGCCGAACATATTCTTCTGGCGGCCGCAGCCCAATGCCGAACACTACGTCAAGCTCCTGAAAGCCACCTCTGAGGCGCTCAAGAAGGCCGATCCCAAGTGCACTCTGCTGGCCCCGGCGCTTGCCGGTTGGGACTTCGGCTTTATGGAGACCATCTGCAAGCTGGGCGCGCTGGAGCACATCGACGCGGTGTCGCTGCACCCGTACGGCGCCTCCAAGCCCGAGGATGCCGCCGACTACTACGTGCGGATCAGGGAAATCTTGAGGAGATACGCGCCGAAGGGCAAGCAGCTTCCCCTGGTTAGCGGCGAATGGGGTTACTCGGCGATCGGCGGGATGTCCGTCGAGCGTCAGGGCGAGTTCTTCGCGCGCGAGTTCCTCACAAACCTGATGAATGATATCCGCCTGTCGATATGGTATGACTGGCGCGACGACGGCCCGGACCCCAACGAAAATGAGCACCATTTCGGCACCGTCTACCTCGACTCTAGGGAGAAGCCGGCCTACTTCGCGATGCAGACGCTCTCGAAAGAGCTCGCGGGCTACACTTTTGGGGCGCGGCTGGAGCCGGACTCCGACAAGGACTACCTGGCACTCTTCAGAAAGGGCGGCGACTGCCGACTGGCCGCGTGGACCACGGGCGAGCCGCATACGATCAGGCTGCCTGTGGACGTAGACCAGTTCGAGCTGGTGTCTCTGACAGGTGAGCGCAGAGCGGCACGCGCGAAAGGCGGCGTGCTCGATCTGGAGTTATCCGGCGCGGTAACGTATGTCAAGCCGAAGCGTAAGAGCATGCGGTGGGCGCTGGAAGCTGCGTTCAAGCCGTCTGCCGTGCTGCGGATGCAGCGAGGCCGCCTGATCGCCGACGTGACTTGCGAATGCGCGGGATCAAACCCGCGGCTGGTCGTTTCGGGGCCGGGCCTGCAGTCGGGATTCATATCTTCGTGCTCAAGCGCGCCGAACGCTGTGGGACGCTCGGTCTTGCGCATTCAGACTTTCTATGCCTGGAACGGCGACCCAAAACCGAAGATCACGACGACGCTCTCCGTAGACGAATTGGACCGTCCTCTCACGAGAACGGTCGAGCTGGACACGTCCGCCTGCCCCAAGATCGAGGTGCTGCCGCCCCGGCACGGGGCTATCTTGGTCCAGGTAAGAAACGGGACCGGCGAGACGTTGAAAGGGCGGCTTGCCCTAGAGGACGTGCGAGGGATTGAGCTGGAGGCCGGTCCGGTAGGCGTTACGATACCTCCCGACGACGAGGCAATAGCGGGCTTCCAGATCAAGACCCCGCCTGCAGGGCGATTCTCGCTCGCCTGCAGGCTGACCAACGACGCGGGCGAGGACGTGGTCAGGATGCCGGCGAAGCGGTATCAGATAGTCGAGACGTTCTCCGAAGGCCAACCGGGCCGGACAGTCGATAAGTACAAGTTGGAACTCGATGGCGACGCGAAGGTGCCCGCGAAGGCAACGCTCCAATACGTCGAATGCCCGGATGGAGACGCGAAAGAGGTCTGCGCGAAGCTGGATTGGGATTTCGACGCGGGCTGGAGGTTCGTCCGCATTTCGCCAAGGCCGCCGGTTCCGATCGAGGGCCGGCCGCGCTGGGCGAGAATCTGGGTCAGGGGACACGAGGGCGGCGGCGTCGCACGCCTGCGGGTAGTCGATTCAGGGGGACAGTCGTTCCAACCGAACTACGGCGAGCTGGACTTCGCCGACTGGCGCTGCCTGACGGCTCCGATGACCGGCGAAGCGGCGGGACACTGGGGCGGCGCGAACGACGGAGTCATGCGCCATCCGATTTCCTGGGATACGCTGTTCCTGTTGGACAACGTCGGCGGAGCCAAGAAGAGCGGAACCGTCTACATCGGCCCCTTGATGCTGGTGTACTGAAACCGGAGAGAGATATCGGTGACCAAACGAGAGATCGATAGGAAAGTGTACGATGAGGAGCTGTCTCCTCGGCTCCCGTCGAAGATCATCGACATGCACGTCCACATCGGCCTCGCGGAGCACATCGGGCCGATAACCGAGGAGCGCAAGAAGTCGAACTGGGCTTATGAGGTGGGTCTATCGCAATCCTGGGAGGAGCTGCGGGGGAATCTGGGAATGCTTTTCCCGGGGCGCGAGGTCGAGGTGCTGGCGTTCGGCGTGCCGCTGCGTGAGGTGGACCTGGAACTCAACAACGCTTACGTCCTGTCCGGACTGCGCGACCCTGCCAATCGAGCGAACGGACTGCTTGTCACAAGGCCCGAATGGCCGGCGCGCATGATCGACGAGGCGATACGGGCCGGATTCGCCGGAATCAAGCCGTATCCGGACCTTGCGCCCTCGGGGGATCCCGAACCCGGCATCCACGAGTTCTTGCCGCGAGAGCACCTCGAAGCACTCGAACAACACCGCGCTATCTTGACACTCCATCTTCCGCGCAAGGGCCGCCTTGCCGACCCGGACAACATTCGCGAGATCCGGCGGATCTCGCGGGACTATCCCCACGTGAAGATCATCCTGGCTCACATCGGGCGGTCGTTCTGCCTGCCTACCGCCCAGCGCGGCCTGCCGGCGCTGGCGGGGCTGCCGAACGTGTGGTACGACATCTCGGCGGTCATGAATGCCGACGTGATCGCATATGCCCTTGAGACCGTCGGCGAGGATCGGCTCCTCTACGGCAGCGATCTTCCCATTACGCTTATTCACGGATACCGCGAGCATGTGGGCGAGACATACATCAACTACACCGACGGCGACTTCTCCTGGAACACAAACAGGAAACCGCCGGAAGTAGAAGCAATGTATACTTACTATCTGTACCAGGAGCTTCGGGCGTTGCTCGCTGCGGTTGAGCGCCTCGGGCTGGGAAAGGCTGTCCTGGAGAGAGTCATGTATGCGAACGCAGCCGAACTCTTGCACCTAGGAGCAATCTCGTGAAGAAGACTCTGAATAGAAAAGACAGCGGCGGGATGACCAGAAGAAGATTTCTGCAGACCGGCGGAGCCGCTCTGGCCGGTCTGGCGGCGATTGACAGCTTCGTATTTGCACAGGAGGCACATTCAATGGCATCGGACAAGAAGATCAGGATGGGCGTCGTCGGCGGAGGATTCGGGACCGCGTTCTACTGGCTGGAGCACCCGAACTCGGTGGTTCAAGCGGTGAGCGATCTGCGGCCCGACAGGCGCGAGGCGCTGCGCAATCGGTTCAAGTGCGACAACGTCTACGACTCACTTGAGGAGCTCATCAAGGACAAGAACGTGGACGCGGTCGCGGTCTTCACGGGGGCGCCGGACCACGTGCGGCACTCGGTAGCGTGTTTGAAGGCGGGAAAGCATGTGATCTGCGCGGTGCCGGCGGCGATGACGCTGGAGGAGTGCCACGAGCTGGTCGAGACCGTGGAGCAGACCGGCCTAACCTACATGATGGCGGAAACCAGCTATTACCACCAGGCGATGATCTCCGCTCGCAAGTGGTATGCCGAGGGAAAGTTCGGCGAGATATATTATGCCGAAGCCGAGTATCTGCACGCGGGCATGGAACACGTGCTGTGGTACGACGAGAACGGCAAGCCCACTTGGCGGCACGGACTTCCGCCGATGCTTTATCCGACGCATTGTACTTCGTTTCTTGTGGGCTTGACCGGCGAGCGGCTCGTTGAGGTCACCTGCCTAGGATGGGGTGACGGCGATCCGATCAACTTCCCAAACCGCTACAATAACCCGTTCTGGTGCGAGACCGCATTCTTCAAGACCGATAGGGGACATCCGTTTAGAGTGTCGGTGAATTGGCGAGGGGCTTTTGGCGGCTGCGAGCGAGCTCAGTGGTATGGAAGCAAGATGAGCTTCTTTGAACCGCATCCGAACGGCCTGCCGGCGATCATTCGTAGGGTCAGCGGGCAAATGGAAAAGGATAGCGGCGGCTTCGAGCGAGCCGCAGCTGAGTTCGAAAAATACGATATCCCGGAATGGTGGAAAACGGATATGCTTCCCGAGCCTCTGCGAGTGCCCAGCGGTCATGAAGGTTCGCACGTGTTTCTGACACACGAGTTCATCGACGCGCTTGTAAACGAGCGTCGACCTGCTATCGACGTGTATGAGGCTGTAGCGTACACGGCTCCTGGGATCGTGGCGCACCAGTCGGCGCTCAAAGGCGGGGCGCAGATGAAGATCCCCAGCTTCGACAAAGGCAAGCGAAAGAAGAAGACCGAGTGGGAATGGGACCACTAGACAGACTGCGAGAACCGCGTTTCGCGCGGTGGTGCGGCCGTGCGACGCTCGCAGGCTTGGCCGTTCTGTGGATTGTAATTATAGCGTCGGCTTGCCGGGCCGCCGTCGTGCAAAAGCACTACTACGCGCACGATGCGGTCGAGGATAAATTCGGCGTCATAGCGCCTTGGTACAACGGCCAGAACGGCCAACTGGACCTGCGCGTGCGCATCGCAGCGGAGACGCTCAAGCGCTACCCGTGGACGGACGCGGCCAAGGCCGTCGCCGCTGCGCCTGAATACGTCTTCAGCGGCGCATGGAGTATATCGCCGGAGGGCGCGATCACGATTCCGCCGATCAACGATTGGGCGAACGGGGATCTCGGCCAGCGCGCGGCTTACGTGCTCTCGGGTCTTGTCGACTATTATCGCTACTCCGGCGATCCCGCCGCTATCGCCCACATCACCCATACCGCCGACGCTTTGATCGACTATTGTCAAACCCCGCCGGACCACGCCTGGCCCGGTTTTCTCATCAGCGTTCCGACCAAGGGCAAGCCTTACGGCAGGTGTGACCCGCACGGGTTCATCCAGCTCGACATCGTCGCCGAGGTCGGCCTGCCGCTCCTCTGGACCTATCAGATCACCGGCGAAAAGCGGTACTTCGAGACCGCCAAGCATTGGGGGGACGTGTTTGCCGAGAAGTGCAACCGCACACCGGGTGCGGACCCGTGGGGCCGATACGCGAACCCGGAAGACACTCCTTGGAAAGACAACAAGATGACCGGCGGAGTCGCGTTCATCCTCTACTTCTTGGATGAGCTGATACGCCTGGGCTACACCGGCAAGGATAACGCGATCGTCGAGGCTCGTGACGCAGGACGCGCCTACCTACGGGATGTTCTTCTTCCCAACTGGCTCGCGCACGACACGTGGGGGCGGAACTACTGGGACTGGCCGGCCGCCGTCCAGCTCGAAAACGTCACCGAGTTCGCCTGCCGTTACATGATGGACCACAAGGACTACTTTCCCAACTGGCGCACCGACGCTCGCAACGTACTCTCGCTGTTTTTGAACCGCACCAGCGTCGATCCGGCATCCGGAGGTGAGGTCTACAGCGGGGCGTGGGCTTTTCCCGAGTCGAGCGGCTGCTGCGGAAGGTCGCTTTGGTACGGTCCGATGGAGGTGGCGGTCGCGTTCGCGCAGTACGGAGTCGAAGCCGATTCAGAATGGGGTCGTGAGCTTGCAAGGCGGATGCAGATACTTGCGACGTACGACATCCACGAAACCGGCGTATCCGAAGACAACATCGACGGTGGGCAAATCGTGTGCGGAGGTTGGTTCAAGATCGCCCACCCGATGGCGCTCAAACACGTTCTTTCAACAATCGCTTGGCTGCCGGAGTATTTCGGACCGAGTCGGGAAAACCATATCGTGCGCTCGACCGCGACAGTCACGAACGTGATCTACGACGACGGGCTTATCAGATACAAGACGTTCGACGCACCGAAGCGGACGGTTACCGTCCTGAGGCTTGCTTTCCAGCCCGATTCCATTATGGCAAACGGCAGGCCGCTTCGTACGCGAAAGCAACTTGATGCCAACGGATATGTGTTGAAAGCACTTTCCAACGGCGATTTCATCGTCTCGATCCGACACGACGGCGCAACGCAGATCACGATCAAGGGCGACGATCCCCAGCAGGTCATCCCGGCGGACAAGCTCACGTACATTGGAGCGTGGAGCACGGACACTCGCAGCCTCGCGGATTCAAGAGTTCTCCGCGTCACGGATCAAGCCGGTTCGGAAGTCTCTTGCGAGTTCGTTGGGAACCAGGTGAGGCTGATCGGGGATGTCGGACCGCACGGTGGGCTCGCGGACGTGTATATTGACGGAATAAAGCAGCTCGTCGGCATAGATTTCTGGAACCCGACACCGCGCCAAAGCCAGGTCGTTTACTACAAGAACGGCCTTCCCCCGGGCAAGCACACTCTGCGCGTCGTTGCGAGAGGCGAGTCGAATCAGAGATCGCGGGGCAAATTCGTGTATCCGTCGTGTGTTCAGTATTCGAATGCGACCGGTGTTTCGGG
>Ga0068707_1002057_pt1 | contig 14167 bp, 8 predicted proteins | sample YNPNPMetaG_FD_66600 | JGI IMG/M metagenome (GOLD analysis project Ga0068707, IMG submission 66600) | Anoxygenic and chlorotrophic microbial mat microbial communities from Yellowstone National Park, USA - YNP NP MetaG | ecosystem: Environmental > Aquatic > Thermal springs > Hot (42-90C) >... | reverse complement strand
AACTTCAAAAGAATGATGAACAAATGGAAGCAAAAATTTTTTCACTTTTTTCAGACGCTGTTTTTTCAATTTCAAAGGCTATTTTTTCATTTTATTTTCCACCCCCTCTTTTCAAAAAAAATAAAAATGACTTTTTAAGGGTCGACTATTTATAATCAACATAATGCACAATGCCATGCAGACCTTAAGGACCATCCTGATATTGCTGTTCGTGGCAGGAATAATTGCAGCCTGTGAAAAACAGGATGATTATAGCCGGATCTCATACAATTATCGCTACCGGGCAAATTTTGCTTTTGCTATTGGCAGTAGCTATATGGATCTACCTACTCTCGGTGCTAATCTGCCTTGGGGCTGGGAAAATAATCCGCAGCTATTGAATATTCCCGATTCCCTTATCCTTGAAGATTACCTGCAATTTGACCCCCAGCCGTGGATTGAGAAAGGAGGAGAAAAAATTATCCGCCTTGTCATCCGGGTTAAAGGGTCCAACGAATTTCCCGACCGCGCACAGCTTACATTTTCCTTAGCCGATTCCCTGAAACAATCGGTTTTTCCCGATGATTTTCTTGTTAACGTCACTATTCCTGAGGCTGTTTTCGCCAACGATACGTTGCCCGCAGAAAAGGGCAACTTTGAAACCGTGAAAATACTCTCGGACAAACAAATTCAAAACATATCCAACAAACGATATTTTCATATCTATGCCACCATCTCAAACCAAACGAAACACGTTGATTTTTACCGGTACTATCAATACCTGAAGATAGAGGTAAGGGTAGGTATTCAGGTGCAGTTTGACTTCAACCTGCAAACGCTAAAATAGCAGTAGCATGTCAATGAAAAACAGAACAATAGCAGCCCTGGTGGGGATATTGCTATGCCGTTTAGCAATTGTGGCACAGAACAATATGGGTCTATACTTTATCCGCGACTTACCCCAGTCGGCGTTTCTCAATCCTGCCCACCAGATACCCTGCCGGGTATTTGTGGGCATTCCAGCCCTGTCGTCGATTCACGCCGGATACGATAATAGCCTGTTCACTTATAACGATGCCCTGATCCGAACGCCCAAAGATTCGCTGATTCCAAATTTTGATTTTTTTCTTACCCACTCGCGGAAGGGGAAAATAGAATTCCTGCGTACCGAATTTGAAATCAGCCTGATACACTTTGGCTTTAAATTAAAGAAACGATACTATGTTTCGTTTTTCATCCGCGACCGTTTGGATGTAGGGTTGCACTACCCTATCAATCTGATACGTCTGCCGCTTACCGGGAACGCCCCTTACATTGGCGAGACCTACAGGATGGACGGGCTGCGAGTCTTTGGCACCTATTTCCGGGAATGGGCTATGGGACTCTCAAAGGTTGTTAATCCGCGTCTAACCATAGGTGCAAGGGCTCAACTACTTTTTGGCAAAGCCAATTTACACACCTACTACAATAATTTGTACCTTTATACAAACCCCGACATTTATCAGCTCGAGGCCAGTTCGTTATTACAGCTCAATGCCTCCCCCCTCGTAGTGACCACTGACGGCAACAACCAGCTGCAAAGTGCCGAAATCCCCCAGATGTCGATTACCTCGTTTTTAGTGAACCGTAAAAACAAAGGATTAGCCCTTAGCGCCGGCGTTATGTATCAATATACCGACGAGATTATTTTAGAGGCCAGCCTGCTGGATGTGGGAATAATTTACTGGCAATACGTACCGATAAGGATACAGGAAAAAGCCAGATTTAACTATGATGGTTTTCGATACAACCCTGTAACCCGAGAGTTTGAAAATGTTCAGCAAACGGTCGATTCGGCCCTGCAGAGCTACACGCTTTCGGTAAGCGACAAGGGCTATCTGACTGCCCTATCGCCCAAATTATATATGGGAGGGACTTACCAGCTATCGCCATGGCTTCAGGCAGCCATACTTTTACGGAACGAGCTTTATCACAACCGTTTGAATACCGGTCTGGCGCCATCGTTGCACCTCAACTACAAAGCTTTAACGGTAGTGGCCAATATCACTTATATCCACCGGAGCCTCATCAATCCAGGGTTGGGAATCAACATTCAAACGCACAGATTTGGATTTTACGCTATCAGCGATAACGTTTTTGGTCTCTTTAAATACAAATCTATGCGCTATACCAATGTCCGGTTGGGTTTTAACCTCTTCTGGGGTTGTCACCGCAGCAAAGCACAGGGTTTACCTCCCTGTCCTGCCTACGAAGAAATTCTGCAAAAACGCAGCCGACTAAAAGAACTTCAGGGAAGATAACCGCTATACGGGTCTTTCCTGAAGGATTAATCCAAATTTACAGCAACTTTTTCCTATTATATTATCAAAAAGGCAGCCCTTAGGACTGCCTTTAAGTTAGTTTATTCCCATTTAGGATACTGCTTAAGTGCTCCCTTACTCAAGATAACTTCTTTATCAGGCAGAGGCGAGAATTCATGCTTTCCTGGTTCAAAATCAAGCGTGATAGGGATAGCCTTCAACTGTACGCCATCGAGATAATGTTCGGCAAGACCCCACCGAACTAAGTCAAAAAATCGGAATGGTTCGGTAGCAAGCTCAAGACGACGCTCATGAATTATATCCTCAAAGGAAATTTCGGTCAAATCCTGAGGATAACCAGTATTACCACACATACGAGCACGCTTACGTACTTGGTTGACATAATTCAGAGCTGAAGTTTTATCCCCCATCATATATGCAGCTTCAGCAGCCATAAGCAATACATCAGCATACCGAATCAGGCGAACATTAAGGGGACCTTGTGACCACTGAGCATCTTTCCAGTATTCATCCCATCCACATTCAAACTTGCGACCAATAGTGTTATTGGGTGTGTTATCCAGTATCATAGGACGCCAACCGCCTTCTTTGGGTCCAACATATATGCTATCACCAACACGACCCACAGTGGTTTTAAAACGTGGATCCAAAACTTCCTGGCCAGAAGCTAACTTAGCTGAATGCAAATTAGGAGTAAGAGGATCATCATTGCGAAATGCATTAATGAGAGCCTCCGTAGGACAATTAAAGCTCCAGCCAAATGAACTACTTTGTTTATTTTTAGTGGTCAAGTAAAATCGGCATGTCGTGAAAACAGTCAAAGCATTACCTCTGGTATTACCCCATCCTAAGCCGTCATTGACACTTTGGATTTCAAAAATACCCTCGGGAGAATTATCACCATCAACAGTAAACAACCATCTGAACCCATCAACCGTAGAATCAGGAGCAATTGCCCGCCACGAACGATAACGCTCCCCATTTTCACCTACCAGATGGTATACATTCAAATCTATAACACCCTTCAATGCACTATAAGCCTCTTGCCAACGTTCTTTACATCCTGTAAATCGGTTATCTCCGGCATAATTTTTTGCATATGAGGATTCATATAGCAATACTTTTCCAAGTAATGCAAGAGCAGCCCCCTTAGTAGCTCTACCAACATTATCATTTCGAACCGGCAAATTTGCAGCTGCATCCTGTAAGTTTGCAACACAAAAATCAAGCACTTCTTTAATGGTATTACGAGGCTTATAAAAATCAGAGGGAGCAATGAATTTATCAGCAATAGGCACCCCCCCAAAGGTTTGCAAAAGGATAAAATGATAAAGTGCACGCAAAAATTCCGCTTCAGCCTTACGCTTCTTATAGAACGATGGGCTTAACAAATCTTTGATAAGCTCCATTTTCTCCAAAGTCGTATTGGCCAATCGACAGCCCTTATAACAATATGCCCAGATTGCTTCCCCAGGAGCATTATCAACTTTAGTATAGGTGAGCTGATCATAATGCTGAGCAGTAGGATAGTCATTTATGTTTTCTCCCCCAGCTTCAACATCATCAGACTGAAAAGACCCAATAACTAAATAATAATCTCTATCAAACACCTCACGTGCACTCAACTGCGCATAAGCTGCCACAAGGGTTTCATCAATAGAGGTAGAATCTTTATAGAACGATACTTCAGTATCACGAGCGATAGGCTTTAAATCAAGATCTTCTGTACATCCCCCTATAAGTACAATTACACTCAATAGAGTGAAAAATTTATATGTTTTCTTCCAGTTCATGGCTTAAAATTTAAAAGTTAAAACTTAATGGTTGCACCAACAACATATGAACGTGCTACTGGATACCCAGCTTTATCAATACCTGCAGTAAGTGGGTCATCTTGAGAAACTTCAGGATCCATGCCAGAATATTTAGTAAATGTAAGAAGGTTCTTGGCACCCACAAACAACTTCATTTCTTTTAAAGCCAATTTGTTAAAAATTGCATTATTGGGCAGGCGAAAAGCGACTTGAATATTTCGCAACCGGACATATGAACCGTCTTCAACATAAAAGTCCGAGAACCGTTCAAAATTACCATTGCTGTTAACAGGATCAAGCCGAGGATATTTGGCTGACGTATTGGCAGGAAATACTACCAATACATTACCATTGACATCCCTTGCAATGATATCTGTAGCCCGGTAATGGTTGTTGATATAATCAGGATTCCAATTGTAGAGTCCAGATTGATTAAAACCATAATACTTGGCAAAGTTTATGATTTTATTTCCAAAACTACCCTGCCAAAACATGGTAAAATCAATAAATTTATAAGTGAAGTTAAACGTAAACCCAAATAAATGCTTGGGAAAGGGATTGCCAAGTACGGTCTTATCGGCATCCGTTAGCCTACCATCACCATTTCTATCCTTAAATTTGAAATCCCCCGGCCTAGCCTTGGGTTGCATATACGCTGTGTCACCATTAGACTTTATACGATAAGGTTGATTGGTGATTACAACTTTCCCCTTACTTACTCCCAAATCTGATTGTTGGAATATGCGTTCTACCTGAAAACCATAGAAATTTCCAATATCTCCTCCTGTTTCAGTTCGGCAAAACTGGGTAAAACCCATAAAAGTTCCAGTAGTCCTTACAGAATCTGCACCCAAACTTGTTGCAATATTTCTGACGTAAGTATAGTTTAGCTCAGCACTATAGGTAATATCTCCAACACTCTCTTTCCATGAAAGAGTAGTTTCCCAGCCTTTATTAGTAAACTTTCCGGCATTAATAAACGGACGAGGATCAATGTTATTACTTTCCTGATAAGGATCTCGTACCGTCCATCCAGCAAACCCAGGCAAGGTTGTGCGTATCAACATACCAATGTTATGCCTGTTAAACCGGTCAACAGTAATTCCCAAGCGATTATTAAGAAATTGTAAATCTATACCAAAATCTTCTGTCTCAATGTCTTCCCAGTGAATTTCAGTATTAGCAAAAACATCAGGTGCAACACCACGATTTAACGTAGCCGAATTGTTAAGCGCATAACGATAACCATTTACAGCATTAACCGTTGAGTAATATGCATAGTTACTTACTGCATTATTCCCCGAACGTCCTAATGAATAACGGATTTTACCAAAATTAATGAAAGGCAGAAGTTCTTTAATCAATTCTTCCTCAGTAAATTTCCAGCCCACAGAAAAACCCGGAAAATTCCCGGCACGATAAATAGGCCCAAATTTGGATGAATAGTCACGTCGGAAGTTAAATTGTAACAGATATTTACTTTTGTAGTCCAAGTTCAACCGTCCCAAATAGGAGTATCCGGCAGATTCCCAGCCTCCTCCTTTAGCCAATTGCGACAATGAGGTATCGTTGGTGCTTGCATCGAAATACCACATCTCTGGATTATTTTTCAATAATTTCCAGTTAGTAGGATCCTCGAAAATGAGATTCCATCGTTCCCCTGAAATATCAAGATACTTTTCCCTTCCAACTTCATTACCTACAAGTGCTTCAAAATTGAACACATCAGATATAGTAGTTTTGTACCGAAGTAGGTTTTGCAGGTTGTATGAGAAATATTGCCCCATACTACGATTTATTTTAGAGGTGTTATTGTACTGTCCTGGTCCTCCACCATAATAATAGGCGACCGACAAATTATAATTGTTATTAAAACTGATAGTGGGAGTTAAATTAGTTTCAAAAGTCAGCCCTTTAATAGGTTCTAATACACTAAAAAAAGTAGCCCGCGCTTCGTAATTGTTCCTTTTTTGGTTCATCATATCAACAGCCGGCATAGGCCCATCAGAGTTGCCCCAGGTTCGGGCTCTCCAATTCCCTGCCGAATCATAGGGTGCATGATTAGGTATTACCTGAATCGCCGCTGCTATAGGCGATACATACTCATTCCCGTACACCCAATCGTCCCAACCAAATCGACCCGAATACGTGTAACTGGCATTCTCTCCTATTCTTAACCAATCATTCACTTTATAATTGGTTTTTAGCGAAAAAATCATTTTCTCATAACTACTCGACAACAAAATTCCTTCTTCCTTATAATAGCTTCCACTAAAATATGCGGTCAAACGATCCGTTCCTCCACTTGCACTAACATCAAACTTATCGACATTAGCAACTCTGAAAATCATATCCTGATAATTATAGGATGGCTCCGTCTTATAGTTTGGAAATTGCAAAGCAGCAATATTGTCCTGATTATTAGCGTTTGCAACAAGAGCCTGATATTCGAGAAACATTCTACCATATTCTTCGGCATTAGCCACGTAAATGAATTTTGGAGCCTCCTGAAAACCATGATAGTAATTAGCTTCCACCCGGGTTTCACCAGCTTTACCCTTTTTAGTTGTTATTAACACTACCCCATTGGCACCACTTGAACCATAAATTGCTCCCGAAGAAGCGTCTTTTAATATTTCAATCGATTCAATATCATTCTCGTTAACCGAGTTAGGGGATGCTGGCACGCCATCAACAATCCACATCGGCTCTCCAGCATTAAGCGAAGAGATACCGCGAATCCGAACCTTGGTCCCTGCACCCGGAGCTCCATTACTTTGGGTGATCATAACCCCCGCAACTTTACCCTGTAGCGCATTAGCAATTCCCGCACTGGGTATTCTTGCAACCTCTTCAGCTTTTACCGAGGCTACAGCACCCGTCAGATCACTCTTTCGCTGCACCCCGTAACCAATTACAACCACTTGTTCCAGTTCTTTTGTCTCCTCTTCCATCACCACATCAATACTGGTGCGGCCGGCAACAGCCTGCTTTACAGACTTGTAACCCAAAAAACTAAATACCAACGTAGCATTGGCATCGGTCAGACGAATACGATAGCTACCATTGACATCGGTAACTACCCCCACCGTGGTACCTTTAATTACCACATTTACACCCGGCATTGGAACACCGTTCTTGTCCTTAACAGTCCCCGTAACTACAATCTCCTGGGCCACTGCCAGTGCAGTGCTCAGTACTATTGATAGCAGCAATGCAATAGTTCTTGCTTTTTTTCTCATAGATTTTTACATTTAGTTAATAGATTATTAGTACTTCGGTATCAAAATTAATTACCATTACCAAAGATGATGTTTATTCCTGTAATTATCCCTTTCATTTATTTTTAAATATAGTCAAAAAATGTAAAAAAATGGTATGGTAAATGTTAAATCGTGTTTTTTACAAATTAATACAAAAGCCAATGTCATTATATTGTTAGCTATGCTTTACAATATTGTCCTTACTTTTTGCTCCTACCCTCTATTTTGCTTTAAGAATCATTAAGATTTGAACGATAACAAAAAAATGGATAATTTTGAATGTTGAAAAATATAAAAACTCCAATGCGATGATAAAAACGATGAAATTTGCAAAAATCCCGAATTATAGAAATTGGCATCCTGATTTTGATTATTGCCGTAATGCTATTATTTTTGTTCCTGATTTAATCCGGACAAATGAACGTGCCTTTCATAATGATTAAAACGATTAAAGGCTGGGCGGGACATGAGAATTTTACAGTAAACCCAATAAGTCGATAAAAATATATAAACATGCGAGTTCCATCCGGCCGAGAGGCGAATAGAAGTAAGAGAATAAAACCAAAAAGAAGTCAGTAGTTTAAAAAATCATACCGGATGAAAAAGCTTTGCATTTTGTTGTTGTGCTGGACGGGTACATTCTTCTTGAGTAAGGCTGAAGAGGGCTTTAATTATCAGAATATTCGATTCAAACAAATCAGACCCGAAAAAAATGGCATAAACAATGGCTATATTAATGCTATCTATGAGGACAAAAGAGGATTCCTCTGGATTGCAACACCTACCGGACTTTTCAGATACAACGGCTACGACTTTAAATCATATTACCCCCGTACCAACGACTCCAACTCACTTTCGGGAAGCAATATCTTATGCATTGCCGAGGATAATGACTCAAATCTTTGGCTGGGAACCGACAACGGTCTTAATCTTTTCATCTACAAAAAAAACAAATTTGTTCAGTTTGTCTCAGCTAAAAATCCTTTTGTTATTACCGACTATATTGCAAGCCTTTGCGTTACGGGCGATATCCTATGGGTGGGAACCAGTTTTGGGCTTAGCCAGTATAATCTAAAAACTCAGGCAACAAAAATCTTTACCAACCGGGATCTACCAGCAGCGGCTGCCAATTCATTTATAGCCCGAATCATCGCCGACAGATATAACAACATCTATTTCCTTACCAGCAGTGGTTACTTTATTAAGTATCATGCAAGCCTCAATCAGTTTATTCCTATAGCACAAATGTCGTACGATATACCATTCTCAAAGCAGGAAGACCTTTACAATTTCAACGACTCGATCATATACGTTGCTTATGGTCAAAATGTATTTGAATACGACATCAAAACCAATAAGCTGCAACGTCTGATTATTGACGGTCAACCGCTACTTGCCCCCATCACAGGTATCACAACCGACCGATATGGGAAATTGTGGATGGTTTCTACCTATAAAGATGTGTATATCATTGATCCGAAAACACACAAAACGCTCCACCACACTATTCCCGTAGGAAATGAAGAAGGATCCGATGAACCCACAGGCTATAAATGCATCTTTGCCGACCGCAACAGGATTCTCTGGTTGGGCTCTTACGACAAAGGCATCAGCTATACCCACCCGTCAATGTCAAGATTCCAAAGCTATATGGCTGGCGAGAAAAAAAACAATGGACTCAACAGCAATTTCGTTAATGCCATCCTGCAAACCTCCCGGAATGAATTACTGGTCGGTACCGAAAACGGTTTACAACGATGGCTGCCTGACCGTCAGCATTTTGAAAATATTCCCCAAATTGGCAAAGACCCCGTGCTTTGCATCTTTGAAGATTCAAAAAACAACCTATGGGTGACCACTTACAAGGGTAAAATCTATTGCAAAAAAAACGGACAACCGCAGTTCGCTTACGAATTCCGGCTATCCTCCTCAATCAACCGTGCTGTACGTACTATCGCAGAAGACAAACAAGGTAACCTCTGGCTGGGAACATTGGGTAGCGGCGTATTCCGATTCAACGGTTCGCGTGTCAACGACTTCAAAACTGTTACCGGTTACGAACTGTCCGATAATTACATCAACAAAATTATCTGCGATAAACAAAACAACCTTTGGATTACCACTTCGTCAGGAATTTGTCGGTATCAGAATGGCCGATACAAAATTTATCTGTACGTCGTCAAAGACAAGCTGCTTAACGTAAAATCGGTATTTCAGGACCGACAAGGCAGGATATGGTTCGGATACCCATCCGGTCTGCTATATTATCTGCCCGACAAAGACTCAATAGCTCTGATAAACCACCCTATTCTTCAAAAATCATACATTCTGGGAATCATTCAGGACCGCGACAATAGTCTCTGGCTTACCACAAACTTTGGACTTATTCACGCCAGCATCGATAGCAATATGAAATGCAATGCCTGTCAGGTATACTACACCAACGATGGCCTTCCTGATAATGTTTACCGTTCAAATGCTATTGAACTTCTTTACAACGGCGAGATCATGGCAGGGAGCAACCGCGGTATAGCCCGTATTTTGCCCGAAAGCAAAAACACCACACCCTACCAAGCAAAATTATATTTTACCGGTCTGAAAGTTTTCAACAAGGATATCCATACGGGCGAAATGGTAGGAAACCGCATACTGTTACCCCAGTCCCTCACCGACCTCAACCATATGACAATTACCTACCGGCAAAATATGTTTTCCATTGAATTTGCTGCACTGTATTTCATTAATCCCATGAGTGTATCCTACAAATACAAACTTGAAGGATTCGATACCAGCTGGATAACTACCGATGCCACCTACCGCTATGCTACCTATACCAATCTACCTGCCGGCAAATACACACTGCATGTAGTTGCTACCCTACCCAATAACCAGCAGATAACTCGTTCGCTTAGTATCAATATTTTACCTCCCTTCTGGAAATCAACCCTCGCTAAAATCCTGTACTTGCTTATTCTTGCCGGATCCCTGTATCTGCTACGCATCGTTATCCGACATAACGAAAAGAAAAAAATGCAAATTCAAAAAGAACGCGAAGAGGCACAGCGCATGCACCAAATGGATATGCTTAAAATTAACTTCTTTACCAATATTTCTCATGAACTCAGAACTCCCCTCTCCCTGATCCTTGCCCCCCTCGAAAAAATAATGTCCATCAACCACGATCCCAAACTCGATCCACACTTAAATATCATTAAAAGAAATGCCAACCGACTGCTACAACTGGTAAACCAGCTCCTCGATTTCCGCAAACTCGACAGCTATGGCCTTGAATATAATCCCTCGATGAACGACGTAGTGTCGTTTACCCGCGATATTGCTATGTCGTTTACCGATATGGCCGAAATTAAAGGTATACGATACATCTTCAACACCAATATGAAAGAACTCGTGATGGAATTCGATGCCGAAAAGTATGAAAAAATACTTTTTAATCTCCTTTCCAATGCATTTAAATACACCCCCGAAAAAGGTACCATTGCCGTTGAATTAAATTTTTACGAAGAAATTAATATACGTGAAAATAATCCGGTATTGTCCGGCAAACTGGTGCTAAAAGTAAAGGACAATGGCATTGGTATCCCCGAACATATGAAAGAAAAAATTTTCGACCAGTTTGTACAAGCCAAAACCAGTATCCACCCCCTGGAACATGGTACCGGCATAGGACTGGCGCTGGTAAAAGAATATGTTCGTTTGCATCAGGGAACGATTGAACTCGACAGCAGCGAAGGACAAGGCAGCTGCTTTACTGTGAAAATTCCTGTACAAAAAACATCGGTAAAAATTTCGGACGAAAGTTCAGTAAATGAAATCCTCACCGAAAAAGAATTGGTCGATGAACCAGAAATTAATGTTAACGAAAAAACCATACTGCTGGTAGAAGACAATGAAGAACTACGCTTTTACCTGAAAGATAATTTCAAACACAAATACCGGATTCTTGAGGCCAATAACGGTCAAATAGGACTTACGCTGGCTAAACAGGCTATCCCCGATATCGTTATTACCGATATCATGCTGCCCATCATGGATGGTATTACCCTTTGTAAGAAACTTAAAAACTCGCCCGAGACCAGCCATATCCCCGTAATAATGCTTACCGCACTCAATACCAGCGACTCTCAGATTTCCGGCATCGAAGCAGGAGCCGACGACTACATTGTAAAACCTTTTAATTTTAAGGTACTCAAAGCTAAAATTAAACAATTAACCGCCCGACAGAAACAAAAACAACAGGAATTTTCAAACAAAATTAACATCGAACCTAAGGAAATTACTATAACTTCACTCGACGAAAAATTTATTAAAAAGGCACTCGAAATCGTTGAAAAAAACATTGGCAATGCCGATTTTTCAGTCGAAGCTTTCAGCGCAGAAATGGGAATGAGCCGTATGCTACTTTACAAAAAACTGATGACCCTTACGGGTAAGTCGCCCGTAGAGTTTATACGAACGATGCGACTGAAAAGAGCCGCTCAGCTCCTTGTAAAAAGCCAGCTCAATGTATCGGAAATTGCTTTTCAGGTAGGCTTCAACGATGCCAAATATTTTAGCCAATGTTTTAAAAAAGAATTTAACATGCTGCCCTCGGAATATAAAGAGGCAAACGAACAAAAACAATCGTTTAATCTTATTGTTTAATCTTAAATAACACCTATTATGAAAACTACTAAACTTACAACCATCTTACTGTTATTGGCAGTATGCACTTTTTCCTCTGCCCAACTAACCCCATGGCAGGCCGCCGCCCTCATGAAACGTGGTATTAACATTGGTAACTCTTTGGAAGCCCCCGATGGAGAAACCACATGGGGCAATCCTCCGATTGTCGAACAAAACTTCGACGACTACAAGGCTGCCGGTTTTACTGCTATACGCATCCCCATCACCTGGGATAAACGGACGGCAACCAGTTCTCCCTACACTATTGACGCCTCGTTCCTCAACCGCGTTGAACAGGTCGTCAACTGGGCTCTGGCCAAAGGGTTTATTGTTATCATCAATGCCCACCACGAAGAATGGCTGAAAAAAAATTTCACGCCAGCCAATCTCGAACGATTCAAAAGCATTTGGGCACAAATCTCCCAACGTTTCAAGAATAAATCCGACCATCTGCTGTTCGAAATCCTCAACGAACCCACTCCCCTTGCTCTGGATAAAGTCAATCAGCTCAATAAACAAATTCTGGCTATTATACGCCAAACTAACCCCACCCGTATCGTCATCTTCTCGGGTGACGGGTGGACCAGCATTGGGGACCTCATTCGTGCCGATATCCCCAACAAGAATGATAAATGGCTCATTGGCTATTACCATTCGTACGATCCCTATACCTTTGGAATCATGGGAGTAGGCACTTTTGGTACTGCCGCCGATATTCAAAATATCGAAGATCGCTGCAAAGCGGCTAAACAGTGGTCTACGAAGAACAATATTCCCGTCATCCTTAGCGAGTTCGGTGCCACCTCTAAAGCCGACTATAATTCCCGAATGAATTATTACGGCACCGTGGTTAGCCTTGCGCTAAAATACAATATCCCTTTCTTTGCATGGGAAGATGGATACGATTTCCAAATATACCGCCGTAACTCCCGCAAATGGAATGAAATTAAAGACATCCTTATCTACACCTACCCGCAATCACCCAACAATCTGACAATCCGCAAAGTTGACGATACCCACATCGAGATTCAATGGAACAACCGAAATCCATCCAACGATGACATCATCATTGAACGAAAAATCAATACCGGCGACTTTACTTTTTACAGAAAGGTAGGCCCAGGGACAACAAGTTTTATCGATGAGGTTGTCGACACTAAAAGAAACTTTTACTACTATCGGCTAAAGACCCGTATTAATAATAGCACCTACGCATATTCCTACCCTGTCCGCATAAAAATGCCAACCGGGACAGCTTACAATAATAGCGCTGCATTCAAAATCTACCCCAATCCTGCTTACCATCTTCTCTCAGTACAGGTTCCCTTATCCCCGGCTACGCTTTCCATTTATCGCATCGACGGGACTCTTATCAACACATACACAATCCGTCAAAATAACCAACAAATCAATATTGCCGGACTATCGGCCGGAACGTATATAGTAAAATGCATGTCGGGAGATAAAACATTTAAGGGCTACTTTATCAAAAAGTAAGCCATCGGAAACAGCCATGCCCAAACGCATGGCTGTTTCTTTATTTTTGAGCTGCGCTGACTTTCATGGCATGGGCTAGTTCCTTTCCCAAATAACGCTCGATGATGGTATGTGCCAAGTAAAGCAATGGCGTAGTGGCAAGAGCCACAACAAATTTATAGGAATAACCCACCACACCCAATACCAATACCTGCCAAAAGGGTAGGTGAAAATTGGGATTGAAATAGAACAATATAAAGGTTACTATAAAACTGTCAATTACTTGCGAAAAAACAGTACTTCCAGTAGCGCGTAGCCAGAGTTTCTGCTCTCCTGTCTTGCGACGTATAAAATGAAAAACCATCACATCAACCCATTGCGAAACCGCAAATGCTGTAAGTGAAGCTCCAATATTCCATAATCCCTGACCAAAAATAAAAGCAAAAGCCTTATTCAGTTCAATCTCCTGACTGTGCCAGATATCAGCCGGCACCACGGCAATGGCCAGATACACTATTCCAAAAGCATAAGCAATAAAAAGTATAGCAAGACGTGTCAAAGCCCTCACTCCCCGATAACCATAGTACTCATTTACCAGATCGGTCATGATAAATACCAGCGGCCAATTAAG
>Ga0068707_1002051_pt1 | contig 14183 bp, 11 predicted proteins | sample YNPNPMetaG_FD_66600 | JGI IMG/M metagenome (GOLD analysis project Ga0068707, IMG submission 66600) | Anoxygenic and chlorotrophic microbial mat microbial communities from Yellowstone National Park, USA - YNP NP MetaG | ecosystem: Environmental > Aquatic > Thermal springs > Hot (42-90C) >... | reverse complement strand
CAACACGCGGTCCCCGCGCTCAAGGACACTCAGCATGGCAGCTTCTTCCCCGTAGGTCGCTGTGCCCACCAGCAGAAGCACATCATTGGTCGTGTAGAGCATCCGCTGGAGCTGGTCAATACAGGCGACTTCGAGTTCGTAGTAAGGCAGGTAGTAGATAGGGGTATGAAGCTGCCTGCTCATCTCAACCAGCGCCTCTGGATACAAGGCGGTCTGGCCACAGCTCAGGTTAATCGAGTATTTGCGACGCATCAGTGATATCCCCCGTCCAGAATGTAAGCGCAAAGCCTTTCAAGGCCCTCCTGGAGAGCCTGCTCGCTGGCCGCCAGCGAGACGCGCACATAATGATTGCCGGCCGGGCCAAAGGTGCTGCCCGGCGCCACTGCCACGTGGCGGTCCATCAGCAGGGCGCGCGCAAAGCGGTCTGAGTCATCCGTTGCGCGGCTTATATCAACCATAAGGTAAAAGGCCCCCTGGGGTGTGCAGGCCGGCAGGCCGTAACGCTGGAGGATCTGCAGAGCCAGGTCCCGCCGGTTGCGATAGGCATCCACCATGGCCTGGACACAGTCCTGCGGCCCGCTCAGAGCGGCCTCGGCAGCTTTCTGCGAGACCGAAGACGCACACGATACGGTGGCCTCCTGTAGCTTGGCGATGATGGCCGTGATCTGGCCAGAGGCCACCGTGTACCCCACGCGCCACCCGGTCATGGCATAGGTCTTGGAGAAGCTGAACACGCTGATCACGCGGCCATCCGGGTCGAAGCTGGCCGGGCTGACATGGCTCACGCCGAAGACTATCTTCTCGTAACACTCATCGGAGATCAGGTAGAGGTCGTGCTCCTGGGCAAAAGCCACCAATGCCTTGATGATGTCGAGCGGGATGACGGCACCGGTAGGATTGGACGGGCTATTGACCACCAGGGCCTTGGTCCGCCGGGTCACCAGGGTGGGCAGCACCTCCAGGCGAGGCCAGAAGTGTTCCTCGGGCGCCAGGGGGTAGCGTACCACCTTCGCGCCGCACAGGCCGGCGATCATGGCATAGTTTGGGTACCCTGGGTCGGGCAAGAGCACCTCGTCACCTTCCTCCAGGATGGCCGTCAGGGCGGAGAAGAGGCCGCCCATGCCGCCCGTGGTGACCACCACATTTTCGGCCGAGGCCTGGATGTTGTTCTCGCGGCGCACCTTGTCCGCGATGGCCTGGCGCAAGGAAAGCAGCCCGGCGTTGGCCGTGTAGCCGGTGAACCCCTGCCGCGCAGCCTGGTTGGCTGCCTCGACAATGTGGGCCGGGGTGGGGAAGTTCGGCTGGCCAATCTCCAGATGGATCACGTCAGGGACTTGGGCTGCCAGGTCGAGAAGTACCCGAATCCCAGAGCGCGGCATGGCGCTGGGCGCAGATGCAAGTGGTTTCATGATTGCTCACCTCGGATAGGGAAATAGGGATGATGTCCCCTGGTAGACGATACCGTCATGGCCGGCTTCATGGGCCACCGCAGTCAGCCGGCGCACAAGGTCCTCCGGCCACAGCGAGCCCTTGATCACCGGGTAGGAAGGGATGCGATCGCCGCTGAGCAGCCGCGCCTTGTGCATCTCCTCGGCCACGATGTCGCCCAACACCGGCAGCCGCGTCTCGGCGCTGGGTGGATCCCCCAGGTGCAGCTCAGCAATACTCCCTGGCAGGCCCAGGCCCGCGACACCAAACAGGCGGTAGACCAGGCGCAGCGCGTCCTTCTCATCCAGGCCGTTAATCCAGCCGGCCAGCAGGGTGGCAAAGGTGGCCAGGTTGTCCAGGTAGTGGATCTCATTGTGCGAGAGCAGGGGCAGGATGTGGTCGCAGATCCCGGCCAGGTCGCGATAGCGGTGTCCCACCAGGATGGCCATGGAAGGATAGTGAGCATCGCTGCCAAAGGAGAAATCGCGCTTCACAGCCGCATGCACAGCATCTCTGAAGCGCTTGAGGTTGTGTGAAATGACATCAGCGCGGAAGTTGAACCAGTCAACCACGCCCGCGACGTCCTGCCCCAGCATCTGCAGCAGCTCGGAGAAGCCAAAGCTGAGCCCAGCCCAGCGGCGCAAGGTCGCGGGGGGCAACTTCTGCAGGGCGGCCACAGTCCCCAGCACAGCCGCCTTCATGCGGGCGAAGTCGTAGCCCAGTTCGGCTGCGGTACGTTCACAGCCAGGGCAGGCGCAGGCCAGCATCTGCTCAAAGAACGCCGGGTGGGCAAAGCGGAAGTGGGTCAGGGCATAGCCCTGGATGTCATAGCGCACGGCGATGTCCACCAAGGCCGCCTCAAACCAGGCATTCACCTGCGGATTAGTCGGGCAGAAGGTATGGGTGGCCTGTTCATGGGCAAATGGGTGGCGAGGGTAGGCATCCAGGCGTCGGCCGTAGAGATCACGTGCCATCAGCTTGGGCGCGTGCTCCGCGCCGGCCCAATAGGCCGAGATGATGCCCCACACCTGGATGCCGCGTTTGTGGGCCTCGTCAATGGCTCGACGGAGGGTTGTGTCGTCATCGGTCAGCGTCAGGCCGGGGGCACGCACCCCGGCGCTGGCCTCGGTGCGGGCGTGACGCACGATCGGTGGCAGGCCAGGTGTGCGGTCGTCGGTTGGCCCACCCAGGGGATTGAGCTGACGCACCTGGGGGGACAGGTCAAAGGGCCCGCCCAGGATGATGCAATTCAGGCCGATCTCATCTTGTGCAACGTCCAGGTAGCCAGGATCGGCTGCGATGGCTGCCGGATCAGCGTATAAGCCTACAAGGCGAACTGTGCTCACCTTACGTTTCCTTTCGCAGTTGTGTGTCAAAGGTAGCCGGTAACTATTCAGCGGTGATTGGAAGGGCCACACCGAGGGTCCGCCCGAGGCGTCACCCTTTTGGGGCCTGCGGCCAGTGGTCGGCCTTCGCCGACCTTTCTCGGAGATTCCTTTGTTCCTTGGTGTCTGAGGAGTAAATCCCTCCTCTCGTCCGGCAGGAGGCAGCGGCAGTGGAAGGCGGCCGCGGGCCACGTAGGGCCACCCTCATGGCACCAGGTGGATGTTAGGAGGTGGCCAGAGGCCCTGGAAAGCGCGCAGCGCCCGGTCTATGTGGGCCTGCCCCCCGCGCACCGTCCACAGCAGATGGCCCGGCAACAGGGCGTCCACACCCAGCCCAGCCAGCTTCGGCAACGCTTTGCGGTAGGCCTGGAGATCACATCCAGGCCAGTTGCCCAGGCTGATGACACCGCCGTGATACACCACATCGCCGGAAAAGAGCACCCGCTGGCCCGCGATCGTCACCAGATAGCACAGGCAGCCAGGGTTGTGACCAGGCACCAGGATGGCTGTCAGCCGGAGGTCACCCACGTCCAGGTGCTGGCCGTCGGCCACGATCAGGTCCGGCCGATAGGCCGGGAAGACCAGGTCGCGCGGCCTGTCTGCCAGGCCCAGGAGGTCGAGGCCCAGGGCCTGAGGGTTGCCTTCGGCCAGCAGATGTGCCTCAGCCTCCGAGGCAACCACGAGCGGCGGCCGGCCGGCAACAGCCTCAAGGAGACGGGCCAGCTCGGCGACGCCTCCGGCGTGGTCACGATGGGCGTGGGTCAGCAGAACGTAGCGGATATCTGCCGGGTCAAAACCCTCCTGGGCCACGTTCTCGAGGAGGCGGCCCGTATCCTGGCCGCAGCCGGCGTCAACCAGAGCCAGCTCGTGGCCGCCATCCAGAAGGTACACGTGGCAATCGCCGGGGTCCGAGAGGCCAACTGCACCGCTGCCCACCAGGTAGACACGCGACAGGAGCTTCATTTTCCCAATGGCCGCATGGCGCGGAACCCGGCCTCAAGATCGGGTTCTTCCAGCAGCGGCAGGCGGATCTTCTCCCCTCGCCACGAGGAAAGGAAGACCGCGTTGATCGCCATGATCGCCGCGCGGCCATCCTCACCTGGGGTCAGGGGAGGGGTGCCGTTCAGCACGCAGTCGCAGAAGTGCTCCAGTTCCTTGAGGTAACGGCCATGGGCCCGCTGTTCGTCGTCCAGGTTGGGCTGGTTGTAAAGGGTCAGGTCGTGAGTGGTACGGCCCTTTTGGTAGAGGGTCATGCGAAACGGCTCGGTGGAGATATAGCTCCAGCCTGGGCCGTACTGGATCTCCAGCGAGGCGCGCGTGCCGTCGAGCAGGTAGTATTCGATGAGTGGCTTGTGCGTCGCGGCTGTCATCTGATGCAGGCTGATGCCCCCGCCGACATGGCGGAGGGTGGCGATGGCAGTATCCTCCACTTCTCGATCGGCGTGCACGATGCGGATCTCGCCGCTCACCGTCTCCACATCGCCGATCCACCAGCGACACAGGTCAATGGTGTGGCTGCCGTGGTCCTGGAAGATGCCCCCCCACGTGAGCAGCCGCACGCGCCATCCAGAGCTGCCGGGATGGACCGTGGGCCAGCTCCAATCGCAGCGGATCAGGAATACCTCGCCCAGCTCGCCGGCCTCGATCAGTTCCTTAGCCCGGCGGAAGCTTTTGTCGAAGCGTTTCATGAAGGCCACCATGAAGACGACCCCCGCCTCCCGGCAGGCCTGGATCATGGCATCGCACTCCCCCACTGTGCGCGCCAGCGGCTTCTCACACAGCACGTGCTTGCCGGCGCGGGCTGCCTTCACCACCTGCTCGCAATGCACATATACGGGGGACGCGACCAGCACGGCATCCATGTCAGCCCGGGCCAGGAACTCATCGTAATCCGAAAAAGTAGCTGCATCCGGGCAATAACGACGCATATATGCCAGCGCTGCCGGGTCGGGATCCATGAGCGCCGTGACACGGCCATTCTGCAGGTGGCGCAGGATGGGCGCGAACATCACCTGAGTCCCGGCCGGCCCACAGCCGGCAATGCCGATCTTGACTTGCGAAGCCATCCTCTACTCTCCTATCAACGCGATAGCCCGGACAGGAGAGCCGTCCCCCTCGCGGATGCGCAGGGGCAGACAGATCAGGAACACCTCCTGGCCGGCCGGCAACTGGTCCAGGTTCGTCATCAGCTCGACTACAACCGGCGGATCAGCGGACTCGAACAGCACGACGTGCCTGTCCAGATAGGGGTTGACGGAAGGGGTGTCCACGCCCACCAGCCAGACCCGCCTTTCGTTGAGCCAGCGCATGAGCTGGGGGGTGAGCTTGGGGATTGCCTCCTTGTCGAAATACAGCGGGGTGCCCAGGTGCCGATCCCAGCCGGTGCGCAACAAGAGGCGAGCCCCGGGCCGGATGCGCCCTTCGTACGGCGCCAGGTCAGGCACGTCTATGGCGTCGCCAGCCCCCTTGTGGCTGAGATCGATCACCAGCGCCGGCCCGATGAAGCGTTCCAGCGGCACCTGATCCAGGTTCTGGCCTTCAGGCCGCAGGTGATACGGCACGTCAACGTGCGTCCCCGCGTGACCGCACATCAGCAACAGCTTCATGTTCATGATCTCGCGGTCACCGGCCTGACGGCCGATCTTGAAGTAGTCCAACACACCGATCTTGGGTTCTGAGGACCAGATCGGCATGTCGTGGTAGATGGGCAGGCTCAAATCCACCAAACGGCTGTATGTCTTTGCCAACATGTTGCCTCCTGAGGAAATCAAGCACCTAAGATGATCTCCACCTCGCTTGCGTCGGCAGGCAAGGGGAGGAAGGTCCGTCCGTCAGCGCTGACCCAGGCCGCGGCTGGCAGCGGCGCGCCGTCTACCTGCACGGCCTTGGGACGTGGCCCGGCGACGGCCAAGGTATGCACCCAGGGCGCTTGCGGCAGATGCACCTGCAAGCGTTCGCCTTTCCGCGTGGCTGTGTACTCCCAAGGGCGATCGTTGTCGTCATAGAGGGTGAAGGCCGCCTCCCTTTGCACGAACAGGCGAAGTTCCATCCGTTCCAACGGCCGTTCTCCTACCCATTGGGTGACCTCGCCTAAGGGCAGAAGGATGTCGCCTCGCAGAAAGAGGGGGATGCGGTCCAGCGGGGCATGATATGAGATATGCCGCGGGCCCTGATACACTTCCCCCGTCCACCAATCCAGCCAGGGGCCGGCTGGAAGATAGACGTTCCGTTCCTCCGATTCATCAAGCACCGGCGCGACCAAGAGGGCCGGGCCGAGCATGTATTCCGTCCCCTCGCGCTGGGCGAATGGGTCGCCTTGAAATTCCAGGACGAGCGGGCGCAGCAAGGGAAGCCCCGTGCGCGAGGCCTCATGGGCCAAGGCATACAGGTAGGGGATGAGCCGATAGCGGAAGCGGGCGACCTCGCGGAAGATGCGCAGCGCCTCTGGGCCGTATTCCCACGGCTCGCGCGGCGAGGTGCCGTGGGTGCGCGCCATAGGGACCAGAAGGCCGAATTGCGCCCAGCGGATGTACAAGGCAGGCGATGGCGTCCCGACGAAGCCACCAATGTCAGTGCTCCAGTAGGCGAAACCGGAGAGGCTGTAGCCAAGGGCAGCCCAGAGTTGAGCTGCCAGGTCTTCCCAGCGACAGACGGAGTCGCCGCCCCAATTAGCCGGATAGCGCTGTGACCCTGCGCAGGCGGAGCGGCCCCAGACCAGCGCTGATTCTTTGGAGAAGCCTGCGCAGGCTTCGTAGACGGCCCGGTTGTATAGGAGGGCATAGCGGTTATGCATCAGGGAACCGGGCGTGCCATCAAAATAAACTCCGTCGGGAGGGGCAGCCTCGCCCATGTCGGTCTTGAAAACGGCTACGCCCTGGGCCAAGAGCTCGCGATGGCGTGCTTGATACCAGGCTACGACTTGGGGGTTGGTGAAATCTACCACTGCCGTCTCGTTCTCAACGTAGTCCTTGATCAGGTAAGGTTCCCCGTCCTCGCGCCGCACAAAGTAGCCCTTGGCCGCGCCTTCGGCGTAGCGGGCCGTGCCTTTGGGCACGTAAGGTTGTTCCCACAGGCATACCTTGAAGCCCATCTCCTTGAGTTCGCGCAGCATCCCCGTAGGGTCAGGGAAAGCCTCCTCGTTCCACTCAAAGTCGCAGTGGTGATAGGGGTGCATCCAATCGGGGTCCAGGTGGATCAGGTCGGCGGGGATTCCCTCGGCCCGCATCCGCCGGGCTACCGTCATCGCCTCGGCGCGGTTCTGGAAGGTGGCGCGTGAGACCCACAGGCCAAGGCTCCAGCGCGGCACTACCGGCGGCCGTCCCGTCAGGCGCGTGTAGTTGTACAAGATGTCCTTGAAGGACGGCCCGTAGAAGAAGAAGGCGTCTAATATAGGCTCTTCCACCTCGTAGGCGAGGGTCACGTAGGAGACACTCCCTACCTGGAAGGTGATGCGGGCCGTGGAATTAAGGAAAAGGCCGTAGCCGCGGCTGCTCAGGTAAAAGGGCACGTTCTTGTAAGCGCGCTCGGTGGTCGTGGTTACGGTGTCCACGTTCCACATCGTGATCGTGTAGCCGCGCCGATCCAAGGGGGCGAATTGCTCTCCGAAGCCGTAAATGCTCTCGTCCGGAGCTAACTTCCAGGAGTCAAAGGGAAAGACGCGCCCTTCCTGATCGGTGCGGTAGCCCAGCATGAGGGAGAAAGGATGACGCAGGCCGCCCCGATCATCGGCCTCCGCGGTGATCCTTCTTCCTTGCCGGTCCAGCACTTCCAAGCCCCACGGGTCCAGGTTTATCAGCAGGCTGAAGGTTGCCGTTGCCAACCGCAGGCTCTTCCCTTCGTCCGCCACCTGCAGCGAAGGCGCAGGCCATTCCGCCTCCACCAGGCAAGGAGTTGTGTGCTCTGGGACCGCCGCGCCGGGGGCCATGCGCAGGCGAAAGACGGTATCGCTCAGGAAGTCAAGGCGCAGGGCTACCCGACGCCCGTCGTCTGTGCGCGCGTCCAGCCAAAGGGCACTATCTTCCCTATGCCATGAGATGACCTGGCGCACCTGATGGAAAGCGCCGCGTTCGGGGTTGAATAGGTGGGGTAACTGGTCATGGTAGAGGTACAGGTAAGGCCGTTTGTGGGGGAAGAACGCTTCTTCAGGGTCTTTCACGTTGGCCTCCTAAGATGCTCGTGAGGAGATGAACCAGAAATCCAGCGCGCCGCTATCCAGATGGATGGGCGCCAAAGCCGGCTCCGCCGTCTGCTGCATCTCCTCTCGGCGGTAGAGGGGGCCCGGCCCCTCCGTGCCGTAGAAGATGGGGACTTCCTTCTTGTCAAAGTCGGAGTAGCCCGTCCGGTCATCGTTGCCCAGGGGCTCCATTTTGATGACGGTGTCCCCCTTCCAGGTTACGCGATAGCGGTATTGCCGGAAGCCGGGGTTGCCGATGGCGACCTCCTCCTCCCAAATGGGGAGAGGATAGCGGACCCGAAGGGTTTCCCCTGGTTGTCGCTCCCCTAGTTCCAAGTAATTCCCCCAGGCCCGCGCCTGGACCTCTCCTCCGTCAGATTCCACCTGCATCTCGTGCGGGGCGACGAATTCGGGGATGCGCACCCTGACCCGACATGCCTCCCGCAGTCGGATGGTCAGGAGACCCTGGTAAGGCTGGTAACCGCGCACCTCGGCCTGAGGGAGGAGTTTATCTATGTGCAGGTTCACCGACAGGGAGCCATCGGCGAAGCGCGCGGCGTTCTTCCACACGATGAAGAAGGCGTGGGTTCCTGAGCCGCCGCAGCAGTTTTGGAAAGCGCGGGTTTTGTCTCGCAGTTCTGGCCCTCCCCAATGGGCGTTCAAGGTCTCCCTGGCAGCCAGGATATGGGTGGGAGAACTCCAGCCGGCGTATCCCCCCACCATCCTTTCCCCCACATCTCGCCAAGTGAATTGCGACGTGTCTTCCTTGGTTGGGTCCGACCTCAGCCATGACACGTCGGTAACCTGGCTCTCCACCAGGTGATTCCGCGCGACCCGTTCCACGTCTCCCCAGTATTCGGGGTGACCGTGGTTCGCTAACGTCACCGCCAGTCCCAAGTAGTCCATCAGCGCGCAGGTCTCGCAAGAGATGATGTCCCCCTTGCGGCCTATCGCCTCCGGCATGAAGCCGAAGCGCGTGGACTCCGAACGCACGTACCGGTAGAGCGCGTCCACGCGGCTATACATGACGGGATCGCCGACGTGGAGGGCATAATCGGCGGCTCCAACCAGCGAGCGGAGGTTCCCATGCATGTGGCCGCCGTGCCGGAAGGTGTTGTCGGGCGTGAAAAGGGGCGACTCGTTGAAGATCTTACGCGCCATTCTTCCCGCTAATTGCAAGGCCGGCTCACAGTCCATGTAGCGCGCACAAACCATCAGGGGCTTGATGATAAATCCGCTCCAGAAGCCGGGGCTGGTTACGCTCTTCTCTACCAGGGAGTTGACCATCTTGAAGATGACTTGGCGGAGCGGTTTCTCTCGGTTATCCAGATAAGCCGTTACTAGCGCGTACAGGGTCAACGCCTGGTCCCCTATGTCGGCCACATGTTCCGAATAGTTCGTCTTGGGTCGGAAGAGAAGGCCCGATGCCGGGTCTATATAGGAGAGGATCTTGCGGTACCAGGTCTTTTCTATGGGGACTTCCTCGCCCGTCATGTATCTCGCCATGATCGCAGCCTGGAATTGCCTGGACATCACGTCGCCGAAGTCTGGCCAGTCGTGGGCGGCTTCGGCCGGGTCGGTCCAGAAGACATTGAAATAGGGGAGTCCGTCCTTGTCCACCATCCGGGTCAGGTAGTTGAAATTGCGCCGAACGTACGTTTCTAGGGCAAAGGTTTGAAGGGGATGATCGGTTGCCATCTTCGCACCTCCTTTCGGATGCATCTAGATGAACGTCAGGACGATCTTGTTGGCCTCTTTTTCCCAAATCACCTCAAATCTCCCTTGCGTGGTTGGGCCTTCCACGATGGTCGCTTGGCCTAGGATTTAGCACCTGGGTCTTATCGCCGACGACGGCGACCGCCACGCGCGGAGCGCGCCGGATGTGTGAGACGTATTGAGTGCGCTCGCGGGCCACGATGTAAAGCGGCCTCCCCGTCGTATTCGTGCCACACCGGCACCACGTAGGGGCCGCCGTCCTGGCGCACGGTTCCCAGCATAGCCAGGTACGGTTGCGCCAGGAACGCCTTGAGTTCTTCGGGGGTTAAGCCGCGTCCCATGCCTCTTCTTCCCCTAAGATATCGCGGATCACCCTGAACGGCGGCTTTGCCCTCACGCTGTCCAGGTCCTCACACGGCACGATGGTCTCATCGGCCACCGTGTAGATGCGCAGTTGCGACAGGTCGTTGCATCCCAGGCCGATTTCGGCGGCGACGCGCAAATAGATGAGACGCTGCGGATCAAAACCCATCAGGTAGCTGGCGACGCTGTCCACCGCCACCATGTTGACGCCGGCGATGACCATGCCCAGCGAGAAGTTCCGGCCCCGGTTGAAGCCGGTGCCATCCCGGCCGACGATTCCTTCCACCACGTTGAGGTGCGGCCGGATCACCTGGGCCAGGTCGGCCAGGCGCCGTGCCAGCCCCTCCTGCCAGCGCTCGTGGAGGGCTTCGTCCATCCACTCGTGGCGGGGCCGGTGATCCTGGCGCAGATGCGCGGGCAGTTCCTGCCAGGCCTGCGCACAATAGTGCCGATCGAAAACATCATCCAGCCCCATCAGGTTCTTCAGGCAGAGGGAGGTGATAGCCAGGTTGTGGGTCTTGAGCTTGGGCACGTTGATCAGCACCGTGTCGGATGCCACGGCATAGCGGCTGACGTTGCGCATCGGATGCACCAGAGGCCGTGGGACGGGCTTCTTGACGCAGTAACGCGTATGGGGGCAGCGCAATTTGGCCCCCGTCTGCGCCGCGATCTCGGGATAGCCCGTGCCACGCCAATGCCGCGGGGTGAAATCGTCGCTATCGCGCGGGTCCTCCACGATATAGATGCCACCTGGCCGGGCACCATGTTCGCGCACATACTCGATGAGCCCACCCACGAAAGCGGGATGGGTGGTGATCCCCGTCTCAGGATCCGCGAAGTGCTCGCCCGAAGTAACGTTAGGCTTGAAAACCACCTTCTCGCCCTCCAGGGCTACCTGCATCACGCTCAGCACTTCGCGGGCGGCGCGGGCAAAGTCAGCCCAGGCAGGTGCGGCAGGGACAGCAGTTCGGTAGACCAATACAGCATCAGGGTCATCAAGCAGCGGGTTCAGCTTGAGAGCCATCGTCAGCTTCCGTTAGTACGTCCGGGTGTCAAAGCGCCTTCCTGGCGTCGGGGTCCAGGGTCTCGAGAAGGCCAGCATCGCCGGTATAGAACAGCGCGGTAGAGGCCTTGGGCAGGATCACCTCAAAATGGTCCGTGTCCCGTGCCACCACGCGCTCGGCAAAGAGATCGTACACTACCTCCACCTGTTTGGGGAGGCGGAAGGTGCGCTCACCGCCGCCGGCCGTGTGAACGGCCAACAGGTGCGGGGTGGCGTAGAGCACATCGCCGGCATCGCTGTAGAGATGCACTTCTGCGAAGCGCGCCAGCCCGCGCAAGACGGGCGCCGGCAGGTTGGGCGCCGCACAATACACCGAAGTCCATCCTGGGAAGACCTTAACCCCAAACCCAGGCCGGCAACGGCCTTGCGAGTACACCACATTGCCCAGAATGACAGCATCAGGATCATCCAGGTGGAAGAGCGGGCCTAAGCGGCTGTTGGTGCCCCAGAACAGGTCCTGTGGCAGCCCCTGGGTGATCGGGTGTTCGAAGTTGGTAATGTGCATCAGGGGGCCCCAGGGGTGCTCTCCCATCTCGAAGCGAAAGCCGGTCAGGTCAGCCATGTTGGCCAGGGACAGGTCGTGCTGGATGTAGCCGGCCGCGTAGAGCCAGACCGCCACGCGGCCATCGCGACACACCTGCCGCTTGAGGGCCTCCCGCCGCGCGGGGTCGAGGTGGAAGGGGTTGAGAAAGATATAGAGCTTGTAAGGCCGCACCCGCCCCTCGATCAGGTCCTGGAGCAAATAGGTGTCAAATGGTGCGCCCATCCTGGGCAGACCCCACAGCCGCTGTTGGAAGATCAGCGGCAGGTCCAGCTCGTTGCGCAGGGATTCGTAGAAGAAGCTCTCATCATCCACCAGGACCGCCACCTCGGCGCTGGGAGCTCGGTCCAACTGCAAAGCAAAGGCGCCCAGTTCCTGGAAGCGGCGCAGCAGAGGCCGGAAGGCCGGCTGCTGCGCCAGCTCAATATGGGGGGTGGTTGGGTCACCTCCGGCCAGCCACCAGATGCCGTGGCCGTGGGTGAGCACATAAGCGAAATTGCGCTGCAGCACGGCCACGCTCTCGGCCAGGGTATCCACTTTGCCGTAGTTGGGGTGATCGTGCCTGGTCAGATGGGTGCGGCTATCTTCTTCAAAGATATACAACTTGCCGTGCAGGCGGACCGACTCGGAAGGCAGCATGCTCGGCCCCTCACCGCCGATGCCGCGAAAACCGTAGCTGTATGGGCTGACCAGGAAGTCCACATAGGGCGACTCCAGGATGCGCCGCAGGCCCAGGTGCCCACTGCGTTGGTAGGATGAGTACTCGCTATCGCTGCCCTCGGCGAAGAAACCGGAGTTCCAGGCCAGTTCCATCAGATAACCGAAGAAGGCGCCGGCCAGGGCCTGCCCTCCTGTAGCTTCTTTGACCGTGCGGCAGAAGTCAACGACCAGGTCGCCGCACAGGTCGGCCAGGCAACGATAATAGTCAATAACCCGCTGTTCGCGGGCCGGATTGCGGAAGGTGAAAGCCGTTGTGGAGAGCTGAGCCGAGGCGGGTGGCACCTCAGCGGCCTCAAAGGTTGCATAAGGATCCGCCCAGGCGGCACGAAGGGCGACGACGTCATCCTTGTAGGTCTGCCGCAGCCAGGCCCGGAAGTGCTCCTGCATGGGCCGGCTGTAGTCCCCGCAGAAGGCGGCCATGGCCGAGGCCTTGACCCACTCGCCCGTGCCGCCCGCGCCGGTCTGGTAGGCGATGACGCGCTCGGCCAGGCCGATGGCTTGCAGGTGGGCAATCAGCGCCCGCAAGTACTCCTTGGCCTGGTTGCGCCAGACGACAGAGGCAAAGGACTGCGCCATGCGCCTGCCATCCGATGTCAATTCGCACTCATCCGGGTACAACGCCTGCCACCAGGCCGGCATCTCCAGGTGGATACGCAAATGAAAGCGCGCCTGGGGGTCGGCGGCCAGCAAACGGCCGAAGCGGGCCTCAAGGGTGGAGAAGTCGTAGGGTTCAGACCGGCCATCAGCAGGGCCGCACCAGTCGGGTGGCCGGCCATAGGTGCCCATGTCGAAGGTAAACAGGTGGATGCCGGCCTCGCCATAGTAGCGGGCGCACTCTGCCAGGGGGTAACGATCGGGGGCCGGTGGGCTGCCCCACATCAGGCCGTAAAAGGTGGGCTTGCCATCCAGGAAAAGGGTCGGCGTGCCGTTGTGCACCCTGATTTGGGCCGTCATTCAGGTCTCTCCTCAAGGGTATGTAACATCGGGATAGAACCTCCGCCGCTTGGGAGGAGGCGTCTGTGCACAGGATCTGAACTGGGCCTGGGAACTTACCTGGAGCGAACGGGGAAAGCGCAATGTCGCGTCTCCTTGTGATGCTGATGCTAGCCTTTCAGACCGGTGAGGGTGATGCCAGAGACGAGGCGCCGCTGGAAGATGACGAACACCAAGATCGTAGGTAAGGCGGCGATGATCAGGCCAGCGAACAGCATCTGCATGCGCATGCCGGTCGGGTCCTGATAGGCTGAGCCGTACTCAAAGGAATAGCTGCGAGAGAAGTTGTAGAGCGCCAGTTGCAAGGTCCACTTGTCCGGCACGTTCAGGAAGATCAGAGGACCGATGAGGTCGTTCCAAACCCCCAAGAAGGTGAAGAGGGCGTAAGTCGCCATCGCCGGCACGGCGAGGGGAAAAACGACGCGGGTGACAACCTGAAACTCGCTCGCTCCATCTATGCGGGCAGCCTCTAAGAGCGCGTCGGGGATGGTGCTGATGAATTGACGCATCAGAAAGATGCCGAACACCCCCGTCAGCGATGGCAAGATCAAGGCCCAATGGGTGTTGAGCAGATGCCACCGGTGGAACATCACGTATTTGGTAACCAGCGTCACCTCGCCGGGCAAAATGATGGTGAGAAGAAGCAAGGTGAAGAAAAATTGTTTACCGGGAAAGTCGCGCTTGGCGAACGCGTAGGCGTGGGGGTCACGATCTTCTCCACTTCTTTAGTCACGACCTTCTCCACAACGGCAGTCTCTTTGATGACCTGAGGCGTGGGGGCTACGCAAGCACCCAGCGCAG
>Ga0068707_1002050_pt1 | contig 14184 bp, 9 predicted proteins | sample YNPNPMetaG_FD_66600 | JGI IMG/M metagenome (GOLD analysis project Ga0068707, IMG submission 66600) | Anoxygenic and chlorotrophic microbial mat microbial communities from Yellowstone National Park, USA - YNP NP MetaG | ecosystem: Environmental > Aquatic > Thermal springs > Hot (42-90C) >... | reverse complement strand
CATTTTACCAATCGCGCTGGCATAGCGGCATCGAAGAAGGCGAACACACGGTTGCTGATTATCTAAGTCAGAGTATTGTTGAAGATATAAATCCATTCGCTGTTGACGCGAAAATGTCTGACACAGATGAATTTGATGCGCGCAGGAAAGAGTTGCTCGATGCCTTAAGCATACATCATCTTTTACCAAGAAAGATTCTATACCTTTCGAACGGCGAACAAAGGAAGGTACTACTTGCTCATGCATTGCTCAGAAGACCGCAACTGTTAATCATAGACGACCCATTTGCAGGATTAGATACTGATTCGCAGGTGCATCTTAACAGACTTCTAATGAAATTGAAAATGTCCGGATTAACGATGATTCTTGTTTCTCACAGGTTAAACGAAATCTCAAGGTTGGTCTCGAATCTCCTGATTGTTCAGCACTATCGGGTGATTGCCGCAGGGAGGAAGGCCGCTATTGCTCGTAAAACCGAAGTCGCAGGATCCGACATTTTAAGCGTGAAAGAACGTAATTTTAAAAACATAAAATTGCTTCAGAGAACACCATCCTTTAAAACGGTGTTAAAGGTTCAAAACCTGTCAATTTCAGTGGATGGCAAAATAATATTCGATAATCTAAACTGGATTATCAGGGCAGGCGAACACTGGGCGATATCTGGTCCTAACGGATCAGGGAAAACGACGCTACTTAATATAATCTGTGGCGACCACCCTCAGGCTTATGCTCAGGATATCACACTTTTTGACAAAAAATTATCCGTCCCGCAGGATTTTGTCTCTGCTCGCAGGAAAATAGGCTCATTTTCAATCGAACTGCATCAACATTTTCCGCTTGAATGTAATTGTCTAGACGCTGTTTGTTCAGGGTTTTACAAGACTATAGGGTTATTCAGGTCTCCCTCAAGCGAGCAGAGAAAACGAGCAATGGTATTGCTGAGAGATTTTGGTCTTGACCATTGTGCTCGGACGCCACTTGGCGAACTACCGATTGGGCATCAACGGCTTGTTCTTTTATGCCGTGCTATTGTCAGAATGCCGTGGCTGCTAATCCTTGACGAGCCGTGTCAAGGACTTGATGCGCTTCAAAAAACTACTGTTCTAAAGAGTGTCGAAAGAATCGCCGAACAGACAAAAGCGACAATTCTGTTCGTCACGCATAATCCGCGTGAGTTGCCATCATGCATCACGCATATACTCAAATTAAAGAACGGAAAATCGCGGATCGTGAAAAAAGACTAAGTTTTGTCGTGCTGTGACTTATATTATTTTCGAGGATGCTACGTTAACTTTCATTTATTTTTGTTCTTTTTCCCGACGACTGAACAGATGGGACCCGTTATCGGACCTGCTTCATCGAGCCGTCTTTGAAAATCCTGTATATCTTGCCACGCCATTTAACACTGTTGCCGCAAAACGCCGCAATCCACAACACGATGCTGAAAATGTCTTTAACAGGTGGCATGTAAAAATTCCATAATGCCAGTGGTTTTTGTGTCAGTCGTTTATAGAGGATTGCGGCGGTTATTATGCGCAATAAAATTATAGGTGCGGTGACCATCACTGCGTTAACCAAATTACTTGCAACAAAGAAATATAAAACAGCCCAGCAAGTCGCGTTGGAGATTATAGAAAAAAAGTAAGAGACAGGTTCGCACAGGCGTATTGTTCTGGCCCAGCGGAGCTGATGCGCCCAGATCTGTCTCCACCCAGCTTGCTCATGGTAGAGTTCAACAGGGGCAGGGCTCAAATCGATTTTCCATCCACACTGTTTTATGAGCCTGCCGAGCCAGTAGTCGTCGGCAAGTTTATTCACGACCGATTTTAAGCCACCGATTTGCTCTAAAGCTCTGCGGCGTATCATCATCACGGCACCAAGCGCAAAATCAATCGGTTTAAGCGATCGCGCCTGCAAAACCTGCGACCAGAAATCCGAATTTATAGCAATAGCTTCCAGCCGCATGGCCGTGGTTTCGGGATTCGCCAGTGAATACAAACAGCAGACAAGTCCTGTTTTTTCATCCCCAAAAGCAGGGACGGATGAGACAAGCAGGTCATTCGTCGCCTTAACATCCGCATCGCTTATAATGACTAAATCGTATTTTATTTTATCCTCAGCATGTACGAGTTTGGATATCTTTGAATTAGAGCCGCGGTTTTCGTCGCATACAAGGATGGATATATCTCGATTGAGATAGCTTGCAGATAATTGTTTGCATATATTTACTCCGGGGTCTTCTTCCGAACCAAACGTAAATATGAATTGAATTTGTCCGTTGTAATCCTGTTCAAGCCAACTTTTAAGGCAGTCTTCGGTGAACTTATCTGCGCCTTTAACAGGTTTCAGAACCGTAACGTCAGGCAGACGAGTGGTGGAGGATATCCTGCGATGTAACGGAAAAAGAATGGCAACGGCAAATTGCCACAGGACAATCGCAGAGCTTATCAATGCCAGTGCAAGTAATACAGATTCCAGTTTCATCTTCGGAAACTCGGTGAATGGATTTGAAATGTCTTGTTCATTGGAAAACAAAGAAAAAATTAGACATCAATGATGTCGTTATTGTCGTTCTCATCATGTTTTTTATCAACCCTCTTGTAAAATTTAATTCTGCTGGATGAGAGCCCGGTTAAGAAATTAAGAATGATAGTTGCGACGCTGATCACAAGCGCGCCCCAGAACGCAGCACCAAAACCATCCACATGAAAACCTTTGACAATATAACTTACAAGGAGCAGAAGCAGGGCGTTTATTACCAGAGTAAACAAACCGAGCGTTAATAACAAAATGGGCAAAGAAAACAGGATGAGCAGCGGTTTTATAAAGTTGTTAAGAAACCCAAGGACAAGCGTGGCAACAATGAGGTCAATCCACGCGTCATATCTTATTCCTGGCACTACATGTTCGGCAATTAGCACCGCCAGAACTGATATCAGCCATCTGCCTAAAAAATTTTCCAGCCTTTCAGAATCCATTTTCCTATCTTAAAATAACAGATAAACATACGCAGTAAAAATTTTAAAAGCAGTTGTGCAACAATTTCTCTGTAAAATCAATCTACCACGGCTAATTTTTCTGTTGCTTTTGATTCCATCGAATGAACAGGAGCTAGCTCTTCTTCATTCGCGCCTCGATTCCTTTCCCAATCCCATAACGGCTCCATGTCCATGTGCCTCTTGCCAGTCATCCAGTCCTCGTCCCATTCCCTGGCTATCGTACTGTACAACCGTTTGCAACTCTCAGGACCGGGGAATATCCTTGCCACCCAACCTCGACGCTTAAACTCCTGATAACTGCTACATCTATAATTTGACTCTCAACTTTGACCTTCAACCCGACATTTATCATACCGCGCATCTATTATTAAATATGTTCCGCTGATATCGCTCTAATATGCCATGATTATGTCTTTCGTCTCATTTTGCTATTTGTTTGTCATAGCCGATTTCTGTTTAATTTTCATTTTCTATATTCAATCTATTTACCTCTTCTCGGCCGGGCGTTATTCAATTTTGCAGAAATTATGTTACACAATGGCTTACGTTTCGTGTTCTGTTAAAAATTTTAATGCATTCAATAGCTTAGGGAGTTGAAGATGGGGGGGGAGTAAAGGTTTGTTTTTCCTCCCTGATTTCATCGTTGGCCGTCATATATGGAGCCTTTCGGGATTCCAGGATTTAAGGATTGGTCTCTACCCCGACCCTGTTTCATACTACATAGTAGCTTTCACACAGCTTTCCGGACTCTGTGTAAAGTATCCTTCCATAAATCGTGAATCGCAAAAATTATTTCCAATTTCAGGAAAAAAACAGCATACAACATAAATTAATCAGCAAATATAAAATTTACCAGGGTCAGGAGTTAAGTGAATACCTCCTTAAAGGCGCGGCAATAGCCATATTTGCTCAAACCGATATGGTTGATAACCTCAGAGTAAGCCGGGAAATTTCTTTTGCTGGTTTACCGGATTGTTAATTTCTCTGATAAGTTCCTATTAGTTTCGCCTCAGCAAGAATGTGCCCCTGCATGGCTTTTAAGAGTTCGGCTTTAGTGGCGCGCGGTTTAAGATTAAGAACAGTATCCAGTGCGTAAATCTTAAAGAAATACCGATGCGGTTTGCCGGGCGGCGGCATCGGGCCACCGTAGCCCACTTTACCCCAATCGTTCAATCCTTGTTTTGAACCGTCTGGAAGCGTTTCTTTTGCCAGCACATTTTCCGAAAGTTTTGTTACATTCGCTGGTATATCATAAATGACCCAGTGAACCCATGTGCCGATGGGCGCGTCGGGGTCATCGTTTATGATTGCAAAACTCTTCGTTCCTGCCGGTGGATTTGACCATTCGAGCGGAGGCGAGATGTCCTTGCCCTGTCCAGTGTATTTAACTGGTATCGGTTGAAGATTCTCAAACGCACTGCTTTTTAACTGAAAACTCATAGGTTTATCTCCTTTCTGCGCAAAAACTGATGTGAGGAACATGGAACCGCAAACTCCAAAAACAAGCGTTTTAATAAACGCATATCTCGATGTTCTCAGCATAAATTATAAAAAAATATTCACCTTTACGGGGTAAGTGTCAATTGGAAAATCAAAGATGGTTCATTTGTGTTATGCCGGAAAAACCAGTTCTTCGAAAATGGCGAATGTACCAAGCCCTTGTTAATTTGATTTTAAACAGCGCATTTAAATCCACCGGTTTTACTTCATTCAAAAAAATTCGCCGTGCAAATTTTTCAGTTAACGGCTTTTTTATAAAAATTTAGTTCCAAAATTCCATCAGAGTGTTGACAGTTTTGTTTTCATATTTTCCAAATCATCGTTTATGCAAAAAATCATTCCCCGATTTTATGGCTTTTGAGTTCTTTGTTTAACCCCTGACTCTGAAAATTTTACGTATTAATTATAAAAAATATCAAAAGGCGTTGAACGTTTGTAATTTTTTATTTACCTGATAATACGTATGTACGGACGTTAACCATATGAAAAAATCTAAACACCCGAAGTAGGCCCTGAAATTTAAAATGCCGGGCACAGAATTAAGACTCATTAACGGCAGATATTACCTTTATCAGTACAAAACTATCTACGATAAAGTCAAAAAACGTCCGAGAAAAATCACAGGCAAACTCATCGGTAGAATCACTAAAGAGGATGGGTTGATACTCTCAGAAAAACGCAAACTTGAACAGGCGCTCGATGGCGCTATCCTCTCAAAACCTTTGTGCAGGGAATACGGGGTTTCAAGCCTCGTTTTGCAGCAATTTTCCACTCATATCAATCAGTTGCAGAGGATATTCCCCGAGCACTGGAAATCCATACTCCAGATTGCCTATTGCCGTTTCCTTTATCATTGTCCAATCAAAAGCATCCCATTCCGACTTCAACAGAGTTATCTGCCAGAATTGATTCAGGCAAAGCCTTTCAGCGAAAAGACTGCTTCTGTTGTGCTAAAGACCATCGGTGCAATGCGTCAGGAACAGATTGCTTATATGAGAAGTTTTATCCAAAAAGGCGAATATTTGCTCATTGACCTTACAGACATATTTTCAAGTTCTTCATTAATAGAGCTTTGCAGAAAGGGCTACAGCAATCAGATGAATTTTGACCCGCAGTTTAACTTATTATATCTCTACAGTGCAAAGACCTCTATGCCGATTTATTACAGGCTGTTGCCGGGTAATATCCGCGAGGTAAAGGCATTTAAGAACTGTATCCTTGAAGCGGGGCTGGACGACGCAGTTATCATTGCTGATAAAGGATTCTTTTCCAATCAGAACGTCCAGATGCTTCTTGAAGAGAAACTGCGTTTTATAATCCCGATTAAACGTGACAGTTCCCTAATAGATTACACAAAACTCAAAAACAATACTTTTAAAGAATCGAACCACTTTTTTGAGCATGAACAGCGGATAATATGGTATGATCAATACAGACGGGATGGGTTTAATGTGTATATTTATCTTGATGAATCCTTGCGGGTTAAGGAGGAGAAGGATTACCTGCGCAGGATACAGACTCATCCTGAAAGTTACACTATTGAGCAGTATCATCAGGGGAAAGGGACATTTGGTACGATTGTTTTGTTATCGAATCTGGATGAGGATGCCTGTCAGATATATCAGCTTTACAAGTCGCGGATGGCGATTGAGCTTATGTTTGACAGTATGAAGAATGTTATGCAGTGCGACCACACGTATATGCAGGATGAAGAAACGCTGCAGGGGTGGATGTTTATAAATCACGTAACCCTGCAATGGTATCAGCAGCTTTACACAGAATTGAAGAACAAGGATTTATTGAAGAAATATTCAGTCAACGACCTTATCCAGGCGTTTTCGGATCTAAAGATGATAAGAATCAACGACAGATGGTATTCTAACGAGGTAACGAACTATTCAAAACGACTCTTTGAAAAATTCGGCGTCCACATCCCAGCATAATACGTATTTCGTGTTTGAGCTAGGGGTTAAAGTCGAACCAATGTCGGGTCTTATTGCAGATACTGCATACTGATAGCATTACAGGCACTTCGACGAGTACGCCTACCACACATGCAAGGGCAGCAGGACTATCCGGTCCGAATAATGTAATTGCCACAGCAACAGCGAGTTCAAAAAAGTTGCTCGCCCCGATTAGCGCTCCTGGCGCAGCAACATTATGTGGCACTTTAAATAATTTCATCAGGAAATAGGTCAGCGACGAGTTAAAATAAACCTGCACAAGGATGGGAACAACAAGGAGTATAACACCGAACCATTTTCTGGTTAAATTGTCAGATTGGAAAGCAAAAATAAGAACAAGAGTCAGTAATAATGCCACTACTGTTACAGGATGGAATTTAGGCAAAAACTGTTTTTCGAACCATTCCTGACCGCGAAGTTTAATCAAATACGGACGTGTCAGAAGCCCTGCCGAAAGTGGTATTACAATGAAAACAACAACCGAAGTTATCAGGACCTTTGCGGGGATTACCACATTTGCTACACCGCATAGGAACATAACAATAGGCGCAAATGCGAACAGCATGATAAGGTCATTTACAGCAACCTGAACGAGTGTGTATGCAGGGTCGCCATCGGTGAGGTAACTCCATACAAAAACCATGGCTGTGCATGGCGCAGCGGCTAAGATGATTAACCCGGCGGTATAACTCCGCGCTGTTTCAGGGTCTATAAAACCTGAGAAAATATTCTGAATAAACAGCCATGCAAAAAATGCCATGCTGAACGGCTTAACCAGCCAGTTTATAAATAGCGTAATAAACAGACCTTTTGGCTTTTTGGCAATTCCGGTAATGGCCCGGAAATCTATTTTAAGCATCATCGGGTAAATCATAAGCCATATAAGGACGGCAATCGGGACGTTTACCTGCGAACCTTCATAAAACTCGAATTTGCTTAGCTTTGATATTGCTTCCGGGAATGTCTTGCCTATCCCGACCCCCACGACCATACATAACAGCACCCAAAGTGACAGGTACCGTTCAAAAAAGTTTAACCTTTTCGGTTGCGCCGTATTCTCCATAAGCCTGAATACTTTAACTTTATAGAATTATTTGGACTTACTGACTTTTGCCTGATCGCGGCGTCCTGCCGCATACGCCTCGAAAACCATCTTTATCTGGTCTCTGACTCTGCGGAAAACCGCAAGTTTTTCCGCCTCTGAACCTGTTGCTTTTGCCGGGTCTTCAAATGACCAGTGGTGACGGTTAACCTGACCTGGGAAAAACGGACAATTTTCATTTGCATTATCACACACTGTAATTACAGTCTCGATTTGCGTATTTAAAAATTCTTTCAGATGTTTGGAACGGTGATTTGATATATCAATACCGATTTCTTTCATAACCTGAATGGCAAGAGGATGCACGTAACCGGCTGGGTTTGAGCCGGCGCTGTGCACTTCAAGCATGTCTCCAGCCGCATTCTTTAAAATGCCTTCGGCGATGTGGCTTCTGCATGAGTTGCCCGTGCAGAGGATGAGCACCTTCGGTTTTTCACTCGTGTTTTGCATAAATCTTTAATGTCCTTTTTGATTATCTTTTGGAGCTGTTTGGTTAAATTTTCCGAAACCGGCGACCGGTTTATCTCTCGCAATACCCAGTCAGTAGCGGATTTAACTGTAGGCGATTTATTATCGGTCGCCAGACGATAGTAAACCCAGCGTTCAGTTTTACGGGAATCAATAAGTCCAGCCTGTTTCAAAATCCAGAGATGTTTAGAGACAGTGGACGGAGCAAGTTTTAAAAACTCTGTAATCTGGCAAACACACAATTCGCCTTTGTGAAGCGCAAAGAGGATTTTGAGCCGATTTTCATCGGCAAGCGCATTAGTTATGGCAAGTAATGCACGCATTTGATTTTATATTTCGTCAATTAACGAAATATCTGGATAATAATACATCACAAAAAATCTATGTCAAGGGGCTCTAAAGTCTTTTGGCAGGCTGTTGAAAAATGCCTTTTTTCAACAGGCTGTTAATTGATGGGAACCTGTAAAAATTGTGGTGGTTTGCAACGACCTTTATTAGTTCCACCTCTTTCATTTAAGTTCTTAATGTTTCCGAATCTTATTGGGAAATGGAACTCTGCAAGGCAAAGTATTGAAAAAGCAGATTACCTTAAAATTGTTGGGTATTATTTTCCAGCAGCTGATACATGCAGACAGAGATTGTCTCAAGATCAATGTCCGTGAATGGAAATCAGAAAATATATTAACAAGATTGATAGGATTTTATTGGAAATTCAACACAGTGGAATTAATTTTTTAACAGGATGGACAGGATAAGCAGGAAAAATTTATTAACAGGATTTGCAGAATGAATAGGATTTTTAAAAATTTATTTGTTTTATGAATCCTATATATCGTTCCTATCCTGTTAATTTTAAATCTTTGTGTTTTCTGTGATTTTAAAGTATCAAAGGCAGGAATGCCTGTATTACTATGTAGCACAGATAGTCCTGTCTGTGGTTTTATTTGTAGTATTTATTATCCTGCTCATCCTGAACATCCTGTTAATTATTTTTTTTCAAAAACTCATCATGAAATGAAAAATATCAAATAATAATTAGGATTCAGGATACTTTGCCGTAAATTCGTAATTGCCGGGAGCAACCTCAAACACAGCCCGGCGGTTTTCGTAGCGCAGGAACTTTACGCCTGTTGCTGTGGCGGCTGGTTTTCCGGACTCTCTGACGTCATCGGCTCCAGCCGACGGTACAAATACAATCGCCGTTGTGTTGGCTGGGATGGTGATGTTGAGGCGGAAATTTCCGTTTTCAATCTTCCACGCTGAGACAATCCTACCACGGATGGACTGGTATTCGCCACGAGCCCATTTTATATTACCCACAGGCTCAGGCGCGATAACAAACCGCTCAAATCCGGGTGTAAGCGGTTCGGGTCTGATACCAGCTATCGAACCGAGGAACCATTGTTGGATGTGTCCAAGCATGCAGTGATTCATTGAGGCGCCGGTATTTGCGTCCCACGCCTCAGGCATTGCTGTCCATCCATTATTGACAATGAAACCGTAACTGCCCATATTGGTGCGAATTGTCATATCGTAAATCACATCATGGCGACCATAGCGTGCGAGGGTTTCGAGCAGGTAAGAAAAACCGATGTCGCCGGCCGTCTGCTGGTTACCGCGTTTGCGAATATCGGTAATGACTCGCTCCAACACAGGCTGCTCGTATCCGGCATGAACCATTCCGAGTGCCAGCGCCATGCTGTTTGCGCATTGCGGACTGCCGAAGTTTTTGTATTCCGCATTTCCATCGAAAAACTTTGCGTTAAATGCATCACAGATTTGGTTGGCGAGCAGGCTGAAGGTTTCCTTGTCGTCGGATTTACCGAGTACTCTGGCGGTTTCTGCCACTACCTTTGTGCAACGATAAAATGTTGCCATTGCGCTTAGTTCCGGCGGTGTAAATTGCGATGGTCCTTTTGTTTCGCCGCTGTAATCGTACCAGTCCCCCAGACCGGGACGCGGGACAAGGTTATTTGATGTGTCGCGCATAAATTGGACGAACCGGCGCATTGTATCATAGTTTTCTGCAAGCACCTTTTTATCGCCATACCATTGATAGACCTGCCATGGGATGATTACTGCGGCAGCGCCCCATTCGGGTGTATAGGCAAAGCCGCCGTTAAATGCCGGATAAGCCGGCGCCACTGTCGGGACCATCCCGTCCGGTTTTTGAGAATCTTTGCAGTCGCTGGCAATCTTTGAATAGAAACAGGAGACATCGTAACGACCTGCAATGGATGGCCCCATCAGATAAGGAACCTCCAGCCAGCCGAGCTTTTCACGGTGCGGACAATCCGTGAGCACATGGGAGAGGTTGGCACGAACAGCCCAGTCAATTATGCGGTCGATAGCATTGAAGATCGGTTCCGAGCATTCAAAATGTCCTACTGCTGGCGAGGCATTACGAACGTGAACCGAGACCAGTTCCTCAATTATAGGCAGGTTTTGCGGATTTGGTTGTCCCTGCGGAACTGCCCCCTCGACCTGAATATACTGAAATCCACTGTAATTGAACTGTGGTGACCAGCTCTCAGTCTCACCGCCGCGAAGCGTGTATTCCCAGTAATTCGGATGTCCGACGCCTGCAGGATTAACCAATCCACGTCCGTCATTCCGCCGGGGCGACGAGCCGTGGCGTTGCTCAGCGGGGGTGAGTTTTACTTTTTGCCCGCTCTGCCCCCGCACACGGAGTAACGGGATTGCGGAGGCATTTTGTCCAAAGTCATAAACAAAAATCCCCGGCTTTGGTTCGTCTATGCGAATAGGCCTGAACACATCATGCTTTTTGAGCGGCGGGGCAAAGGCAGACCTGAGTTCACCGCCGGGTCCATCGGTCTCCACTGCGTGTTGCCAGCTGGAATCGTTAAACTTTGGGAGCATCCATCCCTCCGGCATTAACCGTGCGTCGTAATCTTCGCCGCCAAGAATTGCGCTGTGAGTGATTGGACCCGGGGCAGCGCGCCAGTTACCATCGCTGATGATGATTTGTTCAGTGCCATCGGTGTAAAACAAATGTGCCTGCAAGATTAGTTCTAATGGACGGCTGGCATTCACTCCGTGGACGCGCCTGTCGCCGGCGGTGTTGTAAAATCCCTTGCCAAGCATTACTGCGAATGCGTGAGCGCCGGGCTTGAGTTGATTAGAGATGTCATAACTGCTGTAAAACAGCGTTTTCTCATAAACCGTCCATGGCGGGTCGAGAAAATGGTCGCCAACTTTTCTGCCATCAAGGAACAGTTCGTGATGTCCAAGCCCGCAGATATAAACCACGGCGCGACTCAGGGGCTTTTCGACCGTAAACTCACGCCGGAACAGTGGAAGAGTTTTAAAGTTGGTGCCGATCCATTTTGCCTGCCAGTCGGCGGGTTTCAGCAAACCCATTGACCATCGGGATGGCTGGCTCCATGTGGATGGTTTGCCGTCCTTATCCCAGACCTGAACCTTCCACCAGCACTCCATATTAGCGGAGAGCGGTTTACCGGAATATGCAATCTGATTTTGCTCGGACGAAAGGACTTTGCCAGAATCCCACAAATCCCCTTCATCACGCTGTAAACGTTCGAGTGATGAGGCGACTAGAATCCTATAGGCTGTCTGGCACTCACCGCGGACATCGGACTCAAGCACCCAGCTCAGACGCGGGGCGGGGGTGTCAATACCTATCGGGTTGTCTCTGTATTCACAGCGTAGTTGACTGACTGTGAGGCCATAAGCCGTCGCCAGCGTTGTCATCAGCAAAGCGACTAATAGAGCGGGAACAACTTTCATGTTTTTTAACCTAATTTCTGCCGTTAAACAAGTCAAGCTGAACTACTTTAGCGTTGATATTCAGGCGCACCTGTTGCGCTGTTACGGGAGCAAATTCTTTGGCATATATTATGCCGAACACTTTTCCTTTATGTACCGTGAGCCACGAACCGTCGGGTTGCTGCACCTGCAACTCGAAGCTCTTTGCCTGTCCGCGCTGGTAACCGGGGTTCTCAATCGTGAATTCCATGCGGTCAAATGTCATAGGCTTGCCGAGGTCAATTTCAGTTCCTGATTTGCCAGCTGTTAATGAACCGGCGAAGGCAGCGGCGCGGGCAACAGGCTCGATAGGCTGATCATATTCCACTTTTAGAATTGTGTCGGAAATCCGTTTTGACGAAATCACTTTTGCCGGCAGTCGCGGCGCAGTTGCGCCGTTGTGAACGTAAAGCACGTTGTCGCGGAAGACACAGTTTTGCCAGGGCGCGCCTTTGACGCCGGTGACACTCTCACCGTATTTTTTTAGCCACTTACCTGTTACCGGACCCGGTTTCGGCAAACCGTTAAGCATTGGTGGCAAACCAAACAGCCAGTTGCGATCGGCGCATGCAACATCCACCAGTGTACGGATACGCGCTTCCGGAGTGCTGAAATCTACTATATCAGCGCGGCATGATTTGGGAGTGACCGTAAGCGATTGCACTTTGCCGTTGCGATAAACGCACTCGACGGTGGTGTTGTAGTTGGCGCAGAGTTTAAAACTGACATCCCAATCCTCAGGCCATGCAGGCAAAAGATAAATTGTTCTCCCATCACTCTGCAGCAACATGCTTTGCAGTGCATTGACCGAGGTTGCTCCATGGTCGTTGTCCGGTGTGCCGTCCATTTTGCATTCCCAGAATGCCGGGAAACGCGGACGCGGGCGATAGGGAAACGGCAGAACGGAATTGGGATCGCCGACAACAAAGCCTGGACTGTCTGTAGCTCCGCGCATAAGTTCGCCGTTTGGTCCTTTAATAATATTGCCCGTCCAGTGGATGAATTTGTCGTTGAAGTTGATGCTAACGAGCCGCGCTGCTTCGCGCGCAAGGCCAAGATATGCGGCTTGCACGGGGGCTGATTGCCAGCCACCAGTTTCCACTGGCTGCCAATCCACGGTGCCATCGAGACTGACGTTGCGAACGTGAAACGACTGGCGTGCCATGGCGAGTTTGTCCGGTGTGCCGAGCCATGTCTGACGAAATGGATATACAGAATATAGTTCCGGTGTCTCGCAATCTACGCGGCCGGAATCATAAACTTCGCCAACAGCCAACAAGTCCACGCCGCGAATGCGGCGCGTAGGCACATCCGGCAACATGGCACGCCATTTGGCGAACTGGGCACGCTACCGTTCATCAATTGGGAAGGTGAGCAATTGGTCGAGCAGGAACTTCATGCCACCTATCTCGGTCGAGGGATTTCTAACGCCTTGATAGGTTTCAGCACAGCCAACGCCATCCATGATTATCTTGCCATTTGCATCTGTTTTATTGAAGCGACTGAAGTAGTACTTCAGCCCCTCTTCGGCGCATGGCAGCAAAACTTCGCGCAGAAATTTTTCGTCGCGTGTATGGGCGTAAGTTTCCGCCATGATTGCTGGCAGCTCAACGGTGGCGAGCTGATGATACCGCAGATGTCCTGGCATTTGATTCCAGTTGAACACGCCGACGTTATACCACCAACTGGCTTCCATGATGAACGCGCCGTCCACGCCCAGCAGTTTTTTAGTGTGGTCGCGGCAGATGTCGAGCCCATCGCGGACGAACCGCATGCCCGGAATTATTGTATCGTAATCGCCGCGCGTGGGCATCGCCCAATACGGATGCCGCGTGTTCTGCCACATGAAAGAGAGTTGTGCCCAGTCGCGTCCATCGGGTGATACTGGATGGGATTTGGGACGGTCAAAACCCATCACGCCAGCTGGCATGTCCATGGTAAAGATCGAGCCGTTGTAAGGCGGCGGCACTATCCCACGGCTGGCGATTGCCTCGCAAAACCGTTCCAGAGCGTAACGTTGGCTTAACTGAAAAGCGTTCTGCGCGGCGGGGATTAATTTATGCCCTGCGTATGCCTCAGACGCTGTTGGAAATTGCATAAAGCGGTATTGGTCAAGGTTCACATCACCCTTTCCAAAGCTTATTACAAAGATATAACTGCGATTCCAAAATTCCCGCCAGTATTTTTGGTGCGCCGACCAATCGGATTTGACGGGTTGCTCAGCCCCAACCAGCCACGCCGCAACGCTATCCGGCTGGCTTGACAGGATGCGGATTGAACAATCGAAATCCTTCACGGCTTTGCGGCTGATGAGGGAAGATTTCGATTCACGTATGAAACCATCCGCGCGCAGGACACAACCGGA
>Ga0068707_1002049_pt1 | contig 14184 bp, 11 predicted proteins | sample YNPNPMetaG_FD_66600 | JGI IMG/M metagenome (GOLD analysis project Ga0068707, IMG submission 66600) | Anoxygenic and chlorotrophic microbial mat microbial communities from Yellowstone National Park, USA - YNP NP MetaG | ecosystem: Environmental > Aquatic > Thermal springs > Hot (42-90C) >... | reverse complement strand
GAATTCCAAGCAAGGCCAGTAACCGTTTCGCTTGACTTGAAGAACGCGGGCATTGGGCGCGGCGCCGAAATCACGGTTTCCGGCGCGGCGCCGGAAGGCACTACAGTAATTGGCGGAGCCGCGCCCGCCATTTTCAAGGAAGGCCGCCAGCTCAAGCTCTCACTGCCCGTGCGCGCGGCTCAAGGCGGAGTGCTGGAGGAAGTAAAGGCCCAAAACTTTTCTTTCAAGCAAGACTTTTTTTCTGCTGAATTGTTTGACGCAGGAAAACGCGTTGGAAAACTCGTGGCGGAAACAGGTGCTCCCCAACTAGAAGACAATGCAACAGTCTTTCCAGTGCTGCGCCTCAACCTTGAAACCGTCAAGCAAAGCTTTTTGCTTGACTCTCTCGACAGCGAGCTCACGTCGACTGCGGTGGCCAGCGCTGCTTTGTCAGTAGAGTTGAACGAGTTCCTTGAAGGAAGCGGAGTAATTCTTTCGCCAATTTCAACTGCGGCCACGGAAAGCGGGTTTGACGCCGCAGCTAGAGCGCGAGGCCTTGAACTACGCAAGCGCGTTGCCGGCTTCAAAGTCGACAAAAACTTGTTGGAAAACGGCGTTCAAGTAAAAAACGTTGTCGTGCGCGTTGAAGCAGACCGAAGGTGGGTTGACTCCAACGGCGGTCCGGCCGCCGCGAGAATCCTGCGCGAGAGCAGTGGAAGCTATGAAGTGCTTGAAACGCGCGTCAAGGAAGACGAGTTGCCAGGCTTTTACGTGTTTGAAGCCGAGTCAAGCGGTTTGTCGGTTTTCGCCTTGTACATGGTTGAAACCATTGGAGAAGAAGCTGCTCCCTCGCCAACTGAAGCACGGGCGACTGCGACGCCGGCCGCTGCCACTGCGGTTCCAGAGCTTCACGCCGAAGCACTTGCTTCCTCTACCGACTTGACTCTGTACTCTTTCGTCGTAGTCATAATAGTTATAGTGGTTGGGGCTGCATTGTTCGCTTCAAGAAAAAAGCTGAAAGCCCGCTAAAAAAGAGTGAGAGAGGAAAAGTGGCTTGGACTTCACGCGAATCGTTTTCCTATTTTTTCTCACGTGGGTTTTCTACGGAGTAGTCAGAAGCGCCCTCTCTTACCAGCGCAAACGCGATTTCAAGTACTTGCTTGCAGTCTGCCTCTTTCTATTGCTCGCGTCTGACTTGTGGCTGCGCGCGTACGAAGTGCGGCTGCAAGCGTTTATGGACGCGTTCCGCGTAATACTCTCGTTCGTTCCGGTCGGCGCCTTTCTCGCATTCAATTACTTGGAGGAACAAAAACTCAGAGAAAAAGCAGGCAGAGAAAAAGTAACCGCGTTTTTTTCGCGTTACGTCAGCCCGCACGTAGTAAAAAAATTGGTTGAAAAAGGCCGCATTGACGTTGGCGGCAAACGCAAGCAAGTAACCGTGTTGTTTACGGACATCCGCGGCTTCACTTCCCTCTCTGAAAAAATGCAGCCCGAAGAAGTCGTTGATTTTCTCAATGATTACTTTGAGTCAAGCACGCGCATCATTCAACGCCGCAACGGAACAATAGACAAGTTCATTGGAGACGCGGTAATGGCTATTTTCAACGCGCCGCTTGAAACGCCTAATCACGCGGAAGCCGCGGTGCTCAGCGCCCTCGAAATGCAGGAGGACTTCGAGCGCCAGAACGCTGCATTCAAGAAAAAACATCCAGGCGAGTCATTGGGAGTGGGAATCGGAATAAACTCCGGCGAAGCCGTTGTCGGCAACGTCGGGTCGAAGTCCTACGTCGAGTACACTTGCATTGGAGACACGGTCAACACTGCTTCAAGGCTCCAAGGAAAAGCCGCTGCAGGAGAAATAGTAGTGTCGCAAGCAACTTACGCTCTATTGCCTCAAGGAAAGTATCCGCCGGCACGCGTGGAAGAAGTGGTAGTGAAAGGAAAAGCAAAGCCGTTGAAAGTATTCGTGTTGACACTAAAGTCTTGCAGAAAGGCGTTGAAGGCCTTGAAACAAAAGTGATTTACAGTGACTGTTTGGAAACACTTTTTGAAAACTGCTTTTTTTAGCTCGAGCAGCCTCGAACACTTGGCGGCGCACTCCTCTCTCGCGCTCGCCTTGTTTTTCTTGGCCGCGTCAGCAATAATACTGTCCTTTCCAACAGATTTTTCTGCATCGCTCCAACAAGCGCTTTTTTCAGCGGCAGTGCTCTTTCTCGGCCTTGCCGCGGCGGCCGTCACTTCATGGACTGCAAGTCGCTTGCTCGGAAGCAGGACTGCATTCAAAGCATTTTTCGTTCCAACGCTTGGCGCTTTTACTGCAAGCGTTACGGCAGTATCGCTTCCCCTCGGCGTTCTAGGCATACTTGTATTCAACTCGTTGTTGGGCGACCCGCGGCTCGGCGCCCTCTTGTTCAGCATTGTTCCATTCTACAACTACGTTGTGTTCGGGTGGGCCTGCGAAGAATGTTCGGGACTAAAACACTCGAAGGGAATCGCGGTCGGCTTGCTTGGCGCTTCCCTCGTCCTGGCCCTGTACCTGTTGCTCGGCGTCCTGGCAAGCACGCAATAACAAGCTTATAAATCAGAGAAGTCTCACTAAACAAGTGAGCGCAAATGACTGCAAAACTTCCTCTTTACTACTCTGACTTGAAAAAATATTCTCCCATTCCCCCGCAATACCGTTTCCTGCGAGAGTTCGAGCGCAGGATAATCAACCGCCTTCCGCGGCCCGACCACCCATTGGAGTTAAGGCAGCGCGCGATTGCAAGCGCGCTTTTGAGCCTCGCCCTCGCTGAAAGAAAATGGAAGAAAACACCCCTCTTGGTCACGGCGTGGTTGGGTGGACTCACCCACGACATAGGAAAAGGAAGAATTTGGAGAAAGTACTTGGAACTCTATCCGCCAGACCTTCCTCCTGAAAAGAAGGCCGAACTAAAACGCCTTCTTTGGGACCTGCATACGCGGAAAGCACTTGAAATAATTCGCGAGACCGACGAAGCCACGCAGAAAAAAGTGCGTCCCACGCCTGAAGAAAGAGAAATACTTGAAAGAGTAAAGCAAGACATAACACAGCATGAAAACGTTGACGGCCGCCATACTCCAACGGGGCTCGTAATGGTGATTGCGGACGCTTACGCGGCGTACAGCCGCAACCTTCCTTACCGGCCAAAACTCCAGAAGCCAGAGGAGAGACTGAACCGAATAAAGAGAAAGTATTTCCACCCAAAGTACGCGACAACCATAGCCGAGCTCGAGCGCCTCGCCCCAAAAATCCAGAAAAGATTTCCAATCGTGGAGGGCTGAATTTCTTTCCTTGTTCTACGAAGCACTCTCTTTTGCCGCGTCCTTCCTCGCCGTCCTCGTCCTCACAAGGAAAGCGCGTTCGCTCGTCGTGCTCGCCGCCCTAGCAATTGTTTTGTTTGTCTTGTTCGGGCCCTTCGCAATAGCGGGCTTTGTAATGGCTGCAGCCGTTAGGCTGTCTCTGCCCTCGAAAGAAAAAAAGTAAAAATTTCACACGAGGTTTAACGCGAAAGCCAGCAATGCCGGCGCAAACACTAGCGCCACTGTGTTGACTACTTTTATCAACGAATTCAGCGCGGGACCGGCAGTGTCCTTGAACGGGTCTCCAACCGTGTCTCCGACGACGGCCGCCTTGTGCGCGTCGCTTCCCTTGCCGCCGAATTCTCCGCCTTCAATGTATTTTTTGGCGTTGTCCCACGTTGCGCCCGTCGTAGTCATGAAGACTGCCAACAAGAAGCCTGAAGCAATTGCTCCGGCAAGCAGTCCAGCCAACGCCGCCGCGCCAAACAACAATCCGACTGCGAGAGGCGAGAGCACTGCAATCAATCCCGGCACCAACAATTCGCCGAGGGCTGCGCCAGTACTGATTTCCACGCATTTGGCGTAATCCGGTTTTGCCTTACCCTGCATCAATCCCTTGATTTGCTTGAACTGCCTGCGCACTTCTTCCACGATGCTGAACGCCGCCCTCCCGACTGCCTTCATCAAGAAAGAACTGAAGAGAAAAGGCAGGACCGCGCCGACGAGCAAGCCGATTACTACGGACGCGTCAAGCAAGTTTATGACTGCAAGCCTGGCTGCGTCCGCGAACGCGGCGAACAAGGCAAGCGCTCCAAGCGCGGCGCCAGCAATAGCGAATCCCTTCGTCGTCGCCTTCGTCGTGTTGCCGACTGCGTCCAACGCGTCCGTGACCTCGCGAACCTTGTAAGGCATTCCACTCATTTCAGCAATGCCTCCGGCGTTGTCCGTAATGGGCCCGTAGGCGTCCAGCGTGATTATTATGCCGGTAAGCGAAAGCATTGCCGCCGCAGCCAACGCCAAGCCAAACAAGCCGCCGACGTTGTACGACACGGCAATTGCGGCGACTACAACTAACAAGACGGGGGCAGTGCTTTGAAAGCCGACGGCCATTCCGCTAATCAAGTTCGTGGCAGCACCAGTCTTGGCGGCAGTTGCAACTTCTTTGACTGGCGCGTTTTCCTTTGCAGTGAAATAATCGGTTATCAAGACTATGGCGACGCTTGCAATCACTCCGACAATGCTTGCGGCAAACAAGTTTAGTGCGTCACTCATGAGAAAATAGAAGCCGATCACTGAAAGCAGTGCGGTTGCGAAAACGCCTTTGTACAAGGCCTTCATTATCTTCTTGTCGCGGCCAATTTTTACGGCGTAAGCACCAATTATGGCTGCCACCGCGCCAACTGCTCCAACCCACAACGGCAGCTCGACTGCCTTCAAGCCGTAAACAGGGAGCACGGTTGCGCCCAACAACATTGCCGCGATTATTGTTACGGCGTACGACTCAAACAAGTCTGCAGCCATTCCAGCACAGTCTCCAACGTTGTCTCCAACGTTGTCGGCGATTACGGCGGGGTTGCGCGGGTCGTCCTCAGGAATTCCTTTCTCGATTTTTCCAACCAAGTCTGCTCCAACGTCGGCCGCCTTAGTAAAAATTCCTCCTCCCACCCTCGCAAACAACGAAATCAGTGAAGCGCCGAGGCCAAAGCCAACGAGGACTCCCAAGTCGCCGAAAACAAGGTAGAAAGCGCTTACTCCCAGCAATCCCAGTCCTACGACGGAAAGGCCAGTTACTTCACCGCCCTTGAAAGCGACTTCAAGCGCGCGCCCAAGACCCTCTTGAGCCGCGGCGGCAGTGCGCACGTTCACGCGCACGCTCACCATCATTCCAATATAGCCTGCAAGCGCAGAGCAAACCACTCCGCCAACAAAGGCAACCGCGATCGGCCAGCCAACAGCCAAACCAATTACCGCGAAAAGCACTGCGACGAAGGGCACTAGAGTAACGTACTGCTTCTTCAAGTAAGCGCCGGCGCCTTCCCTTATGGCGTTCGAGATTTCCTGCATTTTAGGCGTTCCCCTTGGAAGCCGCAGCAGCCACCAAATCAAGTAGGCCGCGAAAGCAAGCACGAGTATGCTTATTGCTATTACTGCCACGAATCCATTCATTTCACTTCACCTGAAAAATAGTTTTTCCTGCATTCACTAGAACAAAAATTCCACTGCAACACGTTTTCCTTTTCCGGTTTTGCCGGCAAAAGCATTGGCGCGCCGCACGCGTCACACCGCGACAGCACCAACCCCTTTTCCTCGCAGTACTTTTTCAGTTCAACGTCTGCCGCAGTATATGCTTCAAGAGCATTCAGCCATTTTCTTAGCAGTGCTGTCTCTTCAACCAAAAAGAATTCCACCTGCCAGTCAAACCCCTGGAAAACTTGACAGTAATCAAGTCTTCATGTTTTTAATACGTTTCGGAAAAAAAGAGTTTGCCGGCAAAAAAAAGCCGGCGCGCAAAAAAATTAGTAGCCGCCAGACGAGTGGCGCGGCTTCCTGTGCTTCTGGAAGCAATCATTGCAGTATACGGGGCGTCCTTCAGTTGGCTGAAAAGGAACTTCGCATTCCTTTCCGCAGTCACTGCAAACGGCCTTGTACATCTGCCTTGGCCCCATTCCATGGCGTGGTCCGCCAAACATTTTGGTTCACCTTCTTTACACTAACGCCTTCGCACAACAACTCTAGAAAAAGAAATTCTCTTTATGCAAGCCCAATCTCTTCTCTGAACGCGTGCTAGCGTTACTGACTAATTTGTGAAAAACATGGTTAAAAGGCTTCGCATACGCCTTTATTTATTTTCCTCACCTACTGCTCTTAATGTGTTATGCAATCCCGGGAAAAGTAGTGGGCGTGAAAAACGGCGTTGCCGAAATAGATTACTTTGGCGAGCGCAAGCACGCCTTGGTCGACTCTCCTGAAATAAGGGCAGGCGACTTTGTTTACGCGCAGGCAGGCATGATCGTAAAAAAAATTAGTGAGAAAGAAGCTGCGGCCGTGCTCTGCCACTGGAAGAAAGCGTTTCCTGAACTGCGCAGGAAAGACGAGGAACTCTCGCGCCGCACTCCCGCTGCAGCCGAGTGGCTGGAACAAGTTATTACTCGTTCTTTTCAAGGAAAGCCTCCTTCCAAGAAAGAAATCGAGAAAATGCTGGGCGTCGAAGACGCTGCAGACGTCGCGGCCTTGTATTCGGCGGCAAACGAGTTGAGGCGCAGGCAGTTGAAGAACTCGTGCTGCGTCCACGCAATAATCGAGTTTTCAAACTATTGCAGAAACGACTGCGCTTACTGCGGCATCCGCAAGTCTAACTCCGCGTTGCAGCGTTACCGCATGAGCGTTTCAGAGATAGTGGAGGCGGCCGACTACGCCGTAAACAAGCTAGGCTTCAAAGCGCTTGTACTCCAGTCAGGCGAAGACGAGCATTACTCTCCTGAAACGCTTGCGGAAATCGTGCGAAAAATTCGCGAAAAATGCGGGGCAGTAGTCTTCGTTTCAGTGGGCGAAGCAGGCGAAGACGCGTACGAGAAAATGTGGGAGGCAGGGGCTCGCGGCGCCTTGATTCGTTTTGAAACATCCGACCCTGCCTTGTACGCCGACCTGCACGAAGGACAAGAGTTGAAGGAAAGGCTTGACTGCATTAGGTTCGCTGCCAAGCTCGGCTTCCTCATTGCAACGGGTGGGTTGATTGGATTGCCGGGCCAAAGCAAGGCAAGCCTCGCGCAAGACATTCTGTTAACCAAAGAACTTGGGGCAGAAATGTTTTCGTTTGGCCCATTCATTCCCCATTCCCAGACGCCCCTTGCCTCGCACCAAAAGCCGGCGCTGGACGACGTGCTTAAACTGCTTGCAGCAAGCCGCTTGGCTGAACCCAACGCCAAGATTCTCGTGACTACTGCGTTGGAAAAGCTTGCGGCTGACGGAAGACGCAAGGGTTTTATGGCTGGAGCGAATTCGTTCATGATAAGCACGACTCCAGCAAAGTACTTCGGGAAATACGACTTGTATCCAGGCAAGCCCCAGCGCGACGAAGTAGTCGAAGAAATAAGGAAGGCACAGCAACTACTGCAGGAAATAGGGCGCGCGCCAACCGACTTTGGTGTCTGAATTTGATTGTTGACGAAAAAAGAATCGAGAAAGCTCTCGCCGACACAGAGCCGCCGAGTGAAGCAAAGCTGACTGCGTTGCTGGACAAGGCGCTGGAAAAAAAAGGTTTGGAAGTCGAGGAAGCAGCCGAGTTGCTTGCATGCAGCGACTCTGAAAGGCTTTTCGCAGCAGCTGGCGCGGTGAGAAAAGCGATTTACGGCACGCGCATGGTGTTGTTTGCCCCCCTTTACTTGAGCAGTTTCTGCGTCAACGACTGCGCGTACTGCGGATTTCACGCGTCCAATCCAGCGCCGAGGAAAAAGCTTTCGCTTGAAGAAATTGCGAGCCAGACAAGGGTTTTGGAGGCAATGGGCCACAAGCGAGTGCTGCTCGAAGCAGGAGAACACCCTGAAAACTCTATCGACTACGTTGTAGACGCGATTAAAACGATTTACTCGACGCGGGGACCACGAGGACAATCCATTCGAAGAATCAACGTCAACATTGCGGCGACGACAAAGGAAAACTATGCGCGCTTAAAGCAAGCAGGAATCGGGACCTACCAATTGTTTCAAGAAACCTATTGCAGGAAAGCCTACGAAAAACTCCACTGCGGGCCAAAAGCGGATTACGACCGACAAATTACTGCGCCGGACCGCGCCTTCGAAGCAGGAATCGACGACGTAGGCATAGGCGCGTTGTTCGGGTTGTACGACTGGCGGTTTGAAGTCCTTGGCTTGATTGCGCACGCGCAGTACTTGGAACAAAAGCACGGCGTTGGACCACACACCATCTCTGTTCCCCGCTTCAAGCCAGCGCCCACGATTGGCTTTAAACCACTTCAAGTGCCTGACGCCGAGTTCCTGAAAGCAATTGCCGTCCTGCGCCTCGCTGTTCCATACACGGGAATGATTTTGTCAACGCGCGAAACGCCGGCGTTCAGGCACAAGGCATTCGAAATAGGCATTTCCCAGACAAGCGCGGCGTCAGTGGTAGAGCCAGGAGGATACGGCAAGACCGGCACGCAGACAACGACACAATTTCAGGTATCAGACCACCGCTCGCTCGACGAAGTAGTGCTCGCCCTCTGCAACCAAGGATTTCTACCGAGTTTCTGCACTGCCTGCTACCGCAGCGGCCGAACAGGCGACGACTTCATGAAACTAGCTAAAAAAGGCAGGATTCAGGACTTGTGCACGCCGAACGCAGTGCTTACCTTCAAAGAGTACTTGGAAGACCACGCCAGTCAAGTCACGCGCGAGGCAGGCGCCAAAGCAATTAACGCCGCGCTCGAAAAAGTAAGCGGCAAGACAAGAGCCGAAGTCGAAAAAAGACTTGAAAGCATTGAAGAAGGCAAGCGCGACTTGTTTTTCTAGACGCCGAACGCCGGCCCATTCCCTTGACAAGCAACCAAAAAAAGCCTATGCCGAAAACCAGCGAATTATTTCAAGAGCCGGTGCAACCTTTTCCCTTCCCGAACTGATTAGTTTGCCGAGTTCCGCGACAGAAACCCATTTTCCTCCCGCGAGTTCTCCCCTCCTCGTCTCCGGCTGGCGGCGCGTTACGAGTTTGAACACGCGCACGCGCTCGTTTTCAACTAATTGCTTGTAGCGCAAGCGCCACCGCAAGTCCATCCACTTCACGAGCTTTCCCGCCAAACCAAGTTCTTCGCGAAGCTCTCGCGCAGCCGCTTGCTCGAAAGACTCGCCGGGCGAAACATGGCCGGCGCACGAAGAATCCCAGTGCAGTGGAAACCGGTCGGTAAGCGCGCCCCTCTTCTGCAAAAACACGCGGCCACGCCCGTCCTCCACCCAGACGTGCACCGACTTGTGAAGAAGCCCGCGCTCGTGGCACTTGCGCCGCGGCGCCAAGCCTAGAACGCGGTTTTTTTCGTCGACTACTTCAAGGAACTCAGGCATTCAAAAACACTCAAGAAAGAATACTTTAAATAAAGCAGTGGCGACAATCTCTGTTGATGTCAAAAGCAGTTTTCTTGAGCGTCGACGCCCTGACTCACGTCGTCAAACAAAAAGGAGAATTCAAGAGAGTGGCGCGACCACACGCGCTCGAGTCGTTGTCCGCCCTGCGAAAAGCCGGAGTACACTTGTTCGTTGTGCGCACGGCGCAAAAAGCCGAGGGCGAGACCGTCGAAGCAGCAGTGCGTAAAGCCAAAGCCGAGCTAATCGCGGCAGGCATTCCCCTTAACTTGTTTAAAGCAATAAAGGCAGTGTCAAACCCCGCCAAATCATTCGCTGAAGCTCAAGCCAAAAACGAGGCCGGCTCGCTTGCCGAATACTATGAATACAGCACTGCATGGTCGGCTGCAGCACAAGCAAAGCTGTTAACCGAATTAGTGAAACAAAACAAGATCCGCCAAGCAGTGTCAGTTGCAGGAGAACACGAGTTAGACCACCGTTTGGCGGCAACGAATTACTTCAAGCCAGAAAAAACGCCTACTCTTGAAAACACGTTGGCGTGCCTGCAAGTAGAATCGCCTTACGAGGGCAGGCCAAAGTCGTTCAAGCCCCACTTAGAAAAAATAAGAGAAACACTTAAACTTTGATCAACCCACCTTCTTTTTCGTGTAAAGGTTAACTAGTTCCTTGGCTTTTTCTTGCGGCAAGCCAAAAACTCTTTTCAGCGTTTCTTCAGTCCACGCGTTCATGCGCGGCGAGCCAACCGTTTTCTCTGCAAAACAAGTTGGGCAAGTGCTTGAAGACTCGGTAAAAGTTGGCTCTACCTTGACGCACTCGTGCGTTCCCCTGTCGAACACCTTGCCACAACCCGCGCACACGTAGTATTTTTTTCGCAACGCCTCTTTTTTTTGTCGTGCGTTCTCCAGTTGCTCCATTTCAAACCCTCCTTCCTCCCCAACAATTGAGAATGCCACAATAAATAAAGCCTTGTCCTCCAACCTTATTTCATGCCATTCAGCCAACGTTTCAAGTACGACGCACTCGACGTGCCGTCTTACTTCACTGCATTAAAAAAAATCGCGTGCCACTCATTTATAACGCCGGACACGAAGATCCTCGTTCCACTCAGAGGCGCGGTCGTGCCCGCAGCATTCGTTTACTCTCACCGCCAAGACCTGTCGAAAAACAGTTTTAGCTTCATTCCCGCCAGCGGCTTTATTTTCGAGTCCGGCCAAACAGTTAGGAGGTACTTGAGAAACTACTTGGACGAAGCAGTCACGAGAGCGCGCGCGCCATTGAAAATCGTGATAGTCGACGAAGCCAAGAGTGGACGCGTAATGTACGGATTATACCAAAAATTAAAGGAAGTGCAAGCCGACTTGGCAAGACGCGATGCCGAACAAAAGTGGGGAAGCTTCCTCGAAGACCACGACTTTTCACTCTTCGAAGAAATGAGGCGCGATGCAGAAAAGAAAATGGATTTCGACCAACGCCAAGAAGAAACTACGTTAAAACTACTACTCACGAAAAGCAAGAAAGGACTAGCACTCGTCAAACACAACGGCGACTACACCGCAGACGGCCTCGTGTTGCTCAACGCACTAAAAAAATACTTTGGGTTCGACGCCGAAAACCTTCTCAGCCACCGCCTCTTAGTAGAGCAAAAGCTAGCCGCTTCGCTTAACCCCCGCTTTAAAGGAGTGATCAGGCTAGCGGGAGAAGAAGGCGCAAAGGCAGCCGAGCGCACGAAAGCACGCCTTTCCGAGCCACTCAAGACGGCGGAAGACATCAAAAAAGTTTTTCCACTGCTTGCGCCGTATTACGCCAAGAACTTGGACGAAGTAGCCAACAACGAGTTCGTAAGAAGGGCGGACAACCTGTGGCTCAACAAACAAACGCATTCCAACATTCTTGCCAACCACGAGTTATGCGAGGCAGCCTTCGCCACCCTCGTCAACTACCGCTTGTCAGCGTTGTTGGACGCACTGCGCAACATACACGGCAGGACCAAGTTAGACTCGAAGGCACTGCAGAACACTGTGACAACCATCATCAAAAAATCAAGAGAAGAAAACGCGGCCCGCAAACGCGAACTCGCAAACCGCATTGCGCGCTTGAGAGCAGACCTACTAATAGAAGTTAACTCGCGTCACCCTTCTGCAGAAAGAATAAGCGAGCTCGGCGAAGAAGTGAAGGAAATCGCGAAAGCGTACAGCAAGTACTCGACGCAACTGCAACTCAAAATGATTGGATTGCACGGCGTCGACAACTTTATAACTACCGTGGGATACGCGCGGTTGAAAGACGAAGGAATAGTTTCACAGGTTGACGCCAACAAAATAATTACCATGGACAACCCATCCACTCCAGTGAGCTACGAAGTAGAACAAGGCCGCTATTCCTACAAGCCAGTGTACTTTCCTTCTCGAGAATTCCTGGAATTATCCACGCAGGCAGGCAAGTACGTTGACAGCAAGAGGTTTGCAAGCTTCTTCGGCGACCTGCAGAAGAAAATGCGCGACGACCTCCGCTACGTAAAAGAAGTCCAGTTGACTCTATTCCGGAAATAACTCCGTGAAACTGGTGTTGGCCCAGCCTTTGAACAACTGCTTTTCCTGAAAACGCGCGCTGCCGGCAACGAAAAAAAGCGCGGCAACCGGCAACACGAAAGCCGAACTCAACAAGTTTTAAAGCACTCGCTCGTTAGTCAAACGACAAACATGCCTGAAAAAAAGCCGGTTTGGGCGCTTGACGCCGGCGCGGTTGCAGCCGCGGCTGAAACCAGTGCAGAAAACGGCTTGTCCTCCGAAGAAGCACAGCGAAGAATCAAAAAATACGGCGCCAACGAATTACCGAAAAAACACGCGAGCGCCCTCGAAGTTTTCCTGCGCCAGTTCACTACTCCCCTGACCCTCATTCTGTTGGCTGCCAGCGCCGTGTCCTATTTCTTGGGCGAAATCACGGACGCCGTCATAATAATCGCGATAATTGCTTTCAGCGGCGTCCTCGGCTTCGTCAACGAATTCCGTTCAGAAAAAACAGTTGAGCAACTAGAAAAACGCGTTTCACGCAAGGCGCTCGTACTGCGCGACAATGAAAAAAAAGAAGTTGACGCCAAGCACTTGGTTCCGGGCGACGTCGTGTTCGTGGCTATTGGCGACATTGTTCCAGCCGACTTGAGAATAATTTCTTGCAACAACTTTTCCCTGAATGAAGCGGCCGTCACCGGCGAGTCGGCTCCAGTTGAAAAAACTTGTTCGCCTGACAAAAAAGCAAGAACGCTGTTGGAAGCAAGAAACTGTGCTCCAATGGGGGCAGTCGTCGCCGAGGGACACGCGACGGGAATAGTAGTAGCAACCGGAACGGCGACTGAATTCGGCAAAATCGGGCGAATGGTGGGCGAGCAAAGGCAGGAAACCGATTTCGCGAAGGGAGTGCGCGGCTTCAGCTTCACGCTTGCAAAAATAGTCTTCGGCTTGACTGCATTCATTTTCGCGGTAAACTCTCTCATAGGACGCGGCGTCTTGGAATCGCTTTTGTTTGCGTTGGCCATCGCGGTCGGAATCACTCCCGAACTCCTGCCCACAATAGTTGCCATTGGCTTGGCCACGGGCGCGCGGCAAATGGCGAAAAAACACGTGGTAGTCAAGAGGCTTGCGTCAATCGAAGACTTCGGCGACATGGACGTTCTCTGCATGGATAAGACTGGCACTCTAACCGAGGGAAGCATTGCAGTCGAAGGCCATTACGACGCCGACGGCAAACACGACGACTTGCTTCTAGAATACTCTTTGTTATGCAATTCTGCCGCCGTTGGAAAAAAGCTTGCAGGAAACTCGATTGACGTGGCGTTGTGGAAGCACGCGCTGAAAAGCTTTGACGTCAAGCGTCTAACGAAATACGAGAAAATAGAGGAACTCGAGTTCGACTACGAGCGGCGCCGCATGTCAGTCGTAGTCGCTACAGGCAACACGCGCTTGCTGATAACAAAAGGCGCCGTCGAAGCAGTGCTCCAAGCATGTTCGAACATCAAAACAAACAACGGAATACAGCCAATAACGCTTTACTCCAAGGAAGTAAAGAAAAAATTCTTGAAGTTGGCTGCTAACGGCTACCGCGTAATTGCGGTTGCATCCAAAAAAATCAAGCCCAAAAAAGAGTACTCGACAGCCGACGAAACCAATTTGACTTTTCTTGGGTACGTCGTGTTCTCCGACCCCCTGAAGAAAGGAGCGCGGGAAGCACTTGAAAGACTGGAGCAAGCACAAGTCAAGCTCAAAATTTTGACGGGCGACAACGAGTTCGTAACGCAAAAAATCTGCGGAGAACTCGGCCTGCCAGTCACTGGAATAGTGCTCGGCACCCAGATTTCCGCGATGGACGCGGCCCACCTCGCAAAAGCAGTGGAGAACGCCAACGTTTTCGCGCGCCTCACGCCGGAACAGAAACTGCGCGTCATACGCGCACTAAAGCACAACGGCCACGTAGTCGGATTCCTGGGCGACGGCGTCAACGACGCGCCGGCCCTCCACGAATCCGACGCAGGCGTTTCAGTGGACTCGGGAGCAGACGTTGCGAAAGAAGCGGCGGACATCGTCTTGCTCCGCAAAGACATTCACGTGCTGGTCGACGGAATTACTGAGGGAAGAAAGGTATTCCGCAACACCATTAAATACATTTTGAACACGGTCAGCGCAAACTTCGGCAACATGTTCACGCTTGCCGCTTCAGCTGCCTTCCTTCCATTCGCTCCCTTGCTGCCGCCCCAGATTTTGTTAAACAATCTTTTGTCGGACGCGCCGCTGACAACCGTTTCAACGGACCGCGTGGACTCGGA
>Ga0068707_1002048_pt1 | contig 14187 bp, 14 predicted proteins | sample YNPNPMetaG_FD_66600 | JGI IMG/M metagenome (GOLD analysis project Ga0068707, IMG submission 66600) | Anoxygenic and chlorotrophic microbial mat microbial communities from Yellowstone National Park, USA - YNP NP MetaG | ecosystem: Environmental > Aquatic > Thermal springs > Hot (42-90C) >... | reverse complement strand
TTTGAGTACAACTTGACTCGCCGAACTCAATTAAATGCCGCGCCAGTAAAAAAGGCTTTTCGCGGCTCACAAGCGCTTTGAAACATACGCGCCGTCCAAGTGGTAGCCGAGCTTGCGGTAGTAGTCGCGGACGCCTATTCCGCTTATTACTGCGAGCTTGTCCGCACTCCATTCTTCTTTTGCAATGCGTTCTGCTTCCGCCAACAGTTTTTTGCCAAAATTTTTGTGCTGCAGTGCAGACTGCTCGCGTGCGCCCAGCGGCAGCTGCTCGCCGTAAACATGCAGTTCTCTCACGCCGGCAGTGCCTCTCAACAATTCTGGCCTGAATGGCGCAAAGGGGTGGCGCAAGCGCAGGAAACCCAAAAGCAAGTCGTTCGCCGCGTCTTCAAACGAGAGAAAAACTTCTTTTCCGCCGCTTGCACGAAAGTCCAAGCGCTTGAGTTCAACGCTTTTCCAGTCCACTTTTTCCCCGAAGCGGGCTCGCAGTCCAGCTTCACGGCAGCGAATGCAGCGGCAGCGGCTTCCTTTCTCCGCGAGTTTTTTCGCCACTATTTCGCGCAAATTGCTTTTGTTCACTCCTGCCTCGACGAGGTTAACGGGAATGTCGCGGTCGACGCGCATGACTCTAACCCAAGGCGGAAAAAATCGTTTGGCTTCAGCGATTACTTCAGCTGCTTCCTCCGTGGAATAAGGAGTGAACTCGCCTTTCTTCCACTTGTCGTACAACGGTGTTCCCTTGATTACGAGGCAGGGATAGATTTTCAGTAAGTCCGGCTTGAACCTCTCGTCTTCAAACAATTGGCGCATCATGCGCAAGTCTTCCTGCGGCGAAGCAAACAATCCAGGCATGTAATGAAAACAGACTTTCAAGAGCGAGTCTTTGCACGCGCGCGTTGCCTTGACCACGTCTTCAACCGAGTGGCCGCGCCGCACTATCTCGTATACTTTGTCGCTCAGCGTCTGCACGCCTAACTCTATTCTCGTCGCGCCGAAGTCAATCAAGCGCGAAACTCTTTCGGGAGTGGCGTAGTCGGGCCTCGTCTCGAAAGTGAGGCCAACCACTCTGCGCGCGGCTTTTTCATTGCGTTTCTGTGCTTCCGCGAGAGTCTTGCTCGTCCTTCCGTTAAAGGCGTCGAAAGCGCGTTTGACGAAACTATTCTGGTAGCGGCGTGGAAGGGCGTTGAAGGTGCCCCCCATGATGATTAGCTCGCATTTGCGGGGGTCGTGCCCAATTTCTTCCAGTTGCGCCAGCCTGTGCTTGACTTGCTTGAAAGCATCGAAACCCATTTGTTCCGCCCGCCTCGCGGCAGGCTCTTTGCCGGTATAGCTTTTAGGCGATTTTTTGCCGCCCGGACAGTAAACGCATTCGCCCACGCAGCCAGCCGGCTTCGCCATTACCGCTATTACGCACACGCCGCTCAGCGACCGCACTGGCGCCTTGCGCAGCAGCTCGCGTAATTTTCTGCGTTGCGAAGAAGAAGCCACGGCAAGCAATTCCGAGTTTGAAACCGTTTCCCGCAAGCCGAAAGCTTCGCTTGCCTCGCGCTTTATTTTAAACAATTTTTTTGCGGTTGGCGCCGGATCCAGTTCCAGTGCTTGAACTACTTCAAGTGCCGCTTTTATTCTAGCGTCAATCATTAAAAGCAGCCTTACTTGCGAGGGCTGGGCGCGGTAGGTTTGGGGCTCGGAGGCAATGCTTTCTGGCTTTTCTCGAAAAACTTGAGGATGACAGTGTTTCGCTCGCCCTTCGCGGTTGCCTTGCGAACGTCCACGCGTGCTTCAACGCCGTGTTGATCCGCAATTTTTTTTGCGAGGCCTTCATAGTACTCCCGCAATTGGTGGCCGCTGCCATAAGGAGTAGTTATTTTAAAAGAATTGTCGGGTTGTTGCTCGTAAGTATAGCCAAGGTGTTCAAACACGGGCTTCCACTTCGGTTCCGGCTCGCCTGTTGCTGGATTAGTGGGAGTTTCTGCGAGGCGAAGCATGTGCTCGTGAAAGGCTTGACGCGCCTTTTCTAAACGCTCTTCAACTCCTGGGTTTACGGCCATGTTTTTACCTCCACAACGCATTCGCCAAAAAACCTATTAGCGAGTAAACTGCTTGCTCGGAGCTTGGAAACAATGGAACGCCTAAAGCCGCTGCTTTTGCGTCTTGTAAAAGCGAGCTAACCGTAATCAGTCGCGCGTCGAGCTCGCGGTAAATCAAGGGACTGGAAAGAGAACGGACCACGAATTTCACTGGAAAGTCTTTCTGCGTTGAACCAATTATTTCGTATGGCACGCGCGTGAAAGAACCGCGGGGAACGAAAACTGTTTTAGTGTAAGCCCACGCGTACGGCAGGCCTTCTGCCGAGATTTCGTAGACGTCGTTGGCAACACTGTAACTAGTGAGGGTAAGCCAGTAAATGGCTGGCTGGCCAACGCCAGTAGTTATCGTGGCCGGAGAAAGGTCGGCGTTCAACACGTTGCGGGAAACCGTGATTTTCGCAGTGAAGGTCAGCGGCGCCACTCCCTCGTACTCGTCTATTGTGCGCAGTTGAACGGCGTACTCTCCGTCTGGCGCGTCTTCAGCCGCGATTATGTGGGCAGTCAAAGGCGTTTCGTAAGTCAGGCTGTCACGCCCCCTCCACCCGGCGGGCAGGGACTCTGGAACTACGACTAGCTTGTCCCAAATTGCTTCAGAACCAAACGTTTTAGCGTCCTTGCTTAACTCGTTGGTCCCCCTTTCTATTGAGACTTCGACTTTTTGGCCGGGGCCAATCGTTCCAAGATAGACTTCGCCGGCAACGCCGGAGTTGACGGTGTGCGGTTGCGGCGCGGTGACGATCACGTGCGAGGCGGCAGCAACGCCTGCCACGGCAAACAAGAGCGCGAAAACTATAAGAGGACGAAACATGCAAGATCCCTCTGTAAAATTTTGTTTCTGTCAATTAAAACCTTTGTGGGAAAGCCATGCGTTGCTTTGTTGCACTGGAGTTGTCGGATGAAGTAAAGCGGCGCGCAGCCGAGTTGTTAGACGAAGCCAAGAAACTTGACTTGCAGGCAAACTTCGTAAACCCGAGCCAGTTACACGTTACTCTTGCTTTTCTTGGAGAGCTTCCTGACGAAGAAGCAGCCGAGAAACTGGAGGCCTTCAAAGCACTTGAAGGAAAACTTCCTCATTCGTTTGAATTAAAATTTTTTGGGACGGGCTTTTTTCCGAACGAAAACTTTGTTAAAGTGTTTTGGATAGGCTGTGAAGGCGAGGGCTTGAAAGAACTCCGGAAAATAGTTGAAGAAGCTCTCGGCGTAAGAGAAGAACGCGGTTTCAACGCTCACTTGACTGTCTGCAGGGTAAAGGGACGAAGGAACTTGGAGGCTTTGAAGGCGCTGCAGCGCAAGAACGCCGCAACAGACTTTGGTTCTTGCACGGCAAAAAAAGTTTGTTTCAAGAAAAGCACGCTTGGCCCCCAAGGCCCGCTCTATGAAGACTTGGCGGCGCTGGAACTCAAGAGCCCTTAGCCCGCCGGTCTACTGCTTCAGCGTAATAACGCGCGAGAAAAGCGGTTACGTCCTGCTGGGAGGTTATGCCGCGCTCGCGCAAGTAGTCGAGAATGCGGGCGCGGTTCTCCATTTCTTCCGAGATGGCGCTTATGGAGTAACCGGTTGCCTTCGACAGTTTTTCCAGCATCGTTATGGGAAGCTCGGTTCTAGCAATTTCTCCTGTTTCCTCGTTCCACTTGAATATTTCGTTTAACGCTATTTGGTCTTCTAGTTTTGAAACTTCGCTGACTTGGAGAATGCGGCGTTGTGACGCGCCAGTCGACGTCGTAAACTTGTGTTGGACTATTATGACGTTAAGCAAGGGAATCAAGGCGCGGGGAACGCTCATCGGCGGGTTTTCAAGTCGTTTCACTGCCTCGCGGTCGGTATAAGCGTGCATTGTTCCAATCATTCCCCGCTGGCCAACGTTCATTGCAGTAAACAAAGTTATTGCTTCTGCTCCGCGAACTTCGCCCACAAGAATGCGGTCGGGCCGCATGCGCAGCGTGTTGCGAAGCAAGTCGTCCAAAGAAATTTTTTCTGTTGCTTCAAGCGCGACCCAGTTTTCGCAGCCGGCCAAATTTATTTCCCGCGTGTCTTCAACGGTTATTACGCGCTCAGACGGTGGAATGAATGCCGCAATTGCTTTGAGGGTAGAAGTTTTTCCGGAAGCTGGTCCGCCGACAACCATTATGTTCAATGGATAGACTCCCAGGCCGTCAACGCAAAGCCACAAAAACGCGGCCAGCTCGGCCGTAACCGTGTGGTTTACTATCAAGTCGATTAGGCTCAACTGTTCTTTCCTGAACTTTCTGATCGTCACGACTGGCTCGACAACGGTTGGCGGAAACATTACGTTGACCCTGCTTCCGTCCGCCAGCCTGCCGTCATAGTAATAGGAAGCAGAACTGCCGCACACTTGCATGAGGAACTCGCGGTAGTCGCGGTCGGTTTCAAACTGCAAGTTGGTCCGGCACGCGCCGTACTTGCGGTGCACCACCATTACTGGCTTGCGTACGCCGTTAACCATTATTTCTTCGAGCTCGAAGTCGTCAAACAACGGCTGTAAAAGCTTGTAGCCATGCATTTCCGCGGCCACTGCGCGCGCCATTCCTTCGGCTTCCGGGTCGCCGGCAAAGAGCTTGGCTATTTGGCGCACCAAGTCTTCTATTGCAGCCGGCGAAAGAGGCCGCTTCAAAGAAGAAGGGTCAACTGAACGCGTGAAAGCCTCTAATTCGGCTTCAACGCCGGGAAAGCCGTGTTTCGCGCAAAACTCTTTAGGCAACTCTTTTCTTTTGACTACGGAAAGAAAGGCGTCAACGACTTCCTTGGCGCGCTGAGAAAGCAAGGGGCCCCCTGAAACGTATTCTGAAAAAGGATAGCCTGGCACTACCTTCGCCATGAACGGCATTAACAAAAGCAAGAATTAAAACCTGTCTACGATTATTCCTGCATGCAAGAAGAAGAATTAGAAGTTCACAGGCAAGCAATTGAAGCCGTTGCCGAAAAAGTTTCAAGAAAAATTTCTCCTTCGACACGGGAAGCCGAGGAAGAAAAAAGGTTTGCAGCAACTATTTCAAAGCAGATAAGCGAAGCCTTGCACGGAATAGCTGAAATAAAGTTCGTCGGCTCTGCTGCCCGCGACACTGGACTTGCCGGCGACATGGACGTCGACTTGTTCGTAGCATTTCCCACGACTTTCGACCGCCAACAAATAATCAAGCAAACGTTTCGCGCCACGAAGAAAGCAGTAAAGGCAGACTGGCTAATGCGTTACGCCGAACACCCTTACTTGCAGGCAAGCATTGGAAAATTCAAGGTGGAAGTAATTCCTTGTTTTCAGATCAAGCCGCACGAAAAAATATTGAGCGCCGTAGACCGCTCTCCCCTGCACATGGATTACCTGCAGCAAAGACTTTCGCCGGCACAGAAGAGGGACGTGCGCGTGCTTAAAGCCCTTTTGAAGAACGCTGGCCTCTACGGAGCAGAAGTCGAAGTCGAAGGCTTTTCTGGACTCGTGTGCGAACAACTAATTTTAAACTATCGCTCGCTGGCAGGACTCGTCGAAAACGCCAGAAACTGGCGGCCGCCAGTAGTAGTCGACTTGGAAGGAGCGTACGCGAGCGAAGGCGGGAAAGAAATAGTCAAACAATTGTTTGGCGGCGCGCCACTCGTGCTGGTGGACGCAATCGACCGCAACCGCAACGCCGCGGCAGCAGTCAGCGCAACCAACCTATCCAAATTCATTTGCTTGTGCCGCGCTTTCTGGCGCAACCCGGCCGCGCCACAATTTTTTTCAGCGAATGCCAAGAAGCCGGACGCTGCAAAAATACGCAGAGCCCTGAGAGAACGCGAGCACTCGCTCACCGCATTGGAACTGCCAAAGCCAGACTTGATAGAAGACGTACTCGTTCCACAACTCAGGAAAACCACGTCGGCGATCGCGCGCCACCTCCAGCTCGCTGACTTCCGCGTGTTAGACTCTGCTTCTTTCGCTGGCGAAGCCAAGTGCTTTATCTTGCTTGAAGTTGAATCGGACAAGATTGCGCCAGTAAAAAAAATCAGGGGCCCGCCAGTAGCTGACGGAAAGGCGTGCGAGCGTTTTCTCGCCGAACACTCGCCTGCTTACTGGCTGCGCGGCCCATACGTTGAAGGAGACAGGCTCGCAGTTGAAAAACAACGCGAGACAACCGAGGCAAAGGCGTTACTAAAAAAGATTATTAAGTCTCCCCAAAAATATGGGGCGGCTTCCCACTTGGTTGCGCCTCTTCGCAAGGCAAGAATTCTCCAAGGACACGCCATTCTTTCAAGCAAGTGGCTTGACGAAAAGGCGTTGCGCGCCCTCGACTACTTTGTTTTCAGGAGAGAGTGGTGGCTGGTTAAAACGCTAGACTGAAACTTCTTGCACGATGCTCTTGTCTCCCTTCTGCTTGTCGCGTTCTACAAAGTATACTTTCGCGCTCGCTCCTTCTTTAAGCGCTTCGTCGTGCGTTATGATGAAGGTTTGCTCCACTATTTTCGGAATTTCTTCGTGCAAGGCGCGGCAAAGAAGGGAAACTGCTTCGCGGTCAAGATTGTGAGTTGGCTCGTCTAAAACAAGCCAGCTTAGGTTAGGCGTCAACACCATGGCGAACGCAACGCGCATTGCTAGAGCAGCACAGCTTTTCTCTCCTCCGGACGCTCCTTCAATGCTGGCCCACGCGCCATCGCGAGTCTGTAATTCTAGCAAGTAATCGTCTTCAGTGCTGCGCAGCCGCACTGAAGCGTAGTCGGAATAAGGGTAAACGGCTGGCCAGAGGGACGCCATTGCCTCGTTCACCGCGCTAACGAGTTCGTGTCTTAAAAGAGACTGTGTTTCAATCAATGCGGACTGAAATTCAGTCATTTCTTCCACTCTTTTCTGGGCAAGCCGTGCCTCCTGTTCTGCTTGCTCGAGTGCGGCTGCTTGTTGTTCGCGGCTTGCAAGCAGCTTGCTTTTCTCTTCGAAAAGCCTCTGCATTCCCTGCACTTCAGCGGAAGCACGCGACAACGCTGACGCGGCTTGCAGTGCCTCTCTTCTCTTCAAAGCCAGTTCTTCCACTGAAAAACTTAGCGCCTTTAAAGCCTCTTCGACTGCAGCAACTTTTTTTTCGCATTCTGCTGCAGCGTCTTCTTCTGCAAACAGTTGGTGGGCAACCGCAAGTTCTCCTGCTTTTTTCTCTAATTCTTCTAAAACGCTGGCGTCAGCCGTCCTGGAAAGCGTTTTAAACTCGTCTTCTGCTTGCGCAAGGCGTTCTTCTGCTTCTGCCGCCTTAGCAGTCAATTGTTCTTTGCGGCTTGCTTTCTCTAAAAGCAAGCGAGCTCCGTCAACAGAGGCCTCGACTTCCTTAAGTTCGGCTTCGGCTTCCAGTCGCTTGCCGGCCAAGTCGCGCGCCAGCGTCTCCGTGGAAGCGATTGAGTTTCTTAACGCAGCCAGTTTTTCCTCAGCTGTTTCCGCCAGCAAGAGTTCTTGTTTCAAGGCAGCGGCCCGCGAAACTTGGGACTCCATTTCCGCCTCTTTTTTTTCTGCGTCGACGAGTTTTTTTTGGGCGTCGCTTAGTTCTGCACGGTTTTTTGCTAGCAAGACAGTCTTTTCTTGCACTAAACGCGTTTTTTTGTCTGCAGGCAAAGGCGAGTCGCAAACAGGGCACGACGCCAACTCTGTTGAAAGCGATTGCAGTGCAGCCTCTAATTGTTCTGCGGCTGCGTTCAACGACGCAACGAGTTCACGCAACCGCTTTGACTCCGAACGCGTTGCTGCAAGCGTGTTTTCAGTGCTTGAAAGCAACGCGAGTTCTTGCTTTAAGCCATTTGCTTTCAGGGCTTGCGTTGAAAGCTCTGCTTCTTGGCGGCGCAGCGAATCAAGGCTTGCCGCGGCGCGCGCGGCTTCTGCTTCCGCGCTAGAAAGATTTTTTCTTGCTTCCTCTCTTTTTTTCAAGAGCGTTTCAAGCACTTCTTCCTGAGAGCGCTTGGACTCCGTGACGTCTTCCAATAACGCCAGGTCCTTTTTTGAAGACTCGGCTTGTTCGCGCAACGCTTTAACCTGTCCTTCAAGCCGCCTTAGTTCCTGCAAGGCCTTTCTCATTTCTTGAACGCGTTTTTCAACCACTGGCTTTTCGGCGAGCTCTGCGCGCGTTACCTGCCGCGAAAGCAGTGCAGCATTCTTGTCGCGGGAAGCGCGGTGTTGTTCTGCAAGAGCTTTGGCGCGGGCTTTCTCGCGTTCTAACTCGTTGTACTCGCGTTCTTTTTCTTCTAGTCTCGCTACTTCGCTTGCTGTTTCAAAGGCTTTTTTTTCAAGGTCGTGGAGAGAAGCAGTTGCCGCGTTTTTTTCTGCGTGGAGGCTTGCAAGCTCGCTTTTCAGCACGCTTATTTCGGAAGCAATTTTTTGCGCGTCTTCTTGGCGGATGCGCGCCTCTTTTTCGGCGCAGAATGCTTTCAAGCGGTTGATGACCGTGGCTGCAGTAGAGCGCGCGCGCTCGAACTTGTCTATGCCAAGCAATTCGTCCACTTGCTTCTTGCGTTCGCCGCGGCCTAAGACGATAAAGTAGTCTATCTTGTTTTGCTCGGAGTAAATGCTGCGCGTGAAAAGCTCGTAGTCCACGCCCAAAAGCCGTTCAACCGCTTCCGTGACGCGTTGGCTCTGCGGCCCCTCCAGCAGCGAGCCTGTTTTGTCGCGCAAAAAAGCTTCTGTGGCGCCGCCGTTTATCGACCTCGTCACAGTAAAGGCGTTGTCTCCAACCGTGAACTCCATTGCTACTTCCGCTTTAGAGAACTTGGTTGGACGCTGCATGACAACGTCTTCCAAGCGAATCTTGCGGCTTTTAAGCGCGGGAAAAGTGCCGTACAAGGCAAAGCAAATGGCGTCCACAATGCTTGTCTTGCCGCTGCCAAGCGATCCAATCAATAAGTTCGTGCCCTTGCCGAACTTGAGCTCGCTTGACTCGTGGCTCTTCCAGTGCTTGAGCTTGAGAGAAACAATCATCGCATTGGTTTTAGCCCGACAACATTAAATTGGGTTGCGGAAAAGCTAAAGCTAGCCAGATTGCGCAGCCAAGGTGGGCGAAAAAGGCTTTCAAGAGCCTCAGAAGCTCTCGCGGTGAACCATGTAAATGCCCATCGCGACAAGGAGGAAAAACACTCCTGCAAGCAACAAGAAGTCGACTCCCCCGAACAAGAGGCGGCCGACTACTGAAGGCAAGAGCCCAAGCGCGACAAGCACTGTTCCGCCAAACCAAAAAAGCGCGAAAGCAGCCTTGTACGTATCCATTCCAAGCAGTTTGCTTGCGTGCATGACTCACTCAACGAACACGGAATATAAAAGACTTTCCAGTTTACTTTGAAGCTTCAAAAGCGCTTGCAAGCTCGACAGCGCAATCGTATTTAATACAAGCAAACGCGAAAAGGAGTTGTGCCCAAATTTCTTGCCGACGCAATGCTGCGGCGGCTGTGCAGGTGGCTGCGCATCCTCGGCTATTCATGCGAATACGCTTCGCCCAAAAAATCGGATGACGACGTAATTCGTTGGGCAAGCAAGGACAAGCTAGTCCTGCTGACGCGAGACGAAGAACTAGCGCGAAAAGCAGGGGACTACTGCAAAACGCTTTTACTGCATTCCAACGACTTCAAACAACAAGCAAGAGAAGCATTCCGCGCACTCCGCCTTGCTCCCTCCAATTTTCCTTCAAGAACAATTTGTCCCGAGTGCAACGGCCGCCTAGAAAAAGCAAGCAAGGCGCAAGTAAAAGGGAAAGTGTGGCCCTACGTCTTCAAGCACCACCGCGAATTCTGGCAGTGCAGCCACTGCAAAAAAATTTATTGGAAGGGCTCTCACTGGACTGGAATAAAGAAGACGGCGAAAAAAATAGGGCGCGCCGCAAACTAGCTTATCAGTCCTACTTCGTCGACTTGTACTTCGCTGACGCCAGCAAGCGCCCTGACTTTTTCTTCAAAGTCAACGCCTTCCTTGTCGTCGCAAACAAATGAAGCCTTGATTATCTTGGCTCCGAAAACAAAGTCCTCGATTTTCGCTGAATTGCATCCTTTTATTGCGTAAACGTCGTCAAGCAGTTTATTCAAGTCCGCTCCCTCTTCAGGATAGACTTTCATTACCGTCATTACCTTGCCCATTCTTGCATCACGGCCCCTTGAAACCACACTTTTTGCAGACGTAAGCGTTCTCGTTTTCCCTGCACGCCGAACAACGAATTATTTCCGCGTCACAGTCTTGGCCCGGGCACTTGAACTTGACGTAGTTCTTGACTTCACGTCCACACGTTCCACACGCAACCATTTTTTATTACACTCTCCTGCGACTGTCTGAAAACAAAAAAAAGCGTCTTCCAAAAACAGTGACAAAAATAGTGGAAGAAGTCGTTTTTATAGGTTGCTGGCCAAAAATATTTTTCAAAAAAAAAGGGGCCATAGTTCAGCCTGGATAGAATGGGAGCTTGCGGAAACACCGCAGTCTCATGACTTCGTGATTGCAGACAGCTCTTGACCGGGGTTCGAAGCCAAGCCTTGAAATGCTTGCATTCTTGCGCTTGCCCGAAAATCCCCGTGGCCCCGCTTTAAACCACGCGCGGCGTCCTCCCCCAGTGGGACGACGCCTGCAGCGCCCCTATTCAAGCCACTGCCTTCCAAGCAGAAATTAAAAGCTTCGCCGGCGTCACTCAACTCGCTCGCCAGCCAACCAAGTGTTGCAAGCCCGTAGAACACTCAATCAACCATGTTTAAAAGCGCGTTCGGCGTTGTAAGCTTCATGTTGTACGAGTTAGTCATCTTTCTTTTGTCAATCGCGTTACTTGCAGCAGTCTACTGGTTCTTCCGCGCCTTCAAAGACAGTTCGCTGTCAAAGCCCTTAATAATAATAGACTTGGGCCTCCTCGCGTTCGCCGTCCACAACATTTTCGAGTTGTTAAACGCGTTCAACCAAACGCGTGAAGCACCCTACTCCTTGTACTCAAACGTCGTCCAAATAATTGCGTACCTCCTCTTGCTGGCAGGCTGCGCGGCGGCGTGGAAGGGCTTCAAGTCATTCGACTGGCTGAAAGAACTCGGCCGCCAGTAACGCACGAAAGCATTTTTTAAGCGCTTCTTCGTGGTTGTAAAAGGTGATCAACAACATGGTGGAAAAAAAGAGTGCAAGCGAAAGCAATCTATTGGGAGCAATCGCGTACTTGCTCGGAATAATTACTGGACTAATTCTTTACCTAATGAAGCCGGAAGACAAGTACGTCAAGTACCACGCAATGCAATCCATTATCCTTAGCATCGTCGCCATAATAGTGTGGGTGGTGTGGGGAGTCATTGCAACGGCCATCACTATTGGAACAATGGGCTTTGGAGCGCTAGTGGTAGCGCCGATAAGCATCATAATCTGGCTCGCATTCCTGGCCGCGTGGCTTTACTCGATGTGGGAAGCCTTTAACGGCAGAAAACACAAGCTGCCAGTAATCGGCGAATACGCTGAAAAATACGTTTAAAACAATTACGGCTTCAGAACGACTCTGAAGCCAAAAACCTTTTTTTTCAACAAAAAAAATGGTTTTAGCGCAAGCGCCGTAAGTTCACGGGTAAGCCCGGTTTATTACTCGCGGGAAAGGCGTTGCGTCGCGAATGTGTTCAAGCTTGCAAAGCCATCTCACGACTCGTTCCACGCCCATGCCGAAACCGCTGTGAGGAACAGAGCCGAACCGCCGCAAGTCCAAGTACCACTCGAATGCTTTCGGGTCTTGGCCGTCAGCGCGCAAGCGCGTTAAAAGCAGTTCGTTGTTGTCTTCGCGTTGTGACGCGCCAACGATTTCTCCAAAGCCTTCCGGGGCAAGCAAGTCATTGTTTAAAACCAGTCTTTCGTCTTCCGGGTCTTGCTTCATGTAAAACGCTTTAACGCGTTTCGGAAAACGCGTTACGAACAAAGGCTTTTTCAGTTCTGCAGTCAAAGCTTTTTCCTCGTCTGCTCCAAAGTCGTCTCCCCACTCGACAGGCATTCCTTTCCCGCGCAGGAAGTCTATTGCTTCGTCGTAAGTCATGCGGTGGAAAGGCGGCTTTATTGCGGCCAGTTCATCCGCGTTTCTTCCAAGAAGCTTTAATTCTTGAAAGCGGTCTCTAGCGACTTTCTGGCAGATGAAGGAAACCATTTCTTCTTCAAACTCAATGAGTTGCTCGAGGTTCATGTACGCCTCTTCGCCTTCAACGTGCCAGTACTCCGCCAAGTGGCGCAGCGTCCGGCTTTTCTCTGCGCGGAAAGAAGGAGTGATTGCGTAAACTTTTTCTAAGCTGAAAATCAGTGCTTCCAAGTAAAGCTGCGCGCTTTGGCTAAGAAACGCTTTTTTTCCGAAGTAGTCGAAAGAAAACAAGGTCGAGCCGCCTTCGCAAGCGCCGCTTACAATGATTGGCGGCGTTGTTTCCCAATACCCTTTTTTCTTGAAGAACTCGCGGCAGGCTTCAAGCACAGTCGCTTTCACTTTCATTACTGCAGTCAGCTCGCGCGAACGCAGTGCCAAGTGCCTAATGTCTAAAAGCCATTCTTCTGAATTGTCTTTAGCAATCGGAAAAACTTCTGCCACGTGAAGAGCAGTAAAGTCTGTTGCCTGGAGTTCAAAGCCTCCTGGAGCGCGCTTGTCTTCCGCGACCACTCCCCTGGCACTCGCCGACGACTCAACGCGAGTGCAGGCACCGGCTTCCTTCCACGCCTTGTCGGAAACGCGGTCTTTCTTTACCGCCACTTGAATGATTCCAGTAGAATCACGGAGCACTAGGAAAAGCACGCCCCCGCTAGTCCTCGCGCGGTAAACCCATCCCCGCACCACTACTTCGCGGCCCACTGCCTTGCCGTCCAACAATTCTTTAATTGAAGAATACTCGTCCACTAACACCAACTCACAGCGTTTTTCTTTGGAACCGTTAGTTCCAGGACGCCGTTCTTGAAAACTGCTTTCGCGCCACGCGGGTCCACTGGAACAGAAAAAGCCACGTACTTGATCAGTGGAGGCACGCGGTTCTGGCGCATGAATTCGGGCTGAAAACCCTCTTTTCGCGGGTTGTTGTCTAACACGAGCTTCAACTCTTTCTCGGTTAATCTCAACCGCAAGTGCTCTTTTCTCACGCCGGGAGCGTGCACTATCACGACTACTTCGCGGGCGTTCTCGAACGCGTCAACTTCTGGCACGTCAGCGCAAAGCCTTTCGTGCAACACGCGCTTGTACTTCAACGGAAGCACTTCGTCGGAAGCGCGGTCGAAAGGCATTGCCAGCCCCCACTTTCTACGCAATTCAGAGAAAGAAACCATGCGTAAACTATTTCTATGAAGCGGGAATAAAAACCGTTTCCCGCATTATGAAAGGCATGGCTAAAGTAGAGCTATTGTTTCGCCACGCGTCTTTCAGGCCCGGACAGCAACGCATTGTCACCGACTTGTGGCACGCAATAAAGGAAGGCAAGCACTTCTTGTTTAACGCGCCAACCGGAAGCGGCAAAACCGATTCAACGATTTCAACGGCGTTGACTTACGCGCTCGACAACGACTTGGACGTCTTCTTCCTCACTCCCAAGACGTCGCAACACGAGGTAGCAATAAGCGTCGCAGCAGGAATAGCGGAAAAATTTGGGTTGCACTTCAAGGCAGTTGACTTCGTTGGCAAGAAAAGCATGTGCTTGAACGACCGAGTGCGAGAAAGCGGGGATTTTTACCACGCGTGCGCCAGGCGCTGCAAGGCACGCAAGTGCGCGTTCAAAAACAATTTGCGCAACGGCTTCGAGTTAACGCAAATAATGGGGCACGCAGAACTCTTGCGGCACTGCAGCAAAGAAAGAGTGTGCGCTTACGAAGCGGCTGCCCGCGCAGCGTCTCAAGCGCGGCTCGTCGTTGCAGACTATTACCACTTGTTCGCGCCGCCAATTTCCACTGCTTTCCTGCGAAAAACAGGAAAAGACGTTTCAAAAAGCATTATAGTAATTGATGAAGCCCACAACCTTCCCCAGCGAATGCGCGACTACTTGGGGGCAAGCGTCAACGAAGCAACTTTTTCCAAGGCAGGCAGGGAAAGCCAGTTATTCGATTCAGGGCTTGCAAGAGAACTCGGCTTTCTGCAAAAAAAGTTCGTGCAATTCCAGGCAGTCAAACTAGCAGTTCAACCACAAAAATCAATTG
>Ga0068707_1002045_pt1 | contig 14194 bp, 13 predicted proteins | sample YNPNPMetaG_FD_66600 | JGI IMG/M metagenome (GOLD analysis project Ga0068707, IMG submission 66600) | Anoxygenic and chlorotrophic microbial mat microbial communities from Yellowstone National Park, USA - YNP NP MetaG | ecosystem: Environmental > Aquatic > Thermal springs > Hot (42-90C) >... | reverse complement strand
TGCCGAGCTGGACCAGGATGGGCAGGCCAGCCGGCGCAGTGTAGCCAGGACAACTGGCGAGCGGATCGGGATATTCCCCGCCGGGAAAACTGGTCAAATCCACGGTTTTGCCGTTGGCCGGCCAGAAAACCGGGTAGGTGGCCGGGGCTGACCAGTTGATGCCGCGCAGGACATCCAGCGTGGCGGCCATTTGCCACATCCCAATCTTCTCGCGATAGCTGCCAAAGGCCACCTGCTGAAGCCGCGCGTCCACGATGCCCAGGCCGTGAAAAGGTCCGGTCATCCACAGGTTGATGGCGTAGATATCGGACGTGGCGATGTTGCTGCTGCACATCACGTTGCCGTTGCGTCCCGCTTCATACCCTTCTTGCGTGTACCAGGGATTGTTGGGGTCTTCGTAGTGCGTCAGTTCGTCGTTTTTAACCACGTAACGCGCATGGTAGATGCAACCCTGGGTCCAGGCGGGGTTTTCGACTACCGGCGGTAAGTCGGCCATGGCGCGCAGCGCGTTGACGCGGCTGAGCCAGTCCCCGGCAGGCGGCGGGGTAGGCGTAGGGGTGAGGGTAGGCACTGGAGTGGGGGTTGGTGTATTTGCGCGCAGCAACAGGGGCAGGTACACCTTCCAGGTGGAAGAGGGGGCCTGCCCCGTGGTCTGCTGCACAATCCAGCTCAACAATATCAGACCTAGTAGGAGCGCCAGGAGTACAACCCGATAGCTCTTCTTACGTGTTGACATGACCAGCTCCTTGCGTCGTTGCGTGCATCCTCTGGCGCTTTGGGCGGATTATGGATGAAGGGTAAGCGATGCCATCATCGCGTCCAGCAGCGTCAGGTTGGGAATAAAAGCCTCAGGCGGCTGAATATCTAAGGCCTGAGCTGTCTCCTGAAGATACGTTTCGTACTGATTGTAAAAAGCATCCCAGTTTCCTCCGGGAGGGGTGTTCCCATCAGCCGGCAGCAGGGGATGGGCAACCGGCAGAATGGCGGAGATGTAGGTCTGACCATCCGCGCTCAGGCCCTGATAGGTGTAGAAAAGCGCCTGGTTGTTGATGGGAAGAATGGCCTGACCGTATTGGGTGAGGTAGCGAATGCCGCTGCCGCTGCCGAAGTCCAGGTAATGCGCCTGCGTCACCAGCATCTGCGCGGCGTTGGCGGGCGGGAGGAAGGGAAGATCGGGCCGCGGATCGCCGATCGGGAGAGGGGGCCGCGAGGCCAGCAGGGCTTGTAAAGCTGCAATCGTGGCTTCTGCGCCGGAATACAGTTCGATGTAGCGGCTTACCGGGTAAAGGTAAATTTCGCCCTCAAAGTAGCTTCCTGCCTGGCGCGGGTAGCCTTGCAGGGTAAGCACCAGATGCTGGGGGGAACTGAAGTCTGGGCCTTCCTGTTCGACGATGATTTCGGGGGCGAGCCGCGCGGTGATGGATTTCACCAGCAGATGCGAATAGCCTATGCTGCCCTGTCCGAAATCGAAGGTGGCGTCATTCAGCGCTGTGATGGGCGTAGGGGTCGGCTGCGGAGGTTCCGGGGTGGCGGTCGGTGGTTCCGGGGTCGGCGGCGGGGTGGGCTGAGAGGGGGTGGCCGTAGACGACGATGGCGGAGGCGTGGTGGGAGCAACCAGGGCACAGCCCAAACTGAGCAGCAGAAGCAGGCTTATCTGAAGGTATCGGTAACGCATAGCACTCCTCCTCAAGTGTGAATTGGCCTGAGACCTCAGGCTGATAGACGTTGACGGATGGCGCGGGCCGCGATCAGCCCCGAAGCCGAGGCCTGAATCAGCCCGCGGGTGACGCCTGCGCCATCGCCACAGGCAAACAGGCCGGGAATATCCGTCTCCAGCTCCGGCGTAAGGCGCAGGCGATTGGAGTAGAATTTGACTTCGACGCCATAGAAAAGGGTCGAGGGCGCGCCCACCCCAGGGGCCAGTTTATCCAGCGCGTCAATCATTTCCAGCAGGTTGGCGACATAGCGATAAGGAAGTACCAGGTTGAGGTCGCCCGGCACGGCTGAAGGCAGGGTGGGCTGCACCAGGCCGCGGGCGATGCGTTCGGGGGTGGAACGGCGACCGGCGCGCAGGTCCCCCAGCCGCTGCACGATAATCCCACCGCTCAAGAGATTGGCCAGGCGCGCGATGCTCTTCCCGTAGGCGATGGGATCGTTAAAGGGTTCGGTGAAGGTCTTGCTCACCAACAGGGCGAAGTTGGTGTTGGCGGTCTTGTGATGGGCGTAAGAATGGCCGTTGACGGTCATGACATCCCCGGCGTATTCCGTGCTCACCTCGCCGTAGGGACACATGCAAAACGTGCGGATTTGATCGTCAAACTGGCGGGAGGTGTAGATGAACTTGGACTCGTACACCAGATCGGTGATGGGTTTGAGGACCGCCGCAGGCAGTTCGACCCGCACGCCCAAATCCACAGGATTCCGGGCCATGGTCAGTCCCAGCGCCTGAGCTGTCTGCGCCAGCCAGGCCGCGCCTTCCCGTCCCGGACCCAGGATGACGTAGGGAGCGCGCAGCACCTCCCCGTTGCGCAGCTTCACGCCCTGTACCCGGCTGTCTGCTACCAGCACCCGATCCACGGTGGTGCGCATGCGGATTTCTACCCCGCGTTCGCGCAGGGTCTTCTCCATGGCCTGCATGATCTCGGCGCTGCGTTCCGTCCCCATGTGGCGGATAGGGGTGACTACAAAGCGCAAGCCCACCAGCATGGCCCGTTCTTCCAGGGCTTCGATCTCCGGCGTAGGCTTGCCATACACCTTGTCCGGCGCGCCGAAAGCACAATAGAGCGCGTCCGCTTCCTGGACGAGCTTTTGGGCCGCTTCCTCGCCGATGATTTCGGCCAGATGCCCGCCTACAGCCGTGCCCAGGGTTAACTTGCCGTCGGAGAAAGCGCCTGCCCCGCCCCAACCGTTGAGGATGTTGCAGGGTTGACAGTGGCGACAGGGGCCGCCCTGTTCACGCATCGGACAGCGTCGTTTTTCGATGAGGTGGCCTTTATCCACCAGCAGCACGCGTACCTGGGGGATTTGACTGAGTTCCAGGGCAGCAAAGATGCCCGAGGGACCGGCGCCGACGATAATCACGTCATACTCGTTAACCTGGGTCATACCTCCTCCTGTCACGGAATTCACCCTATTATACTAAAATAAGGGCGGCACAGGAACAGGTCAGGCTATTTTGGGGGGCGGGGCGGGACAAGTCCGCCCGAACGGGCGAAGCAAGCCCGCCCCAACGGGTTGGGGATAAGCCCCTCTCTATCGGCGCATCTCCTCGACGAATTTCATCACTGCGGTGTTGAGGGCGGAAAGAGAGCGCTTGAAAACTGGCAGGACCGCTTCGGGCGTGGCGGCAAACATCTCAATCGTTCCCCAGGTGTTATCGCCAACCGGGAAGATTTTAGCGACTTTGGTGCTTGCAGTAGCTACCATGGCGGCATGCTCGACCTGCTTGCGCTCCGCTTCGGACTCGATACGCCAGAAGTTGGGGAAAACCAGACGGAAGAACGGCTCATCGTTTTCGTCCAGAATCACCAGGTACGTGCGGCCTTCGATTTTGAAGACAATGTCCCCATCGCGGTCCAGTTCGGGCAGATACCCTTCTTTCTTGAGGAAGTCGTAATAGACGCTGACTCGTTGGGCTTTGTTCACAGGTAACTCCTTTCAGGTGAATGAGAAAAATAAGAGGTCTACTGAAAAAGTCTCTCCCGGAGAAGCTGGGGTGATGGCTTTTCGCAGTAGTCCGATGGCAAAAGGAATGATGCGTTCCTCTTGCTTCTTCAAGTTTAAGGAGGTTTGGAATATTGTCAACTTGAGGCCATGGTAGTCCCTCGCTTCAGGTGGCGGTTTTCCAGGCGCGTCAGGGCGGACGGGGACGTCCGCGGTCCCGGCTTTGCGGATGGGGATGTCCGCGGTCCCGGCTTTGCGGATAGGGATGTCCGCGGTCCCTGGCGGGCGGGACGCCCGCGGTCCCAGGCGGGCGAGGATGTCCGCGCTGGCGGGCGGGACGTCCGCGGTCCCGGCTTTGCGGATGGGGATGTCCGCGGTCCCATGCGGACGGGACGTCCGCGGTCCCAGGCGGGCGAGGATGCCCGCGGTCCTTTTGAACAAAAAAGTGCTGTTATGCAGTCTCCCGGTCTGGATAGGGCAGCGGCCCCTGTATTCGGGTATAATGGACGTATCTCATGCTGGGAGGCCCGTGGTGAAATCTGTATCCCGGATCACCTTTGTCCTGGTGTTGTTGAACCTGGTGTTAAGCACCTTGGCCTGTCAGACGGTGGCGCGGTTGTGGGAACCGACCTCGACGGTCACCCCGTCCCCGACCGCGGTTTCACCGGCGCAGGCCCGTCATCAGGCCATTTTCGAGCGCGTGTGGACCCTGGTCAAAGAAAACTACGTCTATGCCGACTACAACGGCGTGGATTGGGACGCGGTCTACGCTGAGTTCGCCCCGCGGGTTGCCGCCGCGGAAGACGATGAGGCTTTCTGGAAACTGATGGCCGAAATGATCGAGCGCCTTGGCGATGATCACTCGGTTTTTGTGGACCCTCAGGGCGTTGCGGAGGAAGACCGGCAGGCGGAAGGTAATCTTGATTATGTAGGTATCGGGATTTACCTGGATCCGCCGCACGATGGGCGGGATTATGCCGTTGTACTCATGGTCTTCCCCGACAGTCCGGCCGAGCAGAGCGGCCTGCAGCCCCATGAGCGCATCCTGGAGGTGGCCGGCATCCCAGTTCGCGATAATCTGGATGGTCTGCTCGGCCCGGTCGGGACGACGGTCACGGCTACTGTGCAGAAGCCGGGTGAAGCACCGCGCGTCCTCACGTTTACCCGGGCGCGCATTCAGACCCGGCTACCCATCCCCCATCACGTCATCCCTACGCCTGAAGGCGAGGTGGCCTACCTGCTTATCCCTACCCTGGTGGATGAAACCATCGGGCAACGGACGCGCGAGCTGCTGGCTTCGCTGGCGCAGGAGCATGAGCTGCGCGGCCTCATCCTGGACCTGCGCATCAATGGCGGCGGGACCTATCAGGTATTGGAAGAGCTGCTTTCCACCTTCACCGCGGGCAAGATGGGCAGTTTTGTGCGCCGGGGCGGCACCTCGCAGGTTCTCATGATCCAGGCCAACCCTGTGCCCGGCCTGCCGCCCGACCTGCCGTTAGTCATCCTGGTCGGCCCGGAAACGGTGAGCTTCGCCGAAGTGCTGTCCGGTTCCCTGCAGGCGGTAGGGCGGGCCTACCTGATTGGGCTGCCTACGGCGGGCAACGTCGAGGCCATTTATCCTTACGATCTGGAAGACGGCTCACGGCTGTGGCTGGCCGAAGAGAGTTTCGTGCCTGTCACTGGCGAGCGCTGGGAGGGGCGCGGCGTGCAGCCGGATGAGCGCGTCGAGCAGGCCTGGGAGGACTTTAGCTCGGATGAGGAGGACCTGGCGTTGCAGACGGCGCTGCGCTACTTGCAGGAGGTGATGCGCCAGCCCCCCTGACCTTAAACGACGCCCCTATCCAGGGGGATAGGGGCGTCGGCACAGGCAGCGTGTTGCGGATTAGACCCAGCCGCGCAGGCGCATCGCCTTTTCGACGCGGCGCACCGCGATCCAATAGGCCGCATCGCGCATGTACAGGTCGTGCTCCAGCGCTGTGTTCAGCACGCCCTGGAAAGCGTTGGTCATCTTGAAGTCCAGCTTTTCCAGGACTTCCGCCTCGCTCCAGTAGTAGTTCATATCGTTCTGCACCTGCTCGAAGTAGGAGCAGGTCACGCCGCCGGAGTTGCAGAGGAAATCGGGAATGTCGAAGATGCCGCGCTTCTTGAACTCCTCATCGGCCTCCAGGGTGACCGGGCCGTTTGCGCCCTCAGCGACGATGCGCACCCGCTCGCTGATGCGCCCGACGTTCTCGCCGGTGATGATGCCTTCAATGGCCGCCGGGATGAGCACATCCACATCCTTGCTCAGCCAGGCGTCACCCTCTTCGATCACGTAGCCGGCGCGTTCCGCCGCCGCCTTGTCAATCGTCCCGTATTGATCGGTGATGCTCTGCAAGAAGTAGGGATCAATGCCCGATTCTTTGGTGAAGGTGTAGGAGCGGCGATCGTTGCGATCCCAGCAGGAGACGCACAGCACCTTGCCCTTGAGCAGCTTGATGTAGTTAATCGCCGCGTACTGCCCGACGTTGCCAAAGCCCTGCACCGCCGCCACGGTCTTTTCCGGTTCCATCTTGAGGTGCTTCATGGCTTCGCGGATGGTGACCACCACGCCGAAGCCCGTCGCTTCCGTGCGGCCCAGGGAGCCACCGCCGCCTACCGGTTTGCCGGTAATCACGCCGGGCGTGTAGGCCCCTACCAGTTTGGAGTATTCATCCATCATCCAGCCCATCATCTGGGGGGTCGTGCCCACATCCGGCGCCGGCACGTCGTTGCGCGGCCCCAGGTTCTTCCAGATGGCATCCACCCATTCGCGGCACAAGCGCTGCTTCTCCCCATCGGAAAGCGTGGCGGGGTCCACAATCACGCCACCCTTACCACCGCCCAGCGGGATGTCGGCCACCGCGGTTTTCCAGGTCATCCAGGTCGCCAGGGCGCGGACCGTATCCAGGGTCTCCTTGGGATGGAAACGGATGCCGCCTTTGGCCGGGCCGCGCGCGTCGTTGTGCTGCACGCGGAAACCAAAGAATACCTTTACACTGCCGTCGTCCATCCGGACCGGGAGCTGGAAACGGAATTCGCGCATGGGCCAGCGCAGCATCTGCCGCACCGAGTCCTCCAACCCCATCATCTCTGCCACATGGTCAAATTGAGCCTGAGCCAGTTCAAACGGATTCAGTTCTGCCATCCAATCCCTCCCTTAAGTTGATGAAATAATTTACCCGGAGCGTTACCGCTCCAATACCTGCTTGAGCAGTTCCTGAACCTGGGCCGGATTGGCTTTGCCTTGTGAGGCCTTCATCACCTGGCCGACAAACCAGCCCATAACCGCCGTCTTGCCTTCCCGATATTGCTGAGTCTGCCTGGGACTGTTAGCGACCACCTCCTCCACAATAGCGAGCAGGGCGTCGCGATCGGAAACCTGCGCCAGGCCCAGCCGCTGCACGATAGCTTCGGGCGTTTCGCCAGTTTGGGCCATCTCTTCCAGGACGGTTTTGGCCGCGGTGCTGCTGAGGGTGCCAGCCTGACGCAGGGCGAGCAGGGCCACCAGGGCTTCGGGAGTGATGTTGAGCGTGTCCAGGGTCAGGCCCGCTTCGTTGAACAGGCGGAAGATTTCGCCCGTGACCCAGTTGGCTACTTCCTGCCCGGCGATGCCCTGGGAGGCGGCGAGCTGCGCGCTGCGTTCAAAGTAATCCGCGATGGCGCGATCGGCGATGAGCAATTCAGCTTCGTAGGCGCGGATTCCATAATCCGCCATAAACCGCCGCTTCTTGGCCAGCGGCAGCTCCGGCAGGCGCGCGCGAACTTCCTCCAACCACTCCCGGCTGATCACCAGGGGCGGAATGTCCGGCTCTGGGAAGTAGCGGTAATCATGGGCCTGTTCCTTGCTGCGCTGCGGATAGGTCTCGCCGCGCTCCTCGTTCCAGCCCATGGTCTGTTGCACCACCTTACCCCCGGCTTCCAAGAGGGCGATCTGCCGGCTGATTTCGTACTCCACGGCGCGGGTGAGCGCGCGGAAGGAGTTGAGGTTTTTGATTTCCGTGCGCGTGCCTAAGCGGGTTTCGCCCACCGGGCGCACGCTGACGTTGGCCTCAAAGCGCATCACGCCTTTTTCCATGTCGCCGCTGTTTACACCGAGGTAGACCAGGATGTCGTGCAGGGCCGTGGCGTAGGCGCGCACTTCCTCCACGCTGTGCATATCCGGCTCGCTCACAATCTCCAGCAGCGGCACGCCCGCGCGGTTGAAATCCACCAGGGCTTTGTGGCTCATGTGGTAAATCTTGGCGGTGTCCTCCTCCAGGTGTACGCGCGTGATGCCAATGCGCCGGGTCTGCCCGTTCACCTCGATTTCCAGCCAGCCGCCGGTCGAAAGGGGCAGGTCATACTGCGATATCTGATAGCCTTTGGGCAAGTCGGGATAGAAGTAGGATTTGCGCGAAAAGACGCTCGTCTCGTGGACGGTGCAATTGAGGGCCAGAGCCGTGAGCATCCCCAATTCCACCGCCCGGCGGTTGACCACGGGCAGGGTACCGGGCAGCGCCAGGCAAACCGGGCAGACGTAAGTGTTCGGCGGTAAAGTGCCCACATCCTCCACGACCTGACAGCCGCAGTACATCTTGGAACGGGTATGCGCTTGGGCGTGAACTTCCAGACCGATAACTGCTTCGTAATCCATAGGCTTCCTTCAGGCTCGATGCCGCTGCACAAAGGCTTCGATGCGGTCGAGCGCGATTTCAAGTTTTTCGTAAGCGGTAGCGTAGGACATGCGGACAAATCCCATGCCGCTTGGGCCAAAGCCGCGTCCCGGAATGACGGCGACTTTTTCCTCGACCAGGAGCTTTTCGGCGAAGGTGTTGTCATCCAGGCCGGTGGCGCGGACGGAGGGGAAGACGTAGAAGGCCCCCTGCGGTTCGACGCAGGGCAGGCCCATGGCATTGAGCCGGGTCACTATGAGCTGGCGCCGCCGATCGTATTCGGCGCGCATCGCCTGCACGTAAGGCTCGCCGACCTCCAGGGCCTTGAGGGCCGCCCATTGGGCCACCGTGGGGGCGGACATGATGAGGTACTGATGGACCTTGCGCATCTCTCCTACCAGCTCCCCCGGCCCTAGGATGTAGCCAATGCGCCAGCCGGTCATGGCATACGCCTTGGAAAAGCCCTGCAACACTACCGTGCGCTGATACATCCCCGGCAGGCTGGCGAAGCAGGTGTGCTCGACGCCGTAAACCAGGCGGTCGTAGATTTCGTCGGAGATTACGATTAAATCGTGTTTTTTGGCGATGGCGGCGATTTCGTTCAGCCGCTCACGGCTCATCACCGTCCCGGTGGGATTGTTGGGCGAGGCAATGAGCAGGGCGCGCGTCTTTTCGGTGATGGCCGCTTCGATGGTCTCCGGGCGCACCTGGAACCCATCTTCGGCGTAGGTGGGCACCAGTACCGGCCGGGCTCCGACCAGCATGGCGGTCGGCACGTAGGAGACGAAAGACGGCTCCGGGATGATGATCTCATCCTCCGGATCGAGCAGGGCGGCCATGGCCAGGAACAGCGCCTCGGACACCCCGACGGTGATCAGCACCTCGCTGGCTGGATTGTAGGTCTGCCCGTACAGCCGATCCATGTGCTCGGCGATGGCACGGCGCAGCTCGATCAGCCCGGAGTTGGAGGTGTAATGGGTCGCTCCCTGCTCCAGAGCTTCTATCCCGGCCCGCACAATGGGCTCTGGGGTGTCAAAATCCGGCTCGCCGATGCCCAGGCTGATGACGTCCTGCATGGTAGCGGCAATGTCAAAGAAGCGGCGGATCGCCGAGGGAGGAATGGCTTGCACACGCTCCGAAGCGTATGAACGCGGTGGATTCATGGGACCTCCTGTCATAGTTCTGTGATGGATGAATCGCCGATGTTAACGGCGCGGAAATGGCCGGTGACCTGCGCCTCTCGTCCGATCAGCGCTTCTTCCAGCAGCGCGGCCTCGACGTGAGCGCGCTCGTCAATCACGCTATCGCGCACTATGCTGTCGCGCACCACCGCCCCGGCGTGAATGGAGACGTAGGGGCCGATGACGGAGCGCTCTAGCGTCGCGCTCGGATCAATGTAAGCCGGCGGGATGATCGCCACGCCGGGCCGGACTGCGTAGAGACTGTTATCGTGGCCGTGCTCAAGCAGATAGCGGTGCGTTTCAAAGGTGGTTTCCGGCTTGCCGGTATCCTGCCACACCTCGACCGGGCGCACAGCAAAGCGAGCGCCGCCCTGAATCATCAGGGTGATAGCGTCCGCCAGGTAATACTCGCCTTTCGTCTGCAGACGCCGCTCCATCAGGTCAGCGCAGGCGCGGACCAGCGCCTCCCCGTCGCTGAAGTAATACAGGCCGATGAGCGTCTGCTTGTTTTCGGTGGTCGCGGGCTTTTCGATGAGACGGGTGGCGTAGCCATCGGGACCTGCTTCGACCACACCAAACCGGCGCGGGTCTTCGACCTCTTTGGTGTAAATGACCCCACCGGTGAGGGCTGGATCGTCGAGCCGGCTGAAATCCGCGCCGTCAAAGAGCGTGTCCACGAACATCAGCAGCAGCGGTCCCTGCAGGTACTCGCGGGCCAGCCAGATGGCATGGGCCTGGCCGATGAGTTCCTTCTGCTCCACCAGGTGCGTCGGGCGTTGGGTGTAGCTGCGCATCCACTCGGCCACCTGATCGCCCAGCCAGCCGACGATAAAGACATACTCGGTAATGGGCAGGCTTTCAAAGCGGTCCAGGATATGCGCCAGCACCGGCTTACCCGCCAGGGGCAAGAGGGGCTTGGGGCGCGTCCAGGTATGGGGACGCATTCGGGTGCCTAAACCTGCCATAGGGATGACCAGTTTCATGTGAGCACCTCACTGCGTAACGGGTAGAGTTTCTACGATGGGCGGACGGCGGGAGCGCCAGGCCGTGCTTTGTTCGTAGGCGTAAGCCGCGCGCAACATCCGCGTTTCTTCCAGGGGTGGGGCGGCGAACTGCAGGCCAATGGGCAGGCCCTGAGCATCGAAGCCGCAGGGCACGCTCACGGCCGGGATGCCCGCCAGCGCCTGGGCCAGGGTGAAAATGTCGGCCAGGTACATCTGTAACGGATCGGCGGCGCGTTCCCCGATGCGGAAGGCGGTGACCGGCGAGGTTGGGCCGACGATCACATCCACCTGGGCGAAGGCCGCATCAAAATCAGCTTTGATGAGGGTGCGGACTTGCTGCGCTTTGCGATAATAGGCGTCGTAGTAGCCGGCGCTGAGGGCGTAGGTGCCCAGCATGATGCGCCGTTTCACTTCCGCGCCGAAGCCCTGACCGCGGGTGCGGGCGTAAGCGGCCTCGTAATTTTCGCCGGGCTTAAGCGGGGCGCGGAAGCCGTAGCGCGCGCCATCGTAGCGCGCCAGGTTCGCGCTGCACTCCGCGGGCGCGATCAGGTAGTAGACCGGCAGGGCGTCATCGGTATGCGGCAGGGTCACCTCCACCAGCTCGGCCCCCAGGGTTTCCAACTGTTTGAGGGCTGCTCGCACCGCCTGCTCGACCTCTGGTTGCAGGCCGGCGACGAAGTACTCGCGCGGAACGCCGACGCGCAGGCCGCGCAAGTCCGGCTGGAGCGCGGCGACGTAGTCTGGAACTGGATGCGGCAGGCTGGTCGCGTCGTGCGGGTCCCATCCTGCCATAATGTGTAGCAGCAAGGCGGCGTCGGTCACATCGCGCGTCATCGGCCCGGGTTGATCCAGAGAGGAGGCGAAGGCCACCAACCCATAGCGCGAACAGCGGCCGTAAGTGGGGCGCAGCCCCACGATGTTGCACAGGGCCGCCGGCTGACGCACCGAGCCGCCGGTATCCGTGCCCAGGCCGCCCAGCGCCATCCCCGCGGCTACCGCGGCGGCGGTGCCTCCGCTCGATCCGCCGGGAACGCGCTCCAGGTCCCAGGGGTTATGGGTGGTGAAAAAGGCCGAGTTCTCCGTGCTCGACCCCATGGCAAACTCGTCCAGGTTGGTTTTGCCCACAATGACGGCTCCCGCGGCCAGCAGACGCTCCATCACCGTGGCGTTGAAGGGCGTTACATAGCCTTCCAGGATGCGGGACCCGGCGGTGAGTGGCAATCCGGCGATAGCGATGTTATCCTTGATGGCCAGGGGGATGCCGAGCAGCGGGGCCGTATCGCCGCGCGCCCGGCGCTCGTCCGCGCGGCGCGCCTGTTCCAGCGCCAGGTCCGCGGTGACCCGCAGGTAGGCGCGCACCCGTTCATCCAGCGCCGCGATGCGCTCCAACACCGCCTGGGTCAGTTCGACGCTGGTGAGTTCGCCTTTGGCCAGTAGCTCCAATGCAGCATGCATGGTGAGATCGGGCAGCGCTGTCATGGGCTACCTCACCGCAAGGGGGGAATGGCGAAACAGTCTTGCAGGCTTTCGGGCGCGTTGCGCAGCGCCTCCGTGCGCGGCAGGGAAGGCTGCACCTCGTCCTCACGTAGCACGCTGACCAGGGGAAGCACAGACGCCGTCGGCGGAATGGCCTCGGTGTTCAGGGCTTGCATCCGCGCGGCGTAGTCCAAAATTGCTGAAAGTTGTTCTTGAAAACGCTCGATTTCTGCTTCAGTCAGTTCCAGATGCGCCAGGTCGGCGATGTGGATGACTTCTTCGCGACTTAAACTCATGTCAGACTCCTGACTCCAGATTCCAGGATTAGCCAAGACCTGGTTTACCTATCTATCCCTCTATGCTATAATGCTTTCAAGATAAAGCAAGTGAATTGTATCATGCTTTTTGTGACAAACTATCTGACAGCGGAAATGGATAATCAAGAAACCGGGGCAGGCCCTGGAGAAAGCAACTGAAAACTCAGAAAACGGCCTGTTGAACCGCGGAGGTGATAGAATGACGTTCGCTTTTGATCCCGCAACTTTGCTGGTGAAGGTCATTGTTATTATTGTGGCCATTCCTGTGCATGAATGGGCCCATTGTTATGTGGCTTACGTGCTCGGTGACGATACGCCGGCACTGCAAGGGCGTCTGACCTTGAATCCGCTGGCGCATCTTGACCCTATCGGCCCCCTGCTCATTTTTTTTTGGCGGTTTTGGCTGGGGCCGTGCGGCTCAGGTTAATCCTTACCAGATGCACAAAGTGCGTCGGGTGCGGACCGGGATGTTGCTGACCGCTCTGGCCGGTCCTTACAGCAACCTGGTCCTGGCTTTGCTCGCGGCCCTGCCCCTGCGCCTGGGCCTGGTTAACTGGGTGGAGAATCCAGAGGCTCCTTTAGCCAGTTTTCTTTTAACGTTTATTAATGTCAATCTGGGCTTGATGGCCTTTAACCTGTTACCCATCCCACCGCTGGACGGTGCAAAAGTTCTGGCCGGGGTGGCTCCTGAACCGCTGGCGCGGTTTCTTGAAGGCCTGGATGCTTACGGTATTTATATTTTTGCCCTGGTTTTGGTTGTCCTACCGGCCATTGGCCTGGATATCTTTGGAACGATAGCCGGGATCTTAACCGGCGTCTTCTCTATGCTGTTCTTGTGGCCGTTATGAGCGTTGGAGCGCGGGTTCGCCATCGGGTGGGGCAGTTCTGGCACACCCTGACCGCGCCATTGCGCCGGGTTGATGAAGCTTATGCCGCGCAGTACCTGGCGCCAGCGGAGCTGGCGCTTTTTCGCCGTATGGGGCGGGCGGAGCAGCTCCACGGCATCGCTCTGGCGCAGGCGCTGGCAGCGCAGGGGTGGCAGGATCCAGACCTGCTCAAAACGGCGCTGTTGCACGATGTGGGCAAAAGCGTCCTGCGCCCGCAGCTTTGGGAGCGCGTCTGGGTGGTGTTGGCGGAATGGCTGCTGCCGCGACAGGCGGCGCGCTGGGCCCGGGGAGACGCGCGCGGTTGGCGACGGGGGTTGGTGATCCGCACCCGGCACGCGGCCTGGGGGGCAGCGCTGCTGGAAGCCGCGGGCGCTTCTCCGCGGGTGGTGCGCTGGGTCCGCACGCACCACGATCCCGCGCCGGTGGAACCGGAACTGGCTGCTTTACAGACCCTGGACGATACGCTGGGGTAGGGCGCATCGCCGAACGGCGACGATTTCACGCTGAGAGAGGATTTCAGAGGTGCTGTGGCAAAAAGGGCGTCGCCCTGGCGCAGCGCGGAGGGCGCAGGCCCCTGCGCTCGGGGGCTGTACAAGAGGTCTAAGCACGGCGTCTTGGTGTCTCAAAGCGTTGTAGAGCAGAGTCACTGTGCCCTGCAGTGTAAATTATCTTACCATTAGGTGCAGAGAGCGCAGAGGGAAACCTGAACCCGAAGGCATGGGGGATGGGAACGGGCATAGGATGGGCAGGCATAGGACGGGCAGACAGAGGGATGCCTGCCCTACGGTACAAAAGACGCAAAAACTTCTGCGGTGAGCTTTTGCAGGGAAGGCGGCGTTTTCTCATGTCGAAAGGTTGGGGCAAGGTCCCCTAAGTGGTTTTCTCGCCAAGTGAATCGAGTATAATTCTCCTGACAGAGTCAGGAGGGAAAGGATGCCTAAACGGATACACTTACGAACAGTCACAGCAGAAGAAGAGGCAGCAATTCGGCGA
>Ga0068707_1002043_pt1 | contig 14196 bp, 11 predicted proteins | sample YNPNPMetaG_FD_66600 | JGI IMG/M metagenome (GOLD analysis project Ga0068707, IMG submission 66600) | Anoxygenic and chlorotrophic microbial mat microbial communities from Yellowstone National Park, USA - YNP NP MetaG | ecosystem: Environmental > Aquatic > Thermal springs > Hot (42-90C) >... | reverse complement strand
CATGCTCCTGACTGTGAGGGGAATGGAGTACGCTCTGGCTTCAGGGGCCATGGCAGCTCAGGCCATCAAGCGGGCCCGAGAGAAAAATGACTTTTCGGCTTCCACTCTGTCTTACTACGAGCAACTGGTCAGGGACAGCTTTATCTACAAGGAACTGCAAACCTTCAGCCACGCCCTGAATGTCCTGGAGAACCCCAGGCTCTTCAACCTGTACCCTCAAATCTTCTGTGGCCTGTTGGAGAAGTTGATGTGGATAGACAAAGAACCCAGGCAAAAGCTGTCCACGACCGTCTTGCAGGAGCTTAGAGGCCATTTCTTGAATATGGACACCATCAGAGATGCCTTCAGTTTCCTCAAGATATAGGCTGTCAGCAAAATCACTCCCCAGAATGGAATTCTGCTTCAATCACCAGGACACGAAAGCTGTAGCAATTTGTCCATATTGCGCAAAAGCGTACTGCGCCGATTGCCTCCTCTTGTCCGGGCCACGCAAGGTGGTTATCTGTACGAGTTGTTTCAACTTCTTCTCGGACAAGTTGAAGAAATCAATCGGCAGGAGGAAAGGGCTTGCCGTGGGCGGTGCCATCATTGGCGTCCTTTCCTTCGTGTATGGAGTTGCGCAGTTGTTTTCAGAGAGTGCAAGCAGTACACTGTTCGTGCTCATTGGCCTTGGATGTCTGGTTGCAATGGGTGTCAACATCATCCGCCTCAGGCAAATCAACGAGTTTCTGAGGCATCAGAAGTATTATAATGAGAAAGGTGGTTAGGAGTATGAACATCATCGTATGCATGAAACAAGTCCCTGATTTACAGCAGATCCGGATCAAGGAACGGAAGCCTGTCCTGGAAGGAGTTCCTCTCATCTTCGGGGATATGGACAAGAATGCCCTGGAGGAGGCAGTCCGGATCAAGGAAAAGATGGGAACAGGCAAAATCACTGTTCTGGCTCTGGGCCTGGCCAAATTGAAAGATACTGTCAAAGAGGCCCTGGCCATCGGAGCGGACGAGGCTGTCCTTCTCACAGACCCTGCCTTTGCTGGCTCAGACTCGATGGCCACGGCCAGAGCGCTGGCCAGAGCTGTTCAAAAAATCGGAGGGTACGATCTTATCCTTTGTGGAGAGGGCTCTACAGACAACTACTCCGGCCAGGTGGGGCCGAGGCTGGCGGAAATCCTCGATCTCCCTCAGATCACTTACGTCCGGGAGCTGGAAGTGGCCGATGGCAAAGTAAAAGCCGTCAGAAATATGGAAGAGAGCTTTGAGGTTGTGGAGGCCGATCTGCCCGCCGTGGTCACGGTGGCTGCCGAAATCAATACGCCTCGTCTGGCCTCCCTGAAGCAGATTCTCCAGGCTGCCCGGAAGCCGGTGCAAACCTGGACACCTGCCGACCTCGGTCTGACAGGAGATGAGGTGGGGGTGAAAGGAACCGCTGTGGAAGTGCTCAGCAACCTGGCCCCCGAGATGGCGAGAAAACAAATCATTTTCAAAGGCGAACTGGACGAGGTGATTGGCAACCTCGTTGATGCCCTCACCAAAGAAGGAGTCCTGGGGAGGTAATCATGGCAGAGATTCTTGTCTTTTGTGAAAAGGACGATGTGGCCTTTGAGCTTGTCTCCAAAGGTAAAGAATTCAAGAGTGCGCTGGGGATGAGCCTGGCAGCGGCCCTCTTGGGCCAGGGCGCTGGGGGAAAGGCCGACGAATATTTTGCCTACGGGGCAGACAAGGTTTACGTGAGTGAGGATGCAGCCCTGACCTCTTTCACTGCCGAAGCCTACGCTGAGGCTCTGTATCAAATCGCCCAAAAGGGTGGCGCTGAGGTCCTGCTTCTGGGTTCTACGAAACGTGGGAAGGAACTGGCTCCCAGAGTGGCGCAGAAGCTGGGGGCTGGCTGTATCACCGACGCCAATGGGGTCAGGGTGGAAGATGGGCAGTTGGTGGCGGACCGATACGCTTTTGGAGGCAACACGGTCGCCACGGGAGCTATTAAAACCCCACAGAAGGTGATCGCGGTGATGCCCAAGACCTTTGAGTTGGGTACCAAAGAGGCCAAAAAGGGCGAGGTGATTGATGCAGCCCTGTCCTTGAAAGCGCCTCGGACCCGGATTGTCGAGAGGAGAGCAAAAGTAGGGGAGGCCGTCAACCTGGAAGAAGCAGAGGCCATCGTCTGCATCGGGAGAGGTCTGGAAAAGAAAGAGGACTTGAGGATCGTTGAGGAATTGGCCAGGGTCCTCGGCGCGGAGGTAGGCTGTACCAAGTCCTTGAGCACCGATTGGGGCTGGCTCTCTGAAGATCGGCTGGTGGGGCTGTCGGGGAAGAAGGTCAGCCCTCGCCTGTGTGTGTCGGTGGGCATCTCCGGGCAGATTCAGTACACGGTGGGTATCAGGGGGGCCAGGATCACTGTAGCGATCAACAAAGACGAAAACGCCCCCATCTTTGCCCTGTCTGACTACGGAATCGTGGGCAATTTGTATGAAGTGCTGCCCAGGCTTACGGAAAAGCTCAAGAGTCTGTAATGACCTGCCACAAAGGGCACGAAGTACCCAAAGGACACATGCCCTTGCGAAACCTGGAGGGATGTGTGGGGCGGGCGACGAAGCCGCCCGCCCCGCACCCCTTCATCTGCCCTACTCTGACGGAGCAGACACTAATGAAAAACCATCATCATTTGACCTGGGCGGAGGTGGACCTGGATGCCATCGCCAGTAATACCCGCAGACTGAAGGAATACGTAGGCGAGCGAACAGAGCTGATGGCTGTAGTCAAAGCCAACGCCTACGGCCATGGTGCCGTGCCGGTGGCCAGGACGGTTCTGGCCAACGGGGCCAGCCGCCTGGCTGTCCATCGGGTCGTCGAAGGGGTGGAACTGCGCCGGGCAGGCCTTACGGCTCCCATTCTGGTGATGGGCTACAGCCTGCCCGGCGAGGCGGAAGCCATTGTCCGCTGGGATCTGACACCAACGGTCACCACCGTGGAAGGGGCACTGGCTCTCTCGGCCATGTCGGAGCGTCAGGGCAAGGTTACTCTCGTCCACGTTAAGGTGGACACAGGTCTGGGGCGCTTTGGGCTTTTGCCTGATGAGGTGGTTGCTTTCGTCCGGCGCATCGCCAGGCTACCAGGCTTGAAGCTGGAGGGCCTTTTCACCCATTTCGCTGCCGCTGACTCGGCCGATAAAACCTATACCCGCCGCCAGTTTGACCTTTATATGCAGGTGGTTCGGCAATTGGAGGAAGCTGGCTTTGCCATTCCTCTTAAGCACGTAGCCAGCAGCGCGGCCACCCTGGACCTGCCGGAGATGCATCTGGACATGGTGCGCTGCGGCATTGCCCTCTATGGCCTGCGCCCCTCCAGCCAGGTGGAGCCAGCCATCCCCTTGCAGCCGGCCATGGCCCTCAAAAGCCGTGTGTCGCGGGTGCGCACCCTGCCGCCTGGCTCCAGCATCAGCTACGGTTGTACTTACACCACCACCAGACCCACCCCGGTGGCTCTGGTATCTGTGGGCTATGGCGATGGCTATCATCGCCTCCTCTCCAACAAGGGTTCGGTTCTTATTGGCGGCCAGCGCGCGCCTGTTGTAGGGCGAGTGTGCATGGATCAATTCGTGGTGGATGTGACAGGTATCGAGAGGGTGCGGCAAGATGACGAAGTCGTGGTCTTCGGCCGCCAGGGAGAGGCCGAGATCAGTGCGGAGGAAGTGGCCGCTCTGGTCGGCACAATCAACTACGAAGTGGTCACCAGCATCCTGCCCCGGGTGACACGGGTCTATCTGAAGGGCGGGCAGGTTGTAGAAGTGCAGCCGCTGCCAGGAGCTGTTTGACAGCGTTCGCCAGACAAGATACAATATTACAGCCCTTCCGTTAACCTGACATTGTTACATTTCAGGGTAGTAGCCCAACCGTGTTGGGCGTTGGCGGGATCGCAAGCGTTCTGACGGCCAACGCGGTTGGCCTTCTACCCTGATTTTGAGGGTTTTGCGCCGACTGTAGGAGCGAGGCATGCCTCGCCCCTACTTCGGCCTGCGGTCGGCCTTCGCCGACCATTGTTTCGGCGTCGGCGCAGGGCCAACGCCCGGCACGGAAATGCCCAGGAAGGCCGATTTCCAATCGGCGCAGAGGTATGTCAGATGGAGTTGAGGGACAAAATGATAGCGTCTGAGGAAGAGGACAGCACGACTGTGTTGCGCCGCCCGACAGAATACCGGCCGCCTCGCTCGTGGCGCACCTGGCTGATTGGCCGACCCCTGCCGACAGCCGATGCTCCCCACCAGACTATCGGCAAGGCCATTGGTCTGGCTGTGTTTGCTGCCGACGCACTTTCCTCTGTCGCCTACGCCCCGCAGGAGACACTGGTCATTCTGGCTGCCGCCGGGGCAGCCGGCTTCGGCTACGCATTCCCCATCGCGCTGGCGGTCACCATCCTGCTGGCCATTGTCACCATCTCTTATCAGCAGACCATCTACGCCTATCCGGGCGGCGGCGGAGCCTACATTGTGGCCCGTGACAACCTGGGAGAGGTCGCTGCCCAGACAGCCGGCGCGGCGTTGCTCACAGACTACATCCTGTTAGCGGCTGTGGCCACTTCTTCGGGCGTGGCCCAGATTGTCTCAGCCTACCCCTTCCTTTTCCCCTATCGGGTGACGTTGGCTGTTGGGCTGCTGTTGCTCATCATGCTGGCCAACCTGCGCGGCGTCAAAGAGTCGGGCGTCACCTTTGCCATCCCCACCTACTTTTTCCTGGTGATGACCTGTCTGAGCGTAGGTGTGGCCTTCTTCCGCTACCTGACGGGGACGCTCGGCATCGTGGTGAATCCTCCTCCTATGGAAATCGGGCTTGCGGTGCAGCCAGTCACACTGTTCCTGATCCTGCGCGCCTTTTCTAACGGCACCACGGCCCTCACCGGGGTGGAGTGCATCTCCAACGGGGTGACCGCCTTTAAGGAGCCGCGCAGCCGCAACGCGGCGATCACCATGGTCTGGATGGCGCTTATCCTGGGGAGCCTCTTCCTGGGCATCACCTTCTTACTCGGCCAGATCCATGCCCTTCCTTCCGAGGAGGAGACGGTGATCTCGCAACTGGCGCGCACGGCCTATGGGGGGCGGGACCTTTTGTATCTGGGCACCATCGCTGCCACGACGATTATCCTGATCCTGGCCACCAACACGGCTTTCGCCGGCTTTCCTCGTCTGGGTGCCATTATTGGGGCAGATGGCTTTTTGCCCCGGCAATTGGCCTACCGGGGCAGCCGGCTGGTCTACTCGCGGGGCATCGTGGCCCTGGCCGTGATCGCCGCGCTGTTGATCGTGATCTTCCGCGCCAGCGTGACGGCCCTGGTCCCGTTGTGGGCCATTGGGGTGTTCCTCTCCTTCACCCTCTCGCAGGCGGGCATGGCCCGTCGCTGGTGGAAGGTGGGGCACCTGGTACCCGGGCAGGAGGTCCAGGAACGCGGCTCAACCCTGCGCTACGAACCCGGCTGGGCGCTCAAGATGGTCGTTAACGGTTTTGGCGCCTTCTGTACGGCTGTGGTCACGGTGGTCTTTGGCGTCACCAAGTTCCGTGACGGGGCCTGGATCGTCATCCTCCTCATCCCCGCGCTGGTGGCCGGTTTTTTCGCCATCCACCGTCACTACCGGAACCTGGCAGCGAGTCTTTCGCTGGAGCATTATGGCGCGCCACCGCGCACGGCGCGCCACCGCGTGATTCTGCCCATCAGCGGCGTGCATCGGGGCACGCTGGCGGCGCTGCACTACGCCCGCTCGCTCTCCGATGACGTCACGGCGGTGCACGTCTCCATTGATCCCGCCGAGGCCGAGAAGCTGCAACGCAAATGGGAAAAGTGGGGAGAGGGAGTCAGGCTGGTGGTCCTGGATTCCCCCTACCGGTTACTGTTAGAGCCACTGCTGGGGTACATTGAGGAGATTATCGCTCAACGCCAGCCTAACGAGGTCATCACCATTGTGGTACCGCAGTTCGTGCCGCGGCGCTGGTGGCACAACCTGCTCCACACTCAGGAGGCTGTATGGCTACGTCTGGCATTGCTGTTCAAACCGGGGATTGTGATTACCGACGTGCCGTATCAGGTGGAGTAGGGAGTAGGGAGTAGAGAGTAGAGAGTGGAGAGTAGAGAGGGGAGAGTGGAGTATGAACGTGATCGTCGTCGGCTGTGGCCGGATAGGTTCGGCCCTGGCCTATCAGTTGTGTCAGAGGGGACATCAGGTAACGGTGATTGACCAGGCCGTCTCTGCCTTCGACAATCTGCCCGCAGGCTTTCGAGGGCGTATGGAGGAAGGAGATGTGCTTTCCCAGGAAGTGTTGCATCGTGCCGGGATTGAACAGGCCGATGGCCTGGCCGCCGTGACCAATTCCGACCCGGTCAACGCGGTAGTGGCCCATGTGGCCCGCACCGTGTATCATGTTCCCAACGTGGTGGTGCGCAACTACGATCCCCGTTGGCGGCCACTGTACGAAGCCTTTGGTCTCCAGGTGGTCAGTTCTACCAGTTGGGGCGCCCAGCGCATGGAGGAGCTGCTCTCCAATGCTTCCCTGCGTCCCGTGTTTTCGGCTGGCAACGCCGAAGTGCAAATCTACGAGCTGGTGGTGCCTGAGGCCTGGCATGGCCGCAGCCTGCAAGAGCTGCTGCCCGAAGGCCAGTGCCTGATGGTGGCCCTGACCCGTGCCGGCCGGGCTATGTTGCCCTCTGACGCACCCTGCCTGGAGGCGGGCGATGTGCTCTACCTGAGTGCCACCCTGGAAGGCATTGAGGCGTTGCACCGTCGGCTGGACTCGCGGCGAGGTTAGCTTCTACCTGGCATGGCTATGACTTCTCCCCCGCCTGCGGCGGGGGCTTCACGATGGTTATGAGGGGGGTGAGATGTTCGTTTTGATCGCTGGCGGTGGGCCGATTGGAGCGCAACTGGCTGCTTTCCTGTTAGCGCAGAACCACCGGGTCCGCCTGATCGAACACCAGCGTGAGGTGCTGGCGCAGATCCATCGTCAGTTGCCCACCGAGACGATTTACGAGGGTGATGCGACAGACCTGCAGGTGCTGGAGCAGGCCGGCATCCGCCAGGCTCAGGTGCTGGTTGCAGCCACTCCCAGTGATGCTGATAACCTGGTGCTGTGCTTCCTGGCCCGCACGTGCTATGCTGTGCCCCGCACCATTGCCCGGATCGGCAACCCGCGTCATGCCTGGCTTTTCGACCAGAAATTTCACGTGGATGTGGCCCTGAACGAGGCCAGCATTCTGGCTCACCTGATCGAAGAAGAGATGTCGTTGGGGGACATGATGACTCTGCTCAAACTGCGGCGTGGGCAATACTCCCTGGTGGAGGAGAGGATCCCGGCCGGAGCCAAAGCGGTGGGCAAAGCCATCAAAGACCTGGCTCTGCCCGAACATTGTGTGATCGCCGCCATCATCCGTCAGGGCGAGATGGTCGTGCCGCGCGGGGCGACAATTCTGGAAGTCGGAGATGAGGTGTTGGCTGTGACAGATACCCAGGGAGCAGAACAGCTCGCTGCCTTATTCGCCCCACTTTAACCGCCACCCCTATCCATGTCCAGAAGCGTTTTTAGAGTAGAACCTCTGGGCCAATGCTTAACGGGTCCCTCCGGCTGCCGCAGCCAACATCTCCTCAACCAGCGCTTCCTCCTCGCTCAGACTGCTCACCTGTCCATCCAGTCTGGCGTCGCGCAGAGCGCCCAGAATCTGCCGGTAGATAGGGCCTGGCTTCACACCTCTCTTTTGCAGCCAGGTCCCATCAATCTCAGGTTTGACGTATTGGAGACGACGGTGATAGAGCTCCAGGCGCTCTTGTATCAGAGCCGACTCGGAAGCCACCCACATCAGAAAGAGACTCTGGCCGGAGTAAGGAGACAACAACCGATAGATGGCACTGGGTGGCAGGTCTCTTTCGGCCAGCCTGGGCGCCATGAGGCGCAATTCACTGACCTGGCGCAGGCGCTGCGCAGCGTCCCGGGTGATCTTGAGGCGGCTGATCAGTGCTTCCAATTCCTCCGGGCTCAGACGATAGGTCAGAAGGGCCAGGTAATGGAGGGGAGTCGCCTGCTCTCCGCTATCGGGTTTCCAGTCCCCGGCATCCAGGGCCTGCCGGAGACGCCGGTATCTTTCGCCGAGCCAGTCATCGCAGCGCAAGGCGGGATGGATGTGGGCTAACACGCCTAGCTCCTCTAACCGGCCCAGCCCCTTTTCAGGTTCCGTCTCCTGAAGGATCAGGTACAGTTCATGGCGGATCCTCTCGCCACTGACCCGGTCCAGCAGCCCCAAAGCGTTCTCTATCAACTCTGCGGTACGCTCTTCGATTTTGAAACCCAGGCGCTGTTCCAGACGGGCTGCCCTGAGGATACGGGTGGGGTCCTCGACGAAGCTCAGGCTGTGGAGCACCCGAATCAGCCCGTTCTTGAGGTCTTGCTCTCCGCCGTAAAAGTCCAGGAGTTCACCATAGCGGTCCGGGTCGAGCCGGATAGCCAGGGTGTTGATGGTAAAGTCGCGCCGGTGCAGGTCCAGCTTGATGGAACTCCGTTCCACCTGAGGTAAAGCCGTGGGGTGCTCGTAGAATTCTGTCCGGGCCGCGACAAAGTCCATCGAAGGGACGGCGAGTTGCCGGCTCTGTTCTTCGTCAAAGATGATTTTGGCCGTGCCGAAACGGGCGTGACTGCGTACCCGCCCCCCAATCTGACGGGCCAGGCGCCTGGCCAGTTTGATGGCATCTCCCTCGACCACCAGGTCAATATCCAGAGTTGGGGTGCCCAGAAGGAGGTCACGCACGAAGCCGCCTACGAAGTAGAGGGAGTATCCCATCTGGCTGGCCGTCTGGCTGGCCTCCCGGATCACTGCCAGAAGGGGAGCGGGCAGGGCTTGCTCGATGAGTTGAGCCATCTCGGTGGCGCGAGAACGTTTGAGGGAGGGTGTGCTCCACAGCTTGATCAGATCGGTGCGGGTGACAATGCCAATGACCTCACCATTCTTCACCACAGGAATCTGGCCCAGGCCATGCTCCATCATCACCTGCTGCAAGCGGGTTACTGAATCTTCCGGAGAGACGCTGATGTCCCCCTTATGCATGTAAAGACGGATCGCTGCCCCCCCCAGCCGATGGTGAAGAGCCCTGTCAATTTCCCGCCGGGTGAGGGTACCCACCACCTGGCCGTTCTCCACCACAGGGAACCCTTCGTGGCCGTAGCGGCGCATGATCTCTTCAGCCTCAGCTACGGTGGTCTCAGGCGAGAGGGTGTGCACCCCGTAAGACATAATCTGGCCCACGGTGACCGTTGGTTGGACGTGTTTTTTCAGGAGGTCAAGGAGTTGCTGGAAGGTATCGGCCAGGGTCCGCCCGTGGATCAGAGCGGCAGCCGCCTGGCTATGTCCCCCGCCGTTCAGGTGAGCGGCGATTTGCGCTGCGTCAATGGCTTCAGAAGAACTCCGGGCTACCAACTGGATACGGTCGCCCATCTGGACCAGGAGGAAGAGCGCAGCGGGATCAAAGATGTCTCTCAGACGGTGGGCCAGGGTGGAGACTTCCTCGACATAATCAGAGGCAGTGGCCGTGGCGATGACCACCGAATGGCCCGCAAAGTCGAAAGACCGGCTGTTCTCCAGCAGTTGGTTGTAGAGCTCACGCTGCTTTTCGGTGAGAGGATGGTGCAGAAAGTCGTTGACCACATCCAGACTGGCCCCCTGCTCCAGGAGCCAGGCTGCACAGCGCAGGTCGCGTGGGGTGGTGGTGGGGTAAGACAGAGAACCGGTATCCTCGTAGATACCCAGGAGCAGCAAAGTGGCCTCGATAGGTGAAAGGGAGATGTTGGCCTCATCCATCTGTTCCACCAGGATGGTCGTCGTGGCTCCTGTCTCGCCACCGCTATAGGTCATCCCTGCCCCCAGCTCACGGGTGAGAGGATGATGGTCAATGATATGCACCTCGGTTTTGCGGCTCATCCCCTTGAGTTGGGGAATGGTCTGGGTATCTACCAGAATGACCCGCCGGATAGACCCTCGTGGCAATTCGTCGTGCTGAAGGAAAGGCAGTTCGTCCCAATACAGGGTCAGAAAATCGCGCAGGTTGCGATTGGGGCGACGGGGGACCACCGGCTTGGCCTGGGGGTAGAGCCTGGCCGCGGCCAGCAGCGAAGCCAGAGCGTCAAAGTCGGTATTCTCGTGGGTCAGAATGACTTCCATCTCGCGGGTCACGTTTCATCCTCAAATTCCAGGTGCGACGCACCTGGGTCAAAGTGCGTCGCACCTGGTCCAATTTGGGAAACCTGTCAGGTCTGGCTTTCTACAGGAACCGCCCGCCTCTGCCGGTAGAGATCGCGTCCCAACAGCCCCAGCGCCCCCAGGCCCATCAGCACAACGACCAGGTTGATCAGCCCGCCCAGGTAGGGGATAGCCGTGAGGATGACAAAGAGCACAACGCCTACCACCAGCGGCCAGATGCGTCCCTCCGCCCAGCCGCGCTTCAGGAGGCCCAGGATCAGCCGGCCGCCCAGAAAGCTGACGAAGATCTTGGCAAAGTAGGCGATGGTGAGGCCAAACAGGACAGCCAGGGCAAAAATAGCCAGCAGGCTCACCACCATCACTGTCCCCACCAGATTGCCCAACTTGACAAGACCCAGGACCACCGCCAGCAAGATCATCGCCACCAGGATGACCAGGAGGGCCAGGCAGACGACAGCGATGGTGACCACGCCCCAGCCCAGGCTGGGCAGCGGCCTGGCCTGCAGTGCATCGGCGACCCGCCTCGTCCAGCCGGGTACCAGCCAGACCACCAACAGGCCAACCAGGAGCAAGGCGACCAGGCGTTGCAGGTGGCCCAGGAGCTGGCTGCCTGGAGAGACGACCTTCTCTTTGGCCTTGACTTCCGGCTGGTGGTGAGTGATGATACCGGCCACGACACCGGCCGGGATATTCCACTCGCTGGCGCTGGTGTAGTCAAGTTTCCCGCCGATGCGGGCTCCCCTGTCCACGGTCAGGCCCATGGGTACCAAGGGCATGGCTGGCGCGCCGGGCATAAAGAACCTGGGGGACGGCCCTTCTTCGGGCTCACCCACCTCGGCTTTCACGTCCCCGCCGACGCTGCCGTTTAGCTGCAAACCCCCGGCTGCCACGTTCAGATTCCGGGCCACATCGCCGGCCAGGAGAGCCTGGTAGCCAGCGTAAATCAGGTCGCCGCCTACAGCGCTGCCCTTCTTGCCCTCGATGCTGAAGCCAGCAGCCACCACATCATCGCCCACCTGAGCTCCCTCACTCAGGGTCAGGGCCTGCCCGGCGATGCGAGCGTCGTCCATGACGGTGCCCTTCACCGCAATGGTCTGGCCGGCGGCTATCAGATCGCCTTCGACGGTGCCGTTGATCTCGATGGTGCCGCCAAACACGACCAGGTCTCCTTTGACCGTGCCGTCCAGGGTGAAGGTGCCAGCACCCACATACAAATCATCCGCGATCACCTCGTCGGCGCCAATGACGACGGTGTCGCCGCTGCGACTCTCAAAGGCCAGGGCGACGGGGGCAAGGGTGAACAGGATCAGGCCGATCAGACAGACAGGTCCAGCCCATTTCCAAAAGCGTTTTTGTTCCATTGAACCTTTCTCCTTTCGTTTTTACCGTGAATTAGTTTGCCGGCGCGAATCTCCGGTTGGCGCAACGTACCGCCTCGTCAGGCTACCGTCTACGGTAGAGTGGACGCCATCTGGGCCATGGCCACGGCGGCTGCGCCCAGCACGCCTGCGTCGTCGCCCAGTTGGGCCGGGACCACCTGCACGACCCTGGCCGCCGCCGGAAAGGCCCTTCGTTCAATGGCCCGCCGCACCGGCCTGAAGAGCTTTTCACCCAGGTGGGTCAGCCCTCCACCGATGACGATGAGCTCAGGGTTGAAGAGGTTGACCAGGTTGGCCATGCCTACGCCCAGGTAGGCCATAGCTTCTGCCAGGATCTCCTGCGCCTCGATATCCCCCTGCTCGGCTGCCTCGGCTACCAGCCTGGCGGTGACTCGCTCGGGATTGCCCTCGGCCAGCGCGGCGATGAGGGTAGGCACACCTCGCTGCACCAGCTCTCGCCCCTCCCGGGCGATGGCCGTGCCCGAAGCCAGGGCTTCCAGGCAGCCCCGGTTGCCGCAGCCACAGTAAGGGCCCTGGGGCAACACGGTTGTATGGCCGATTTCCCCGGCGGTGCCAATGGTCCCACTGTAGAGTTGGCCATTAAGGATGAGACCCCCGCCGATGCCCGTGCTGACCGTGACGTAGATCATATTCTGCACCCCCTGTCCGGCTCCGAAGCGATACTCCCCCAATGCCGCGGCGTTGGCATCATTCTCCAGGAAAGTGGTGATGCCCAGCCTTTCCTCGATGAGCTGCTTGAGGGGGACATCTTTCCAGCCGGGCAGATTGGGTGGGGCGGTCACCACCCCAATCCGGGAGTCAATGGGGCCTGGTGAGCCAACGCCAACGCCCGTAACTTGCGAAAAGACAACGCCTGCTTCGCTTATCACCCGGCGGGCGGCGTCCACCATGCGTTCGACCACGACTTTCTGCCCTCCGGCTGCCATGGTCTCACGGTAATCACGGGCAACGATCCTGCCCGAAGCGTCCACCAGGGCTGTGCTGATCTTGGTTCCACCCAGGTCAATGCCGATAAACAAATTCTGAGTCATGCATTCCAATGGCCCCAGAGCTCCTTTCCGAGGCTATCGTCGCTCCATTTGTTCCCAGTTCAGGTTGGATCCAATGTTGGGGTTAAAGCCTGGGTCGTCGGTCAAGATGTATTCGCCCAGGGCGTTGGACCAGGCATAGTTGTAACCCCCTGGCAACTCGACGCCTCGCTCCTCAAAAGGGTTGTAGTACTCGTCCACGCCTCGAATCGCCTGGCTGAATTGAGCGGCAAGGCGGTCCATCGTCTCCTGCCGCTGGTAGTAGGAGTCCATGATCATATCGCTGATCTGATCGCTGGTCTGGCTAATGATCTGGCTGATCCTCCCAATGTGGTGGATCTGTTGGATCTGATTCTGAATCATAAACTGGCTGACCTGCGTGTAGCGCCCATACCACTGGGGGTTCAGCCGGAAGGAGCGAACGATGGCCATGAAGGTGTCAGCGAGCTTATCCAGTTGGTCAGCCAACGCCCGGAATGAGAAGAGATAGTCTGCCATCCAGTAAATGTGTTCCATCATACCGAACATCATGGGCATCGCCACCCGGCTGACCTCGACGACGCCGAAGATGTCCTCTTCAACCTCCCGGTCGCCGTGGCGGTAGCGGATACGCACCCGTGCCCCGTCCGCACTGGTGATGCCGGTGGAGGCAGCAGGGCTGCCAGTCCGCAACTTCTGCGCCAGTTCGGGCAGATGCTCTTGCTGCACGACCTGGAGGCCGGGCGCCTGTCCCCGATAGCGAGGGATAACGAGCTCCTGTAATGCCTGGAGCGCCGGAACGGGCGGCCGGACCTCGTTACCGTAGTACAGGCTTCCCACCGGAAACATCATCGTGATCATCGGGTTGTTCGTCCAATAGCAAGAGATGTTGGGGAAGACCTCGAACATCTCCTCCCCCTGGGGGTTGTAGGCGCGGAAGGCGATGACGGCGGGCATCCCCGGGTTGTTCAGTAGCCAGTGGACACCTCCCTCGAACTCCCACTCTGCCGGGATGAGGAAGCGGAAGGCTTCCATACCGATACCCTGGTGGTCAACGCAGGAGAGAGTCTTGAAGTGGACTCCCCACGCTTCCTCAGAAGCGGGGCCTGCTACGGAGGCTCCCTGACGGATCAGGGAGGAGCCGCAGTAGGCACAGGTTATTCGCTCGCCGCTGAGAGGTAGCGGCGCGCCGCACTGGGGACAGCGCTGTGGAATAATTCTGGGCGATGACATAACGCTACCTCCTACAGAGTATAGTAGAAAGAAGTGCCAGAGCAGGTAAGGGCCGCTTCATTGGCCGCGCTCACTCCGTGTTCGACGCTGACCGCTTCAACCAGAGGCTGGTTGTAGCCGTGGAAAAGCCCCACCACGGTCAGATGGTTCCAATAAGCAGACCAGTAAATGGTACCGCCTCCCAGAGATCGAGGCGGGGTCATGAAGGCTTGAGGGAAGTAGCCTCCACTGAAGAAGTCCTCCCAACCGGTGAAAGGCATTATGGGAGGGCCCATCAACTTAATGTTGCCCTCGGCGTACTGGCAGTTCCAGGCGCCTGGAGTCGGTATCCA
>Ga0068707_1002040_pt1 | contig 14205 bp, 13 predicted proteins | sample YNPNPMetaG_FD_66600 | JGI IMG/M metagenome (GOLD analysis project Ga0068707, IMG submission 66600) | Anoxygenic and chlorotrophic microbial mat microbial communities from Yellowstone National Park, USA - YNP NP MetaG | ecosystem: Environmental > Aquatic > Thermal springs > Hot (42-90C) >... | reverse complement strand
TGGCTCACCGAGGCGGTGCCGGAGAGGTTTTCCACGGTGAGGAAAACGGTGTAGGGGCCGGCCAGGGAGTAGGTGTGGGTGGGGTTTTGGAGGGTGGAGGTGAAGCCGTCGCCAAAGTCCCAGTGCCAGGAGAAGATGGGTGGATAGGCCTGGCTGGTGTCCGTAAAGCGCATCGTCTCGCCCAGGCAGACCGGGGAGTTCGAGGTGAAGGCGGCCATCGGGGGGGATGCGCTGACGACGGTCATCGTCACCGGCACGCGAATCTGGGGGTTGCCGTTCACCACCAGCGTGGCATAGTAATCGCCGGTGCGGGTGACCCCGGCGGAGGCGGTGGCGCTGAAGGAGAGGGTAAGGTCGAGTGAGCCATAGGCCGGCACCGTCCCGGAGGCCGGCGCTTCCCCCAGCCAGGGCACGTTCGAGGCCAGACAGCCGGAGGAACCGGGGTAGATGTAGCAGATGGAGAGGCCGTCGGGGAGGGAGGCGGGGATATTGCAGGCGTAGGTCAGGCCATGGTTGGCGGGGGCGTTGTTGCCCTCGACGGCCGTGGTGGAGCCGTAACCTTCCTCTGAACCGCCGTCCAGGAACTGCATCAGGACGCTGCCGTTTTCCATGAGGACGGCCTCGAAAGTGCCGGCGATATTGTTGGGGTCGCAACAGTGGGCCCAGTTTTTGTACTCCACCACCAGGCATGGGCCGCTGCCGATGGGACAGTTGCTAAAGGTTCGGTAGTACACCCCGCCGATGGTGTAGTTGGGGTGACAGAAAACGACGCACAGCATCCTCCTTTATAACGTTTCAGCGGGGTCGCCACCCAAAGCGGCCCGAGAAAGGACGGTTCTGCCGGGGAAGGTCAATCGTCCGGCAGGTGCTCCAGCACCCCCCGGATGAGCGCTACCAGGCGGGGGATGGCCCGCCGGCCGGCCTCCAGCACCTCGCGGTGGGGGTCGGTGGACGGCGTTTCCGAGTCCGGGGCGGCCACGTTGCTGATATGGGAAAGCCCCAGCACGCGCATCCCCCCGTGTCGGGCGACCACGACCTCCGCCGCCGTGGACATGCCCACGGCGTCCACGCCGATCGTTCGCAGGAAGCGAATCTCGGCCGGCGTTTCGAAAGAAGGACCGCTCAGTTGGGCATAGACGCCGTGGCGGAGTTCAAAGCCCAATCCTCGGGCCACCTCATCGGCCAGGGACCCCAGGGCCGGGTCGTAGGCTCCGCGCATATCCAGGAAGCGCGGCCCCAGGGCGTCATCGTTGGGCCCGTAGAGGGGGTTCTGGCCGGCCATCCCCAGGAGGTTCACCTGGTCCACGATGCGCATCAGGTCCCCCACCCGGAAGGAGGGGTTGATGCCGCCGGCGGCGTTGGTGACGATGAGCACCTCCGCCCCCAGGGCGCGCATGACCCGGATGGGGAAGGTGGTCTGGGCGATGGTATAGCCCTCGTAAAAGTGCAGCCGCCCCTGCATGACCACGACCGGCCGGCCGGCCAGATGCCCCAGGACAAAGCGGCCGGCATGCCCCGGCACCGTGGCCGGGACAAAGTGGGGAATCCCGGCATAGGGGATGGTTACGGCCCCCTCCACCGCCTCCACCAGTTCGCCCAGGCCCGAGCCCAGGACGATTCCCACCTTCGGGAGTAGCGAAGTGTGCTGCCGGATGGCCGCCGCCGCTTCTTCGATTCGCAACCGCAGGTTTCCGTCCATCATTCTACCACCGGTACAGGTTCGCTATCTTCCAGCATAATGCCTCTTGGCCCTCCTGTCAAATGGTGCCGGCTTTCCGGTTTGCTAAGGCCGTGGGGATGGGGAAATCATCCCCGTCCCTGGTCCACGGCGGACAGCCTCGAGGAACCCGGCCGCGTTCAGGTCGCGTTCCAGGATGGAGCGGATATAGACATAAATAACCTCGGCCACCTCCCGCCGGCGCTCGCCGGAGAGCCGCAGACGACCGGCCTCGGCCAGGCCGGTGCTCTGGAGGTAGCAAAGGGCTTTCCAGCCCTCCAGGGAGAGCGCGTGGGCATGGGGGTCCTGTTCGCGGCAGCGGGGGCAGAGCACCCCTCCCTGGGAGGGGCTGAAGACTGGGGGGCGTTCCTCCATCTCGGCCTCGCAGGAGACGCAGCGGAAGAGTTGGGGGCGGTAGCCCATATAGCCCAGCAGGTGCATCTCGAAGGAGCGGGCGATCATTTCCCCATTTCCTCCGCGGTCCAGGAGGTCCAGGGCCTCCAGGAGCAGAAGGTAGGCCGGGTAGTTTTCCTCCTGTTCCGGGGCCATCCGCTCCAGCAGTTCGGCCATGTAGCAGCCCCAGCCGATGCGCTCCAGGTCCTGGCGCAGGGCGGCAAAGGCCTGCCGGGTCTGGGCCTGGGTGATGATGTCCAGATTTCGCCCTCGGGCCACCAGGAAGGTGCTGTGGGCCAGGAGTTCCACGTGGCCGGCCAGCCGGCTGCCGGGCCGGCGCACCCCCTTGGCCAGCAGCCGGATTTTCCCCCGGTCGGGGGTATAAAGGGTCAGGAGACGATCGGCCTCGCCGACATCGCTTCGGCGCAGGACCACGCCCTCCGTCCGATAGAGCCGCAGACGCGCCTCGGTCATCCAGGCCCCTGCGGGAAGCCCGCTCTTCGCCTTTCGCCGGGGGCGACGGCCGTTTCCGGGGCGGCCGAGCGCCCGCTGGAAATTGTACGATAGTTGCCCTGAAGATGCAAGCGCGGCCGGGCGATTTCCAAAGGGCCCCTCGAAACCGCAGGCTTCGCCCCGGTGTCCAAGAGATTGACCGGACGGAGCGGGAATCCGGTTCGGCGGGTTTGCATCTGTGGAGCCGGCTGAGACCGCGGGGGATATTCGATGAAGATGAGGCATGCTGTGGCCCTGGTAACCGGGGCGTCGAGCGGCATCGGCGCGGCGATCGCGCGGCGGCTGGCCCGTGAGGGGCTGCGCCTTGCCCTGGCCGCCCGAAGAGGAGATCGGCTGGAAGCGTTGGCCGAGGAGATTCGTCGGGCCGGGGGGGAGGCCCGTGCCTTTCCGGCGGACCTGGCTCAGGAGGCGGAGCGAGAACGACTCGTCCGGGAGGTCAGGGCAGTGTGGGGCTCTCCCGGCGTTCTGGTGAACAACGCCGGCCTGGGATGGTACGGCTTCGGCGACGAAATTCCCTGGTCCAGGGCGCGGGAGATGATCGAGGTGAACGTCGCCGCCGCCGTGCACCTGAGCCTTCTGGTTCTTCCCCAGATGAAAGCCTGCGGCTGGGGACGCATCGTGAACATCGGTTCGATCGCCGGGAACATCCCCAGCCAGGGCGTCGCCCTCTACTGTGCGACCAAGTCGTTCCTGGATGCCTTCACCACGGCCCTTTATCGGGAATTGCGGGGGACGGGAGTCTGGGTGAGCGTTGTCAAGCCGGGTCCGGTGGCCACCGAGTTCTTCGACCGCTCCTCATCGTCCGGGCTGCGTATGCCGGCGGAGCGCTTCGCCGTCTCGCCGGAACGGGTGGCGGAGCAGGTATGGAACCTCCTCGGCCATCCGCGTCGCGAAGTCTATGTGCCCGGATGGTATCGAGCCGTCCCCTGGGTGGAACTCCTGTTGGGCTGGGCGATGGACCGCGTGGGGCCGCTGTTGTTACGCCGACAGGTCCGGGTCGGGGAAACCTCTCCCTCCTGAGAAGGGCCGCGCCCAATTTGACAAATTCCCTTCCTCGTGGTATGATTAGCCGCGTCGGGGCCGTAGTGTAGAGGCCTAACATGCAGCCCTGTCAAGGCTGAGATCGGGGGTTCGAATCCCCTCGGCCCCGCTTTGGGGATGCCGGTGTTTCCCCGGACGGTTTGACCTGGTCCCTGGGCTTCCTCGCAGGCGGATTCGGAGTGAGCCGGCCAGGACCTCGCCAGCCTCAAGTCTGCCAGATCGAGGCCTGTTCCCCTCCCTGCCCCTGTCCGACCACCCCGTATCGCGCGAGGACATCTCTTGACGTGGAACGTGGAACGTGTAGCGTGTAGCGTGTAGCGTGTAACGTGCAACGTGGAACGTGGAACGTGTAACGCTTTATAGGAGGTCAGGAATGTCTCAGGAACGTGGCATCGTCCTTGGCCCTACCTTCGAGGAGATGCTCCATCCCGATCGGATTCCCCCCGAGATCCGCGCCCGGGCGCTGGAACTGCGGGAGAGCGACCCCCTCGACCCCCTCAACCTCTACAACATTACCTGGCGCGATGGTCAGAACCGCATCTACTACGAGGTGTTGCCCCGGGAGTTGACCGGCGTGGAGGCCCCCATCGTCGTCCTCTACTCCAAGGATTTTCCCACCGGAAGCCACAAGGTCGGGGCCGCCTACTCCGTCCTGGTGGAGATGGAACTGACCGGGGAGGTAGACCCCGCCCGCCACACCCTGGTCTGGCCCTCCACGGGCAACTATGGCATCGGCGGGGCCTATGTCGGCTGCCGTATGAACTTTGATACCATCGTCATCCTGCCGGAGGAGATGAGCGCCGAGCGCTTCGAGCGCATCCGCTCCTACGGGGCGCGAATCATCGCCACCCCCGGCTGCGAGAGCAACGTCAAGGAAATCTACGACAAGTGTCGGGAACTGCGGGCCGCCGACCCCCAGCGGATTCGCATCCTCAACCAGTTCGAGGTCTTTGGCAACTACCGTTTTCACTACTACGTCACCGGCAACACGGTCGTCGAACTGGCCGCCGAACTGGCCGCCCAGGGCATCGGCCGGGGGAAAGTGGCGGCCTTTGTCTCGGCCATGGGTTCGGCCGGAACGATCGCCGCCGGCGACCGCCTGAAGCAGGTCTGGCCGGACCACCGCATCGTCGGCCTGGAACCGATTCAGTGTCCCACCCTCTTCCTCAACGGCTATGGCTCCCACGACATCCAGGGCATCGGCGATAAGCATGTCACCTGGATTCACCATGTCTGGAACATGGATGCCCTGATGTGCATTGACGACCTGGAGTGCAAGAAGGGGTTGCAACTGCTGACCGAGGAGGCCGGCTGGCGGGTTTTGATCGATCGTTTCGGCATCCCCGAGGAAAAGGTGCGGAAGATGGCCCAGATTTTCGGCATCTCCGGCGTCTGCAACGTCCTGGGGGCCATCAAGACGGCCCGTTACTACGGATTCGGCCGGGACGACCTCATCGTGACCGTCTGCACCGATGCCATTGACCGTTACCGCTCGGTGATGGCCCAACTCACGGCCCGTTACGGTCCGATGGACGAGACCGAGGCCCTGGTCCGCCTGGTGCATATCTTTCACGGCCAGAAACTGGATTGGATTCAGGAGGGCACCCGCGAGAACCGGAGCCGCTGGCACAACCTGAAGTACTATACCTGGGTGGAGCAGCAGGGCAAGAGCGTCGAGGAACTGGATGCGCAACGCGACCCGGCCTACTGGGAGGCCCAGCAGGCCCGGGTGGCTGAGGTGGACCGGATGATTCGAGAGGCCAGGGGGCGTTAAACGTTGATGGTTGATGGTTGATCGTTGATCGTTGATGGTTGATCGTTCCGGGCATATTCCGATTTGCTCTCCCGGGGCGGTGGTGGTACAATATAACCTCCGGAAACAGGACGCACAGGAGAGGATGGGCCTATGCCGCGTCTTCGCCTTTTCTCCGGCGATGCCAACCTCCCGCTGGCCGAGGAGGTGGCTGAAATCCTTCAAGTCCCCCTGGGCCCATTGCGTATCACCCATTTCCCCGATACGGAGGTCCACGTCCTGATCGAGGAGTGTGTCCGGGGGGTGGACGTTTTTATCCTGCAATCGTGCTCCCCTCCGGTCAACCAGAACGTCATGGAACTCTTCCTCCTGGTGGATGCCTTTCGCCGCGCCTCGGCCAACTCCATCACCGCCGTGGTGCCCTATTTCCCCTATACCCGCCAGGAGCGGATGGCCCGGGGGCGGGAGGCCATCAGCGCCCGGGTGGTGGCGACGATTCTGGAGGCTTTGGGGGTGGACCGGGTCATCTATGTGGATGTGCATGTGCCGGCCATCCAGGGCTTTTTCCAGATTCCGGTGGACCCCCTCTCGGCCGTGCCGGTCCTGGCCGAGTACTTTGCCCGGGACGGGCGCTTCGCCGAGGCCTCCATCGTCGCCCCCGACACCGGCCGGGTCAAACTGGCGGCCAAGTACGCCGAGATCCTGGGGTTGCCGCTGGTGGTGATGGAGAAGCGCCGCGACGGCCAGCAGATTCGGGTGACCCACATCGTCGGCGATATCCGCGGCCGTATCCCCATCATCATTGACGACGTGATCTCCGGAGGAAGCGTGCTGGACGAAGTTCCCGCCCTGCTCGAGGCCGGGGCCCGGCCGGAGGTCTACCTTTCCATCACCCATCCGGTCCTGGCCGGCCGCTCCCTGGAAAAGTTGCAGTCTCCGGCCATCCGCGAACTGGTCGTCACCAACACCATCTTCCTTCCCCCGGAGAAACGCCTGGAGAAGGTGCGCGTCGTCTCCATCGCCCCGCTCCTGGCCGAGGTCATCCGGCGCATCCACGCCGGGGAGACGATCAGCCCGCTCCTGCGGCTGGTTTAGCCCTGTAGGACTTATGGAGGTTAGGATGGACCTGGGGTTGAAAGGACGTGTGGCCCTGGTGGCCGCCGCCAGTCGAGGTTTGGGCAAGGCCATCGCCTGGGAACTGGCCCGGGAGGGGGCCCATGTCGCCATCTGTGCCCGGGGCAAGGAACGTCTGCGGGAGACGGCCGCCGAGATCGCCCGGGATACCGGGGCGCGGGTGCTGGCCGTCGCCGCCGACGTCACCGTCACCCGCCAGGTGAACGATATGGTGGAGGCGGTGGTCAAGCACTTTGGCCGGCTGGACATCCTGGTCAACAACGCCGGCGGCCCCCCACCCGGACCCACCCTCACCTTCTCCGACGAGGACTGGCGCAAGGCCCTGGAACTGAACCTGCTGAGCACGGTGCGGCTGACCCGCGCCGCTGTCCCCCACATGCGGGCCAACCGCTGGGGGCGCATCATCAACCTGACCTCGGTGGCGGTGAAGCAGCCCATCGCCGACCTGGTGCTTTCCAATGCCGCCCGCTGCGGGGTCATCGCCTTTGCCAAGACGCTGGCCCTGGAACTGGCTCCGGAGGGCATCACCGTCAACAGCGTCTGCCCCGGCTTTACCCGCACGGAGCGGGTAGTGGAACTGGCCCAGGCCCGGGCCGAACGGGAGGGTATCAGCGTGGAGGAAGTCCTGGCCGGCTACGAGCGCCAGATCCCCATGGGGCGGATGGGCCGGCCGGAGGAACTGGCCGCCCTGGTGGCCTTCCTGGCCTCGGAGCGGGCTTCCTATATCACCGGCGTGGCCATCCAGGTGGATGGAGGCTACGTCCGCGGAATCTTCTAGCCCGGGAGGCGGTGGACAGTGCCTCTGGAAGTGCGGCCGGCCCGGCCAGGAGACGCCCCCGATATCTGCCGGGCCCATCGGGGCAGCGTCGAAGCCTGGTTCCGCTATCCCCAGGACGGGCCGCCTGTGCCCGCTACCCAGGAGGAACTGAGCGAGGAGGAACTCTGGCGAAACGGCGGCCCCTGGATGGTGCCTTCGCTCTGCCAGAAACATCTGGACTGGCTTCTCGGGGGGGTTGGCCTGGCCTGGGTGGGCCTCCTGGATGGCGAGATCGTCGGGGAGGCCGAGGCCTTCCTGGGCGAAGAGCCGCCGCCTATAGGACGCCACCTGGACCTTTCGGTCCTTTACGTCCACCGTAAGGCCCAGCGCCGGGGCATAGGCAGCGCTTTGCTGAGGGAAGTGCTGGCCCGGGCTGTTCAGGAAGGCTGCGGCGCGGTCCTGGTCGGCGGTGGGGTAGACGCCCCGGCCTTCTATACCCGGCTGGGATTCCGGCCTTGGCAGAAGATGGTCCTGGGCCGGGGCGATTGCCTGCCAGGGAAGGAGATTGGCCGGCCTTTCGAACCGGGCGATTACGGCCAGGTGGCCGGCCTGCCGATGCCGGTGGGACGCTACCGAAGCGCCCGGCAGGAATGGGAAGAAGCCCGGGGGCCGGACTTCCTCCCGGAGGGTATGTCCCCTCCGAGACGGGGTTGGCGCCTCCTGGAAACGTCGGCCGGACCGGCCTGGGTGTCCTGGGTGGCCGACTTCTTCGATCCGAAGCGGGCGACGGTGCGTGTCTGGAGCCAGGCCCGCCCGGAGGAACTGCTCCCCCTCCTTCTGATGGAAGGCGGAGCACTGGGTTATCGTCAGGTGGACCTGCTCCTGGCGGAGGAGGCCTTTCTGCGCCTGGCCGGGGGCTATGGGCTGGCCGGGGCCGATTCCTGGGAGGCCTGGTGGCGTCCCTTGAACGACGCGTCGTGAAAGGATGGCGACGATGCGTCCCTGGAAGACCCTTTCTTCCGAATATGCCCTGGACGTGCCCTGGATGCGGGTGCGCCGGGACATTTGCCGCCTGCCCAGCGGCCTTGTGTTGGACGACTATTACCTTTGGGAGGGGCCGGACTGGGTGGCCGTCTTCGCCCTGACGATGGAGGGGAAGGTCCTTTTGGTGCGGCAATACCGCCAGGCGGTGGGCGAATTCGTCTGGGAACTCCCGGGCGGCATCATCTCCCCGGGGGAGGAGGTCCTCCCGGCCGCCCTGCGGGAACTGCGCGAGGAGACCGGCTACGAGGCCGAGCGGGGGGAAATCCTGGCCCGTATGGCCGTGGACCCGCCCAAGGCCACCTTTCACAACTTCCTGGTCCTGGCCCAGGGTTGCCGGCCGGCCGACGCCCGACACCCCGACCCGACGGAGGAGATCGAACTCTGTGCCCTCCCGCCGGCCACTCTGCTCGATTGGACCCGCCAGGGGTTGATCTGGGCCCAGTCCAGCGTCGCCTGCATCTATCGGGCCCTGGACCACCTGGGCCTGTGGAAGCGATAGACTGCCGGTGCTTCGGGGAAAGCCGGCAGGAGGTCCGTATGTTCTTCCGTAAAAAGGAACTCCCCCCGCCGGTGTTGCCTGCGGACCCGGCCCACTGGTCTCTGGGGACGGGGGAGGAGCGGGAACGCCTCCTGCCCCTGTTGCTCCGGGAGTTGGATTCTCCGCTCCCCTCACGGCGGGAGCGCGCGGTCGAACTTCTGGCCGAGGCCGGGGAGGAGCAGGCCCTGCCGGCCCTCCTGTCGTTGGCCCGGCGGGAGACCAACCCCATGGTGCGCTGGCGGGCGCTCCAGGCCATCTCCCGGCTGGCCGGAGAGGCCGCCGGGCCGGCCGAACTTCCCTCTTCCGAGGAGGTCTCCGCCTGGCGGGATGAGGCCCTGGCCGACCTCCTCAGTCGGCTGGAGAACGAGCAGGCCGGCCGGCGTTGGGAGGCCGCCGAGGGATTGGGCGAACTGGGCGACCCCCGGGCCATCCCGGCCCTGGTCCGGGCCTTGCGCGACCCCCATGCCTTTGTCCGCTGGGCCGCCGCCCAGGCCATCGGCCGCATCGGTGGGGAGGAAGCCGTTTCCCTCCTCCTTCCCCTCCTCCGGGAGAGCGACCCCCTGGTGCGGCGCAGCGCCGCCGACGCCCTGGGCTACCTGGATACGCCGGCCGTGCGCCAGGCCCTCCGCCAGGCCCTTCGTGACCCCGAACCGGCCGTGCGCCGCAACGCCATCGAGGCGGTGGCCCGCCTGGGCGACCGGGAGGCGACGGGCATCCTGGCGGCGTTGCTCACCTCCTCCGACGACTTCTGGGTGCGCTACAGCGCCGCCGAGGCGCTGGGAATCGTCGGAGACCATCGGGCCATCGCCGCCCTGATCGAGGCGGCTCAGGACCGTCAGGTGCTCCTCCGGCGGGCCGCCGTGCGCTCGTTGGGGTTGCTCCGCGACAGCCGGGCGGTTGCCCCCCTGGTGCGGGCGCTGGACGACCCCGATCCCCAGGTTCGCCTGCACGCCGTCGAGGGGCTGGGCCGCCTCGGCCATGAAGGGGTACTTCCCAAACTGGAGCGGCTGCTCCACGATTCGTCCGGCGTCTTTGGGCAAACGGTGGGAGAGGAGGCGCGGCGGGCCATCGAGGCCATCCGCAGCCGAACGGAGACGCGGAAAGGCCGCGTTCAGCGCTCGCGCCCGTAGCGCGGTGCTACCGTGGAGCGCAGCCGGGTCTGGACCTGGGTCCGGAGATACCAGCCGGTGATGGTGCGGAAGCGCTCCCCGGGTTCGTTGAGCGGGGCGATTTCCACGCCGTGCAGTTGGGCGGGGAGGATGTAGGTATAAACCGGGTAGTAGAGGGGAATGGCCGGAACCTCCTGGATGAACTCCTCCTGGAATTGCCAGTAGATCGGGATGCGCAGGTCGCGTTCCAGGGTGGTACGCCCTTGCTCCAGGAGGCGGTCTATGGTCCCGTTCTGCAGGGAGGAGAAGTTGGAACCCTCCGGCCCGGTCTGGCTGGAATGCCAGAGGACGAATTCGTCCGGGTCGCGCCCCAACTGCCCCCAGCCGTAGAGGAGCAGGTCAAAGTCGCGTTCGGCCAGCCGCCGGCGAAAGGTTTCCGGCGGTGCGATGAGCACCCGGACGGAGATGCCCAGCGGAGCCAGTTGCTGTTTGATTCGGTTGGCCAGGATGGCCCGCTCCGGCGGAAGGTCGCGGGTGAGGAGGACCAGTTCCATGGAGCGTATATCGCGTTCCCGGGTGCCGTCGCCGTCTCGGTCGTACCAGCCGGCCTCCTCCAGGAGTTCGACCGCCCGGGCCGGGTCGTGGGGAAAGGCGGGCAGGTCCGGCTTGTAGGCCCAGGAGATGGGGGAGATCGGCCCGTTGGCCGGAAAGGCCTCCACCAGGTCCTGGGTCAGGGCCGTCCGGTCCAGACCCAGGGCCAGGGCCTGGCGCACCCGCCGGTCCAGAAGGAGGGGGGAACGGGTGTTCAGGAAGAGGATGTTATAGGCCTGCAGGTAGGTGCGGTAAGCCACCAGGTCCGGCCGGTTGCTGAGTTTTTCCAGGGCGGCCCGGGAAAGGCCGAAGGCTCCGTCCACTTCCCCCCGCAGAAGCGCCTCCACCAGCAGCCCCTCATCCCGGTAGAAGCGAAAGCGCACCCCCTCCAGGTAGGGGGGGCCCTGGTAATAGAGAGGGTTGGCCTCCAGTTCCAGGGTCAGGAGGCCGTCCTCCCCCTCCTCCAGTCGGACGAAGCGGAAGGGGCCGGTGCCGATCGGGTGCAGATGGAAGGGGCTGGAGGCGATTTCCGCCGGCGGCACCTTTTGGAGGAGGTGGGCCGGCAGGAGGGGGAGGGTGGTGTAACTCAAAAAGGGGGCGTAGGGGCGTTCCAGGACGAAGCGGACTCGCCGGTCGTCCAGGGCCTGGGCCTGGACGCGCTCCCAGAGGGCTTTCAGGGCAGAAGTGGTGGGGAAATCGGGGGATCGCAGGAGACTCAGGGTGAAGAGGACGTCCACCGTGGTCACCGGTTCGCCGTCGTGCCAGTAGGCGTTGCTGCGCAGGGTGCAGGTGTAGACCGTCCCGGTGGGCGAAAGTTCCCATTTCTCGGCCAGGGCCGGCTGTACGGAGCCGTCGGGAAGCAGGGTGGAGAGGCCCTCGAAGAGAAGGCCGGAAATATCGCGGTCGGCGTCGCCGGTGGCCAGGAGGGGGTGGAGAATCTGGGAAGTGCCGACTACGCCTTCGGTGTAAATGCCTCCGCGCACCGGCACGGCCACCGTTTCCCGGAGGAGGGAAAATTGGGCCAGCAGGCCGGCGACCAGCAGGATGCCCAGGGCGGCCAGAAGGATCTGCCAGCGGAAGAGGCGCAGCATCTTCGGCCTGATGCTAATAGGAGACGAACATACTGCTGACCAGGGAGATGATCAGGAAGATGACCACCAGGACGATGGTGGCCTGGAAGAGGGTTTTTTCCAGGCCCCGCCGGGTATGAAGCGGGTTGAGCATATCCCGGCCGCCGAAGATGCCTCCGAAGCCGGAGCCCTTGGACTGCAGGATGATGAGGGTGACCACGGTGATGCTGATCAGGATTTCCACCACACCCAAGGCTATCTGTAACATAGCGATCGACCTCCCACGATGGGACGATTTCCAAAAGATCAAGCCGATTATATCACCGGGCGGGCATTTTGGCAAACGGGCATCCGTATGGTATAATCCGGCCGACCAGATACCCGACGGGGGGCCGGAATGTCCTGGCGGCTTATCCTGGACGGAGCCAACGAGGGCTTCACCAACATGGCCATAGACGAGGCCATCCTGGAGGCCTGCATCGCCGGCGAGGTCCCGCCGACGGTGCGTTTTTACCGCTGGCGGCCGCCCTGCCTCTCCATCGGCTACTTCCAGCGGGCCGGCCGGGAGGTGGACCAGGCCGGCTGTCGGGCCCTGGGCGTGGACTGGGTGCGCCGGCCCACCGGAGGGCGGGCCATCCTCCACGACCGGGAACTCACCTACAGCGTCGTGGCCAGGGAGGACGACCCCGTCGTCGGCGGGAGCGTCCTGGAATCGTACCGCAAGATCAGCATGGCCCTGGTGGCCGGCCTGCGCCGCCTGGGCCTGCCGGCGGAGATGTCGCCTCCGCGTTCCCATCCCCAGGCGGTGCACACCGCCGCCTGCTTCGACGCCTCCAGCGACTATGAGGTGACCCTTTACGGCCGCAAGGTCATCGGCAGCGCCCAGGTGCGCCGGGGCGGGGCGCTCCTGCAGCATGGGGCCATCCTGCTGGAGGTGGACCTGGACCGGCAGGTCGGTGTTCTCTTTCCGCCGCCGGGGATGAGCCGGGAAGAACTGGCCGCCCAGTTGCGTTCCCGCCTGATCGCCCTCAGCGAGGCCCTGGGCCGGCCTCTTTCCCCGGAGGAACTGGCCTCAGCCCTGAGGTCCGGCATCGAAGAGGCCTGGGGCGTGGAACTCCGGGAGGGGGAACTGACCCCTGGGGAACGCCTCCGGGTCGCCGCCCTGCGGGAAAAGTACCGTAGCCCGGCCTGGAACGAGCGGAGATAGCCTCCGGGAGGTGGGAAGGATGGCCCGGCGCTGTGCTCTGACGGGGATTGGCCTGGCCGGCCTGCCGCTTCTCGGTGCGCTTCTGGCCGGCCTGCTCGGCTACACCCCGGCCGGCCCGCCGGTGGAACCTGCTCCGGTTCCGCCGCTTCCGGTGGAGACGCGCAACCCCAAACTGGGCGTCCATACCCGCCTGGCCGACGAACCCGAGACCTGGAAGGTGGAGCGCACCCTGGAGATGGTGCACGAGATGGGAGCCCCCTGGATCGTGGAACTCTTCCCCTGGGCCTATATCGAGAAAAGTCCGGGCCGCTACGACTGGACCCACGCCGACTTGGTCATCTCCGCCGCCTACCAGCAGGGCCTGAGCGTGATCGCCCGGCTGGACATCGTTCCCGATTGGGCCCGGCCGGCCGGAACTTCCACCCGGTATCTGGCCCGCGAGCACTATGCCGATTACGCCCGCTACGTCCAGGCCTTTGCCGCCCGCTACCGGGAGCGGGTCCGCCATATCGTCATCTGGAACGAACCCAACACCGCCTTCGAGTGGGGAGGCCGGCCGCCCGACCCTTCGGCCTACACCGAACTCCTGTGCACCGCCTACGCAGCCGTCAAGGCGGTCCATCCCCAGGCGGTAGTCCTGGCCGCCGGCCTGGCCCCCACGGTGGAGAGGCCGGAGAGCGGTCGGGCCTGGGACGACCTTTCCTACCTCCAGGCCATGTATGACGCCGGGGCCGGGAGGTGTTTCGATGGCCTGGCCGCCCACGCCTACGGATGGGGGAGGCCGTTCCAGGAAGTGCCCGACCCCGCGCGGGTGAACTTTCGCCGGGTGGAACTTTTGCGGCGGGTGATGGAGCGCAACGGCGATGGGGGGAAGGAGGTTTACATCACCGAGGCCGGCTGGAACGACCATCCCCGCTGGGTGAACGCCGTGCGGCCGGCCGAGCGTATCGCCTATACCCTGGAGGCCTGCCGCTGGTCGGAGGCCCAGGACTGGCTGGCCGTCCTGGCCTTCTGGCAGTTCCGTATGCCCTGGGGCGGGGCCAGCGCCAGTGTCTATTACAACTTTGTCGGGGAGGATTTTACCCCCCGGCCCATCTACCTGGTGGTGCAGAAGTATGCCCGAGGAGAGCGCTAGGCCCCGGGGCGAAGCCGAACAGGGGGTTGCGAATAGTTGACCCAAATCTTGACAAGTAGTGTCTGATATGGTATATTATAATTGGTTCGCTCCTTAACAACGGAACGGTTCGGCCGGTTCCGGCGGCGAAACCCCCGCCGGGTAAAACCGTTCGGGTCCATGCCTGACCTACACCGAACCTAGTACCGTGAGTTCCACGGGAA
>Ga0068707_1002037_pt1 | contig 14218 bp, 6 predicted proteins | sample YNPNPMetaG_FD_66600 | JGI IMG/M metagenome (GOLD analysis project Ga0068707, IMG submission 66600) | Anoxygenic and chlorotrophic microbial mat microbial communities from Yellowstone National Park, USA - YNP NP MetaG | ecosystem: Environmental > Aquatic > Thermal springs > Hot (42-90C) >... | reverse complement strand
GCCCGCAGCCGCGCCGTCGAGACCCCGTACGAGACGGCGATGTCCGACAGCGTTTGCCCGGCGGCGACGTGCAGCACCACGCCGGCTCGCGTCACGCGCGGGGGCCGCAGCCCGTCGTGCGGCGATCCGCCGCCGGGCGGATCGCCATCGCCCCGCGCCCGCCCCGCCGACTCCGCCGCCGTGGAACCGCCGTCCCGCGCCTCGCCGCCCGATGCTCCCGCGGATGCGGCCGGAACCGTCAGCCTCTGGCCGACCCGCAACCGATCCGGGTCCGCCAGCTCGTTGGCCTTCTGCAGCTCCGCCACCGGGACGCCGTAGCGCGCCGCGATCTCCGTCAACGTCTCCCCGGCCTCGACCACGTGCGTGCGCCCCGCGCCCGCCCGTGGCTCCGGCCGATCCTGCGCCCCTGCCGGTGCGGCGAGCAAGCTCCCGGTCGACGCGCCGAGCAGCACCGCAAGCCCCCACGAGACCGACCATCCGTCGCGTGGCGACACGAGATGCATCGGAGCGACTGTCTCCCGTCCGGTCGGATCTGTCAAGGAAACGGCGGGAGCAGGGCGTTTCCCTGACCGGATGTTCCGTTCTCCGTCCCCGGGAACGCGGAACCATCCGCGGCTTCCCCGATCGGCGCGGACCGGCGGCCGACCCCCTACGAACCGGCACGGCGCTGTACTAGTCTCTCGCCGCCGGACCGGCGTTGCGGACCGGGGTGAGGTGCGACATGGAGCGGACGGGGACGTGCGAGGCCGACGCGGGGGGGCTGGACGCCCTGTTTCGGCCGCGGGCGGTGGCGGTGGTGGGCGCCACGGGGCGGCAGGGCAGCATCGGACGCGAGGTGCTGCGCAACCTGATGATGGGCGAGTACCAGGGGAAGGTCTTCCCGGTGAACCCGTCCCGCGACGTGGTGATGGCGCTCAAGTGCTATCCGTCGGTGCTCGACATCCCGGACCCCGTGGACCTCGCGGTGATCCTCGTGCGCAAGGAGTTGGCGTTGGGGGTGATCGAGGCGTGCGGGCGGAAGGGGGTGCGCGCGCTGGTGATCGTCTCGGCCGGTTTCGGCGAGACGGGCACGCCGGAGGGGCGGGAGCGGGAGGCGCGCCTGCGCGAGATCCTCGGGCGGTACGGCATGCGGGCGGCGGGGCCGAACTGCATGGGGGTGATCAACACGGAACCGGACGTGCGGCTGAACGCGAGCTTCGCACGGTTGACACCGCCGGGGGGACCGATCGCCTTCGTCACGCAGAGCGGATCGCTCGGGGAATCGATGCTCGAGCTGGCCGCGGAGCGCGGGGCGGGGATCTCGATGTTCTGTTCGATCGGCAACCGCGTGGACGTCGATGCCTGCGATCTCGTTCCGTACTGGGAGCACGACGCGCGGACGCGGGTGATCGCGATGTACGTGGAGAGTTTCCTGGACCCGCGGCGGTTCATTCCGGCGGCGCGGCGGGTCACGCGGCGGAAGCCGATCGTGGCGGTGAAGGCGGGGCGGACGCCGCAGGGGGCGCGCGCGGCCCGGTCGCACACCGGGGCGCTGGTGGGGCGGGACGTGTCGTACGACGCGCTGTTCGAGGAGTGCGGGATCGTGCGGGTGACCTCCGTGACGGAGCTGTTCGACGTGTCCGTGGCGCTGGCCCGGCAGCCGCCGGCGCCTGGCCCGCGGGTCGCCGTCGTGACCAACGCTGGCGGACCGGGGATTCTGGCCACGGACGCGCTGGTCGGCCTGGGTCTCACACTGGCCGCGTTCACCCCGGCGACGACGGCCGCGTTGCGCGCCGCGCTGTCGCCGGACGCCAGCGTCCACAACCCGGTCGACGTGCTCGCCGCTGCCGGTGCCGCGGAGTACGACGCCGCCGTGCGCGCCGTTCTCGACGATCCGGGCGTGGACGCGGTGCTGGTCGTATTCGCCCCGCCGATCATGGTCGATGCGGACCCGGTGGCGCACGCGATCGTCGCGGCGGGTCGCGCGGCCGCCCGCGGCCGGCCGCTCGTCGCCTGCGTCATGGCCCGCAGCCGCTCGGCGGGCGAAGGAGAACGCCGGCTGCGGGAAGCGGGCATTCCGACCTACCCGTTCCCGGAAGAGGCCGCCAAGGCGCTGGCGGCCCTGGTCGCCCACGGCGCGGGGCGGGCCCGGCCGGAAGACCCGCCGCCGGAGATCCAGCCGACGGGTGACGGCGGTTCGACCCTCCTGGCGGCGGCCCGCGCCCGCCCGCGCGCTCCCGGCGAACCGCGGATGCTGAGCCTCGCCGAAGGCCTCGCCCTGGTCGCCGCCTGGGGCATCCCCGTGGCCCCCACCGAGTTCCCCGCCTCGATCGAGGAGGCGCTCGACGCCGCCGCCCGGCTCGGCTGGCCGCTGGTGGCCAAGCTCGACAGTCCGGCGATCCTACACCGCAGCGACGTGCACGGCGTGGCGACCGGGCTGACGGACGAGGGACAACTGGTGCGGGCCTGGCTCCGGCTGAACGAGTTGCTCCAGCAGCACGCCGGCGGCCGCGGTCGCATCGCGCTGCAACGCCAGATCGTCGACGCGCGCGAGACGATCCTCGGCATGTCGCTCGACCCCCTGTTCGGCCCGCTGCTGCTGTTCGGGAGCGGCGGGATTCACGTCGAGGTCCTCGGCGACGTGGTGTTCCGCCTGCACCCCGTCGGACCGCGCCACGCGGAGGAGATGATCCGCCAGGTCCGTGCCTGGCCGCTGCTGGCCGGGAGCCGCGGCGAGCCGCCCGTCGACCTGGCGCTGCTGCGCGACGCCCTGGTCCGCCTTTCGGCGCTGGTGACGGCGCACCCGGAGATCGCCGAGCTGGAGATCAACCCGTTCCGGATCGCGCCGGCCGGCCGGCCCTCCGGCGCCGTCGACGTCCGGGTCCGCCTGGTGGACTGAAGGGCAAGGCGGCGGACGGAAGCGGGCGGGGCGGGCGGAGAGGCCGGGTGGGCGTCCGGCGGCCGAGGTCCGGACTACTCGCCGCCGGAGAAGGTGCGGAGGATCGTTCCGTAGTCGCCGGCGACCCAGCCGTCGTCGGCGGTGAGGAAAATCAGCCCGTGGAGGTCGCGCGAGGTGGTGGCGGGCCGGGACGTCCAGGAGGTTCCGCCGTCGGTCGTCCTGAGGAAGGTCCCGGCGGCGCCGGCGATGAACCCGTGGAAGCGGTCGACGAAGGCGACGTCGTACAGCACCGTCGAGACGGGGGTGCCGCGGAGCGCCCAGGTCAGGCCGCCGTCGCCGGTCACCAGCAGGACCCCGGCGGCGCCGACGACGTAGCCGGTGCTGTCGTCGACGAAGGCGACGTCCCACAGCGTCTGGGTCGTGCCGGTGGCGCCCGGCGCGCTCCAGTTCACGCCGCGATTCGTCGTGTAGCGGATCGTCCCGGACGCGCCGACGACCCAGCCGTGACCGCTCGGGTTGAACCAGACGCCGTACATCGTGACCGTGGTCGGGATGCCGGTCGGCTCGGCCATCCAGGTCGCGCCCCCGTCGGGGGTGTAGCGCACCGAGCTGCCGGAAGCGTAGGCGCCGACCGCCCATCCCTCGGCGGCGTCGAGGAACATCACGTCGTAGAGCGCGCCGGTCGTGCCGGAAACCTGCGTCCTCCACGTTGCGCCGCCGTCGGTCGTCGCCAGGATCGTGCCGGCCTCCCCGACGGCCCAGCCGTTCGAGGCGTCCGCGAAACGAACGCCCCACAGGTTGGCCGTGACGCCGGAGGTCTGCGGCGTCCACGCGGCGCCCCCGTCGGACGTGGCGACAATGCGGCCGGCCGCGCCGACGGCCCAGCCGTGCGCGGTGTCGACGAAATGGATGTCGCGCAGGTTGTCGGTCGTGCCGCCGCGCCGCTCGACCCACGTCGAACCGCCGTTGGCCGAGGTGAGCACGATCCCGTTCGTGCCGACGGTGACGGCGTTGAGTGCGTCGAAGAACAGCAGGGCCTGGAGGTTGGCGCTCGTCCCGCTGGTCCGCGTGGACCAGCTCAGGCCGCCGTCGGAGGTGGCTTCCACCCGGCCGCCCGCGCCGACGATCAGCGCGGTGCTCGCCGAGGTCGGCCAGACGGCGTTGTACTGCAGCGTTGACCGGGCGAGCGGCGCCCAGCTCACGCCGCCGTTCGTGGTGCGATAGGCGTAGTTGTTGCCGGCCGCCCAGCCGGTGTTGGCGTCGAGGAAGCGGACGGAGCGGATGTCGTAGGTCGTGCCAGAGGTCTGCGGTAGCCAGACGCGCCCGCCGTCTGCGGTCTTGAGGATCGTGCCGGCCGCGCCGACGGCCCAGCCGGTCGTGGCGTTGACGAAGTGCACGGCGTAGAGGGTGCCCGTCACGCCGCTGGTCTGCGGTCTCCAGGTGGTCCCGCCGTCGGCGGTCGCCAGGATCACACCGCCGTCGCCGACGACCCAGCCGGTGTTCGCGTCGACGAACGATACGCCGCGCAGGGGGCCGGGGACGCCGCTCGTCTGCGCCACCCAGTTGGCGGCGCCGTCGTCGCTGCGGAGGATCGCCCCGCCGTTGCCGACGACCCAGCCGGTGTGTGCGTCGACGAAATCGATGCCGTGGAGCACCGTGCCACCAGGGGCGCTGCCGGCGTTGCGCCAGGTGACCCCCCGGTCGTCGCTGCGCGCCAGGGCGCCGGCGCTACCGGCCGCCCAGACCGTGTTGCCGACGGCGTCCAGCGCCTCCAGGTTCTCGTACGGCGGCACGGGGCTTTGCTGCGTCCAGGGAGCGCACGAGAGCCGGCACGACGTCGGCCCGCACTCCAGCAGGCCGGCGTCGCACGTCAGGTCGCAAGCGCCCGCGACACAGACATTCGTTCCGCCCGGCACGGCCGGACACGCCGTCTCGGGCGTCCACTCGCGACACCCGAGCGCCCCGACGACGCACTCGCGCACCCCGCCGCCCGGCCCGCACTCCCGTACCCCCTCCGTGGGACAGTCGTCGGTGCAGACCGCGGTGCAGACCCCCGCCCCCTCGCAGACCTCGTGCGCCCCGCAGGGCGTTGAAGGGCCCCAGACCCAGCAGCCGGTGGTGCCGTCGAGCCGGCACCGGACGGCGGAGGTGGCGGTGTCGCACCGGGCATCCCCTTCGCGGCACACGTCGGTGCAACTGGGGCAGATCCCGGCGCCGGCGCAGCGACGGCCGCCGGGGCAGTGGTACGGCGTGCCCCACCCGTAGCACCCGGCGGGCTGCATCATGCAGACTTGGTAGTCGGGGCCGAAGCAGCGCGTCTGGCCGGCCGAACAGACGTTCGTGCAGCGATCGACGCAGGCCCCCTCCCAGCAGAGCTGGGGCGGCGCGCATGCGGGCGATTCGATCCAGGTCCGGCAGCCGGCGGCGCCGACCGCGCAAACCACCGGCATGCCGGTGCGCGAACAGTACGTCAGGCCCTCTTCGCACTCGTCGGCGCAGACCGCGCACACGCCCTCGCCGGTGCAGACCTCTCCCGCCGGGCAGTCGGTCGGCTCGCCCCAGGTCAGGCAGCCCCGCGCACCGCGCTCGCAGACCTGCCACTCGGTCTCGGACAGACACCGCCGGGCGCCCTCGGTGCAGATGTCCGAGCACGCCTCGACGCACACCCCCTCCTGGCAGAACTGGCTGGCCGGACACGACTGCTGGTCGCCCCAGCGGGGACAACCGTCCGGACCGATTTCGCACTCTCGGTAGATCGCGTCATCGGCGGGCGGCGGCTCGCAGCGCCGTTCGCCGGGCGCGCAGGGGGCCGGGCCGCAGCCGTCGGCGGGGACGTCGGCCGTCTCGAACAGGTCGGGGACGTCGCCGTCCGCAGCGCCGTCCCCGTCGGCGCCGACGTCGGCCTCGCCCGTGGCGTCGTCGCGCACGCCGGCGTCATCGGCGCCGCCGTCGGTCTCCGCGCAGGCGCCGGCGAGGAGCAACAGAAGGGGCCCCCAGCGTTCGAGGTGCCGCATGGCGCGTTTCCTCCTCCGGAGCTATTCGCCTCCGCTGCGGGTGGCGAGGATCGTGCCGTAGTCGCCGACCACCCAGCCGACGCTCGTGCTGACGAAATCCGCCGCCCACACGGCCAGGCCGGTGGGGATGGTCAGCGAGTTCCAGTTGATGCCGTCGATCGTCCGCAGCGCCGTCCCCGAGGCGCCGAAGATCCAGCCGTTGTTCGCGTCGGCGAACGAGACGCCGTAGAACGCGGTCGAGGCGGGCGTGCCGACGATGGACCAGGTCGCGCCGCCGTTCACCGTCTTGAGGACGACGCCGCTGGCGCCGACGACCCAGCCGGTGTTGGCATCGATCATCTCGATGTCGTACAGCGCCTCGCTCCGGCCGCTGGTCTGCGCCGTCCACCCGACCCCGCCGTTCGTGGTGACGCGGATCGTCCCGGAATCGCCCACCACCCAGCCGTTCGTGCGGTTGACGAAGCGCACGCTGCGCAGCGTGGTCGTGACGCCGCTGGACTCGGCCTGCCACGTCGCGCCGCCGTCCGGCGTGAAGCGGATCGTTCCCGACGCACCGACGGTCCATCCGTAGCTCGCGTCCACGAAATCGACCGCGTAGAGAGCGTTGGTGGTGCCGCTGGTTTGCGCGGTCCAGGTCGCGCCGCCGTTGGTCGTGCCGCGGATCACCCCCCCCTCGCCGACCACCCAGCCCGTCGTCGCGTTCGCGAAATCGACGCCCCACAGGTTGTTCGACACGCCGCTGGTCTGCGCGGTCCAGGTCGCGCCGCCGTCGGTCGTCGCGTAGATTTTCCCGGCGGCCCCGACGGCCCAGGCGACGGACGGCGAGACGGCCGCGACGGAACGCAGGTTGCCGGGCGTCGGCGTCGGCGGACGACGCTGGGAGACCCAGGTGGCCCCGGCGTTGGCCGTCGTGATCACCGTGCCCGTGGCGCCGGCGGCGACCGCCCGGTTCGCGTCCAGGAACAGGACGCCGTATAGTGCCGACGAGGTACCGCTGGTGCGGGCGCTCCAGCTCGACCCACCGTTGGCGGAATAGTAGACCATCCCGCCGTCCCCCACCGCCATCACGGCGTTCGCCGTGGCGCCGGCCACCCCGGCGATCGCCCGGAACTGGTAGCCGTAGTAGTACGACGTGTTCCACGTGATGCCGCCGTCGGTGGTGCGGTAGAGGGAGGAGTAGCCGGCGGCCCAGCCGTTGTTCGCATCGACGAAGTGCACGGACCGGATCTCGTTGCTTGTGCCGCTGGTCTGGGGCAGCCAGACGAGGCCGCCGTTGGCGGTGCGCAGGATCGTGCCGGAACCGCCGACCGCCCAGCCGCTGCGGTCGTTGACGAAGTGGACGCCGAGCAGCGGCTGGGTCGTGCCGGAGGTCTGCGGCGTCCAGGTGAACCCGCCGTCGGTGGTCGCGAGGATCGTGCCGTTCGCGCCGACCGCCCACCCCTTGTTCGCGTCGGCGAACGAGACAGCGTTGATCTGGGCGGTGGTCCCGCTGGCCTGCACGCTCCAGTTTGCGCCGCCGTCGGTGGTGGCGAGGATCGTCCCGCCGTCGCCGACCGCCCAGCCGCGGACGGCGTCGACGAAATCCACGCCGCGCAGGGTGACGCGCGGGCCGCTGCCGACATTGACCCACGTCGCGCCGGCGTCGGCGCTGCGCACGACGATGCCGTACTCGCCCACCGCCCAGATCGTGTCCCCCACGCGCGTCAACGCGTAGAGGGTATGATACGGCGGCAGCGGGCTCTGCCACTCCCACGGCCGGCAGGAACGCCGGCAGTCGGAGCCGCAGAGGCCGTACCCGGGATCGCACGTGGCGGAGCAGACCCCGCCCGCGGTGCAGATCGGCGTGCCGTTGGGGACGTCGGGGCACGCCACCGGGGGGCCCCAGGCCAGGCAGCCGTCGGCCGCCCGCGAGCAGGTGCGCACCGCCGCGGTTGTGGTGTCGCAGCTTCGCGACCCCTCCGGCGTGCACGCGTCCGTGCACACCGGCACGCACGCGCCGTCCCGGCAGGTCTGGCCCGTCGGACACGCCTCGGTCGCATTCCAGCCGTAGCAGCCGCTGGTTTGCAGGGCGCAGGTCTGGATTCCCGAACCGACGCAGCGCGTCTCGCCGTCGACGCAGACGTCCGAGCACGACGGCACGCAGACGCCGCCCGAGCACGTCTCGCCCGTCCCGCACGACACCGGCGTGCTCCAGTCCGTGCAGCCGCTCGGCTGCACCTCGCACGCCTCGTAGCCTCCCGCCACGCAGCGCCGCGCCCCCTCCGTGCACTGGTTAATGCACACCTCCCGGCAGGTCCCGCCGGAGCAGACCTGGCCTTCGGGACACGGTGCGATGTCGCCCCAGTCCAGGCAGCCGCTCACCTGCTCCGCGCAGGTCTGGATCCCCGACCCGGCGCAGCGCGTGTCGCCGTCGGTGCAGACGTCCGAGCAGCGGGCGACGCAGACGCCGTCCGAGCAGACCTCTCCGTCCGGGCAGGCCGCCGCCTCGCTCCAGTCCAGGCAGCCGCTCGCCTGCCGCTCGCAGGTGCGCACGCCGAACCCCGAGCAGATCGTTGCGCCCTCGGCGCACTGGTCGAAGCAGCGTTCCTCGCACGACCCACCCGTGCAGACCTCGCCCGCCCCGCACGGCACGACGACGCCCCAGTCCAGGCAACCGCTCGCCTGCCGCTCGCAGGTCGCGACGCCCGGCCCCTGGCAGCGCGTCGCCCCCTCTGGCGTGCACAGGTCGCGACAGGCAGTGATGCACACGCCGCCGGCGCAGAACTCCCCTTCTGGGCACGAGACCGGCAGGCCCCACTCCGCGCATCCCGCCGTCCCTGTCCCGCACTCCTGCCAGCCGTCGCCGTAGCACTGTCGCACTCCGATCGAGCACCGATCGACACACGACGCGGCGCAGGCACCGCCCGAACAGACCTCGCCCAGCGCGCACGGCGTGACGTCGCTCCAGTCGAGGCAGCCGCTGGGCTGGCGCGCGCAGGTCACGTAGCCCGCGCCGGAACACAGCGTGTCGCCCTCCGTGCAGACGTCCCGGCAGGTGTCGCCGCAGGCGCCACCCGAGCAGACCTCGCCCGCCCCGCACGGCACGACCTCGCCGAAATCGGCGCAGCCGTTCGCCTGCGTCTCGCACTCGCGATACCCGCCGCCGGAGCAGATGCGGGCCCCGGGCGTACAGAGGTCCAGGCATCCGTCCGGCCGGACGTCGGGCGTGTCGCCGCCCGTGTCGGCGGTGGTCGAGTCGTCGCCGCAGGCCCCGGCGAGCAGCAGGGCGCCGCCTGCGAGGGTCCAGGCCAGCATCCGTCGGTGCATCTTGTCCTCTCCCCGCTCTCGCGGCCCCTCGACGATCGCTCGACCGGTCCTCCCCGGTCGCGACCGCGAGAGCGGGCCCAGCTTAGCGCGGCGCGATCGATGCGGCCAGGGGGAACATGCCCCCCGAACTCCGCCGCGATCCGACCGGGGTTCCCCGAGGGAGGCAGAATTGCCGGACGGCGAGGCGGCGTCCCCCGGCACGGCCGGCGGGGCACCGTCGGCGGTCGGCGCGGCCGCGGCGGGTGCCTCGCGCCGATCCAGGAACGCCAGCACGGCGAACGGAGCGAAGGCCATGAGCAGCGGGGTCCACATCGGCTGTCGGAACACGCCGACGGAGAGCAGCAGCGAGACCAGCGCCAGCTCCGCCACGCGGAGGCGGGCGTACCACCGGCGCCGTCGTTCCTCGAGGAACAGCAGAGCCAGGTCCACGGGCAGGAACACGGCCATCAGCTCGTTGTACCGGCCTTCGGGAAGGCGGGTGACCCAGGTGATGAACCAGACGACGATCGCGATCCCGACGAGTGGAACGACCATGATGGCGATCGCCGGCCGCTCGCCGCGTCCCCGCCTTCGGGCGACCGCGAGCGGGAGGGCGAGCAGGGCGGTGACGAACAGGAAGCACGGCGTGGCGCCCCAGCCCAGCTCCTGCCGGTCCTCGGGGCCGGTCCGACGATGGACCATCACGGCCGGCGCGCCGAAGAACCGTTCGACTTCGAGGCGGAGTCGGTCGGGCCGGAACATCGACTCCCACCGGCTGATCGGGACGTCGGCGGCGCGGGCCAGAGTCAGTTCGAGGAACGCGACAATCGCCGGGTGCTCGGCCAGCGGTCCCAGGCCGAGTTCGCGGAACGTTCGTCCGGTCGGCTCGGGCTCGCGGGCGGTGCGGGCGCGGAGGGCGCCGTCGACGGCGAAGTCGAGGATGTCGCGGAGGCGGGTGGAGCAGTTGTCCTGGTAGGTCTGGTACGGGTAGCGCCACGACCGGTCCGCGGTGTCCGCGAGCAGGCGCTGCTCGACGCGTCGCGCCTGTTCGTCGGTCAACGGCAGATCCTGGCGCCAGATCGTGCGATCGTCGGCGGCGTAGTGTGCCAGCATCACCCGCTCTTCGTCGGTCGAGACCCAGAATTCGCCCGCGCCGCGCAGGAAGCCCCAGGCCAGCCGGAGCGGCCGTTCGAAGGAGGCGGTACCGTAGTCGTAGCAGACGGTTTCGCGGCGCGGGGCGGCGGGGTAGCGCAGGCAGAGGGTGGCGTGGCCGAATTTCTCGAAGAGGTCGTCGCCGGGACCGATCGTGTACAGGGTGACGCGGGGCACGCCGATCGGTGCGCCGCCCCGGGCCGGCCTGGGCGGCGCGGTCGCGGCGGCGAGGGGGTCGAGGACGGGGGGTGGCGGCGGGCCGGCGGCGCCGTGGGAGCCGAGGACGACGGGCGGGGGCGGCCCGGCGGCGCCGTGGGAGCCGAGGACGACGGGCGGGGGCGGGCCGACGGCATCGCCGGGGCGCTCCGTTCCGGGCGGCGCCGTGGGGCCCGCCGCGAGGCCGGCGAGAAGCACGGCGGAGGCCGCGAGGAGCCACGGGGATGCGGTCCGGCGACGCACGGCGCGATTGTGGGCTCGACGCGGCCGTCCGTCCATCGGTTCGAACTCGAGGCGGTGTTGCACCGTCGCGCCCTGCCCGAGCATCGCCGATACGCCGCGGAAGCGAGTCTGGGAGAGTTCGATCGCCCGTTCGACCTTCGGCCGGTCCTCCGCCCGCGCGCGGATGCGGTCGGTCCCGGGGTGAGACCGGGGGCGGCGGATGGCAAGCGCCGGTGGCTGGACCGCCGGGAAAGGCGCGATTCCCGCTTGAACGGACGCCGCGCGGGAGGCAAGCTGGGACGCGCGAGACGGCGATGTCGTATCCCGACGACCGACACCTCGAACACTTGCCCGCCGGGGTAGGCCGGGCGGCGACCGAGTGCGGGGACGCGGTGGAGATCCGGCTGTGGACCTCCGGCGACCGCATCCGCCGGGTCGAGTTCGAGACGCACGGCTGCCAGAACACGCTGGCGGCGGCCGCGGCGGCGGCGGAGCTGGCCCGGCAGCGCACCCTGGTCGAGGCGCTGGCGGTGGACGGAGCGGCGGTGCAGGCGGCGGCCGTCGGTCTGGCCCCCGGTCGGGAGCACGTCGCGGAGCTGGCGGCGGCGGCGCTCCGCGCCGCGGCGCGCGAGGCGCTGGTGTACCGGCACGAGCCGTGGCGGCGCCTGTACCGTCCGGACCGTGCGTGACCCGCCGGCTGGCAACCTCCGGGCCGCTCCCTTCTCCCGGTGGCGACGGCGCGACGGTTCGCGGTCGCCTCCGCGCGGTGGGTCGAACCGGCATGTCCCGGACGGCGGGCCCGCGCCGACCCCTCGACCGGTGCCGGTCGCGGGAACTCTCCTCCCCCCGGCCTCCTCGCCCTGTGCCCCGCTCGCGCTCCCGGCCTCCGGTGCCTTCGCGCGATCGGCGAACTATTCGAGGACGGGCGTTGGGGGCGGCGGATAGGACTCCTCCGGCGGCGGGTACCACTCCTCGTCCGGCGGTCCGTCGCCGCCCCCCTCGTAGGGCGTCGGCGCGTACAATCCCCCCTCATAGGGCGCCGGGTAGGACTCGGCCGTCGGCCCCGGACCTCCCGGCGAGACGTGGGTCGTGGACGGTGCCGAGCCGGTCCAGCTGGTTTCTTCTTCTTGGTAGTTGATCTGGCGCTAGGCCGGGGCGCAGCCGGTGTTGGCCAGCGCGGTCAGCAAAGCGACGATCCGGAACTTCTCGCGGTGGATCTCCATGTTCCCTCCAGGTGCGACGCGGGGAGCAAGCATGGTCCCATGAGGACCGGAAGACGAGCAACTTGGGCGAGTCCGGCGGGTCAGGGGCGGGAGGCCGGGTGGCCGGCGGCCCGCAGGATCTCCTCGACGTCCGAGAACGGCAGGGTCCGGGCGCCGACGATCTGGGTCCGTTCGTGGCCCTTGCCGGCGACGAGCACGACGTCGGCGGAGCGGGCGTGGCGCAGGGCGAAGGCGATCGCGGCGGCGCGGTCGAGTTGCCGCGTCCAGCGGGCGCGCGGGGCAGGGACGCCGGCCGCCAGCGCCCGTACCAGCCCGGCGAGGAAGGCATCCATGGAGACGCCGTCGGCGATCTGTTCGTCGTCGATCCAGGCGCCGAGCGTCGTGATCCGGGCCGAGGGTTCGCCAGCCGCGGCGACGATGGCGGCGATCATCGAGGTGGTGGTGGTCTTGCCGTTGGTGCCGGTGACGCAGGCCGCAACGAGCCGCCGTCGCGCGTCGAGCAGGCGCGGGTCTTCGGGCACGGGCGGAGCTTCCGCGAGGCCTCCCGGCTTGTCAAGGCGTCTCGGCGCGTCGGCCGCGGTGGACGGGTGAGCCGGCTTCCCGGCGCGGCGTTCCACGGGCGGACCGGTCGGGCGGTTCGAGCCGTCGAGGGTGGCCGCATCGGCCGGGCTCCCGCCGGACGAGGCGGCTGCGGCTCGGCCGGGCCTCGCCGACCACGCGGCCGGGCAGCTCGCCGACCGGGACGCGGTCGGAACACGGCGGGGCCGCGGGTGGGGGAGGCTCGGCCGCTTCGCCCGAGCCGGCGCCCGCGAGGGTTTCTCGGAGCGGGTTCGGCAAGGTCGGCGGAGGGGAGAGGTTCCGGTCAGGGGGTGCAGACGCCGTCCCTGCACGACTCGCCCCGCGGGCAGGCGTTGCCGCAGGCCCCGCAGTTCGCCGGGTCGGTCCGCAGGTCGAAGTCCTCGTCGGCCGAGCCGTCGCAGTCGTCGTCCAGGCCGTTGCATTGCTCGGAGACCGGCACGCAGCGCTCGTGACGGCAGGCGTCGCCCGCCTCGTCACAGATGTCGGAGGTCGCGGGGTCGCCGTCGTCGCAGACGATGTCCGGCACCACGGTACAGCTCCGGGAGACGCAGGAGGAGGTGGGGGTGCAGAAGAGGCCGTCGTCGCAATCGTCGTCGCTGGCGCAGGCCCTCGAGCAGTCGAGTTCCTCGTCGGCCGTTCCGTCGCAGTCGTCGTCCAGGCCGTTGCAGATCTCCGCGACGGGAGCGCATGCGCCGCAGTCCGGGTTGCAGCCGTCGCCCGCAGCGCGGTTGCCGTCGTCGCACACCTCGTCCGTTTCGACGAGGCCGTTGCCGCAGCGCGGGAGCGGCGCGGGTGCGTGGGTGCACGCGTCGGCGACCGGGTCGCAGACATCGAGGGTGGCGGGATCGCCGTCGTCGCAGACCGCCGCGGCGGCGGGGACGCAGACCCCGGCCGCGCACGCCTCCTCGCCGCTGCAGAACCGTCTGTCGGTGCAGTCGGCGTCGGTCGAGCACGGGGCACAGGCGGGCGGCTCGTCGAGCAGGCCGTTGCAATCGTTGTCGCGGCCGTCGCACAGCTCGCGGGCGCCGGGGAAGGTGTGCGGGGCGTCGTCGTCGCAGTCGAGCGCGGCGGACCAGCCGTCGCCGTCGGCATCTCGGGGGGCGGGGACGGTGGTGACGCCGGGTGCGCCGGCCGAGGCGACGTGTCCGAGCACCGTGACGGCGCCGCCGACGGTGCCGGTGAGGCGCAGGGTGTCGAGAAGCCGGCCGTCGAGGGCGGCGGCGAACGAACCGTCGGCGGCCACGACGACCGGGATCGGCCGGGCGGGCCGGGAGGCATTCCGCACCTCGAGCGTCATGCCGGGTGGGGCGGCCGCGCCCGGGTCGCCGCGCAGTTCCAGCGTGCTGGGGGGCTCGAAAGTCAGCGCCATCCGGGCCGGATCGATGTCGGGCGGGTAGGGGAGCGGGGTGGCGTCGCAGGCGAAGCCGACCGCAGCCGCCAGGAACCAACCGAGGAACGGCGACCGGAAGCGTTTCGTCGTCATCGCCTGTGCTCCACCCCGCATCCTACCGCAGGACCGGTCCGACCTCATGGCGCCGAGCAGACGCCCCGGACGCACGACTCGCCCCGCGGGCAGGCGTTGCCGCAGGCGCCGCAGTTCGCCGGGTCGGTCAGGAGGTCGAAGTCCTCGTCGACCGCGCCGTCGCAGT
>Ga0068707_1002036_pt1 | contig 14221 bp, 13 predicted proteins | sample YNPNPMetaG_FD_66600 | JGI IMG/M metagenome (GOLD analysis project Ga0068707, IMG submission 66600) | Anoxygenic and chlorotrophic microbial mat microbial communities from Yellowstone National Park, USA - YNP NP MetaG | ecosystem: Environmental > Aquatic > Thermal springs > Hot (42-90C) >... | reverse complement strand
ACAACAAACAGATGAAAATATATAACATGCGAGTTCCATCCGGCCGAGAGGCTAATAAAAGTAAGGTAAGCATAACCAAAAGGAAGTCAGTAACTTAAAAATTATTTTCGGATGAAACCCGACTTTCAACAGTTTCAGGATGTTATCGTAAACATTGAGGGTTCCATTGCGTGGGTTTGGATCAACCGACCACACAAGCGCAATGCGCTTACGGGCAGGGTATTTAAGGAACTGCTTCAGACCTTTAAGGCTATACACAACAATAAGCAAATACGCTTGGTTATTCTGAGGGGAAAAGACAATGTACTCTCGGCCGGTGCCGATATTGAGTGGATGCGGCAAACGGGCAGGGAAGGTTTTGTAAAGAATGTACTGCAGAGCAAGTTAATAGCCGATTGTCTGTACCATTTTTTTGGTCTGTCTCAAATAACTATGGTGGTGGTCGAAAAGAATGCTTTTGGTGGAATCATTGGATTTATTGCAGCAGCCGATATAGCTATAGCCGAACAGGAAGCACAGTTTTGTTTTCCTGAGGTCAGGTTAGGAATCGCACCGGCGGTGATTATGCCTTTTGTAATGCATAAAACTAAGGGAACTCAGCTTAATCCCTGGATCTATAGTGGACGTGTATTTACGGCACGGCAGGCCTTAAGTTCGGGGCTGGTAGATGTATGTGTGCCCAACCCCGATCTTGATCGAACAGTAAATGAAACTATTGAGAGCCTTAGTAAGGTCTCATTCCACGCCCTGTTGATCACCAAGCGACTGGTAAATCTGTTCCGGCCACCTGTTACCTTCCGTATAAAGATCTATACCTATCTGTTGCTCTCCCGACTTAAACGTTCGCGTCATGGGCAGGAGGGTCTGCAGGCATTCCTCGAAAAGCGCGAGCCCCGATGGGAAAATTAAAGGGAATGTCACATTACCCCTCCTCAATAATCCGATTAAAGAAATGGTTCAGGGGTTTGATCAGGCAGAATGCTTCAGTAACCCTATCGATCAAGTCGGGTGCCAGCACTTCGTTATCGCTCAGTGGATGTGAAACCGTATAACTTTTGAATTTGAGCAGATGGATATGTGGAAAATCGGCCGGAAAATCTCTGGGAGGTCTTGACAGTACTGCATCCTCATCGATTTTTGGAAAAAATTTACTGAATGCAGGGTCGTTGATAATTGACAAAAATTCATCGATGTTTTCATAAATTCCCCAACGAATCTTTTTCAGCAGCGGAGGTTGGGGCATCCACAGTCCCCCAGCAATCATACTATTACCGGGTTCGACATGGAAATAGTAGCCGGCCAGTGGGCTTTTCTTACCCCCTTTTACCAGATAACAACCCATGTTGGTTTTGTAGGGTGTTTTATCGGGCGAAAAACGAACATCTCGGTAAATGCGGTAAGTACAATCGCGAACTGTCAGGTAGGCCAAATCGGGGTCATGAACCCCCATGCGTATTATCAACGCTTCGACAAATGCTTCGAATTGAGCTTTAACCTCGAGGTACCACGACCGGTTAGCATCGAACCAGAGCTTATGATTATTGTTTTTTAGCTCAGCTAAAAAGGCTAATATTTCGGAATTTAACATATTTTATTATTGATTTACAATTTCCAGATAACGCTTAACCATGGCGGCAGGGGTGAATTGTTCGATGTATTCACGTGATTTCTGCCATTCATCATGGTTGAGTTTGCCTTTCTTTAATGCCTCAATAATTGTCTGGGCAAACAGCTGTCGATTATTGACATCAACAAGAACTCCGTACCGGCCATTTTGTAGTACTTCCCTGCATGCGGGAATATCGGAAGTAACGATACGTAAGCCGGCGGCCAGCGCTTCCAGTAAAACTGTACCAAAACCTTCCGATGACGAAGAAAACACAAAAACCTGTGCTTTCCATAGCAAGTCTGGGACATCACGACGTTCGCCCCAAAAGATCACATTTTGGCTTAGGTGGTTGTCCCGGCAGAAGTTCTCCAGTTCTTCGCGCAGGGACCCCCTGCCTACCAACCAAAGTTTCGCCTCGGGCATGGCTTCCAGCACTAACTTCCATGTTTCGAGCAATGCTCGGTGATTTTTGACCGGCTCAAGATTGGCTACCATGATAGCTACAGGTTCACTTGCGGCAACCACAGTCTGAGGCGGAAAAAATTTTTCGGCCTGAAAACAGTTGGGAACGAAGAAAATATTTGAATCGGGCAAAAGGGGGATTTGTTTAAACTTATTGCGGATAAAGTTGGAAGCACAAATGAGTTGCGTTCCCATGGCATACAAGGGCCAATGGACGTAATAGCTATATAATCTGCCTCTGAGGTTACTCACCTGGGGTTCGCATCCCCCATGTACAATTGATTTTTTAACCCCAGACAGGCGTGCCCCTAATACGATCCAATGGCTGTAACCTTGATTCCATGAAATGATCACATCGGGCTGGGTGGCTGAGCAGGTTTTCCGTACAGCTGAGATTACAGCAAAGCATTTACGGAGGTACGAGGATCGATTGCTGTCGGTGATTGTAACATTTTTGGTTGCTTCGTAGAATAATGGCAGTAAATCGGGTGGGTTGGAGTTCAGGAATAGCACATGCTGTTCGTGTTCCTGTACTGTAAGCCAATCGAGTACCAGACGTGGGGTGCCCTCGGCCCGGGGCGAGGTAAGTACATGCAGTATTTTCATAGGCTGCGATAAATATTTAATATTTGCAAGGCCATTTGTTCAATGCCGCGTGGCTGGGGGATGTCAAATTTTACCCCCTCTCTTTTCCGTTGATACAATAATTCGATACATTGGGCAAGCTGTCGTGTATTGCCCCATTCAAATAGCAGTCCGTTTTTAAGGTGTTCGATACGTTCGGCAATACCGGCCGCACGGGTTCCTATTACTGGTACGCCTGCGTGAAATGCTTCAAGAACAACAAGCGGACCCGTCTCGGGCCATATCGACGGTACTACCACCGCATCCATATCCTGCATGTACGATACCACCTGCTGGGGTTCTAGAAGGATAGGTTCTCGGAAGCGCCTGTCGCCCCTGATACGACGCAGCATTTTGCGACCGTAAGTAGTATTGTCCCAGTAGGGCCCCAAAAAATGTACCTCCACCGGAAAATCTTTGGGTAAAAGTCTTACCGCCTCAATCAGCAAATGTACCCCTTTGATGTAGCTGCACCGACCTACATACAACAATTTTAGTATTGCCGGAGATGTGTTTTTTTTACCGTCGGTTATCCCTTCGGGTTTGAGAATGGCAAGATCCGCATAAAAAATTTTATGTTCATCCACTTCGTTCGAAACCAGCAAGGGCCTGATCCATCGGGCATGAATCTGAACCCCGTCGTGTAAGGTGTAGGTTTCGTGAAAACTATCGATAAAGTTTTTGACCGAGGAAGATAAATGAATCAAGCGCAGTAAGCGACTTTTCTCCATATTGCTGTTAGTAATAGGGACTTGCGAGAGCAAATTACTCACCCAGCCGGGTAAGCCCTTACAACTGTATAAACATTCGGTGCACCGCCTGACATTGAGTTTGCCATCGCATAAATATTTCCCTTTGTACAGCAAGGCACGTTGCGGACAGCTTTGCCCAGGCGAATGATAGGTTAACAGGGTTTTTATCCCCAAACGTTTTACAATGTGCAGATGCGATAGACTTGCCCCTCCTGACTGGTCGTGAAAATGTACTACATCGGGTTGATATTGTTTCAGCAACTCTTCAAAATCATCGCTAGGTGAAGCCTCTCCACGCCAGTATTGCGTGTGCGTGACCTTGACCGCTGGGAGTACATGCACCGGTATCCCGTTGTATTCGTATTGGGCAACGTGGGCAGGTATACGATTATCGGCATGGATTACCACCCGGTTTTCGTGCCCCATCTTTTGTAACTCCTTAGCCAGATGGGCTACAAAAACCTCCTTGCCCCCAGTATAGTAGGGAAGAAATGATTCCGGTAAATGCATTATCTTCATGAGACAAATAAAAACTGTGCAAAAAAACGGTTATCAAAAGTAGAAATTTATTTTCTATTTGGCTGATGTTAAAAATAAAAATAACTTTGTTAAACCAATATTACCGTCAAAAGTTTTGGTTTTTAATTTAAATTAGATTATAAAAACAGGGTGATTATGAATTCGGATCATAATGGAATTTTTGAAACGATTGATGTTGAAAGCGTTAACGAGAACTTTTTTTCCCTGCTCAACCACGATTGGATGCTCGTGACTGCAGGAGAAATGGATGATTTCAATACCATGACTGCCAGCTGGGGCACTTTGGGTATGCTTTGGAACAAGCCCGTAGCCGTTATTTTTGTTCGGCCCCATCGTTATACCTATGAGTTTGTCGAAAAATATCCGTATTTTACCCTTAGTTTTTTTGAAACTCGGTATAAGGATATATTGAATTATTGTGGACAGCACAGTGGAAAAAATGTAGACAAGGTCAAGGAGACCGGACTTATACCCTATGCCTTACCGTCGGGGGCTGTGACATTTGAACAGGCAAGGTTAATAATCGAATGCCGGAAACTGTATTTTGATGATCTGAAGCACGATCATTTTATTGATAAGGAAATCATTCACCGTGCCTATCCCGGTAAAGATTTCCATCGTTTTTACATCGGCGAGATAATGCAGTGTTACCAATTGGCCCAAAAATAGAGGAGGATTGTTTGTAAAATTGTTAGCTTATCCAATGGAAATCAAAAATTTAGAAATATCATTCAATAATCTGAATCCCGAACAATTGGTTCATGCTTCGGAAATGCTCAAGGCAATGGCACATCCGTTACGGATAGCCATTTTGCAGGAGTTGGAGAAGCGACAAAATATGACTGTAACGGAGATATTTGAAGCTTTGCAAGTTCCTCAGGCAGTTGCATCGCATCATCTTAGTATTCTGAAAAACAAGGGAATTGTTACCTGCAAACGGGAAGGAAAAAAAATTTATTACTTTATTCGTGTGCCAGAGCTTTCGCAAATGCTCGAGTGCATCAGTCGCTGTGCCTGTCAATCCTGATAAATGGTCATCATGACAAAGAAACTGGTACTTATCGATAGCTATGCCCTTATTTATCGTTCGTATTATGCTTTTATAAGCCGGCCTATTTTTGCCCCCAATGGGTTCAATACATCGGTTATTTATGGATTTTTGATGACCCTCGACGATATTCTGCGGCATGAAAATCCTACCCACCTGGGTGCAGCTTTTGATGTCAGCGGAGTGGAGACTTTTCGCCATAAGCTGTATCCTGCCTATAAAGCCAACCGTGAAAAGACTCCCGAAGAGATTCAAAAATCGGTGCCCATCATCAAGGATATCCTCCGGTATATGAACATTCCTATTTTGCAGGTCGAAGGATACGAGGCCGATGATGTTATAGGCACCCTGGCTGAACAAGCTCGCCAGAATAATTATGAAGTACTCATAGTTACTCCCGACAAGGATTATGCGCAGTTGGTAAAGGAGGGGATAAAAATTTACAAGCCCAAAAAATCCGGCAACGAGGCCGAGATACTCGATGTCGAAGCGGTTAAAAAAAATTTTTCAGTAAGCGATCCGCGGCAGGTGATTGACATACTGGCCCTGTGGGGCGATGCTGCCGATAATGTCCCTGGCGTGAAAGGTATTGGTGAAGTTACGGCTAAAGATCTTATTGCCCGTTACCAGTCCATCGAAAACCTTCTCGAACACGTGGATGAACTCCGTCCTTCGCAGCGCGAAAAAATTGCCGGGGCTGCCGATATGCTTAAACTTTCAAAACAACTGGTAACCATCGATACCAATGTACCAGTAGCATTCGATGAAGAACTGCTGGTGCGCAAGCCTTTTGACGAAGTACAGTTAAAGAAAATTTTTGAGGAGCTGAATTTTAAATCGTTAATGACCCGGTTTTTCCCCGGTCAGCAATCGGCCGAGGCCAAAAATCAACCCATACAGACCAGTATTTTTGATAATCCTCCGGCCGGACATACGCAAACTACCTTTGATACCTTGTCGAATGTTGCCCATCAATATCATCTTGTCGACAACGATGAACAAACCGACGCTTTAGTTGAAAGATTAAGCCAATGCGAGGAATTTTGTTTCGATACCGAGACCACAGGGCTGTCGCCCCATACCGATCAACTGGCTGGCCTGTCGTTTAGTATCAAACCCCATGAGGCCTATTATCTTCCCCTGCCACAGAACTTGGAGCATGCTACCCGTGTGCTTGAAAAATTTAAACCCCTGTTCGAAAATCCTGCTATCCGCAAGATAGGCCATAACCTGAAATTTGATATTCTGTTCTTGCATCGTTACGGTATCGAAGTTCAGGGTTCGTTGTTCGACACCATGCTGGCACATTATCTTATCCAGCCCGAACAAAGTCATAAGCTCGACAATCTGGCCCGAAAATATGTGAACTACAGTCCTATTCCCATCGAAAACCTGATTGGTAAAAAAGGCATATCGCAGCTCAGAATGACACAGGTGCCCTTGGATCAGATTTGCGACTACGCCTGCGAGGATGCTGATGTGGCGATCCAACTCAAACCAATCCTCGAAAAAGAATTGAACGAACTGGGATTAGCCGACCTGTTTTACCGGATCGAATCGCGGTTGCTCGAGGTCCTTATCGACATGGAAAAAAATGGTTTTGCCCTCGATGTCGACAATCTCAATCAGTATAAAGTTACGTTGCAGAATGATATCCTTCAACTCGAAAAGCAGATTTATGATCTTGCCGGTACATCCTTCAATATTGCCTCGCCGCGGCAACTGGGAGAAATACTTTTTGATCGCCTGAAAATTCCTTATGAGGGCAAGCTGACCAAAACCAAACAATATTCTACCAACGAGGAAACCCTTCAGCAATTGATCGACAAGCATCCCATCATTGAAAAAATTCTCGACTACCGTGGGCTAACCAAATTGCTTTCGACCTATGTGGAAGCGCTTCCCAAACTGATTAATCCCCATACCGGCAAGATTCATACCTCATTCAATCAGACACTTACCGTAACCGGACGGTTAAGTTCCAATAATCCCAATCTGCAAAATATACCCATTCGCGACGAGAAGGGGCGGGAAATACGCAAGGCTTTTATTCCGTCGGAGGGTAATATTTTGCTTTCGGCCGACTATTCGCAGATTGAACTGCGGATCATGGCCCACATGAGTGAGGATGCAAACATGATAGAAGCTTTCCTCAGTGATGCCGACATTCATGCAGCCACAGCAGCCAAAATTTTCAAGGTACCCCTTGAGGCGGTCGACCGGGATCAGCGAAGAAAGGCCAAAACGGCCAACTTTGGCATTATCTATGGAATATCCGCTTTTGGCCTTGCCCAGCGAATGAATATCCCACGAAAGGAAGCCGGTGAACTCATAGCCGAGTATTTTAAAACTTTTCCCGGGGTACAGCGCTATATGAACGAAATTATTCAGTTTGCCCGCGAAAAAGGATATGTTGAGACGATTTTCAAGCGTCGCCGTTATCTGCCCGATATCCATTCGCAAAATGCTACCGTGCGGGGCATGGCCGAACGGAATGCCATCAACAGCCCCATTCAGGGATCGGCTGCAGATATCATCAAGGTGGCCATGGTCAATATTTTTGATAAAATACGGCAACGCAACCTTAAAAGTCGAATGATACTTCAGGTACACGACGAACTGGTCTTTGATGTCGATCCCGATGAACTAGATGAAGTGAGGGAACTGGTTAAATTTGAAATGGAACATGCCTGTACCTTGAAGGTGCCGCTTAAGGTGGATGTGGGCATTGGTCAGAACTGGCTCGAGGCACACTAAAAAAAGAATTTGCAGGATTTGAATAATTTTGTATAAATTGCAACCACACAAATTTATCAACCAAATATATTACGGAGATGAAAATACTGGTAGCTGATGATTCAAAGCTCATTCTGTCGCTTATTTCATCCCTTATCAAGTCGCTGGATGCGAGCTATGAGGTATTGATAGCCACTAACGGTGCCGAAGCTATAACCGTCGCTGCTAGCGAAAAACCCGACCTAATACTGATGGATTGGCAAATGCCAACGCTTTCGGGATTGGATGCGCTTAAAAAAATTAAGGAAGATCCGGCTACACACCATATCCCCGTTATCATGCTTACTGCTTCGGAAAATACTGCAGAAGCTTTCAAATACGGAGCTACCGACTTTATTCAGAAACCTTTTCAAAAGGATGAATTTTTGAACCGCATACGCAACATTATGGCTGCGGTACAAGGTCCTAAAGGTAGCGATTAAGAAAAAATCAAAAACGAATGGATGAATATCGAGGCCGAAAAAGACAGGCTTCGTCATCTGAAGGATACCCTGATACGGCAAAAAAAGGGGCTGACCCAGATTTTTGGTGGGGCACAGGCTCTTCATCACCGGTTTTTCATTGATTCGCCAGTCTTGAAGTCAAATTTTCCGAATCATTTTGTGGTATCCCATGCCCTGCTCGATATCCCCTCGCATATGGTCTGGACCCGAATGATTGATGGAGATAAAATAGTTCTGGCTGTATGTATTTTCCCCAACAAGGGGATGTCAGCCTTTCTGTCGGCTTTCCTTTGCGAAAAAACACTGGACACCTCATTGCCCCGGCAGTCGTTTGATTTATCATCTTTCTACCATCAGGCGCTGGCCTCTATAAAAACGGAACTTGAGACTGAACCCCTGTTCCGGCTGTTCCTGATTGAGCCGGTAAATAACAATTTATCCTGGTGCGGTGAAAATATACCGGCTTGCCTGTGCTCGGCCAATGATATGATAATGCTAAATGACCCTAAAACGACCGCTTTGTCATTTGCTGCCGATAATACGCTGCATGTGGTTCAGAATGGTTTTATTGAGCATATCGAAGCTCCCGGTTCGCACGATATTTTCTTTGACTTTTTGTTGCAAGTCAGGAATACGCCTTTTGAAAAACAACAGGCTATTCTCGAAGAAGCCATAAAAAACTGGCAAAAAGAGTTTCGTCAGCAAAATGATATTTTAACCCTCGCAGTTCAGCTCAACTGGTAGCCCTTATTTATGCCGGTTACCGGTTTTCTTCTGTGGATTAGTAGCCAGATAATGAGCTGGAAAAAAATTTTAATAAACTTAAGAGCATGATAAATGTTAACAATAACATGAACTCTAAATATTTCTTTGTGTTCATCTCCCCAGTAGTAAAATACTTAAACTATAGGGGGCGCAAAGTGATTTGCTAAGGTCGCAGAGAAAACCCTTTGCGTTCTTTGTGTAAATCTCTGCGTACTTTGCGGTTATTTTTTTTACTGCAGGGGCGCAAAGGACACAGAGCTACACAGAAAAAAAATTTTTTGCGGGTTCCATTTTTCTAGAATACTCATTTGCAATAAGTAATATCCATTTCTTAAGCGCCTAATTCAATTTTATTTCCGTACTAATTCCCTTAATTGGTTATATGCCTGATGGTTTAATCAATTTCAAATGTTATCAACTGGAAATATAACCATGAATGCTCGCCGCCAACATTGCAGGCAATGTACAAGCGATCAGAAATAAAAAAGCCACTCACCCTTTGGGGAGTGGCTCTGCAAGACTATAATATCGTTTCAGTATTTTACCATTTTCTTTTGAGCAATGGATTTACCATTGATGTCCCGTATGGAAAGGATATATAATCCTTTGGGTAAGGACGAAACATCGATGGAGATCGTCGAATCGGCCAAAAATTTCGATGTATAAACGACCTTGCCCAAAATATCGGTCAGTACAATCACTGAGGGATTGTTTCCGGTCCCTGTTGATTTAATCGATATTTGGTTGGCGAAGGGATTGGGAAAAATGTCGAGCGTTGGTTCAGCAGGCATAGCTGCCGAAGTTTCGAATCCGACGTATGCTACTGCCGGCAGACCTTTGAGTAATTTCCCTGAGCTGGCATAAGGTGTAACTTCGGCAAAAATGTAAAAGCCCCGGTCGTTTTCGGTGAGCGTGTACGACTGTGTCGTAGCTCCGGCAATGGCGGTTTTTCCCGTACCTGTGGCTGAATTGCATCGATACCATTGAAAACGGGTATCTCCCTCGGGGTCGTTATTGGCATCGAAGTAGCGGTACTGCACCTGTAGGGTATTACCAACGGTCACATTGCCCGTAAGGGATACGTTCAGGGCATGAGGGGCGCTTACAATTTCGGGATCTCTCAACGGGGCTGAGGTAAACATTCGGTACTCCCCTGGCTGGAGCTGAAGTTTATACGAGGTCGAACTTACGTATAGGCTGTCCTTCCTGAAATAATCGTACCACCAGCCTTCTTTTGAAAAACCAATAGTTGCCTCCTGACCAAAAACATCGAAATTGCCGGTGATAACGACCTGCATTTCACTGTCGTTGAGTACCATGGTTTTTACTTTTCCAGCAACGCTGAGTGTGAAATTGCCGGTGTGAAAGACGGCATATTCGTTGCGTAGTCGGTTCATCCACGAATAAAAGGAATACAGCCGATAACGGTTGGGATTCTGATAATAATCCCAGCGAATAGGTTTATTGCCTACCCTGCCGTTGTAGTCGACACTGTAGTCGTAGCCCAGTTCACCAAACTGCCAGATCATTTTGTGTCCCGGCATGGCCAGAAAGAAAAGTGCACATAGTTCGGCACGGGATAAGGCTATTTCCAGATTGTTTTTTATCGGATAAAAAGCATTGCCGGTATTGCCATAGTTAATATTGCTATATACCATCCGCTCTTCATCATGGCTTTCCATATAGCTTACCAATGCGGGCAAGAAAATCCTCTTACCTTGTAGCTTGCCCATGAAAAATCAGATTTCGACGATTCGTTCCAGCCCATCGAGGCTTCCCGGAACGGGCTGTTGGCATTGCCCCAGACCATCATACCATAGTCGGTCAGGATTTTTTCTTCCTTGTTTTCGGCAAAATGTTCAAGAATTACATAAGCGTCGGGCCTTATGCTCCAGATGGTATCTGCATACGATTTCAGGATTTTCACCCGGGTAGAGTCGTACATCCCCCAGGCGCTTACGTTGCCTAAAGTATTTTTCTGCGTAAATCCCTTGGAAAGATCGAAACGGTATCCGTCGATATGGTATTCGGTAAGCCAGTATTTAAAGTACCTGAGAGGCGAAGAGACGTGTATAGGGGCTCTCGTGATTAAAATCGTATCCTACATTAAAATCGTGCTTGGGCAGCGGGTTATACCATGGGCTTTCGACCGCCGGACGATTATTGGCTTTGTCCCAGTATAGCTGTACCAGCGGGCACTGGCCAAACGAATGATTGAGTACAATATCCAGAATTATGGCAATTCCTTGGGCATGACAGGTGTCAATTAATTTTTTTAGCATCCCTGGAGTGCCATAGTACTTATCGGGAGCAAAATAAAAAGCAGGATTGTATCCCCAGCTTTCATTGCCTTCAAATTCCATTACCGGCATAAGTTCAATAGCATTAATGCCCAGTCGTTTGAGGTATCCCAGAGAATCGATAATGGCCTGATAGCTGTGCGAGGCATGAAAGTCACGTACCAACAATTCGTATATGACGAGCTTCGATTTTTCGGGTAACGAAACATTACTGTACTTCCATGCATACGTTGAACTACCGGTTTGCAGTACCGATACAATGCTGGTGGTTTTGCCTTCGGGGTATGCTTTTGGGTTGGGATATACGGTGGCAGGAATAAATTTATCATTCCATGGATCAAGAATTTTTCGGGCAAATGGGTCGGCAATGGTGATCCCGTCGACATAATACTGGTATGCGTACTCCTGATGCGGAGTCAAATGGGTAAGCATAATCCAGAAGCGGGTACTGTCGGGAGTATGTTTCATCTGATAAGCTGTATCGGGTTCCCAGTTGTTGATCTCACCAATTACGAAAGCGGTATTTTTTTTAGGGGCAACAAGACAAAGCACAACGGTCGAGTCGTTGAGATAATTAATTCCATCGCTGCAGCCTAGTGGCAGTGTAGCTACAGGGGTAGGGGAGGGTACGAAATAGTAGAAGGAATCGCTTTTAACTTCAGAGCCCTTAAATACCGTAAACTTAAGCCATGTTTTTCCTGTCTGCAGCACTTCGAGGGTATCGCGATATTCCGTTACCTGTTTCAACGTTGTTTTCAGATTACCATTTTCCAACAGTTGTACCGAATCATTTTTTGAAAAGGCTACCCACACGGGCAATTTGTCCCCGAGTTGAGCCAGATTAAGAACGTTTGACGGGCTGAGAATTTGGATGTGAATAGGCGTATCGTTGACCACCGGATAAAAAATGTCGCCATTGGCTTCGGTTTTGCCTTCTTTTGTTTTGTCGGCACTACGAAATACAAAAGCCAGCTGCAGCACCTGTTCGTTGGTGCCTATGCCATAATAGGCATTGATGGAAGGGCCAATGACCAGGCGGTAGAGGTCGGTCCCGATACGGGTAAGCTTATATTTGGGTGAGTTGTCCCCCCATGTGGGGGCATGTTTCCAGTCGCTGGAACTGGTACTGGCAGTGGTAATTACGCCGGTGTGAGCATATACATCACCTGTATAGCCTTTCAAACCCCCATTACCCAAGGTGGCATTGTAAATAATTTCAACCGAATCGGTTGATACAGGAAAGGCTGGACTACAGGTAATAATCTGGGCCTGTTGGACTTGTCCGATGGCAATTCCCAACAGCAGCAATATTAATTTTTTCATTTTACAACATTTTATTTTTTCCTCCTCAAAAAAAAGGACTTTTGGATTTTTACGTAAAAAAAAGTCGAATGATACAGGGTATCATCCGACTTCAAGACACAACTGACCTAACTACTAATAACTAACCTACTTACAACTGGCTCAATACTTCAAGATTTTTTCGACATGCTGTTTGCCATTGCTGAACACAACGGTAACAAAATAAATTCCACGGGTCAGGTTGTCGAGAGCCAACTGCATATTGCTGGAATTAGCCAGACGAACCATAACCTGACGTCCCGTAAGATCGGCAATGATTACTCTTTGAATTCTTTCCGATGCGCTGATTTTTAATACATTGGCAACAGGATTGGGGAAAACCGATAACTGATAACTGTTGGTAACAGCTACTATTCCTGTGATTGGCCCATCATCATTGAAGTAATATGGACCTGCTTCATTTACTACACCGCCTGCAGTATCCTGTACGCTGAACCGGCGGTTGGGGCCTCCGTTGGGGAATTCATGCTTGTCGGCATCCCAGCTATGGTCGATGCGGAATTTAAATTCCATTACCTCGCCAGCCTTGGCTAATACGCGGCCACGGTAGATAAGATCATGGTTCTGGAAGAGTTCGACAAAATTAAGCCAGTTGAGGAAGTTGCCAGTAATATCCACAACCTGGGTTGCAGAGTCGAACTTGCCTGCTTGCTGCCAAACCGACATGTCAACGGCAACATTTACCGGTACATAACCCGGCCGGGTGTCGTTGAACACGCTGTAAGCCGTAGCAGCATAAATTGCAGTAATCTTACGGTTGGGACCGTTGGGAAATTCGCATTTGTCAGCGTCCCAGCTACCATTGATACGAAACTTATATTCGTAAATGGTACCCGTGGTTAAATTCGGAATGATAATGCTGTAGGTCGAGTCGCCATTGTGGGTAAGATGGTCCGAGCCGTTCCAGTTGTTGAACGAACCTGCTACGTCCACAAAGTCGGTGCTTGGATTAAATTTACCTGCTTCAATAGCATACTTCATGTTAACCTTGAAGATGACGCTGGCTGGCTGTGCCTGTATTGCGCCTACAAGCCCCATAAGGGCTAATCCGAATGAAAATAGTAATTTTCTTTTCATAGTTATTGAGTTTTTGATTAAAAAGTACAATAAAATTAGAGCTAACAACTGTGGATAGCAATGTTAGGATAGAAAAATTGAGGTGAATTTTCAGTAAAAAGATTGGTTTTTCATCCGAAAATAAATTTAATTAATTAACTTATTATCAATTTGTTACATACATATTCCTATCTCTGACTCGGCCCCCTGAAATTTTCATTTTGTTTGTTGTGATGCAACGCATCATGGGGGTTTCATCCGAAAATAAATTTAATTAATTAACTTACTATCAATTTTTTACATACATATTTCTATCTCTCACTCGGCCTCCCTGAAATTTTCATTTTGTTTGTTGTGAGGCAACGCATCATGGGGGTTTCATATCTCTGAAAATTCGTTATACTTACCGAAAATCAGCTATCCATCAGTAATACCTCCGAGGATAATCCTATTTTTTTAATGAC
>Ga0068707_1002032_pt1 | contig 14235 bp, 11 predicted proteins | sample YNPNPMetaG_FD_66600 | JGI IMG/M metagenome (GOLD analysis project Ga0068707, IMG submission 66600) | Anoxygenic and chlorotrophic microbial mat microbial communities from Yellowstone National Park, USA - YNP NP MetaG | ecosystem: Environmental > Aquatic > Thermal springs > Hot (42-90C) >... | reverse complement strand
GCGATGATCGGCTCTACCTCTATGGCTACTGGTCGGCGCTGGACACCTTTGCCCATCGCTTTGGCCCCTGGGATGAATCGAGCACAGGCGAGCTGCACGCGCTGGATTTCATGCTGAGGGACAACTTCCTGCGCGGTTTGAGTCCGGAAGCGCGTCAGGGGACGCTTTTCCTGCTCATCGCTGATCATGGCCAGATAGATGCCCCCATGGAAAAGGCCTTCATTCTGGAGCGGCATCCGGAGCTGCGCGACGCGCTCCTGTTGCCGCCGCTGGGGGAAGCGCGCGCCGCCTTCCTCTACGCGCGTGCGGGCAAAGCGCGTTTCGTCCGGGATTATCTGGCCGCCCACAGCGAGGAGCGCTTCATCCTGCACAGCCGTTCCGATCTCCTGCGTTCTGGCCTGCTCGGCCCGGCGCCTTATCATCCTGAGATTGGATTCCGCCTGGGCGATTGGATCGCGCTGGGGCGTGACCAGGCCTGTCTGACCCCGACGGAAAACGACGCGCGCCGTCTGCTGGGACGGCATGGCGGCCTTTCACCAGAGGAGATGCTGGTGCCGCTCCTGGCTGTGCGCCTGGACCGTCTGTGACCTGATCACGGAGCCCATGGAAGTTCCAGGGACTTGAGGTAACTGTTCAACCCGGGCAGGTGAACCGGGCTGGACGGTTATTGATTGCGCTTTGGGGTAACATTTTCATCATTTTGAGGAGGGAAACCATGGAAGTTGACGTTTTGTATCGTCCATCTTACGCGGTAGCGCGCGTGCGTTTGGCGCCCAATGAGGCCTTAAACGCCGAAAGTGGCGCCATGGTGGGGATGTCGGCGGGCACGCAGGTGGAGACCAAGATGCGCGGCGGCGTCCTCAAATCGCTGACCCGCTCCATGCTGGGCGGAGAATCCTTTTTCATCAACACCTTCCGCGGCGGACCGCAAGGGGGTGAAGTGCTGCTGGCGCCTTCTCTGCCGGGAGATATCTCGGTCTTGCCCTTGCAGGGCCATTCTTTGCTGGTGCAATCCGGCTCCTACCTGGGCTCCTCGGAAGGCATCGCTGTGGATACAAAATGGGGCGGGGCCAAGACCTTCTTCGCGGGCGAGGGCCTGTTTATGCTGAAGTGCGCAGGGACGGGCACGCTCATCCTTTCCAGCTACGGGGCGATTCACGAGCTGGTGTTGGCCGAGGGACAATCCTACACGGTGGATACCGGCCATCTGGTGGCCTTCAGCGAAACGATGCGCTTCAACATCCGCTCCATCGGCGGGTTGAAGTCTCTCTTTTTCAGCGGTGAAGGTCTGGTTGTGGACCTCTACGGGCCGGGCAAAGTGCTCCTGCAGACCCGCAGCGTCCAATCTTTCCTGAGCTGGATCATCTCCAAAATACCGAAATCATCCTCGTCTTAGGAGGGGCCATGCCGAAGGTGCGCTGTATCCTGGTAGGTTTAGGCAATCTGGGACGGCGGTTCTGTGAAATCGCCGAGCGGAAGGCAGACCTGTTGCGCTCGCGGTATGGGCTGGAGCTGCAATTGGTCGCCGCCGCGGATAGCCGGGGCGCGGCGGCGGACCCGCAGGGACTGGATTGGGCGACCGTGGTGCAGTTGAAGCAGGCGGGAAAGAGCATCGCCGATTATCCCGTTTGCGGACGTGTCGGCTGGCGCGCTCAAGACCTGGTGGCGGACGTGGAGGCCGATGTCTTGCTGGAGGTGGCGCCCGTCAACCTGGCCCTGGGGGGACAACCCGGCCTGGATTGCGTGCGCACGGCGCTTCGTCGGGGGATGCACGTCGTTACCGCCAATAAGGCCCCCATCGTGCTGGCCTATGCTGAACTGCAGGCGTTGGCCAGGGCCGCCGGTCGTCAATTGCGCTTTGATGGGACGGTGGCAGGCGGGCTGCCGGCGCTCTACATCGGAGAACGCGATCTGCGGGGCGCGACCATCTTCCGCCTTGAGGCGGTGCCCAATCTGGTGACAGGCTACATCATGGACTTGTTGACCGAGGGGCAGCCCTGGGAAGAGGCGCTGGAGCAGGCGCGCGCCGAGGGCGTCCTGGAAGCGGATGCCAGTTGGGACCTGGATGGTTGGGATGCTGCCGCCAAACTGGTCATCCTGGCCAACGCGGTGCTGGGCTTCCCCGCGCGCCTGGAGGACGTGGCCCGCACAGGCATTCAGGGGCTTGACCAGGCTGAACTGCGGGACGCTCGTTCGCGCGGTTATCGCTATCGGCTGTTGGCGCGGGCCGAATGGCGGGGCGAGCAGGGCTATGCGCTTTCGGTGGCCCCGGTGCCGCTTTCTGCCGATCATCCCCTGGGGCGCTTGGGACACAAGCAGATGGGCGTGGTCTATCACACGGATATCTACGGCACGCTGACAGCGATTATCGAAGAGCCGGACCCGGTGCCTTCCGCGGCCACGCTCTTGCGCGATCTCCTGGCGATTTACGTGCCCTGAGCCTGAAACTGGGCTTTGCCAAAAGAAACCGCGCGGGAGAGCTTCCCGCGCGGTCTGTTTTACCCCTGTTACTGCTGAATCTTCGCCAGGATGTCGTTGGCTTCCAGAATGAGGTAGTCCTCGCCGTCAATGCGGATCTCGGTGCCGGAGTACTTGGCGAAGAGCACGCGGTCATTGACCTGCACCGGGATGCTTTCATCAGTACCGACCGCGATCACGACGCCCTGCTGCGGCTTTTCCTGAGCGTTTTCGGGCAGGATCAGACCACTGGGGGTGCGAGCTTCCGGCTTGAGAATCTTAATCAGCACGCGAGTTCCTAAAGGCTGAACGTTCATGGCACACTCCTTATCCAATGTGAGATTTAGCGCAGGCCGAGGGCCGCGTCAATTTTAGCCCGGTCAAACCCAATGATGATTTTGCCGTTAATGTCAATCACCGGCACACCTTGTTGGCCGCTGCGGCGCACCATGTCGCGCGCGGCGATGGGGTCGCGGGAAACGTCAATGTCCTTAAACGGAATGCCGCGCTGTTGCAGGTAACGCTTGACGGCCTGGCAATAAGGACAGGTTGGCGTTGAAAAGACGATTACACGAGCATTGCTTGTCATAGTACCCTCCCACGGTATTTTTTTTAGGTTTTGAATAAGCAAGACAAATCATACACAAATTTGCCAATTTGTCAAATAATCAGAAGCGGAATCTATTTTATTGGGGGGACGACCGTCTATGGATGGGGCAGGCCTAAGGGGTGGGGGAGGCCAGCGGCAGGCTGAAGCAGAATTCGCTCCCTTGACCGACGACGCTATGCACCCAGATACGTCCACCATGAGCCTCGACGATCTGTCGGGCGATGATCAGGCCCAATCCAGAGCCGGTAGCCTTCTGCTCGCTTCCCGGCACGCGCGAGAATTTCTGGAAGAGCTTGCTCAGGTGTTCCGGGGCGATGCCTGGCCCTGTGTCGCGCACCATCACCTGAATTTCGGCGCCGCTGCGATAGATGCGCAGGGTCACCGTGTCGCTTGCATCGGAGTATTTGATGGCGTTGGAAAGCAGGTTGAGCAGGACCTGATGAAGGCGTTTGGCATCCCCGATGACCGGGGGAAGATCGGGTTCGATTTCCGCGTTAAGGGTGATCTGATGTTTTTCGCTCAAGGGTTTGACGACGTTGAGCGAAAGCGCGGCGACTTCGGCCAGGTTGAGCGGTTCGCGGGCCAGGGTCACCCGTCCGGATTCCAGGCGCGCCAGGTCAAGGAATTGATTGACCAACTGGGTGACCCGATCCGCCTCTTGGGCGATAATACCGGCAAACTGTTGGTGCATCTCCGCCGGCAGGTTCGGGCGCTGGAGCAGCTCGGCGTAAGAGACGATGGCGGTCAGGGGCGTGCGGATTTCGTGCACGACCTGCGCTATCCAGTCGCTTTGCTGGAACAGGCGCGCATTTTCCACGGCGACGGCGGCGATGCTCGCTAAAGTCTCCAGGGTTTCCGCGTCCTGTTGGGTAAACAGACGGCGGGTGCGCATGGTCAGCGTTTCGATCACCCCGATGACCCGTTCACCAAACAGCAAGGGCGCAGCGATGATGGATTGCGTAGGGTCCACGGCGTTGATGACGAACATGCGCTGGTCCGATTGGGCATCTTCTACAATGACGGTGGTGCGGTTCTGGACGACCCAGCCGGCCAGACTGTTATCTACGGGGACCAGGGTGCCTTGCAGAGTTTCCGTATCAGGCCCGGAGATGGCGGCGAAGTAAAGATGACGGCCATCTTCTTCCAGCAGCAGGATCGAGGCCCCGTCCGCGTCGGTCAGTTCGGTAGCGGCTTGAACGATCTGAGTCAACAGGCGGCGCATTTCCAGCGTGGAATTAAGCTGCCTGCTTACGGCCAGCAGCTTTTCTAAAATGGCGATGCGCCGCTCTGGTTCAGTCTCATAGGTCATGGCTGTTCTCAATCCAACTTCTGGATGACGGTTTTCACTTTACTACAGAATAGAAAATCAGCAAGCGCTTCCCGTGGAGGGGCGGGAAGCGCTTGGGTTTAGTTTTGGCTTTCGCGGCCCAAAATGGTGTCTACGACGATCTGGAGCTGTCTGGCGAGCAGGACGCCGGGCTGGAGCAGGATGAGCGGCACGGCCGCTTCCAGGCTTTGAAAGGCCAGGTCGGGGACAGGTGGAATGGTTGTGATAAAGGTACGCCCCAGTTTTTCTTCGACAACCGAGCGGGTCATGGTGGCGGCTGACGGCACGCGGTTGATGAGCACTACGCCGGTCTTGTTGATGTTGATGTTGGCACCGTACATCTCATCCAACAGGGTGCGGGCCAGTCCCATGCCGAGTTTGCTGGACTCGATGCTGAGCAAAATCCGATGAGCGCGGCGCAGCACTTCCTGGTTGGTTTTATGTAGGGTGGGGGAAAGGTCTACCAGCACCCAGTCATAGTCAGCCAGGGCGTAGTCCAGCACGGTCCGGGCCACGTTTTCGGGCACCTCCTCCTGTTCGGTATGGCGAGAGGTGTTCAGCAGAAGATGCAGGCCGCTGGAATGGGTCACTATCTGGCTGGAGAAGTTCTCCTGGGCCAGCGCCGCGCCGCCTTTGATCAGAGCCTGCAAGGACCCAGGGACGGTCAGATTGAGCTGCATCCCCAGCGTTCCTCCGCTGCGCGTCAGTTCGATCAGCAGGACCTTTTTGTCTTTAGCCTGTTGCGCGAGCATAATCGCCACGTTGAGCGCCAGCGTCGAGTTGCCGACGCCGCCCTTGCAGGGGAGAAAAGCAATCAACTGTCCGCGGGGTGGTGGGGGCGCCGGTGCCGCTTTGTGTTGGAGCGTGACCTGGACGCGGGCGATCAGTTCGGCGGGGTGAATGGGTTTGGTGAGATATTCATTCACCCCGGCCTGGAAGCCGGCGATCTTGTCAGCCACGCTGCTTTTCGCCGTGAACATCAGAATGGGCACGTTTTGCGTGGCCGGATGCTGACGCAGTCGGCGCGCCACCTGATACCCGTCCAGGTCTGGCATCATCACGTCCAGAATGATCAGGTCAGGGGCTTGCGTGGTGGCTTTTTCCAGAGCCTGCATCCCGTTGTTCGCGGCTATGATTTGATACCCCTGCCGCTCCAGCATCAAGCCGACCAGTTTTAAGGCGTCAACGTCGTCGTCTACAATAAGAATTTTTGCCATGATAACCTCCTGCGCCCTCATTATAATTCACAGGGAAGCGCAAAGGGATTACAGACCAGTTAAAATTTAAGGCGCGTGGAGTTACCGTCATCCAGTTTAAGGGCATCCAGCCTGATCAGGGCCTGCCGGGCCGAGGGATTCCCTGATGGGCATCAGCCCTGCGCTGCAGGCCGCTGGACTGAGGGCGCAGCGGGCGCAGTCTGGCAGGTCCGGGACGACAAAGGTGATGAAGATCTGACCTGCCGTCCATGTTCAGGCACGTTTGACGAGCCGGTACTGGCTGTAACTGGCCAGGACCAGGACGACATAAGCGCCGAAGTACAGCGTATCGGCCAGACTGGCGGGAAGTCCACCGGCCTGATAAAGCCCCGTCCCCGTGAGCCAGGCGTAAACAGCATCGGCCAGGGCGAAGAGCCATAACGCTTGCCAGGGGCGTCCCCATTGGCCGGAGCCGAAGGCATGGGCCAGCCACAGGGCGGCCAGAGCAATCGCCAGATCGGCCAGCGGATAGAACGCATTGATGAAGATCATCACCCGATCCTGGCTTGAAGCTCTGGAAGCTACCAGCGCAGCTCCGGCCAGGACTCCGACGCCGCCGAAAAGTAAAGCCCGTCTTTCCTGACGGGGGTGCGCGCCCCAGATCAGACGATATTGCGCCAGCAGGGCAATGGTCAGAAAGATATATCCGCTGAGCCAGGCGCCATCACCCAGAGAAGGGGTTGGGATAGCCTCGGTGAAAATACTGTAAATCAGCCATAAAATCTCTCCCAGCGTCCATAGTCCCAGCCCCAGGGTGAAGTGGAACCAGATGTGGCGTGGCCTTTCGGTTTTATCGAATTGGCGGGTACAAAGCCAGGTGAAGGCGGTAGCCAGCGCAGCCGCAACGGCGATGAGACCGTCGGTGATGAGCGTAGTTCCGGGCATAAAGGTCAGGCCGGCAAAAAGGACCAGGGCGAGCAGGCCGCAGATCCAGGCGGATACGGGTAAGCGTTGGGTGTGGGTCATGCGTCTCCCCCTATCAGGTGATGAGCCTCCAGTATCTCAAGATAGTCGCGGCCAAGGTAAGTTTTGGCTTCCTTGAAGACGTTCCGACTGAGCCGGGAACCCAGCACCTGTTCCATTCGGCGCAGGAGAGCGGTGTTAATAGTCTGGCTCAAGGCCACCAGGGAAGCTTCCTCAGAGACCGCGGCCTCTAATTCCCAACCATAAGGCGTTAGCCGGGCCGGGACACCCTGACTCATCAATTGCGCATTCAGATCGAATAAGATGCTGTTGACCAGGTGCTGCCCAACCAGGTCCCGATAGCGAGCCAGGAGGAAGCCCAGCAGGGCATTGTAGGAGTCTGCCAGGCTCACCTGGCTGGATTCATTTTTCTGTCTTGGATAATACCATTCAGCAATCACGGGTGCCTCTTTCTGACTGTAAAACGAAGCCAGAGCATTGCCGCCGGTCAGGACTCGTCCGCCTTGGATGTGCATGACATTTTGGGGTTGAGTGCCCGGCACCAGTCGCAAGATGCTTTCGCCATTTTTCCACAGAATTCGTAAAATCCGTGCTTCAGGCAGGTTGCTGGAAAGGAGTTGTGGCAAATTTTTGAGCTGCGCTGTCGGAACGGGGGAAGGCGGAGCCCCTTCCAGCAACAAGCGTATCAATTCGACTCCGGAAGCGGGTAATTCTATGGCACGGATCAGGATCGTTGGGGTAGTCCAGAAGTCAAGGAACGTCGGGTAAGCGATGCGCTGGAAACTCCCATCCGGGTTTTTTGCGTAACCCTGGTAAACGGCTCCGTTCAGCAGGAGCAGCGCTGCCCATTGCTGCGCTGATTTGGCTTGGGCTATCAGCAAGCCATGGGCATAGGTGGCCTGATACTTCTCACAAGCCAGGGCCAGATTCAGGGCTGGTATTTCCTGGTAGGGTGTTGGAATGTGAATTAACAGGCTTTCCACGCGCTTTTCACCATGCTCCAGGTTAGAGATGATGGTTGCATTTTAGCGTTTTGCCTGGATTCGTCAAATTCAGGCCGTCTGGATGCCGGGCCAGCAGGCAGAAGCCTGTCACGGGACCTGAATCCAGGGATGGTCCTGCACGAGGTTGGGGCCAGCCTGCTTGGAGCATTTATACCCATCCCCCAGACTTGGCTGGGGGATGGGCGCTTGAGGCTGATGCTACTTCGATTCGTAAATTCTGGCACGTAGAGCGGCGATTTCGCGCTGGAGCTGACTGTCATACTCCAGTTGACCGCGCACCCGCTCGTAGCCATAGAGGACCGTGGTGTGATCCCGTCCGCCCAGAAGCGCACCAATCTGGGGTAGGGAGAGGTCGGTTTCTTCGCGCAGAAGGTACATCGCGACCTGACGCGGATGAGCCAGGGCCCGGTGCCGATGGGCGCTGTTCAGATCGGCGATGGCCAGCTCGTAGTATTCCGCCACAACTTCAAGAATACGCTCCGGCTCCACCTCCGGGCGTTTGGATAAGACGCCACTTAACGCCTGTTGGGCCAGTTCCAGGGTCAGAGGGTGAGCCGTAGTCCGCGCCACCAGTAACACGCGGTTAAGCGCCCCTTCCAGTTCGCGGATGTTGCGCTCAATGTGCGCTGCGATGTAATTGAACACCTCGTTGGGAATCTGTTCCCCTAAAGCATCTGCTTTAGAGCGCAGGATGGCCATGCGCGTCTCGTAATCTGGAGGTTGCACGTCTACTTGCAGGCCCCATTCAAAGCGTGAGCGCAGGCGCTCTTCCAGGGACACCATGGCCTTGGGCGGACGGTCGCTGCTGAGTACAATCTGACGTCCGTTTTCGCGCAGAGCGTTGAAGGTATGGAAGAACTCCTCTTGGGTGCTCTCCTTACCGGCAATGAATTGCACATCGTCAACCAGCAGGACATCTGCGCTGCGATATTTCTCGCGGAACAGGTCTGTGGTCTTGGTCATAATCGCCTGAATCAGGTCATTGGTAAAGGTTTCAGAGCTGACGTACAGGACCTGCATGTTTTTGCTGTAGCAAGCGTGACCGATCGCGTGCAGAAGATGCGTTTTACCCAACCCGGCGCCGCCATAGATGAAAAGGGGATTGTAGGCCTGGGCCGGTCTTTCGGCCACAGCCAGGGAGGCCGCCTGCGCCAGACGGTTGCCTGATCCTACGATGAAGCTGTCGAAGGTGTAAGAGGGATTCAGGCCGGGATCGCTGACCGCCCGTGCGCTAAAGTCTGGGTCGAGCAGTGGAGGCAGGTGCTCCTGTTCCTCTTTACCTTTGCCCTTGCCATTGGATTGTCCCCAGACCAAAAAACGCGCATCCATGTTTTCATCTCCGCTAATACGCACCAGGGCGCGAATGATTGAATGCGACAGGCGCGTCTCCAGCCATTCCACGGCGTAGCCATTCTTGGCGCTGATCAGCAGGCGGTGCCCATCTTCTACGCCAATGCAGTGGGTATCTTTCAGCCAGGCTTCAAAGGTGTTGGGGGGAAGCTGCAATTGCAGGTCCCCTAAGACACTCTTCCATAAAGCTTGCGCTTCAGCCATGCTCATCATAGTGACACTCCCGGATTCAGGGCGCAAAAAGCCCCCCTGATAGGTTAGTTTTCTTAACTATCGGGCTTGTGAGAAGATCACTCGCCAGAAGAATAGCATCTTCTCACGGTTTTATTTTACCAGAAATAGCCATTCAGACAACAGGTTGAGGGCCATTTTCATTTAAAACTGCAGAAGTTTAATCTTGTATGGCGGCCTGTGGAAAGCAAGGTTTTTTTGCCCTATCAGTAGGGGATAAGCTCCCTCTTGCCCCCCATAGCTTCGATGGTGGTTGTGGAAAACGGCGAAGGGTGGGAGAAAATTTTGTCGTCTTGCTTTTCCTTTCGGTCCGCCCCATTCTGCGCCTCACTTCAGGGTCTCTCGCAAGCTGTTTCGTGGCCATGGCCTGTTGATGCCGAAATTGCCGTTGGGGTTGACCTGGGCCGCACCATCATGGATATAGCCGGACGTCAGGCTCCTGACCGTTTACCTCAAGGCAGCGCTAAAATGCAAAGTGTAACGGCTCAGACTGGCGGTTGAAACCGTGCCGCTTTCTGCCTCCGAGCGCCTGTAGGGGTGACTTCCCTATGCCGCCCCGCCAGCGCATAGGAGGCGCTGGCTACGGCATAAGCCTTCAGGCGCCAGACGGTGGGACGCTGAGCAGGTACTGCAAAGTGCCATGGTGAGGTGATGCAAGCCTCTGCCTCTCCGGGGCTCTGGATAGGCCTGAACCGCAATCCCTGATGGCCTGTGTTCTGGGCCTGCCCGTGATTGTGTCGCCCTGGCTGGGGCTGGACGCTCAGCGGGGCGGCCTCTGGTCGGGTGCTGGCAGCGGGCCATCTGCGCCGGGCTAATGGATAGCCGTTTCGCTCTCTTTCGCTCGCTCCGCAGAGCGATGAGGCAGGCTAACGTAGAAGGTGCTGCCTGGACAGGTCTCTTCGTTGTAGCCGGGGCTTTCGACGCGCAATTTTCCGCCATGCGCTTCAACGATCCCCTTGGCAATAGCCAGGCCCAGGCCAGGCCCGCCACCTTTGAACTTGGTCCTTCCCGAAGAGTGCAGGGCTACTTCGCCTGTCTGGTAGAATTTGGTGAAGATCAATTCCTGGTATTGAGGGTCAATACCAATGCCGGTGTCGTGCACCCAAAGTTCTACCCCGCCATGGACGAAGCCTGCTTCCCCAGGAGCCAGCGGACGTGCCCCCAGGGTGATGCGTCCGCCGTCTGGTGTGTACTTGATGGCGTTGAGGACGAGGTGGTACAGAACTTTGCGCAGGGCTTCAGGATCACCCTCAACGACCAGGCCTTCGGGGATGGATTCAATTTCCAGCGTTTGGGCCCGTTCGCGGACGGCCTGAGCAAAATTTTCCTGCGTGCTCTTCAACAAGGCGCTGATGGCTATCGGTTCAAAGCTGAGCTGGAGCATGTTGCTGTCAATTTTGGCCATATCCAACATGCTGTTCACAATCTCATGCAGGCGGATGGCCCCATCGTAAATGCCCTGGATCATTTCGTGCAGGGTGGGGTCCCGTTTGATGAGTTCGTTTTTCAGCAGGATTTGGCTGAAGCCGCGCAGGACCGTGATGGGGGTGCGCAGTTCATGCGAAGCTACCGTGATGAAGTCGCTCTTGGTGCGATCGAGCTTTTCCAATTGGGCGTAAGCGCGCTCGAGCTGGGCGTACAATTGGGCATTTTTCAGGGCAATTGCTGCCTGACTGGCAAAAGCGGTGGCCAGCGACGCCTGTTCCTCAGTGAATGGCGTGGGGGTTTCACGGGTGAGCGAGAGCATCCCGATGATTTCATTCTCCGATTGGATGAGAGGAACGCCCATCCAGGACCTGGCCATGGGCAATCCTGGAACGTGCTGCCAGTCTGGCCGTTGAAGCACGTCCGGTACAATGAGCGGAGCTCCTGAGCTGCGCAAAGTCTGGTAAACGTCGTCGCTCTTGATGGCGACCCGAATCTGGGTGGGATTGCTTCCCGGCGGAAAACCACGCGCTGCTACAATGACCAGGTCATTGCCCTCCTGCAACATCATCGAGCCCCGGTCAAAGGGTACGATACGGGACAGGCTGTCCAGCACTTGCCGCAACACGACGTTCACGTCCAGGCTTTGGGAGAGCGCCCGGCTCACCTCATACAGCATTTCACTGAGCAACCGGCGAGAGCGCTCGCCGGAATAGACCTGAGCGTTGTGAATGGCAATAGCCACCTGATCGGCCAGGGAATCAAAGACGTGCTCGTCGTCCTCACTGAAAGCGTGGGGTTGATCGCTTTGCAGGTCCAGCACGCCCAGGAATGTATCTCCCATAAGCAGGGGGAGCACCAGTTCGGATCGGGTATTGGGGATGATGTCCACACTGAGATACCGCGGATCCAGCGTCACATCATTGACCCGCGCCGTTCGCCGATGTTGGGCTACCCAGCCGATGAGGCCTTCTTCGCCGATCTTGAGTTTGAAGGCCTGTTCGGTCAGCCAGCGTCCGGCACTGCCTGTTCCGGCGCGGGCTACCATATATTTCTGCGTTTCATCTACCAGGAAGATGCCCACGAAATAGTAGCCAAAGCGCTCTTTAATCAGTTCGGCGATTTCATTCAGGACTTTATCCAAATCGAGAATGGAACTGACGCTTTGAGCGACCTGAATCAGGGTTTCCAGTTGATTGGCGCGATTCCGGATCTCTTTCTGTTGGCGAAGTTGTTCCTGGCGTAATAATTCAAGCCGGCGGTAGGTACGGATGCGGGTGACATGGATAATGTATCCAATTAAAGCACTGATGCCTATCACATACCGTAACGTTCCCCAGGTCGGGGTTTGAGGTGCGCGAAATACAGCGATCAGCACCCACGCCAGGCCACTGCCCAGGGTTACGAACAGATACCAGGGGGTGGAAAGGAAGAAAAAACCCGCTCCAATGAAAAGCAGGACCACATAAACGCTAAGGATAGGGTCATTGCTAAGGTAGAGATGATAGAGCAGGTTGAAGGCAATCAAAATGGCGATCATTCCCAGGGTACTGTGCGCATGACGTAGTTTGGGCGGGAAACGCCTGTGCCAGAAATGCATGGCGACCAGGAACAGACCGCTCAGGCCATTGACGAGCATCATCGGCCTTTCAAGCTTATCTGGGAAAAGCACCTGGCGACCGCCCAGATAATGGGTAAAGGCCAGGAAAACGAACATCAATCCCAGGACCAGGACTGTGGGGGTAAGGCTTTCCAGCACAATTTGTTGGAAGGCCTCCTCCATAGCCTGACGGTCATAATGCCCTTCTTCTTCGGAGGAGCCGAAAAGCTTTTGGATGAAAGCGAAAATTTTGTTCATAGCTCTTTCCCGATTCTGGATAGCAAATTAGCCCCTCATGACTTCTGAACCTGGTGCAAAAGGCTTGCCAAATCTAGGTCTTTATTCCGAACGACTCTCTTTGCCGTCGCTCCTACTACAAGATACAGTACAAAATCATTATACTCAATTTCTCGGTGAATGCCAGGTGTTTTGCGTGACAAAAAGGTTGCTTCTTGGCAACCGTGACCAGAGTACTCTTGGTTTGCTCATTTTGGCCCTTGATTTTCAAAATGAGTCTTAGAGATGACCGGGCAGGCATAGGGATGGGCAGGCATGGGATGGGCAGGCATAGGGATGGGCAGGCATAGGGATGGGCAGGCATGGGATGGGCAGGCATAGGGATGCCTGCCCTACTATAAAAGAACATTGCGCTATCTTCGTTGCTTCGTTTCCTGATGCGGGGACGGCCTTTCTCATCTGCTTGTTTCTCTGTGTCCCCGGTGCGCTCTGTAGTGAACAGGGATTCAACGCATCATTGCGCCGCATTTCTTTATCCCGTCGTCCCGTCTCAACTGGCGATCAACGGTCCAATCCCAATCCCAGGCGCATTAGCGAAAGGAGCTTGAAAGGAACCGGCCCGACCGGAACGTCCAGTTCACTTTTGTCGCAGACGGTTGAAGTGTTGGCGGCGTCTACCCGCGCCTTGAACGGCCGGAGAGCTGCCTGCAAGGCCTCTCCGCTGTAGCGGGCGCTCAGGGCGTCTATCTGGCGCATAAGGGCGCGGGCTTCGTTGATGCGCATTTCCGTTTCGCTGGCTTTGGGTGCACTGATCAATCCGGCGGCGCGCTTAAGGCGATTGAGGCGCGCTCCGGCCTCGTAGGTGGTTTCAGCCAGGGTGGCGCGATCCATCCACCGTGTTTCGTAAGAAAGGATATCCTTCCACGTAGGGGCGAGGAGGAGCTGCCGGTGATCTTCCAAAGTAAAAGCGCGCCGCAGATAGCCTATCTGTTCCGCCTGCTCGTAGGCCCGGCTTCCCGGATCCAGGAAGGGAGCCAGCGGGGAGGTAAAGGGGATCAGGCGCCCATCGTCGAAGCGATTAAGGAGCTGCTCGCAATATGTCACGGTCTCCAGAGCCGAGTCAGCCGTTTGCTGCGGCATCCCGATCATAAAGAACAGGTCAAAACGCCGCGCCCCGGCTTTGAGGGAAGCGGCGATGGTTTGCTCAATGGCTTCGTTACTGAACGATTTGCCGCTTGCCTTACGCACGGCAGGATCGTGGGATTCGGGCGAAAATTCCACGATAAAGTTGGGCAAGGCTGCCGCCAGTTCTTCCATGTAGGCCTGAGTGGTGGGCCAGAAGAATTCCACCATGACGGTGCCCCGGAAGCCCTGCACGGCGCGGAAGAAGCGTCGAGCGTAGTCCATTCCCGCCTGTCGTAAATCTCCCAGGATGAAAACCGGGCCGCGGCTCAGTTGCCCGATGCGTTTTACATCCTCGGCCAACCGTTCGGGCGCGCGAAAAGCCGGGCGTTCTCTTCCGATGAAGTGCCTGCCCGCGAAGGCCGAGCCGCCGCAAATGGTACAGTTTTGCGTGCAGCCTTTTACACTCAGCGCCGCCATGATAGGATATTCCAGCCAGTGGCTGAAAGGGACAAAATTGGCCAGATTTAAGCCCCGAATGACTTTCTGGACCAGCGGAACGTAATCGAAGACCAGCCCGTCAAGATCGGTCGGACAGTAGCTCTGTGGGTTAACGTGAATATTCCCCTGCGCATCGCGCCAGGTGAGATTGGGCACGTCGGTCGGCGGCGTGCCAGCCCGAATGTGCTCCA
>Ga0068707_1002030_pt1 | contig 14240 bp, 13 predicted proteins | sample YNPNPMetaG_FD_66600 | JGI IMG/M metagenome (GOLD analysis project Ga0068707, IMG submission 66600) | Anoxygenic and chlorotrophic microbial mat microbial communities from Yellowstone National Park, USA - YNP NP MetaG | ecosystem: Environmental > Aquatic > Thermal springs > Hot (42-90C) >... | reverse complement strand
CCGGAAGCGGGCCCCCCATCAGAACGGCCCAGGAGCGGGGCTCGCGGAACCGGCGGCCGGCCGACTCCCGGAAGGAGGCAACCGACGCCGGATCCCCCGAGGCCTCCACCACCTCCCCCAGGCGACCGACCAGGCGTCCGGAAAGGTCCGCCCATTCCGCCGAAAGACGGGAGATGATGAGCCGAAGGAGTTCCACCCGCTCGCCGTCCGGAAGGCCCTCGCCCTGATCCCCCCCCCGGATCGTCCGCTCGATCTCCAGGGGAAGATCCACCAGGAGAGACGGAACGACCACCCGCGCCGTAGCGGCGGCGATATCCTCGAACGTCAGGGATTCTCCGGGACGGACCGCGGCCGGGGCCGTTCCCCGGATCTCCGCAAGAATCTGTTCGACCTGCCGGCGAACCCGACCTTCGAGGTCCTCAACACCCTCGGCTCCTTCCATGACCACCCCCGCGGAATCCTCGTGGAATTATATCGCCCCCCCCGCGCCGCCGAGTTCACAAAATCCCGCCCTCCCTGAGAAGAACCTCCGAGCCGGAGACCCCGGATCGGCACAAGGAGGGGACTGCGACGACCCGCGACCGGGAGAGCCGGACCGAGGCCTCTCCCGCAAGGCGCGTAAAAACGCCGGGCACGACGGGCGCGACCGGCCGTCGCTCCGCCCGGGCCCGGAATCCCCCGGGGGCAACCCGGCCACCCCGGGGAGCGCCGAGACGTCCGGCCGAGCCGCCCCGGGACCCGCCGCCGCGGCGGGCGTCATCGGCCACCGAACAGCTTCCCCAAAAAGCCCTTTTTCTTGGGCCTCTCCGGGCGTCCCGACGCCGCAGGAGTGGACTTCTCCGCCTCCGGGGCCGGCGGAGGGGCCTCAAAGGAACCGGCGTCTTCGGGATTCGCCGGGACGCTCCCCGCCTCCGCCGGCGCCGCCGCGGCCTCCTCCCCGGCCGACGGCGCCTCCGGCGGCCCGGCGGATCCGGCCGGTTCCACGGGCCGCACCGCCCCGCCCATCTCCAGGATCGAATCGTCCGCAGGGAGATGCCCCGACCCCTCCTCGGGGGCGGGGGCCGGAAGATTCTCGAGGACGGGCACCGGGGCCGCCTGAGGGACGGACATCGGCGGCAGCATCCCCGGGCCCGGAGGGGTCTCGGCGAGGGCCTCCGGAGACCCGGGAATCACGTGTCCCGGGATCACCGGCTCCGGCTGGTGAAGGCATTGCACCAGTCGCCGGGTCCGCTCCACCAGGCCCGCCATCGTCGTGGCCAAGCTTTCGAAATTGCGCGTCAGATCCTCCGCGAGATACCGGGCCTCCTTCACGTTGGCCCGAAGGGCCTGGTCCTCCCGGTCCCTCCCCTGCTTCTCCACCTCTTCTTTCCGCCGGGCGCTTTCCAAATCCGCCAGGCGCCGGCGGAGGTCCTCCACCTCAGCGGTGCGGGCCGAGAGGTCGGCCTCCAACCGGGAGATATCCCCCTCTTTCGCGGCCGCGGCAGTGCTCTCCGCCTGCTTCTGGAGCTCAAGGTACTTCCGCTCGGCGTCCAGGACGATCTTCTCCAACTGCTTGATGCGTCCCTGGGCCCGCTCCAGCTCGGCAGCCTTTTCCTCCAGCTCCGCCCGGACGGCCGCAAGCCGGGCATCTCCCTCTCCGGAATCCTGCTCCCGGCGAGCCCCTTCGGAGAGCTCCGCCAGCCGACGTTCGAGGGACTCGATCTTCTCGTGCGCCTCCGCGAGATCCCGATCCTTCCTCTGAAGGGCCTCCTTGTAGGCATCCTGGGCCTTCTTGAGGTCCTCCCCGAGCCGGGCGATGGAAGCCTGGGCCTCGGCGGTGGCCGCGGCATGCTCCTCGGCCTCCCGGTCCCGCCGAACCAGGGCCTCCTTGTAGGCGTCCTGGGCCTTCTTGAGGTCCTCCCCGAGCCGGGCGATGGAGGCGTGGGCCTCCTGCAGTTCCTGCTCCTTCTCCCGGAGGGACTGAACCACGGCGGACTGGAGCCGGGAAGAGGCTTCCGAGCGTGCCTCCTGGAGTTCCTTTTCCAGCTGGGCGATCCGGGCGCGGGCCTCCCCGATCTCCCGCTCGCGCTCGGCGCCGACGCGTTCCTGCCGGTCCTCCGCCTCGGACAGCTGGGCCTGAAGGGCCTCGATCTGGGCTCCGGCCTCCTGGGCGTCGGCCTCCAGCGCGGCGAGCCGCTCCCGGACCTGCCGGAGTTCCTCCTCGCGGGACTTGAGCTTCTCCTCCAGCTCCGCGATCCGCGGGTCGGGGCCCGCCGCCGCGGGGGCGGCCCCCTCCTCGGGACGGATCGGGCCCCCGCAGGCCTTGCACGGGGGCGCCGTCGCCGGATCTCCGCGGTAGAGGAACTTTTTGCCGCAGGAAGCGCAGGCGAAGATCATGGGCACCTCCCGCTCCCAGTCTACCACGGAGAACCCTCCGGGGCCAAGGAAGAGGGCTGGCCGGAAGGCCTCAGGATCCCTTCCGCCGGACCCGGCACCCCAGCTCCCGCTCCTGGCGGTTCCACATCCGGGCCCGCCCGCGCGGCCCGCGATCGTCGTAGCCCAGGAGGTGCAGGATCCCGTGCGTCACGTAACGCAGGAGCTCCTCCCGGACGGGGATCCCCCGCCTCCGGGCCTCACGGGCCGCCGTCTCGGCCGAGACCACCACCTCCCCGAAGAACTCCCCGGTGCCGGGGAAACCGCCGTCCAGGCGGAACGCCAGGACGTCGGTGGTCCGATCGCGTCCGAGGAACCGCCGGTTCAGGCGCCGGATCTCCGCGTCTCCGACGAAGGCCAGCGAGAGGGCCCGCCCCCCCAGGAGACGTCGGGCCAGCCTCCGGACTTCCCGCCCGGGAATCCTCACCCTTTTCTGACGGTTCGCGATGCGGATCATGGATCCCTCACGCGGAAGGCGTCCCCTCCGCCGGCCTCCGGCCCAGGTACCGCCTCAGATGGCGGCCCGTGTGGGAGGAGGGATGCTCCGCCACCTGCTCCGGGGGCCCGGCGACCACGACCGTACCGCCCTCCTCGCCCCCCTCCGGCCCCAGATCGATGATCCAGTCCGCGGTCTTGATCACGTGCATGTTGTGCTCGATGACCACCACGGTGTTCCCCAGATCCACGAGCCGGTTGAGAACCGCCAGGAGCTTCTTGATGTCGGCGAAATGAAGGCCCGTGGTGGGCTCATCCAGGATGTAGAGGGTCCGGCCCGTGGAGGCCTTCCCCAGCTCGGCCGCCAGCTTGACACGCTGGGCCTCGCCCCCCGACAGCGTGGTGGAGGACTGTCCGAGGGGCATGTATCCCAGGCCGACCTCGTCCAGCGTCTCCAGGATGCGGTGCAGCCGGGGAAAGTGGGCAAAGAAGACCAGGGCCTCCTCCACCGGCATCTCGAGGACCTCCGCGATGTCCTTCCCCTTGAACTTGACCTCCAGCGTTTCCCGGTTGTACCGCCGCCCCCGGCACTCCTCGCAGGTCACGTAGACGTCGGGAAGGAAGTGCATCTCGATGAGCTTGGTGCCCTGGCCCTCGCAGGCCTCGCAGCGCCCCCCGCGGACGTTGAAGCTGAAGCGTCCGGGGGCGTAGCCGCGGGCCCTGGCCTCCCGGGTCATGGCGAAGTGCCGCCGGATCTCGTCGAAGGCCCCCGTGTAGGTCGCCGGGTTGGACCGGGGGGTGCGGCCGATGGGAGACTGGTCGATCTCGAGGACGCGGTCGATCTGCGAGGCCCCCACGATCCGGTCGTGGGCGCCGGGCTTGACCTTCGCCCCGTGCAGCATCCGCGCCAGGGCCCGGTGCAGGATCTCGCCCACCAGCGTGCTCTTGCCGGATCCCGAGACGCCCGTCACGCAGACGAAGCACCCCAGGGGGAAGCGGACGTCGATGTTCTTCAGGTTGTTCTCCCGCGCCCCCCGGACCTCGATGGCCGCCCCGGTCCCGGACCTCCGGCGGGCCGGGACCGGGATCTCCTCCTTCCCCGAGAGGAAACGGCCCGTGATCGAACGGGGCTCCGCCGCCAGATCCCGGACCGTGCCCCGGGCCACGACCTCCCCGCCGCCCCGGCCCGCGCCCGGGCCCATGTCGACGATGTGGTCGGCGGCACGGATCGTCTCCTCGTCGTGCTCCACCACGAGGACGGTGTTCCCCAGGTCCCGGAGCCGGAACAGCGTCCGGAGCAGCCGCTCGTTGTCCCGCTCATGCAGGCCGATGGTGGGCTCGTCCAGCACGTAGCAGACCCCCACCAGGCCGCTGCCCACCTGGCCCGCCAGCCGGATGCGCTGGGCCTCGCCCCCGGAGAGGGTCGCGCTCCGCCGGTCCAGGGTCAGATAAGAGAGCCCCACGTCGCAGAGGAACTGGAGCCGGCTGTGGATCTCCTTAAGGATGAGCCGGGCGATCTCCCGGCGCTCCGGATCGAGCCGGAGCTCCTGGAAGAACGTCCGGGCCGCCCCGATCGGCATCGAGACGACCTCGTGGATGTTCCGCCCCCCCACCCGGACCGACAGGGCCTCGGGACGCAGTCGCTTGCCCCCGCAGGACGGGCAGGGAAGCTCCGTCATGTACCCCAGGATCCGCCCCTTGACGAACTCGCTTTCGGTCACCTCGAACCGGTGCATGAGGCTGGGGATCACTCCCTCGAACCAGGCGTGGTACCGCTTCTCGTCCTCCGGCGTGGTCCCGTAGAGGAGGATCCGGCGCTGCTCCTCGGGGATCTTCTCGAAGGGCGTCCCGTTCCGGACCCCGAACAGCTCGCTGAACTCGCGGAGCCGGCGGTTGTAGCGGATCGTCATCCGCCTTCCCAGGCGGCGCCAGGGCGCGATCGCCCCGTCGCGCAGCGAGAGCGTCTTGTCCGGAACGATCAGGTCCTCGTCCAGCTCCAGCCGCGTTCCCAGCCCGTCGCAGGTGGGACAGGCCCCGTAGGGGGAGTTGAAGGAGAACAGGCGGGGCTGAAGCTCGCCGAAGGAGATCCCGCAGAAGGGGCAGGCGTACCGGGTGCTGTAGAGCCGGTCCCCGTCGGGACCGGCGGCCACGACCAGCCCCTCCCCGAGCTTGAGGGCCGTTTCCACGGAGTCCGCCAGGCGACGCCGGTCGCGGGCGCCCCCGAGCTCCAGGCGGTCCACCACGACCTCGATCTCGTGTTTGCGGTTCTTGTCCAGGGTCAGGACGTCCTTGAGTTCCATCACCATGCCGTCCACGCGGACCCGGACGAAGCCCTCCCGACGGATCCGGGCGAAGACGTCCCGGTGGTGCCCCTTTTTCCCCCGCACCAGGGGGGCCAGCAGGGTCACCCGGGACCCTTCCGGCATCTCCAGCAGGGCATCCACGATCCGGTCGGAGGTCTGCTGGGTGATGGGACGGGAGCAGCGGTAGCAGAAAGGCTCCCCCACCCGCGCGAAGAGGAGCCGGAGGAAGTCGTAGATCTCCGTGCTCGTCGCCACCGTGGAGCGGGGCGTGGCATGGCCGGAACGCTGCTCGATCGAGATCGTGGGCGGGAGCCCCTCGATCGACTCCACGTCCGGCTTCTGCATCTGGTCGAGGAACTGCCGGGCGTAGGCGGAGAGGGATTCGACGTAGCGCCGCTGGCCCTCCGCGTAGATCGTGTCGAACGCCAGGGAGGACTTCCCCGAGCCCGAGAGGCCCGTGATCACCACCAGCCGGTCCCGGGGAAGGTCGAGATCCACTCCCTTGAGATTGTGCTCCCGGGCCCCCCGGATGGAGATCACGGCGCCGCGGACCATAATCCCGCGATTTTAGCCGACCCCGCGCGGCAACGGGAGGGTTTCCGCCCGGCGGCGATCACGGTTCCCCCTTCTCGAAGGATCGGAGCTCGATGTCCATCTCAAGGCCCCCCCGGGCGCGGCTCTGGAGGACCCGCTGCCGGACCACCCCCACCCCGGCGGCGTACCAGGTGAAGGTCTCCGTCCTCCCCGCCGGCGTGTCGGCAACGGCGACCACCTTGACGGCACGGTACCGGCCGGCGGGCACCCCCACCTCCTCCTCGCCCCGGACCTCGGACCGCACCGTCACGTCCTCCCCGCCGCAGCGGGCCCGGACTTCCCAGGAGGCCCCTGCGGCAAGAGGATACCGGAGCCTCGGCAGCGGCGGTTCATAGAAGAACTCGCCGCCGTCCCGAATCCCTCCATGCACCATCACCCCCGACTCCCCGGCGGACAGGAATTCCCGGGAGCCGATGTCCCCCACCCGGTTCTCCACCACGAAACATTCCACGGCACCGATCTTCCTCCGCCCCGCCACGCGGGTCCGGGCCTCCAGCGTGTCCCTCCTGCCCTCCTGCACCCACTCCACCCGGTAGGTCCAGACGTATCCCTCCCCGAGGGGAAAAAGGTCTCCCGCTTTCCCGATCGAAAGGTGCAGGACCAGCCCCAGGACCGCCGCCGCACGCCCTTCCATCGTCCCCCACTATACCACGACCGCCGACAAAATCTGGCACGCCGCCGGACGCCGTGCCAGAATGAAGCCATGAGGATCGGCATCTTCGGGGGGAGCTTCAATCCGATCCACATCGGCCACCTCGTGACCGCCGAACGGGTCGCCGAGGCGCTCCACCTGGAGCAGGTCCTGTTCATCCCCACCGCCCGGACCCCTCTCAAGCGGCCGGGGGACCTGGCCACCCCCCGGGACCGCTGGACCATGCTGCGCCTCGCCCTCCGGGGACATCCCCGCTTCCGGGCATGGGACCTCGAAATCCGGCGCGGGGGCGTGTCCTACACGGTGGACACCCTGAGGGAGCTCCGGAAACGCCGCGGGGCCGACCTGTACCTCATCATGGGGTCCGACGCCGTGGACCTGCTCCCCCGCTGGAAGGCCCCGGACGAGGTCCGGCGCCTGGCGACGCTGGTGGTCGCGACCCGCCCGGGCCACAGGCCCCGCCGCCGATTGCCGAAAAGTATTACAGTGAGGGTTCCGCTCCTGGAGATCTCCGGGACGGAGATCCGGGACCGCCTCCGCCGGGGTCTCCCGATCCGCCACCTGGTCCCCGAGGCGGTGGAGCGGTATCTCCTCCGGAAAAGGCCCTACCGCTGAGGCGGGGGATGCTCGACCGGGCGCAGCGCTGGTTCGCCGACTCCTGCGCGGGGGCCGGCTACACCCTGGAACTGTTCCTCCGGGCGATGGCCTCCGGCCGCCGGCTGGGGCGGAAGCGGAAGGAGACGCTCCTGCAGCTCTCGATCTGCTGCTTCAGCAGCCTGCCGGTGGTCTTCATCATCGCCGTTTTCTCCGGCATGATCCTGTCCCTCCAGTCGGGGATCCAGCTCCAGCGGTTCAGCCAGGAGGCCGCCCTTGGATACCTGGTCTCCGCGGCCATGTGCCGCGAGATGGGACCGGTCTTCACCGCCATCGCCCTGACGGGGCTGGTCGGATCCACCTTCGCCGCCGAGATCGGGACCATGAAGGTCTCGGAGGAGATCGACGCCCTGGAGGTCAATTCCATCGACCCGGTCTACTTCCTGGTGATGCCCCGCCTGCTGGCCCTCTCCGCCGCCGGGGTGGTCCTGACTGTCTACTCCGACGCGGTCGGGATCGCCGGGGGGATGCTGGTGGCCAAGGCCACCTTCAACGTGGACCCGGGGATCTTCCTCAAGAACGCCCGGGAGGCCCTGGAGGTTAAGGACATCTACGGGGGGCTCCTGAAGGCGCTCGTCTTCGGGGCCACGATCGCCACGGTCTCCTGCAGCCAGGGACTCCGGGCGGAACACGGGGCGGCGGGGGTGGGACGGGCCACGCTCCGCTCCGTGGTCCTCGGGTTCCTCTTCATCCTGATTTTCAACTATTTCCTGACCTGGATCCTTTATAAACTGCAATGGTGACCCTCGACGACAGCCCCTGCGTGCGGCACTCGGCCCCGGTGGACTACCGTCCCCTGGTGGCGGCGGCGGCGATCGAGATCCGGGACCTCACCAAGAGCCTGGGGGGCCGGACGATCCTGGACGGGATCTCCCTGTCGGTCCTCCGGGGCGAGACCATGACCATCATCGGCGGCTCGGGGGCCGGCAAGAGCGTCACCCTCAAGCACATCGTGGGGCTCCTCGAGCCGGACCGGGGAACCGTGCGCGTCTTCGGAATGGAGGTGACGCGCGGCAACCACGGGACCCTGGACGCGGTCCGCCGCAGGATCGGCTTCTGCTTCCAGGGGTCCGCCCTGCTGAACTCCCTGAACGTCTTCGAGAACGTGGCCCTCCCTCTGCGCGAGCACGAACGGCTCTCCGAGGAGGAGATCCGCCGGAAGGTCCTCGAGAAGCTGGACCTGGTGAAGCTGGCCGACGCCGGGACCAAGATGCCCTCCGAGCTCTCCGGGGGGATGAAGAAGCGGGTGGGCCTGGCCCGGGCGATCGTCCGCAACCCCGAGATCATCCTGTACGACGAGCCCACGGCGGGGCTCGATCCGGTGGTGGGCAGCCAGATCAACGATCTCATCCTCGACATGCAGAAGAAGCTGGGGGTGACCTCCGTCCTCGTCACCCACGACATGGCCAGCGCCTTCCGCGTCTCGAACCGCATGGCCCTGCTCCTCAACGGCCGGATCGTCAAGGTCGGCACGCCCGCCGAATTCCGCGCCAGCGAGGACCCGGTGATCCGGCAGTTCATCTACGGCGAATCCGAGGGCCCCCTCACCCGGGAAAGAGCATGAAGAACGGCGCTACCGGCTGGCTGGGATTCTTCTTCTTCGTCGCCCTGGTGCTCGTGCTCTGGGCGACCCTGATCGTGGGCGACCTCCGGCTCTTCCATCAGCCCTTCCCCCTCCGGATCCATTTCCCCGCCGCCTCGGGACTCCGCAAGGGGGACGACATCCGGGTCGACGGCCTCCTCTTCGGGAAGGTGCGGGAGATCCGTCTCCACGAGAAGGGCGGCGTCCTGGTCGAGGCCGAGCTCGAGGGCCCCGTCACCCTCTACCGGGATGCCCGGATCCTCATCGAGGCCTCCTCCGTCCTGGGCGGCACCGTCGTGACGATCTGCCGCGGGTCCGAACCCCCCGCCCTGGACCTGGGCGAGGTCCTCCCCGGCCGGGTCCGGCCGGACCTGGGCGCGATCCCCGAGAGCGTCCAGAAGGTCGAGCCTCCCCTCACCGAGGCGATTCAGGAGATCCGCTCCCTGATCAAGGGAATCAACGAGGGCCGGGGGACGATCGGCCAGCTGGTCACCAGCACCCGGCTCCACGACGAGCTGGCGGCCACGGTCCAGGAGGCCCGCCAGGCCATCGGGGACGCCCGGGGGACGATCGCCGAGGCGCGGGGGGCCCTGGGGAAGATCCGGGAGGCGGGAGAAACCGTCCAGAAGGCGGTGGAGAACCTCGAGAAGGGCGAGGGTCCCCTGCCCGCCCTCCTCCACGACAAGTCGATGGCCGACCAGCTCCGCCGGACGCTCGGCACCGTGCAGGAAACCGCCGATCGCCTGAAGGGGGCTGCCGAGAAGATCGACCGGGGGGAGGGCACCCTGGGACGCCTCCTCACCGACGCCGAGATGGGGGAGAACCTCAAGAAGACGGTTCAGAGCATCCAGAAATCCGCCCAATCCCTCGAGCACATCACCGAGCGGATCGAGAAGGGTCCCGGCACTCTCCACAGCCTCGTCCAGGATCCGGAGCTCTACAAGCGGGCGAAGGAAACCGTCGAGGACCTCGACAAGGTGGTGGGCAAGGCCGCCCGGGCGGTCGTCGAGATCGTGGGCGACGCGAAATACTACGGGGACAGCCGGGCCCAGATCTCGAAACTCGGCATGAAGATCCGCCTGAGCGATGCCCGGGAATTCCACGGGGCCATGCTGGAGGACAAGTATTTCTACCTGGGCGCCTCCTTCCTGGGCTTCCGCCGGGACGGGGAGGTCGCCTACCAGGAACTCCTGGAGGACAACGACGACGCCACCTACCTCAAGGCCGATGTCCGGCTGGCCTACCGCATCCCCTGGATCTTCGACCGGCGCCTGGCGGTCCACGCGGGGCTTCTGGAGGGGAAACCCGGGGGCGGCGCGGACCTGCTCTGGGACGATTGGCTTCTGTTCCGGTGGCCCGTCCAGGCCTCCTTCGAGATCCGGGATGCCTACGACAGCGTCGAGGACGAGGACATCGACGAGAACCTCCGCGGCCCCCTGATGCGGGCCTACGCCAAGGTGCCCCTCTGGACCGGCACGGAGAACTGGTGGGACCGCCTTTTGGGCGCCGTCCGCCTCTACGCCGGGGCCAGTCGCCTGGGCCACGACCCCGAGTACATGATCGGCGTCGGCCTGGAGTGGCCCGACGACGACATCCGCTCGCTGGTGGCGCTCCTGGGTCTGGCCCGCTGACCCGCCGCCCCGCTAGAAGAGGGTCTTCTGCCCCGGCGGGGAGGGCTCCGCCCCGAGATGACGGTAGGCCTTCTCGGTGGCCCTCCGTCCCCGGGAAGTCCGCACGAGGAAGTTCTGCTGGATGAGATAGGGCTCGTAGACCTCCTCGATCGTCCCCTCCTCCTCTCCCACGGCCACGGCCAGGGTCTTGAGCCCCACGGGGGCGTTCTGGGCCACCAGGGTCCGCAGGATCCTCCGGTCCATCTCCTCCAGACCCGCCTCGTCCACCTGGAGCATCCGGAGGCCCTCCCGGGCGATCTCCGCCGTGATGCGGTTCTGGGAGCGCACTTGGGCGAGGTCCCGGACGCGGCGGAGGTAGCGGTTGGCGATCCGCGGCGTCCCCCGGGCGCGCTCGGCCAGCAGGACGGCGCTTTCCTCGTCGATGGAGGTTCCCAGGATCCGGGCCGACCGCTGGATGATGCGGACGAGGTCCTCCACGGGGTACCACTCCAGCTTCTCCAGGATCCCGAACCGGGCCCGGAAGGGCTCGCTCAGCAGCCCCTCCCGGGTGGTGGCCCCCACCAGGGTGAACCGCTGCAGGGGCAGGGTGATCATGCGCCCCTGGGGCCCCCCATCCATGGGGATCGAGATGGCGAAGTCCTCCATCGCCGAATAGAGGAATTCCTCCACGTCCGGAAGCATGCGGTGGCATTCGTCGATGAAGAGGATGTCCCCCGGCTCCAGCTTCGTCAGCGTCCCGGCCAGGTCCCCGGGGCGCTTGAGGACGGGGCCGCTGGTGGTGTGGAGGCGGGCCTTCATCTCGAAGGCGATGATGCGGGCCAGCGTCGTCTTTCCCAGCCCCGGCAGACCGCTGAACAGGACGTGGTCGAGCGGCTCCCGCCGCTTGCGGGCCGCCTTGATGGCGATCTCGAGATTCCGGACGGTCTTCTTCTGACCGATGAACTCCTCGAACGAGTCGGGACGCAGGGAGTCCTCGAACCGGACGTCGCGCTCGTAGGGATTCGCCCCACTCATGCGCGGCATTGTAGCACGCCGGACGCCGCCCGCCAGCCCTCCGAGCCCGGATCGGTCAGGAAGAGGAGGGCTTGGCGGCGGGGGCCGTCCCGGGACCGGCGGCCGGCGGCGGGGCCGCCTCCGCCTTCCCGGGGACCTCGACCGCCTCCTCCCCGGCGGCGGCCCCGCCGAGCTTCTCCTGCACCCGCGTGGCCCGGCCCGTCCGCCCCCGCAGGAAGTGGAGCTTCGCCCGGCGCACCTTGCCCTTCTTCACCACGACCACGTCCACCACCCGGGGAGAATTCAGGGGGAAGATCCGCTCCACCCCCTCTCCTTGGACGATCCGACGGACGGTGAAGGTCTCCGACAGCCCCTGGTGCCGCCGCGCGATCACGATGCCGGAAAAGACCTGGATGCGCTCCCGGTCTCCCTCGATGATCTTCACGTGGACGTCCACGGTGTCGCCCACGTCGAAACGGGGCCGCTTCTTCCGGTACCAGTCCTTCTCGATGGGGTCGAGGGGTCGCATGGGGTCGCCATCCTCACAGAGTCCGGTATTTCTTGATCCTCGGATTCCTCAGCAAATCGGGACGCCGCGCCTCCGTCCGCCGCCGGGACTGCTCCTCCCGCCATTCCCGGATCCGCTCGTGGTTCCCCGAGAGAAGCACGGGTGGCACCTCCATCCCCCGCACCTCCGGAGGACGCGTATACTGCGGATACTCCAGTCTCCCCTCGGAAAAGGACTCCTGTCCCAGCGACTCCTGCGAACCCAGCACCCCCGGGATCAGCCGCACCACGGAGTCCAGCAGAACCATCGCGGGAATCTCGCCCCCCGTCAGGACATAGTCCCCCACCGAGACCTCCAGGGGCGTAAGCCCTTGGCTGACCCGCTCGTCGAATCCCTCATAGTGACCGCAGAGAAGAATGAGCCCCTTCTGCTTGGAAAGCTCCTGCGCCAGCGTCTGATCGTACCGCACCCCGCCCGGGGTGAGCAGGATGAGATAGGAGTCCTCCCTCCCGTTCTTCCGGAGATAATCCACCGCGTCGAAGACCGGCTCGGCCATGATCACCATTCCCGGCCCCCCGCCGTAGGGCGGGGCGTCGACCTTCTTGTGCTTGTCCCGGGAGAAATCCCGCAGGTTGATCAGGTTGATCCGGACCAACCCCTTCTCCTGGGCACGCTTCAGGATGCTTTCGCTCAGCACCCCCAGGAAGATCGAGGGGAAAAGCGTCACCACGTCGATGATCATGCCCACCTCGACCGATGGTGTGCACTCCCGGAAGGGCGCTATTATGCATATCGGACGCGAGCGGTCAAGAGGAATCAAGAAGCCATCAGCCATCAGCGATCAGCGGTCAGCGATCAGCGAACGGCTGCCCTCAGCCAGCCTTCATCCGCCAGTGATCCGCCTTCAGCACCGATCGCCCGGGGGAGAGACCCAGAGAAGGGAACCCCCCGCCCGCCATCCCCCGGAAGTCGCCTCAATTTCGTGGACACGTCGCCCCCCGGAGGAGACAATCTCCCCATGCCCGTCCGCAAGCTCCTGCGCCGGTATCCCCAGGGGGCCGTCATCGTCGCGGAGGGAAGCCCCTCCGGCGGCGAGATCTACTACCTCGCCAAAGGGACCGCCGCCGTGGAAGTGCAGGGGAAAGCCCTCGGCGACATCCGGGTCGGCGAATGGTTCGGGGAACTCGCCGCCATCCTCGGCTCCGTACGCACGGCCACCATCCGCGCCCGGACCCCCTGCGAAGTCCTGGTCTTCCAGGGCGTGGAGGACCGGAACCTCTACGAGGCCATCGCCAAGGACGGCGAAATGCTGCGGAAACTCATCGAGCAGCTCTGCCTGCGCCTCATCGAAACCTCCCGGAAGGCCGCGGCCGCCGGCCCCGCCCCCGCCGCGGATCCTTCGGCCCGCTACCGGCGCGCCATCAGCGGCACCCTTCACGTCCTCCGGAAGCTCTCGGAACTCCATCGTCTCCCCGCCCTCGAGGAGCTCCGGAACCACCTCAGCACCCTCTCCGGCCTCCCCGAAGGCCGCGCCTCCGACGCCGACCCCCGTTTCTTCCCCTCCTGCCGGGAGGCGGTCTTCGGAAGCTAGCCCGTGTTCACCGGCATCGTCGAAAAGATGGGCCTCGTCCTCCGGCCGGGGAAACGCCTCGTCGTCGATACCGGATGGGACGACCTCCGGCCCGGCGAGAGCGTCGCCGTCGACGGCACCTGCCTCACCGTCGTGCGCGCCCCCGGAGGACGCGCCGAGTTCGACGTCGTCCGCGAAACCCTCTCCCGGACCAACCTGGGAGATCGCCGCCGCGGAGACCGGGTGAACCTGGAGCGCGCCCTCCGCGTCGGAGACCGCCTCAGCGGACATATCGTGCAGGGACACGTCGACGGCACCGGCGTGGTCCGGAAAACCGGGCCCCTCCTCCGGGTCGAAACCCCCCTGGCCGGCCAGCTCGTCCCCAAGGGATCCGTTGCCGTCAACGGCGTCAGCCTCACCGTGGTCGACGCGGAACCCGACGCCTTCACCGTCGCCCTCATTCCCACCACCCTCCGGATCACGAATCTCGGGCGCCTCCGGAAGGGCGAGCGCGTCAACATCGAGCTGGACATCCTGGCCAAGTACGTCCGGCGCCCCTCGCGGATCACGCGCGACTGGCTCCGCCGGGCCGGCTTCTGAGGCCGGGCGTCAGCGGAACGATGCGACGATCCGGACCCGGGCCCCCTCCTCCGTCGGATCCGCCCGGGCCGCGATCCACTCGACCGCCTCGAGCACGCGAAGATTCCGCCGCAGGGAATCCTCGCGGTCCCGCTTGCTCCGCTCCACGCCCTCGTTGAAAAGACGAACGAGCTCCTCCGGCGAGGCCGCCCTCCTCTGCCGCCGAAGGTCTTCCTCGATCTCCGCCCGCCGGCGGGCCCCATCTTTCTCGGCATAGACCTCCAGGGCCGCCCAGCCGCCCAGAAGACCGTCCAGAGACTCCCGGAC
>Ga0068707_1002029_pt1 | contig 14240 bp, 14 predicted proteins | sample YNPNPMetaG_FD_66600 | JGI IMG/M metagenome (GOLD analysis project Ga0068707, IMG submission 66600) | Anoxygenic and chlorotrophic microbial mat microbial communities from Yellowstone National Park, USA - YNP NP MetaG | ecosystem: Environmental > Aquatic > Thermal springs > Hot (42-90C) >... | reverse complement strand
GGAGATGGGCACGCTGGTTTGGGCGCGGATCTGGTTATACCAGGCGATACTCTCCGGCTGGTTGTGGGGCAAGGGCTCTTCAAACCAGCGCGCCTTGAGCTCCTCCAACACCTTGGCCACCTGCACCGCCTCCTCCACCGTACGGAAGCGACAGTTGGCGTCCAACATCAGGTCCATCTCCTCGCCCATGGCCGCGCGCACTTTGTAGAGCAGATCGGCCAGCCGCTTGACGGTCACCTTATCCAGCCCCCATGCGGTGCCGATGCGCATCTTGAAGGCGGTGAACCCGTTGGCCTTGTGGCGCAGCACTTCGTCCACCACCTGCTCCGGTCGGCCGAACCACGTATAGCCCACGCCGCCGCTGGCATAGGTGCGGATACCCTTGGGCTGCACATCACCATCCTGGGCCAGCAGGCGGAAGCAAGGGGTATCGGTGGCCTTGCCGATGATGTCCCACAGGGCGATGTCGATGGCCGCCAGGGCGCGGTTGATCTGGGGATCCGGCCCGTGGGTGGTGAGCTTTTCCACATCAAAGGGGTTGCGCCCGCGAAAACGCGGCTCCAGGGCGTGGAGGGTGGCGGCCATGGCGGGGCAATCGCCCCAGGGGTTGGCCTCGCCCAGGCCAGTGATCCCCTCGTCGGTGTGCACCCGCAGGATAACGGCATTAAAACGCACCCCTTTGAGATCCATCTCCCATTGGCCGCCCCACCAGGCCTGCTCTTCGGGAAAGGTGTAGGAGCACAAAAAGGTCTCGAACTTTACAATGCGCATGGCGCCCCTTTCCCAAGGCCCTTTAGGCCTCGTAATGGCGATAGATCTCGGACTTGGTCCGCTTGCCCGCCGCCACGGCCAAGATCTCGTGGTACAGCTCCTCGCCCATCTGCTGGATGGTCTTTTCTCCCAAGATGACGGGGGTAGCATCGAAATCGGCATTATCCTCGATCAATTGCCGCCGCTTGGGGTTGGCAATGATCTTGATCACCGGGATCAGCCCGCCGGTGGTGGAGCCGCAGCCGGTGGTAAAGAGACAGAGGTGCGCGCCGCAGGCAGCGAACTGGTTGACGCCCTCCGGATCGCCGTGAAAAGTGCCCGAACCCGGCTCGCCCTCCTGGATATAATACCCCTTGCCGGGCGGCAGACCGTACTTGGTGAGGATACCCTGCAGCGGTTTGCTGCCCGATTTGGTCAGGCAGCCGTAAGATTTCTCCTCGATGCTGGTGAGGCCGCCCAGGATGTTGCCATAGCCCCAGGAGAAGCGCCCCGCCTCAAAGCAGCTCCGCTCCGCCTCGGCGATCATCTCTTTGATCTGCCGGCCCACCTCCGGGTTCACGGCACGGGCGGCGAGGATCTCGCCGCAACCCAGGAGCTCGACGATCTCGGAATGCATGTAGGTGCCGCCGGCCTCGATGAGCAGGTCAGCGGCCACGCCGGTGATGGGGTTGGAGGCCAAGCCGGAGGTGGCATCGGAGCCGCCGCATTCCTGGCCCACGATGAGGTCGGCCGGCGTCATCTTGGCCCGCTCGGCCAAGGAGGCGTGTTGCAACAGTTTGACCAGGATGCGCGAGCCCTTTTCGATGGTCTTTAAATCGCCGCCCTCGGCGTTGATCTTGATCGCCTCCACCGGCTTGCCCGATTTGGCGATCTCCTCTGCCACCATAAAGGCGTCGGTGCCCTCGCAGCCCAGGCCCACCACCAGGGCAGCGGCATAACTGGAATGCTTGCCCAACTCGGTGATCTTGTGGAACGGCCCCTCGCGCAGGGCGCAGCCCCCCGGATAGCCAAAGACCTGGGTGCCCTCCGGAAACAGACTGTGCAGCTTTTGGGCCACGATCATGGAGCAATGGGTGCTATAGATGATGGCCACGTGGTTGCGGATGCCCAGCCGGCCATCCGGCCGCAAATAACCCAAAATGTCCACGTTCTCCTCCCTTTTGTTAGGCTTGGATGCCATATTTTTCGTTGTAATAGCCCCAACAACGGCTGCGGCAGTTGTGCACGTGCACCCACTCGCCGGCGCGGATATCCTCCAGCGCCTGGCCGATGGGCATACCATACTTGAGCACATTCTCCCCTTTGGCGATGTCGCGCAGGGCGAACTTGTGGCCAAAGTCGATATCCTGGCGCAACGTCACCTCCACCACCCGGTCACCCAGGCTAACGCGCACTTGGTCACCCGCCTTCAGATCGGTCAGGGCGGTGGCCACATCATCTTGGAGGTGCAAAAGGATCGCTTTTTGTCTCACCATTATTCCTCCTGGGCAAGATTGCACTGTTCCGCCGGCCGCCAAGGGCCGCTCGCTGCGGCTATTGTAGGACGATCCCAAGGCTTGTCAAAGGACATCGCGCTTGGTAGACGCGCTGAAAGGTGTTACAATATTTCAGGTTTGCCTTGTACGAGATTACGACGAGGGGACTCAATGGACGCCATCGCCATTCGTACCGAGAACCTGACCCGCGATTTCCCCACCGTGCGGGCGGTGGACGGGCTCACCCTCACCGTGCCCAAGGGGATCATCTTTGGTTTCCTGGGGCCGAACGGGTCGGGCAAGACTACCACCATCCGCCTGCTGCTGGGCCTTTTGGAGCCCACCGCCGGCCGCGCCGAGGTGTTGGGCTACGACGTGGCCCATCAGGCTGACGCAGTGCGCAGCCGCAGCGGGGCCCTCTTGGAGCACGACGGCCTCTATGAGCGCCTCAGCGCCCTGGATAATTTAGAGTTCTATGGCCGCATCTGGCGCTTGCCCCTCCCGGAGCGCAGGGCGCGCATCCAGGAGCTGCTCACCCATTTCGGCCTTTGGGAGCGCCGCAAAGAGCTGGCCGGCACCTGGAGCCGCGGCATGAAGCAAAAGCTGGCCATCGCCCGGGCCATGCTGCACCGCCCGGAGCTGCTCTTCCTGGACGAGCCGACGTCCGGCCTGGACCCCATCGCCGCCGCTGCCCTGCGCGAGGACATCCGCGCCCTGGCCAGCCGCGAAGGGGTGACGGTCTTTCTCACCACCCACAACCTGGCCGAAGCGGAAAAGCTCTGCGGCCAGGTGGGCGTCATCCGCCAAGGGAAGCTCCTGGCCGTGGGCCATCCCGACGCCTTGCGCGCCCAGGCCGGCAGCCCGCGGATGGAGATCGTGGGGCAAGGCCTGAACGAGACGCTTCTGGCGCTGGTGCGGGCGCGTCCGGAGGTGGCCGCGGCCCACTTGCACAACGGTCGCCTGGTGGTGGATCTCCACACCGCCGACGATGCGGCGGCGCTGGTGCGCTTGTTGGTCAGCGAGGGCGTGGCCATCGAAGAGGTGCGCAAAGGTGCGGCCAGCCTGGAGGAGGTGTTCATGACCTTGATGCAGGAGGAACAATGATCACCGATATCGGGACGGTGCTCTGGAAAGAGATGAAGGAACTCCTCATGCTCCAACAGGCAGGGAACAAGGGTTTGCTGCGCGGCCCCATCAGCCTGATCATCCTGGTGGGCGTCTTTGGCATCTGGATGCCTTGGCAGATGGGCCAGGGATGGGTGGAATCTCCGGCCACGCTCCTCTACTGGGCTTGGGTGCCCCTCTTTTTGGTGAGCAGTGTGGTGGCCCAGGCCTTTGCCGGCGAGCGGGAGCGCCATACCTTGGAGACCTTGTTGGCCACCCGCCTCTCCGATCGGGCCATCCTCTTGGGCAAGGTGGCGGCGGCCATGGCCTACGGTTGGGGGCTGACCCTGGTGAGCTTGCTGGTGGGCCTGGTCACGGTGAACATCCTTCACGGCCAGGGGCGGTTGCTCCTTTTCCCTGCTCAGATTGGGATCGGCATCCTGGTCTTTAGTTTTCTCACCTCCTTGCTCGCCGCCAGCATCGGCGTGTTGATCTCCTTGCGCGCCGCCACCGTCCGCCAGGCCTACCAGACCATGAGCCTGGCCATCATGATCCTGCTCTTTGGCGGCATCTACGGCCTCAGGGCGCTGCCACCCGAGATCGTGGCGCCGCTGATGGCGCGGCTCTCCACCGAGGCCACCACCATCGGCCTGATCGCTGCCTTGATCCTGGCGGTGTTGAACGGCATCATGCTCTCGTTGGCCATGTTGCGCTTCCAGCGCGCTCGGTTGATCTTGGATTAGGCCCTACAGCACCAAGGGAAATGACATGCATAGCTCCATCACGTACAGCGCGCGTCCCTCCCATGGCTGGGTCTGGCTGCTCGGTGTCTCCTTGGCCCTCCTGGGCCTCACCGTGGGGTTCACCGTTCCCCTGTGGTCCGAGACGCCGGCCTGGGCCAGGGCGTTGAACTTGGCCATCGGGCTGGGGTTCGGCGTGCCCGGCCTCATCTTGGCCCGCTGGGCGCGCCACATCCGCTATGAAGTGACGCGCGAGGCCTTAGCATCAAACGGCGCGATCTTGCCATCACCCTTTGGTCCAGCCTGCGTCTGCCGGGCTTGGCCCTCTTGGGCGTGCCCTATGCCGACGTGGGCACCGTCAAGATGTGCGCCACCGCCGCCGCCGACCGCATTCTGCTCATCGAGACGGACAAGGCTAAATACGGCCTCACCCCCGCCGATGAAGAGGGGTTCGTCGCCGCCCTGCGGGCGCGGATGGAGGGATAACGCGATGCCCAGCATTTATCCCATGGCCTTGCTGACCTTGGCCCTTTCCCTGGGTCTATGGGGCGCAGTGCTGTACATCTTGGCCGGAAGGACCAAGCGCTATTTCTGGCTGCTCCTGCCCGCCCTGCCCCTCAGCGCCGCGGTGAACCTCTTGGTCAAGCGCCCCTTGGCCATGTGGGTGAGCCAATGGGCCGGCCTGAGTCCGGCCCTATCCCCGGAATCGCCCCTGTGGTTCCTGCTCTTCTTGGCCCTCCTCTCTCCCGTCACCGAGGAGGCCATCAAGGCGCTGCCTCTGATCTGGCCCCGCTGGCGGGCCTGGCTCCGCGAACCCTCTTCGGCCCTGTGGACGGGTTTTGCCCTGGGCCTGGGCTTTGGCTTGGGCGAGGCGGCCTATGTGGCCTGGAGCGTGGCCCAAGTGCCGGCCTACGCGGGCTATCCTTGGTACGCCTTCACCGGCTATCTGGGCGAACGGCTTCAAGTCTGTTTCGTCCATGGCGCCCTCACGGCCATCCTAGCAGCCGGCCTGCAACGGGGCGGCTGGGGCATCGCCTGGGGCTACGGGGGCGCGGTGTTGCTCCATCTCCTCACCAATGCGGGAGCAATCCTCTATCAGCTCCGCCTGATTCCGGCCTGGGGCGCCTCGCTGCACCTGGTGGCCGTCTTGTTGCTTTTGGCCCTGATTTTGGAAGGATTGCGCAGCCGCGCCAAGCGCCTCTCGCCGGCAGCCCAACCGCCGGAGATCGTCTACTATCAACGCGGGGAGGACACGTAACATGGCCCTATCCGCCCTCTCGCCGGAGACGTGCCCTTGGCGAGGTTTGAGATGACCATCATGTTCTGGACCCTCGTGGGTTTTCTCTCTGGCTCTGTGCCCTATTCCCTGCTTTTGGGACGGTGGTTGGCCCACGCGGATATCCGCCGCTATGGCGATGGCAACCCAGGGGCCAGCAACGCCGCCAAAGCCGGGGGCTGGCGAGTGGCCGCGCCGGCGCTGTTGCTCGACTATCTCAAAGGCGCCGTCCCCGTCGGTTTGGCCCATCTCCACGCCGGGCTCACCGGGTGGGGCTTGTTGCCGGTGGCCTTGGCGCCCGTCCTGGGACACGCCTTCTCCCCCTGGTTGCGCTTCCGGGGCGGCAAGGCCGTGACGGTGACCTTTGGCATCTGGACCGGGCTGACCCTCTGGGAGGGGCCGACCCTCTTGGGCACATTCTTGGGGTTATTTTACGCCTTGCTGAACGCCGACGCGTGGTGCGTCATGTTTGCTCTGCTTGGTTGGCTGCTCTACCTGCTCCTGCGCGGAGGCGAACCGAATTTGCTGGCCGTTTGGCTCGGCAACATCCTCATCGTGGGCTGGAAACACCGACGCGAGCTGCGCGCGCCGCCCCGGTGGCGGGCGTACATCAGCCGTCTGTGGGAGGGGAAGCGGTGAACCCTCTCCAGCACTTTGAGGTCCACCTGGCCCTCTTTGTCCTCGCCTTGGTGGCCATTGCGGTGAGCAATGCCTGGGGGATGAAGCGCCTCGGCCGGGCGGCATGGTCGGGGCCATGGCCACGGGTCGCCGTGTTGATCCCGGCGCGGGACGAAGAACGGAACATCGCGCGTTGCGTGGTCTCGCTCTTGCGCCAGGATTATCCGCACCTGGAGATCTGGGTTTTGGACGACCATTCCACCGATGACACCCGGGGCATCGTGGCCGCGCTACAGGCCCAAGATGGGCGGCTCCATCTGGTGGAGGGCAAACCGCTGCCCCCAGGTTGGTTGGGCAAGACCTGGGCCTGCCACCAGCTCGCCCAGAGGACCTCGGCCGATTTGCTGCTCTTTGTGGATGCGGATACGTACTTGCACCCCCAGGCCGTAGCCGACGCCGTGGCGGCCCTTTGCGTGCACCGCGCCGACCTGCTCTCCGCGCTGCCCCGCCAAGAGGTCGGCTCGTGGGGAGAGCGCTTGGTGGTGCCCATGCTCAGCTGGAGCATCTACACCTTCTTGCCCCTGGGCATCGCGCAACACGTGCACTGGCCGGCCTTTTCGGCATTCAACGGCCAATTCCTGCTGTTCCGCCGCCAAGCCTATGAGCAGATCGGCGGCCATGCCGCCATCCGCGATCAGGTGGTGGATGATCTGGCCCTGGGGCGGCGCCTCATCGCCGCCCGGCTGGGCTGGCGCTTGCTGGATGGCAGCACACGCATCCGTTGCCGCATGTACCACAGCTGGCGCGAGGTGCGCGAGGGATTGACCAAGAACCTTTTCGCCGTCTTTGGCCATCGGCTACTTCCTTTCGTTTTCGTCTGGGTCTGGCTGCCCATCGTCTTTGTCTGGCCCAGCGCCGGGCTGGTCATGTGGAGGTTGGGTTGGGCACCGCCCGGCTTCTCCGCCCCCGCCGCCACATTGACAGTGTTCTCGTCGCTCTTGCTGTGGGGGCTTGCTTATGGGCGTTTCCGTTTCCCCCTGTATTTGATTTTCCTGTACCCCCTGAGTATCCTTCTCAGCGCCATCATCGCCTTTCGTTCCTTGGCCTACACCCTCGGTGGCGCTACCCGGTGGAAAGGCAGGCCGATCCTGCGTCCTTCGTGGCGCTGGTTCTAAAATCCAAAAGAAAGGATCAAGATGAAATTCGCCGTCTTTACCGTGATGATGCCCGAGTTTAGCCCCGAAGAGGCCGTCGCGCTGCTCCGCAAGCTGGGCTACGACGGCGTCGAATGGCGCGTGACCAAGCCCAACTGGCAACCCGGCGCCCAGGCGAACTATTGGGGCAACAACCGTTGCACGGTGGATATCGCCACGGTGGACGCCCAAGCGGCCCATCTGGCCAAGCTCACCCGCGACGCCGGCCTGGAGGTGGCCGCGTTGGGCACCTATATGGGCCACCAAGACTTGGCCGATATCGAACGCGCCATGCGGGCCACCGCCGAGATGGGCTGCCCCAGATTGCGCGTCTCGCCGCCCCGCTACGACCGCGCCATCGGCTATCCCCGGCTCTTTGCCGAATCCTTGGCCGGCTATATCGCCGTGGAAAAGCTGGCCAAAAAGTACGGCGTGCAAGCCTGCTTGGAGATCCACATGGGCAATATCTGCTCCAGCCCCAGTTTGGCCCACCGGCTGGTCAGCCATTTTGACCCCCGCTACATCGGCGCCATCCTGGATCCGGGGAATATGGTCTATGAGGGCTATGAGGACTGGCGCATGGGGATGGAGCTCTTGGGGCCCTACCTGGCCCATGTGCACCTGAAGAGCAGCCAGTGGACCCCCGTGGGCACCCGGCCCACCGGCGAGACGGAATGGAAAGCCTCCGCCGCGCCGCTGGACAAGGGGATCATTGATTTTCGGCAATTCATGGCCGACCTGCGCGCCGTGGGTTATGACGGCTGGTGCTCGTTTGAGGATTTCTCCGACTCGGGCTCCACGCAAGAGAAGCTGGCGCGCAACCTGGCCTACATCCGCTCCCTCTGAGCACACTCCCATGGCGCTCCGACCCGGCGAAATCACCACGCGACGCTCTCTGGAGGGCCTCCGCCTCTTCCTGGCGCGGCAGCGGTGGGAGCAGCCCCAGGTGCACGATCTGCCCCGCGCCGTGGCGGAGGCGCTGGCCTCCGCCGGCCTTCGGGAGCGGCTGCGCCCCGGCGACGAGGTGGCCATCACCGCCGGGAGCCGGGGCATCGCGGCCATGCCCATCGTCTTGCGGGCCGTGGTGGACGTGGTGCGTGCCTGGGGCGGGGCGCCCTTTATCTTGCCGGCCATGGGCAGCCACGGCGGCGGCACGGCCGAAGGCCAGAAGATGCTTTTGGCGGAACTGGGCATCACCGAGAAGAGCGTGGGCGCTCCCATCCGCGCCACCATGGAGGTGGTGCGCCTGGGAGAGACGGCCCAGGGCCTGCCGGTGCACCTGGACGCCATCGCCGCCCGGGCAGCGGGGATCATCCTCGTCAACCGCATCAAAAAGCACACCAATTTCGATGGCCCGGTGGAAAGCGGCCTGTGCAAAATGGCCGTCATCGGCCTGGGCAAACACACCCAGGCCGCCCTGGTGCATTCTTACGGCAATGCCTCCATGGCCGCCCATATCTTGGCCGCGGCTGAGGTGGTCCTGGCTCGGGCCAAGATCTGGGCCGGCCTGGCCCTGGTGGAGAATGCCTGGGGCGGTGTGGCCGAGCTGGCGGGCCTGCAGCCCGAGGAGATCATCCCCCGGGAACCGGAGCTGCTCCGCCGGGCCAAGGCCCTGAGCGCCAAGATCCCCTTTCAGCACCTCGATATCGCCCTGGTGGAGCGCATGGGCAAGGAGATCAGCGGCACGGGGATGGATTGTTATGTCATCGGCAGGAAGCGCATCATCGGGGAGGCGGAGTGGCCGGAGGCGCCGCACATCCGCTCATTGGTGGTGTTGGATCTGACCGAGGCCAGCCAGGGAAACGCGGTGGGGGTGGGCCTGGCCGATTTTACCACCCAGCGCCTGGCCGCCAAAATTGATTGGCCCACAACCCTGACGAATATCCTCACCTCAGGGAATCTCGAACGAGGTAAATTGCCCCCGGCCTTGGCCACAGATCGCGAGGCCCTGGAGGCCGCCGCCTTTCGCGAGCGGACCATCCCCCTGGAAAAGCTCCGCTTCGTGGCCCTCCGGGATACGCTGCATCTCCGCTACCTTGTGGTATCGGAGGCGCTGCGCGAGGAAGCCGGCGCGGCACTGGAGATCCTTGGGGGGCCCTTGGCGCCCCCCTTCGATGGCGCCGGCAACTGGCTCTCGCCTCTGCCCCCAGAGGACGACCCAGGTTGGCGCGCCCCCACCCCTCAGTAGCGATGGGCCGATTCCACGCCGAGCACAAAGATCGTCGCCCGCCGCGGCGGATGGGCCTCTTGGCCGGGCTGCGCGGGGATGGCGGGGCCGGCGTGTTGGTTGATGATCTCCATGGCCTTTTCCACCTGATCATCCTCCACGCCCAGCACCAGGGTCACGTTGCCTCGCCGCCAGAACCCCCCGGTGCTGCTGATGCGGGTGACGCTGAGGCCCCCTTGGTTCAGGGCAGCGGTAACCTCAGGCGCATAATCATCGCGGACGATGGCCAGGAGCAGTTTCATCCCCACACCTCCTTCTTTGTTCAGCCTTGCTCGGCCGTGGGCCAAGAAATGGACAACGCTTGGAATGTTACGCTGACATCTTGCCGGGGGCGGCCGGTGGCTGAGCCTCCTCGTCCGCGCCCTCAGGAATGGCGGCGAGCCCTTCCACCAACATGACGGGCACACGCAACCGCTGTTCGGCGGATACCAGCTCCAAGTATAGCGTACTTTGAGCCTCCGTTGCAAGTCCTTGGGCCTGCACCACGAGGCGGACGCTTTTGCCCGGCTTGATGGCGCACAGAGTGCGGGAAACCACCAATTGCGGCGTGCTGGGACGAATCTCCACCTGGGCCAGGGCTTGGCCCACATTCCGCAGCACCAGGCGCCCCTGCCAAGGCTCATCGGGCGCGGCGCGCGACAAGATCACGCCGTCTGCAGGGACCTCCAGCCACGGGCGCATGGCCACGTTGACCTCCACCTGAATCTCGGCCTCGCCACCGTTGCTGGCGATGTGGATCGTCCCGGCGCCGTAAAGGGCATCTTGGGGGAACTCTTCCATATCGGTGGCGACGTGCACCTCGATGGAACGGCCCATGGCGCATTCAAAAGAGGTCCGTTGGACCACCAGCCAGGTCTGATCGCTGCGGATGGTGCCCCGCAAAACGCCCAAGCCACGATTGAAAATGCGCACGCTCCCGGATACGTTCTGCCGGTTGATGCTCAGGCCCAGATCCAACCAAACCGTATCGGTGACCAGCACCGGCGCGGCCAGGCCCACCCGCAAGGGGATCTTGGCGCGGCCGCCATCGCTGTTGATGACCAACGTGCCTTGAGCCGCGGTGGTCCCCTCCTCCAGGCCCAGCCCATAGGCGGTCAAACGCAAGACGACGCTCTCCCCGGCGGCACAGACTCCTTCGGCAGGGGTGATCTCCAGCCAGAGGGCGTCCGTCTGCGCCTGCCAAGCCAATTGCCCCGTGCCCTCGTTGCGCAGAAGCACCTCGCGCGTCTCGGACTGGAGGCGATCAATGTAGCCAAAATCCACCTCGGCCGGCTCCACGGCCAGGGAGGGCTGCAAGATGACCAGGCTCACCGGCAGGGTCACCACCTCAGCCCCCGCCATCACGCGCACACCGGGAATATCGCATAGCTCTTGGCCGCGGGTAAAGGGGCGCGTATCGGCGCGCACCAGGACGGCCTTTTCCTCCTGGGGCGCGCAAAGGAGCTGCCGTGTCTCCACAGAGAGCCAAGCCGCCAAAGGTTGCAACAGCGCCACCAGCGGCGCCGATCCGGCGTTGCGCAGCGTCAGACGCGCCTCGCGGATCTCGCCCCAGGGCACGGTGCCGAAATCCAGCCGGGAGGTGCCCAGCTCCAGGCGCGGCGCGCGCACCCGCACATGCAACGAGAGAACCCCCACGCCCCCATCGCTCTCCACCCGCAAAGCTTGGGGATGCTCCGCCACGCCATCGCCGAGGGCAGCGGTATCGGCCACCACGGTCAATTGCACCATCTCGCCCGGCTCGCAGGTGAATTGCTGGGGCGAGACCTGAAGCCACGGCAACAGACTCTGCACCGCGCCATGGAGGGGGCCATCGCCGGTATTGCCCACACAAAGCAGCCGCTCCACCCTATCCCCAGCGACCACATCGCCCAGGTCTATGTGGCTGCCGCCCAAATCCAACTCGGGCACCGGGCGCCAGGCCCGCGCCTCGATCCGTTGCTGGCCGCCATCGCTCTCCACCACCAGGGCATCCGGCGCCGCCTGGGGGCCCCGGGGCAATTGGCCGGGCAACAGAGTGACCGTCACCGTGGCGGAGCGCCCCGGCGGGCAGCGCACCTCACCCCGCCCCACCCGTAACCAGGGCACCCGTGAGGCCACGGAACCCGTGAGGGGTTGTCGGCCCCGATTGCTGATCATCAAGGCCAGGGCGCGCTCCTCGGCACCTTGGAGGACGCCGAAATCCAGCAGGATCGGCTCCACCTCCAGGATGGGCCCGACGGCCTGCTCCACTGTGAAGCCGACCCACTGGTGGCCCGCATTGGTATCCACCGAGAGAGCCTGGGGCTCCTCCTGCACTCCCTCCGGGAGGAGGGCCGTGCGCACGGTGAGCAGGATTTTCGCCTTTTTGCCGGCCGCCAGGGTAAAGGTCTTGGCAGGCGCGCTGAGCCAGGGCACATGGCTGGTCACCCGGCCCGTCACTTCGGCCTGCCCCACGTTATGCACCTCCAAGACCAAGCGCCGCACCTCCGGAGGCCTGACCTCCGTCAGGCGAAACTGGCGCGGATAGAGGGCAAGTTTGGCCTCCCCCGCCGGCGCAGCCTGGGGCGCGGGGGCCAACTCCTCGGCCCGGGGGCCGAAACGAGGATCGGGCGCAAAGCCCAGCGCGGCCATGCTCTCCCCCTCTGGAGCGGCCTGCGGCCTCGCCCGCGGCATCGGCTGCCTCTGAAGGGGCAATCGCCGGCGCCAATCGGCGAGGGGCGCTAACGGCCCATCGGCCTCATCCCACAGGGCGCGGCGGAGCTCCCGGGCGGAGGCGAAGCGCTGGGCGGGATCGCGGTGGGCCGCTTTGGCCACCGCCTTCACCAGGGCCTCCGAGATGCCCGGCACCGCCCGCCGGAGGGGCAACATGCGCGACGGGGACTTCTCCAGCGCCTGACCGATGAGCAGGGCATACAAGAGCCGCCCCAGGGCAAAGATATCGCTCTGAGGGCCGGGCAGGCCCTCGGCCAATTCGGGCGCGGCATAACCCCGGGTGCTGCCAAAAGGGCCATAGAGATTGGGGGCAAAGAGGTGGCTCAGGCCAAAATCAACCAGTTTGATTTGGCCCTCCTCGGTCACCAGCACATGCCGCGGGGCCAGGAAGGGCACAAAGAGAGGCGGCTCCTGGTCGTGGAGATAGGCCAACAGCTCGGCGCATTGGGCGCCCCAATTGCGCACCAGATCGGGGGGGAGCGGCCCGTGCCCTTCACCCAGCAGGCGCGCCAAGCTTGGGCCCGGAACGTATTCCAACACGACATAGATCCGATCCCGCTCGCGAAAGCTGCCGAAAATCTGGGGCAACGCTGGGTGTTCCAGCGCGGACCAGCGCGCCAATAGATGTTCCAGCTCCCGCTCCGCCTGGCGGCGCTCCTCCGCGCGAAACAGGGCGACGGGATTGAGCTCCTTGAGCGCCCGCACCACGCCGGGGTTCTGGCCATCCACAGCGCGATACACGGCGCTGGTGCCGCTGCGGGCCAAGGTCTCTTGGACCAGCCAGCGCCCCTGCAAACGCCCACGGGGCGCCTCCTGAAAAAGCTGGGTAAACTCTTCCGCGTCTGCCGGGCGGGCGGCGCACTGGCTGCACTGGGGCACATACCAAGGCCGGGCAGCACCACAGCGGGGACAGATCTGGATCAGCGGCGCGTGACAATAGGCACAACGGCTCACGCCGAGGTCGTTGAGTTGATTACATTTGGGGCAACGTTGCTTGGTGGCCATTACACTCCGTGGAGGACAGATCGCGCCCTGCGCCTAACCGATTATACGCCGAGAGAGCGGCCCCTGTCAAAAGGCAGTGTACGGGGCCGCGCTTGCTTTTCCAACCCATCTTGTGTAGATTATTTACGTGCTCCGGCACGCTGTTCCCTGAGGCTTTGCCGCGAGGACAAACCTCGCCACACGCGACCGGCTGATGGTCGATCGCCGACCACTACCTACAAGAAGGAGTCAAAAGATGCTCTATACCTTTGCCAAACTAACCCCGGAACAGTTGGCCAAGCTGCAGGCCTACGAGGCCAAACACCAACAGAAGGTGCTGGCCTTGACCGAGGTGCGGGTGGACGTGGAGACGCTCTCCAAGAAGCAGGTGGAAGAGCTCCAGGCCCTGGAAAAAGAACTGGGCACCATCCTCCTGGTGGTCAAATAGGAAGCGGCCATGGGCAAACAAGAAAAGATTGTCCTGATCGGCGCGGGCAGCGCCATGTTCACCCGTGGCTTGGTGGCCGACCTGGTGCTGCGGGGCTGGCCCGCCGAGCTGGCCCTGGTGGATATTGACCCAGACGCCCTGCGGGTGGCCGAAGGGCTGGCGCGCAAGATGGTCGCTGCGCGCCGCGCGCCCATCACCATCACGGCCGCCACGGACCGCCGCCGGGTATTGCCCGGCGCCACGGTGGTGATCTGCACCATCGGCGTGGGCGGCCGCAGGGCCTGGGAGCAAGATGTGTTCATCCCCCGCAAGTATGGCATCCTGCAGCCTGTGGGCGATAGCGTCATGCCGGGGGGCACCTCGCGGGCCTTGCGCATGATCCCCGCCATGGTGGCCATCGCCCGGGATGTGCTCGAGCTGGCCCCCTCGGCCCTCTTTTTCAACTATGGCAACCCCATGGCCCCGGTGTGCCGGGCCGTGCGCAAGGCCACGGGTGCCGAGATGGTGGGCCTGTGTCACGGCGTGTTCCACGTGGGCCAATATCTCGCCCGCGAGTTGGGCGTAGAGCCCGCGGCCCTGCGCTACACCGCCGTGGGGATGAACCACCTCACCTGGTTCACCGAGGTGCGCATCAACGGCGAGGACGCCATGCCCCGCTTGCGCGCCATAGCGGCCCAGAAGCTGGCCCAGGGGATTCCCCAGGCCAGGCTGGG
>Ga0068707_1002027_pt1 | contig 14250 bp, 11 predicted proteins | sample YNPNPMetaG_FD_66600 | JGI IMG/M metagenome (GOLD analysis project Ga0068707, IMG submission 66600) | Anoxygenic and chlorotrophic microbial mat microbial communities from Yellowstone National Park, USA - YNP NP MetaG | ecosystem: Environmental > Aquatic > Thermal springs > Hot (42-90C) >... | reverse complement strand
CTTCCGTACAATCTGCGCGGATCACTCGCTCTAACTAGAGCCTGGTCTATTTTTAATCGCAACCTACGCGGTGCTCGAGCCAAGGCTAGTTCAATGACGTCGCGAATGCGTCTCGGCTCACCAGAACAAATGTTATATACCTCACCTCGGCAGTTTGACCTGGCCATAGATACGTAAGCATCAACAACATCATCAACGGCAATAAAGTCTCGCTCCGTGTCCACGTTGCCCACCGTAACCACCTCTCCTCCTTCAGCCAGTGCGCGCCGCGCTCTCTCTAGTACAGCGCCAAGAACAAGTGATGTCGGAATCCCAGGTCCCACAATGTTGAATGGTCGCGCCACCGACACATTCAGGCCGAACTGGTTAGCATAGCAAAGCGCAGCTTGTGTCATCGCCAATTTGCTTATGCCGTAGTGTCCGCTCGGCCTGCAAGGCGTATCCTCCACTATCGGAAGCTCATTCTCCTCCACGAAACCATACTCTGCCGCAGTGCCAACCATCACGACCCGCGCATCCGGAGCATACTGCTTCACTGACTCCAAAAGATTAATGGAACCGATTAGGTTGACTCGGTAAATCAGATCAGTATTACCTTGGGCAACTCCCGCAAGAGAGAACACCCAGTCTGGTGCGGCTTCGCGGATTGCTCTGTCAACCTGCTCACGGTCGTCAACGTCCACTCGAAAATACGCTGCTAGAAAACCGCCGCGCTGGTTAGCACCGATATCCGCTCCGTAGACTTCCACTTCCCTCTCGCACACCAGCCGACGCACGAGATGAAAACCAGTAAAACCGTTGACACCAATAACCAGAGCCCTTGTCAAAGTTCTGCCCTACCAAGGATACGATCTACGTCCTGATTTGCCTTCTCATAGTCGTCCGGTCGCCCTATGTCTAGCCAGTATCCACTGTGGGGATAGGTATTGATAGGATCATTGTCTCGAAGCATATCCAGCACCAGGTTATCCAGGCCGTAAGGCTCATTGTATGGCACTCTATCTAGAAGCTGTCGGCTGTATACATAGACGCCGGTGCTCACGGTGAAATGATAAGTAGGTTTCTCGCGAAAGCCGATCACGCGTCGCGATGCTTTGTCTACGTCGATGACCCCGAAGTCGATTGTGGAGTCACGCTTGTAAGTCGCTATCGTCAGCTTCGCACCCGAGCCTACGTGCGCACTATAGAGCTCGGGAAAATTGATATCAGTCAGAAGATCTCCATTCATCACAAAGAAGTAATCTGGCAAGTCGGAGATAAGCTTGACCGGAGCTACGGTGCTGAGCGGCTTCTCTTCCAGCGAGTAATCTATCTCAAGACCAAATCGTTCACCGTTACCAAAAAAGGCCATAATGAGTTCGGCCATGTGATTCACAGTTATCGTCACGCGCCGTACACCTGCTGACTTGAGTTGTTTCAACACTATACCGAGTATCGGCTCCTCGCCCACGGGAACAAGTGGTTTGGGTATAGTGGTAGTGTACGGCTTAAGACGCGTGCCTTTACCGCCAGCCAGTATTACTGCCCTTAGGCCTGTATTTCGATCATACATTGTAGATATCTGCCTTATAGCCACTCAAGTTGCCTGGCGCCAAGAACCACTCAACGGTCTTCTCTATCCCACTTTTGAAGCCCTCAATGCCGGCGTGTTCGGGAGTCCATCCGGTTAGCTTTTTCGCCTTTTCATTGGATGCAAGAAGACGCTCGACCTCGCTATTGTCCGGCCGGAGCCTCTCTTCCTCACAAATAATATTGATCTGCACACACATGACGTCGGCAATTAGCCGTGCCGTATCGCCAATTGATATCTCAAAGCCACTGCCGATGTTAATCACTTCACCCACCGATGCATCTGACTCAGCCACGGCAATGAAGCCGCGAACCGTGTCCATAACATAGTTAAAATCACGAGTCGGATGCAGCGCTCCAAGCTTTATATCGCGAACACCATTAGCAATCTGTGTTATGACGGTCGGGATCACCGCTCTGGCCGATTGCCTCGGGCCGTAGGTGTTGAACGGCCTGATAATGCTCACAGGCGTGCCGAATGATCGATGGTAAGACATCGCAATCTGATCGGCGCCTATCTTACTTGCTGAGTAAGGCGACTGGCCTTGAAGTGGGTGTTCCTCGTCGATGGGTACGTGGCGAGCAGTGCCATAAACCTCGCTAGTTGAGGTATGAATCACTTTCTGAACACCAAACTCTCGCGCCGCTTGAACCACATTCAGCGATCCCTTTACGTTAGTTTCCACGTAAGCATCGGGAGACCGATATGAATATGGTATCGCAATCAACGCCGCCAGATGAAAGATAACATCACATCCCTTGACGGCATCTCTAACACAGAAGGAATCCCTTACATCGCCTGGAAATACCTCGATTGCGGCCAACACGTCTTTGTCGAACTTGTCCAGCCATCCCCAGGAATTGAAGGAGTTGTAGTAGACAAGCGCACGAACATTATGTCCGCGACGAACCAGTTCCTCGGTCAAATGCGAGCCGATAAATCCGTCAGCCCCAGTCACTAGCAACTTCTTATCTGAAAGGTCCAACTACAGCCTCCCAAATACTTGTATTATATTACTGCTATCCCGGCACCGGCGCCGACACACTTTCACGCTTGCTCTTCAAGAGGTAAAAGCCATAAACGGCCGAAAGCTCTTCTGCAACTCTCGCCCACTTGTAATCATCTGAGACCTTACTGGCTGTCCGGCCCATAGATTGGGCCTTTGTGGGGTTTTCAATAAGCTCAGTGATTGCATCCGCAGCTTCTCGATATCCTCCGAAAGGGAAAAATACCGCACTCTCTCCGTCCTTGAACAGAGATGGAATTCCTCCCGCCGGTGTAGTCACAATCGGCAGTCCACATGCAGCAGCCTCAAGCATGGAAGTCGGCAAGCCATCTATAATACTTGTGTTCAAACAGATATCTGCTTCATTCATAAACCTGACCAGATCTACGAGCGGAACTCTTCCGGGTAGGGTAATGCCCTCGATTCGATGATCAGCCAGGTAGCGCCTTACCTCATTCATCATTGCTCCGTTACTGGTCATTACCATCGATGCCTGGGGATAGCGCTGCTTGACAATCTCGAACGTCCGAACAGCGGTAAGTGGATCGTAGATCTCGTCCATAGATCGATTCCAGACAATGCGCGGCTCAATCCTGTTTCTGTCTCGATACACAAACGCTGAGTCATCAAACATATTGTGCACAAACACCACCGAGAGATTGCGTTTAGTGAACTCTCTCTCCAGTTCGGTTGAGCATACAGTAGTTACGTCAGCAATTCTCATAAACGGTTTTGATAGCCAAGGAAAGCGATCGATGAACCGAGGTCCCCCACCTCCCTGGTAACTGATCACAACGCGCTTCCGCAGCAGCTTTGCCAACCACGTTGTAACTATTACGGGCATAAAGGCCCAATTGGAAGCAGCCTGATAGTGAACAACATCGCACGCTGGCATCCACCTCAACGAACGCACCAAGATTACAAACGGCTGCAAAAGCAGCCTTATTGGCCCGAGTCCTTTGGCACGGAGGCTAGCCAAGTTGGTGTCCACTCGAAGCACCTCGACCCCCTCCTCCTCCAAGTATCGAGTAAGCAAGGCAGTTTGAACTGTTACGCCGCCCTTCCTGGGCGGAAACGGCGCGACCATACATACTGCAAATTTCCCGTGCTTTCCCATAATCCCAACATTACCGACCGACCACAAGAACCACCGTCAATCCCCTGCCACTACCTTCGCAACCACGCTTATGGCATAGTCTATATCGGACTGCCCAACATCCATGTGCGTAACCGCACGAACTGTGGTTCCTCTATATGAACTCATCCTTACGCCGTGCTTGATAATCTCCTCAGCAAATTTTGCCGGCGTCATCCCCGTAGCGACAATATCGAAAACCACTATATTCGTCTCCACTCCGCTGGGATCAATGGCTATTCTGTCAATGCTGGCTAGTCCCTCTGCCAAGCGCCGGGCGTTAGCGTGGTCCTCAGCCAAACGTTCTACGTTGTGCTTCAGTCCGTAGATACATGCCGCTGCGAGAATACCCGCTTGACGCATGGCTCCGCCGAAGGCTCTTCGCCAGCGTAGGGACTCATCTATAAAATCCTTGTTTCCGGCAAGCACGGAGCCCACTGGAGCTCCCAGCCCTTTGGAAAATGCGATCATACAGGAATCTACAGGAGCAGCATATTCCTTCGCCGTTGTGCCGGTGGCCACACAGGCGTTTAGGAGTCTAGCCCCGTCCATGTGCGTAGCCAAACCGTGACGGCGGGCCTCGGCGCACACAGCGCGTAGTTGTTCAAGGGGCCATATGGTTCCGCCGCATAAATTATGTGTGTTCTCAATAAAAGCTATCCTGCTGCGAGGATAGAGGACGTCATCGGGCCGAATAGCCGCCGCAAGCGCCTCGGAGGTAAAAGTACCCTTGGGGCCATCCACCGGATAGATCATAAGCTGGCACAGGGAAGCTATCGCCCCGCCCTCAAGGTGAGCTGGATGCGACTCCCTGTGCATAATCACCTCGTCACCCGGCTTGGCGTGGACCCTGAACGCAATTTGATTGCACATCGTTCCCGAGGGCAAGAATACAGCAGCTTCCTTGCCGAGTAAGTCAGCGGTCATAGCCTCGAGTTCGCTGACCGTGGGGTCTTCACCCTTCTGCAGGTCGCCAACCGGAGCCGCAGCCATAGCCGCGCGCATCTGTTCGCTGGGCTGTGTAACCGTATCACTGGATAGATCGACAAATCTGCTCAAGTGCACCCCCTATGCCCCCGGACTAACCGCTCCCGCCGCTTTGATGCCGCACTTCGATATGAACAGCCTGCGTTTGCCGCCGGCAGTAATAGGGATAGAGTCGACTGTGCTTAGTTCGACTCTCACATCATCTCCGACATAAGCGCTGGTTCTCTGCAGGATATCCTCTCGCACATCTTCAAAACCATCGCCCGGCACCACTAGTATAGACAAGTGATCCGGTTCATCCTGAATAACCTGGAACGCTTTTACTCTAGGAGCAAGCTTCATGAACATACCGGTGAAGAAGTGTACGACTATGGCCTTACCGGATGGTGTGACTCCGATATCGGTAAGTCTACCTGAAATGCGATCTAGCATTGGCAGGCCCCTACCACAGTTGCAGAGCCTGGACGACTTCGCCGCCACGTCCTGAATATTATATCGGATGAACGGCATAGAATAGTGGTTTAGATCTGTCAGCACTATTTGTCCGTCCACACCGTCTGGACACGGGTTGCCTTCGCTGTCGACAACTTCGAGTATCAGGCTAGTTGCGTTGTAGTGATAGCCCTTATCTTGTCCGCATTGCGCAGCGATCTCCATGCCCTCGCCGCCATATCCATCGTAGACTTTGCAACCGTAGAATGATTCCATAAGCTCGCGTTGAAAATCAAACAACGTCTCGCCTGTCGTAGCCACGCTTTTCAACTTCATCGAAATTCCTTTACTCGCCATCACCTCTGCCAGGTAATAAAGAGACGAAGCATATCCACGCAGCATCGCAGGTCTAAAAGCAATCAACCGCCTCACGAACGCATCTGAATTGCACGAGTACAACTCGTTGGCGGGCAGCGCAAGGATTCCCGAAAACTTTGACTCCAGGTACTGCAGAAACCTGCTATTCTTGAAAGCTCTCGGCGGAAATGCCGTCAAATTGGCAAGCCGATCACCCATCTCACAGCCGGCCCAACTCCAGAAAAGATAGAGACCGGCCCACTTCTTCGCTTTCTCATCAGATGTTAGAACATAACGGAACGGCTCTCCTGTGGAGCCGCTGCTGGTAACCTCGACGTAGTGTTCAGGGCTATAGGCCGACGAGATAATTTGCGCCGGGTAAGCAGCTCGTATAGTTTCTTTAGTCAATATCGGCAGCTTACATAGCGAGTCCACGGACGAAACGTCGGCTGGCTTGAGCCCACGCTCATCCATGATCCTCCGGTAGAAAGGTACGGTCTCATATGCGTGCTCGATAAGCCGGGCGAGTTTGCTGTTCTGAATCGCACGAATCTCTTCCGGCGAAAACCACTGGCTCCGCTTGAGTTCGTTTAAATAGCGGTTGACGGGCATGCCTCTCAACTTTTCTGCGATGGGAATTCCAACCTTTTTTCTTAGTAACGACATCCCGTTTATGAACACTCCGCCTGAAAATCGGATGACTTACGATACACCCTGGGCACACGAGCACTTACCGCACACATTAGCTCGTAGGGAATCGTGCCTATGCTCTCAGCCGTCGTCGTAAGGTCTAGAAACTCCCACCCGCCGCCGTAGAGCACGACCTCGTCGCCAACTTGAACATCGGGCACATCAGTAACGTCGACTAGGGACTGATCCATACACACTCTGCCAACCACCGGCACCCGGCACCCCCGCACCAGCGCGCTTCCCTTGTTAGATAGCGACCTTGGATACCCGTCGGCATAACCCACTGGGACAGTGGCAATGACTGAACGCCTATTAACTACGTAAGTCCTGCCGTAGCTCACACTAGAACCCGGGGCCACATTTTTCAAATACACGATCCTTGTCTTCAAGGACATAGCGGGCTTAAGCTCGATACTTTTCTCAACCTCTGACGAAGGATATACGCCGTAGACTATTACACCAGGACGTACCGCGTCGAAATCGGCTTCCGGATAGGCCAGAATCCCCCCACTGTTAGATGCGTGCACCAAACCTACGCTAATGCCGCGCTTCTTCACACTTTCCACAACCCTGCGAAACAGAGATATTTGTTCAAGCGTAAACGACTTGTCAGCCTCGTCCGCACTCGGAAAGTGGGTAAAAAGCCCAGCCATTTTGAGACCTCCGAGTTCCGAAATCGCACACCCAAACTCAACTGCTCTGTCAGCGTCAACCCCCAGGCGGCCCATCCCCGTATCCACCTTAAGATGCACCTCCGGCCTGGTCCCACGGGCAAGTGCTGCCTTCGACAATGCCTCTGCATATGCTAAATCGCATACCGTGGTAGCCAATTCGTAATCGAGGACTGCCTCGACAGCATCAGGCAGCAAACACCCGAGAATCAATATGGGCGCCTCAATCCCAGACTCTCTTAGATCTGCAGCCTCTTCAATGCTGGCTACACACAACACATCCGCACCAGCGCTGAGACAAGTTTTGCCGACTTCGATCGCCCCGTGACCGTAGCCATCAGCCTTCACTGCGGGCATTATCCGCACGTGCGGCCCAACCCGTGCCCTTATTGCCCTGACGTTATGCTCGATAGCCGACAGGTCGATCTCAGCAAATGTCGGTCTGAACACTCATTTATCCCGAACCTATCTTAATTCGACGCGCTATCTTAATAAGATCAGCCTCCATAAGCGTTTACAGCCGCCGCCACTTCCTCGACCTGCGCATAAGTCATTTCCGGAAACATCGGCAGCGAGAGAATCTCCTTCGCAGCGGCTTCGGTGGCTAGGAAATCACCTTCCTTGTGCCCCAGGTTTTTGTAGGCCGGCTGCAAGTGTAAAGGCAACGGATAGTGAACACCAGTCGCAATGCCTTTGTCTTTCAGATAAGCCTGCAGCGAATCGCGCTTCGCCGTGCGCACAACGTAGAGATGATACACGTGCTTGCAGCCTGGCTTCTCTACAGGGAGCGTAACTAGCGGGTTGTTAATTAGACGCCTGTAATCATCCGCGCGAGCGCGTCGGTTCTCGTTCCACTGCGCAAGATGGGGAAGCTTAACCGCAAGTATCGCCGCCTGAAGCGTATCAAGTCGCTCATTGTAGCCAACAAACATGTGCTCGTATTTGCCCTCGCGACCATGGTTTCGAAGGAACCTGACCTTTGTAGCAATCTCCTCGTTGTTGGTCACTACGGCTCCAGCGTCACCAAGCGCGCCAAGATTTTTAGCCGGGAAAAAGCTGAAGCAACCAACATCACCAATCGAGCCCACTGTCCTACCTTTATACTGGGCGCCGTGTGCCTGCGCACAATCCTCGATCACTTTCAAACCGTGCTTTTTGGCAATGGCTAAAACCGGGTCCATATCGGTGGGATGGCCGTAAAGGTGAACGGCAATAACGGCCTTAGTCTTAGGGGTTATGGCAGCCTCAAGCCTGGAGACGTCCATCGTGTAAGTGTCAGGGTCGATGTCAACAAAGACTACCTTTGCCCCATGCATTGAAACAGCCTCAGCAGTCGCGATAAACGTATGAGGAATCGTTATCACCTCGTCGCCAGGACCAATGCAGCACGCGGCTAGAGCCAGGTGAAGAGCGGAAGTGCCGGAAGAACACCCAATGGCGTAGCTCGAGCCACAAAACATCGCGAAAGCGGCCTCGAATTCCTTTATGGAAGGCCCCATAATAAAGCTGCTAGTGTCTATGATGCTTTCTATGGCATCCATCAGCTCCTTGCGGATGGAATCGTGCTGAGCACGAAGATCGACGAACGGTACCATTCAACTCTCCTTCGCATCTGCCATCGGGGCTGGATGTGAAAATACAGCGGTCACAAAACAATCCCTTCCCTTAGGCGCTAAGTTACTATACGCAACACCGTGCCAAAACGTCACCGCAAAACGTCAGTAAGGCTTCTCACAAAGGTTGTAGGGGCAGGTAAGGTCGGCTATATCCTTGATGGGCCTTGCAGGCGAACCGGCCACGACCGTGTTTGGCGGCACGTCTTTCACCACAACGCTACCCGCTCCGACGAGCGCCATTTCACCGATGGTTACATCCGGCAACACAGTCGTATTCGCTCCAATTTTAGCTCCTGGCTTTACGGTAGCGCCCTTTAGACACTCCTTGACCTTGGAACACAGTGGATGAAGCGCGTTCGTAAAGACAACGTTCGGCCCAATCCAGCAACCGGTTTCCAGCACGGTGAACTCCGGCACAAATGCCTGGGAATGTATGCGGACTTTGTCCTGAATGACGAGATGGTGCTCGATAACCGTGTGGCTGCCAATGCTGACATCGTGGCCTATCTCGTTTTCCTCGCGGATGAGGGCGCTGTGGCCGGTATTGAAGTTGTCGCCGATCACGTTGCCTGCGTAGATCACGGTGTGAGAACGAATTACGGCGTTCTTGCCTATTCTTGTCTGCAATTCGCCTGGAGCCTTGCCTTTCGGTGGGAGACCGATAATGCAGAACTCGCCTATCTCAGCGCCCTCTTCAATAATGCAGTTTGGAAATATTCTGGCTGTCTCGGCTATGCTCATCATAGATTCACCTCCACCGGGCAGGAATTGCACGCCATTGATTCCTGCGCGGCCTCAAGTATTCTTACCACCTGCTTTCCGTGAGCTCCGTCGGTGATTGGACGTTTGTCGTTCGCAATGCAATCGGCAAAGTGTTGGCATTCGGCCTTGAGAGGCTCAGTGGCGGCCACCTTAGGAATAAGCACATCACCGGCTCTCAGAAGAAGCTGGAACTCCCCAAAGCTATCGAACGACTCCGGCTTGTTATTGGCTACCTTAGTTACACCCTTGTCGTATATCCGAATCTTAGCATCTGGGTCGACGTCGTCGTATACAACCATCTTCTTGCTGCCGACAAGGGTCAGCTTGCGGACCTTGCCCGGGTCGAGCCAGCTAACGTGAACGTGAGCAAGCATCTTGCCTGGAAAATCCATGTAAAGGAAAACCGTGTCCTCGATCCCATCCTGTATCTTGTCCAGCCCTTTCGCGGTCACCTGGGTCGGGGCTGAGTCGAAGAGGTATAGAAGGATAGAGATGTCATGAGGAGCCAGATTCCACATCGCATTGACGTCTTTTCGTATCTGGCCGAGGTTGGTACGCGTGGAATACGCGTAGTAGATGTCCCCTATCTCTCCGGATTCGAGCAGCTCCTTAAGCTTGATTACGGGAGGACTGTAGAGAAATGTATGCCCAACCATAAGCTTCAGGTTCTTCTCCTCGGCCGCCTGGATGAGTTCGTCGCACTGCGCGCTCGACATGGCCAGTGGCTTTTCGACCAGGGTATGTTTGCCGGCCTTGAGGCACTTCAGAGCTATATCGTAGTGCGTACCCGCCGGCGTAGCAACAACTACCGCGTCCAAGTCATCGGCGGCAAGCAATTCGTCGAGCGAACCGCACGTCTTTACCCTGGGATAGCTCGTCGATACCTTGCCAAGGGCAGCAGGGTTTGCGTCGCATATCCAGGCCAAGACACCACCATCCACACCATTCAAGTTGCGGGCCAGGTTCGGCCCCCAGTAGCCCACTCCCACAAGACCAAATCTTATCAAACTATCATTACCTCCAACTAGCAATTCGCCTCAGAATGGATCGCGCCGTAGTATCAGCAAGACCAACAGCCTGGAACCCGGTATTATTACGTGCCCAGTGGGATTATGCCACATCCTCTGTTGGTATCTGCTTACGATTTAAGTTCCTCTCGCCTAACGCGGCCTCGTAAGCAGCGAGTAAGTGCTGCTTGCTGTGAGCCCAAGACAGCGCGTTCCTAATCCGCTCTTTCCCGATAGCGCCCATGAATTCGCGGCGCGGCGCGTCGTCGATCAGCTCGACAATGCGATCTCCGAACTCGGCAGTATCGTTCGGAGTGGCATAGATTGCAGCGTCCTGCGCCGTCAAACGCGACTCGCGCAGCTCAAAAGCAACGATCGGTTTCCCCATCGCCATGTACTCTGTTATCTTAATCAGGGAGCACTTGTCGTTAAGCTCGTTCTTGGGATCGGGTGCGACACAGACATCGGCCGTCGAGAGGTATGTGGCCAAGAGTGGGTCGTTGCGTATGCGGCCCGTAAAAACGGTGTAATCATCGATCTTCAGTTCTTTGGCTAATTTCTTCAGCTCGTCGATTTTCTCGCCGGAACCAATCAGAGTGAACGTGATATCGGTTCGCTTTCGGTTGTGCACCACGTGGTGAATGGCGTGGAGAAGATAGTCCAGACCGTCTTGGGCAGCCATGACTCCCACGTAACAGACTAGGTGCTCGCGCCCCATACGAAACTCCGGATTAGGCGGCATCGGCTTGAATCTGGATAAGTCCGGAGCGTTACGCACCACGAACACCTTTGCAGGATCCTTTCGGCCTCTAACGACAGCAAGCTCTTTGACAGACTCGTTGACGGACATGACTACGTCGGCCGCGTTGAACGTGCACCGTTCCAGCCAAGCTAGCACTCTATATACCAAGGAAGAGCTGCTTTTGCCGAACCTAATTGCATAGAGCTCGGGAGAGAGATCGTGGTGATCAAAAATAAACGGCACCTTGTGGAACATACGGAAATAGCGGCCAAGAACGAAAAACGTATCCGGCGGGTTGCAAGCCTGCATCACATCGAATCCTTCGCATTTCCTTACCTTCAGCGCCAAGCGAAAAGACGCGGTCATCGCATAGGCGAATTCCCATAGGTAGCCGAGTCGCCCCCCGCCTTCCGACGGTGCAGGATAACGATATATGGTAATATCGTTGAGGCAGTCATAGAGAGGCTCTCCTGGCGCCGCCGGGCAAATAACCGAAACCTTGTAGCCAGCCTCTGTAAGCGCCAAGGACTCAGCCCATACTCTTCGGTCGAACGGAACCGGCAGATTCTCTACCAGTATCAGGACCCTAGCCTTCGGCTCGGGCAGTCCTGGATAAGACACGCCGACGAGACGAGCGACTACCCGCAGATATTCTTCCTTTTCTACGCTCCAGCTCCAACGCTTCCCAAACTCTCTGCAGTTGCGCGACATCTCGGCACGAACTTCGGGGTTGGCATACAACTCGTACACGGCCCTGGCAAACGAGTCCACATCGTCTGCTTCACAAAAACGGACCATACTTTCGTCGAAATACTGCTCAATGGTACGTGTTCTGGTCACCACGGTCGGAAGACCGAGAATAACGAACTCCGCCACCTTGTTCGAGAAGTAAAGGCTCATGAACACGTCATTCACGTGCGGAGAAATGCCGACGTCGCTTTCAGCAATAAGCTCCGGAATCTCCGGAAGAGGTACAGCAGGATGGAACTCCACGATGTCATTGAGCTCCATCTCGTTCACCATCCTCCTGAGAGCCGGCAGATCGTCTCCCTCGCCTACAAGTCGAAGCTTCAGCCCCGGAATCTTATCCTTAAGTCTGGCGACAGCCTCAATCGCAAGATCAAGCCCGTATCTGGCCGATATAGTCCCCGTATAAAGCAGAACGAATGTGTCAGCCGACTTTTGCCGAGACATGTCCTCATCCGGCCTGCGGAAAACGGTTTCGTCTGGCATGTTCAAAACCACCGAGATCGGTGTGTATCCGGCCGCACTTTGAAGACGTTCCTTCATAACACCGCTCACCGTCAAGGCATGGTCACAGTAGCGAAGACTGATTCTCTCCTGCCAGCGAAGCAGTTTGATGATGATGTTACTGCTCTTCATGCCATACTTGGACATGAAGACCTCGGCCATTGGGTCGTGCACGTCCAGCAACACTTTCGCCCCGAAAAGCTTCGGAAACAACGTCGAGAACACGAGGAAGTCGGGCATATTGTTGACGTGAATAAGGTGGTACCGGCGACCTCTAATCAGACGAAAAGTGAGTATGGCAGTAACCAAAAAAAAGAAAGCCGAATACTCGAGCATATATCGAAGGACGGTCGCCCTGCGCCGGGCAATGGGAAGCCCCAACACATTTACACCGCCCACATTTTCGCGCCACTTGGAGCCTTGCCCCTTGAGACCGATCACATCGACCTCGTAACCGGCTTGTGCCAGGGCCTCCGCCTCGCGGCGGACACGCGGGTCTCTGCTGTAGTAGGACTGCACTACGAGGCACACGCGCTTCCCGGCTCCTCCCGTCAACTCGACGCACTCCTTTCGCTCGCACCAAATCGACCCACGATGGCATTCACTATCTTCACGTGGGCTCTACCATCCCCAAACAAATCGGGGTGATCTGACGGCGGCTCGAACTCTCTTATGGCACCAACTATCTTTTTTGTGTTCGGCCCTGTAACCCTCTTCCACCCCGCCTTCAACACGCACGGGAACCACGTCAAGTCGATGGCAATGATTGCCGGCTTTCCCAAAATGTAAGCCTCACGCCGGACACCACCTGAGTCCGTTATCACCTTATCGGCCCCACACAAGAGCCTCACAAACTCCACATATCCCTTGGGCTCGGTGATTTCTACCCTTGGCACCGCACGAAGCTGCTTCTCCAGACCGAATTCAGCTAACCTCTTTCTGGTCCTGGGATGAACCGGGAATATGACCCGCTCCCCACAGTCGATAAGTGCTCTTACTATAGAGGCTAGGTTGCGCGGGTCGTCGACGTTTTCGGCTCTATGCAGAGTGCATAGGTGGTAATCGCCCCGTTCGACCGAGATGCCGAACTTCTCAATCGTGCTCATCAGCACGTCCTTCATTATATCACCAGTCAGCACAATCTCCGAAGCCACGTGATTCTCTCTAAGCAGTGTCTCGTATGCATCGTACGTGTTGGCCATCAGTAACTCGGAAAGGGCGTCAGTGCCGCGGCGATTGATCTCTTCCGGGTTATAGCGTGCGTTGGTTCTGATTCCGGCTTCGACGTGTGCCACCGGGACCCTCATTCTAACCGAAGCCACCGCCCCTGCAAGCGTGGACGTGACATCGCCATAGACGAGAGTGACGTCAGGCTTCTCCGCCATCAGCACTTTCTCGAGTCCCTCTATCATCTCGGCGAGCTGCTTACCGGGGAGCCCCGGGCCCACCTGCAGGTTGTAGTCTGGATCAGGTATGTTCAACTCTTTAAAGAAAATCTTGGACATCTCGTAGTCGTAGTGCTGACCTGTGTGCACCAGCACTTCTTCGATGCCCCGTTCCCTAAGCTCTCGATTCACCAGAGCTTCCTTTATGAAGTTGGGACGTGTTCCCACAACTGAAACGATCTTCATTACGTTCACAAAGCGGGCGGTGGCGCCTGCAGTGACCTGTCCTCCGCGAGCGATCTACATATATCGAGAATACGATCCGCCACCTGTCGTCTATCGTGCCGCTTTGCGACTGCACGAGCGGCAGCACCCATCCGCTTGGCCAAGTCGAAATCATTGAGCAGGCGGATAAGCCTGTCTGCGATGGCTTCCGAGTCGTCGGCGTCAACAAGAAAGCCGGTCTCGCCGTCAGTAACCAAGTCCGGAATGCCACCAACCGGCGACACCACGACAGGCCTACCGGAGGCCATAGCCTGACAGATAACCACCGGCGAAGTCTCCTGCTTTGACGGCAACGCAAGGCAGATAGACTCCGCAAGCAGCCCCGTGATGGTTTTCCGGTCAACTACACCTAGC
>Ga0068707_1002026_pt1 | contig 14258 bp, 9 predicted proteins | sample YNPNPMetaG_FD_66600 | JGI IMG/M metagenome (GOLD analysis project Ga0068707, IMG submission 66600) | Anoxygenic and chlorotrophic microbial mat microbial communities from Yellowstone National Park, USA - YNP NP MetaG | ecosystem: Environmental > Aquatic > Thermal springs > Hot (42-90C) >... | reverse complement strand
TGGCCACGTACTGCACCAGCTCCAACGGTGCCTGGAGCTCCTTGGCTGCCGGCACCAGCTCCTCCGGCTCCAGGGTGCCCAGCCGGCGCATCTCCCGCCGCACCGCCCGCAGGTGGCGCACCGCCTCCACGATGTTGCCCGAGCCGGCCTCCCCCTTGGTGCGGATCATGGCCGCCCCTTCGGCGATGCGCCGGAGCGCCTCGCCCAGGTTGCGGCAGCCGCACACGAAGGGCACGGTGAAGGCGTGCTTCCACACGTGGTTCTCCTCGTCGGCGGGGGTCAAGACCTCCGACTCGTCGATGAAGTCCACGCCCAGCGCCTCCAGCACCCGGGCCTCGGCGGCGTGCCCGATGCGGCACTTGGCCATCACCGGGATCGAAACGGCCCCCATGATCTCCTCGATCTTGTCGATGGCGGCCATCCGCGCCACCCCCCCCTGCGCCCGGATGTCGGCAGGGACCCGTTCCAGGGCCATCACCGCAGCGGCGCCCGCGTCCTCGGCGATGCGCGCCTGCTCCGCGTTGGTGACGTCCATGATCACGCCACCCTTGAGCATCTCGGCCAGCCCCACCTTGACCCGAAACTCTGGGCTCGAAAAGTCCATTCTCGTCCTCCCGTGCCCCGGCCCGCCGCAACGCGGCCGCAGCTCACACCATGGGAGCCGCCACCGCCCCCGGCCGCAGGGCGCTTAGCAACCGCTCGATCCCGTTGATAAGTCGCTCGCCGCCCGCAGCGGCAAAGACGACCCGCACCACATCGTCCCGTCCCGATACCGACATGGCCGGACCGGGCACGACAAACACACCGCTCCGCGCCGCCCGCACCGTTACCTCCTGCGAGGACCAGCTGGCCGGCAGCTGCAGCAGGGTGGAGAAGCCGCCCCGCGGCACGCTCCAGCGCACACCGGAAGGCGCCTCGGCCAGCACCCCGCTCACCAGCTGCCAGCGGCGGCGGGATGCCTCCCGCAGGCGGGCCAGCTGCTCCAAGAGCAAGCCGCGCTGGCACAGGTGGTAGGCGGTGGCCTCCAGGAAGGGGCTGCCGGAGAGGTCGGTGGCGCGCTTGACCGCCGCCACCGCCTCCACTACCTGGCGCGGACCGGCCAGCCAGCCGACCCGCAGGCCGGGGAACAGCGCCTTGGAAAAGGAACCCACCAGGACCACCCGCGCGTCGCGGGCGGCCAGAGGGGGCGGCACCTCGCCCTCGCTGACCAGGGCCGGGTCGAAAAACTCCTCCACCACCTGGCAGCCCAGGGCGAGCAGTCGCTCCAGCACACGCTCCCGCGTGGCCTCGTCCCACACGAGCCCCGAGGGGTTGTGCAGGGTCGGGGTGAGGATGGCGAGGCGGGGCTGCCCCCGCAGCTTGGGGGACTCCAACGCGGCCGCATCGAGCCCCTGCGCCCCCACCGGCAGCCCCACCGTCCGCACCCCGTGAATGGCCAGCAGGGGCGGCAGCCCCGGGTAGGTGGGGTCCTCCACCAGGACCACGTCGGCGGGCCTGAGGAGAGCCCGCAGCAGCAGATCCAGGGCGTGCTGGACCCCCGAGGTGAGGAGGATACGCTCGGGGGAGGTGTCAATCCCCAGGCTCCCCAGCCGCTCGGCCAGCCAGCGCCGCAACGGGGCAAAGCCAGCGGCGCTGCCGTACTGGGCCACGCTCTCGCCCTCCCCGTCGCCGAGGCCCAGCCAGCGGAACACCCGCCCCGGCGGGAGCAGCTCGGCGTCGGGAGCGTAGTGGGCCAGGTCGACACTGCCCCGGGGCACGTCGCTCTCGCTCACCGCTTGCGGGAGCGCGGTGCGCACCGTCCCCCGCCGCGGCCGCCCGCGGCGGATGACCACCAGTCCGCGCCGTGCCAGCTCCCGGTAGGCGGCGTTCACCGTCGCCCGGTTGAACCCCTCCCGAGCCGCCAGGGAACGGGCCGAGGGCAACTCGGCCCCCCCTTTCTGGACGGCCTCGAAGAGGGCGTCGGCGAGCCGCAGGTAGAGGGGTCGCTCGCCGTTGCCACGGTGGACCTGACCGGCCAGCAGGAAGGGCGTCTGCGACACGACTTCATTATCGGTTCGGCCCGGGTCATTTGTCAAAAATGGCCGAGCCACTTTTCGCCGCCGGCTGAGCTCCCGGGGGGCGCCACCTCCCCTGGCGCTTAGTGCCCCGCCGTTGCCGCCCGGTAGTCGGCCAGGAAGCGCTCCAAGCCGATGTCGGTGAGGGGGTGGTGGAAGAGCTGCTGGAGGATCTTGAACGGCACGGTGGCCACATCCGCCCCGGCCAGCGCAGCCTGGACCACGTGCTGGGGGTGGCGCACCGAGGCCACCAGGACCTGGGTGGGGAACTCGTAGTTGCCGTACACCTGCACGATCTCCCGCACCAGCTCCATACCGTCCTGGCCCACGTCGTCGAGGCGCCCCACGAAAGGGCTCACGTAGCTGGCCCCGGCCTTGGCCACCAGCAGCGCCTGGGCGGTGGAGAAGCACAGGGTCAAGTTGGTGGCGATCCCCTCGTCGGCGAAGCGCGCGCACGTCTTCACACCCTCGGGGGTGATGGGGAGCTTGATCACCACGTTTTCCGCAATGGCGGCGAGCTCGCGCCCCTCCCGCTCCATCCCCTCGGCATCGGTGGCCAGCACCTCGGCGGAAACAGGGCCTGGCACGAGTCGGCAGATCTCCTCGATGAGGGCGCGGTAGCTGCGCCCCTCCCGGGCCACGAGGGAGGGGTTGGTGGTGACCCCGTCCAGCACCCCCCAGGAGGCCGCCTCTCGGATTTCGTTGACGTTGGCCGTGTCGATAAACAGCCGCATGGCTCCTCCCATCCCTGGCAGCGCCCCGCCTCTGGCGAGAGGGGCACGCTGATTGGCGCTAGAAGAGCGTCCCGCTCTCGCTGTCCTCCTCGCCCTCGTCGCGCTCGGCGAGGCGGGCAATGCCGGCCACCCGATCCCCCTCCTCCAGGTCGATCAACTTGACCCCCTGGGTGGCACGCCCGGACTGGCGAACCTCCGCCGCCCGGGTGCGGATGAGCATGCCGTTGGCGGTCACCAGCAGCAGATCCTCGTCGCCCGCCACGTGCCGCATCCCCACCACGTTGCCGGTACGCGCGGTCACCTGCATGAGCTTGATCCCGCCACCGCCGCGGTGCTGCAGGCGGAACTCCGCCACGCTCGTCCGCTTGCCGAACCCGCGCTCCGCCACCACCAGGATGTCGCCCCGGTCCTCGGCGGAGAACGCCGCCATGGCCACCACGTAGTCCTCCGCGCGCAGGGTGATGGCGCGCACCCCCGCCGCCACCCGCCCCATGGGGCGCACGTCCCGTTCGTGGAAGCGGATGCCCATCCCCCGGTGGGTGCCCAGGAAGACGTGGCTGTTCCCATCGGTGACGCGCACCCCCAAAAGATCGTCCCCCTCCTCCAGGGCAACGGCAATGATCCCCGTGGAACGGGGGTTGGCGTAGGCGGACAGGGGGGTTTTCTTGACCTTCCCCCCGCGGGTGGCGAAGAGCAGGTAGCGCTCCGCGGCAAAGTCCTTCACGGAGATGAGGGCCGCCACCCGCTCCTCCTGGGCGATGGGGAGGAGGTTGACAATGGCCTTCCCCCGGGCCTGCGGAGACGCCTCCGGCACGTCGTACACCTTGAGGGCGTACACCTTGCCCACGGAGGTGAAGACCAGGAGCACGTCGTGGGTGGACGCCACGAAGAGGTGCTCCACCGGGTCCTCGTCGCGCGCCGCAGCGCCGCGGCGTCCCTTGCCGCCCCGTCGCTGGGCGCGGTAGGTGGAGACGGGCGCTCGCTTGATGTAGCCGGCACGCGTCACCGTCACCACCACGTCCTCCTCCACCACCAGATCCTCCATGGTGAGCTCCGATTCCTCGGGGAGGATCTCGGTGCGCCGCGCATCGGCGTGTTGCTGCTTCACCGCCTCCAGCTCCTGCACGATGATGTCCAGGACCAGCTGCTCCGAGGCCAGGATGGCCCGCAGCCGCTCGATCAGGGCCAGCACCTCCCGGTGCTCGGCCACGATCTTGTCCCGCTCCAGGGCGGTCAGGCGCTGCAACCGCATGTCGAGGATGGCCTGGGCCTGAATCTCGCTCAAGCCAAAGTTCTTGACCAGCGCTGCCTTGGCCGTGGGCGGATCGGAGGAACGGCGAATGGTGGCGATCACCGCGTCCAGGTGGTCCAGGGCGATCACCAGCCCCGCCAACACGTGGGCCCGTTCCTCCGCGCGCGCCAGATCGAAGCGGGTGCGCCGGCTCACCACCTCCTTGCGGTGCTCCAGGAAGTGCTCCAGGATGGCCTTAAGGGGGAGCACCCGCGGCTGGCCGTCCACGATGGCCAGGAAAGTGATGCCGAAGCTGCTCTGCATCGGCGTCAACTTGAACAGCTGGTTCAGCACCACCTGCGGCACCGCGTCGCGTTTCAGCTCGATCACCACCCGCACACCGTCACGGTCCGACTCGTCGCGCAGATCGGCAACTCCATCGAGCTCCTTGCTCTGCACAAGCTCGGCGATCCGCTCCACGAGGCGCGCCTTGTTCACCTGGTAGGGGAGCTCGGAAACGATGATGGCCGTCCGTTCCCCCTTCTTCAGGTGTTCGATGCGGGCGCGGGCCTGGACCTGGACAGCGCCGTGGCCGGTGGCGTAGGCGGAGCGGATCCCGGCGGTGCCGCGGATGATGCCACCGGTGGGGAAGTCCGGCCCCGGCAGGTGGTGGAGCAGCTCGTCCACATCGATCCCCGGGGAGCGCGCCAGGGCGATAGCCGCATCGATGACCTCCCCCAGGTTGTGGGGGGGGATATTGGTGGCCATGCCCACGGCAATGCCGGAGGAGCCGTTCACCAGGAGGTTGGGGAACTTGGCGGGGAGGATGGCAGGCTCGCGCAGGGAGCCGTCGTAGTTGGGCTGCCAGTCGACGGTTTCCTTCTCCAGGTCTGGGCCCAGGAGCTCTTCCGCCAAGGAGGAGAGCCGCACCTCGGTGTAGCGCATGGCTGCTGCGCTGTCGCCATCGATGGAGCCAAAGTTGCCCTGCCCGTCCACCAGCACGTGGCGCATGGAAAACTCCTGGGCCATGCGCACGAGGGTGTCGTAGATGGCGGCGTCGCCGTGGGGGTGGTACTTCCCCATGACGTCGCCGACGATGCGGGCAGACTTCCGGTAGGGCTTGCCCGCCGTCGTGCCCTGTTCCCACATGCCGTAGAGGATGCGCCGGTGCACCGGCTTGAGGCCGTCGCGTACGTCCGGCAGCGCTCGCCCCACGATCACGCTCATGGCGTAGTCGAGGTAGGAGCGGCGCAGCTCCTGCTCGATGGCAATGGGAATTCGCTCTTCGCGGGAGAAGAGGATGTCCGTCATGGGGCGAGGCTCCGCGCGGGGGTTGCGGCGAGCAGGTGCCTAGACATCCAGGTTCACCACCTCCAAGGCGTTGCGTTCGATGAACTCGCGGCGCGGCACCACGGCGTCACCCATGAGCACGGTGAAGAGCTCCTCGGCTTCGGCTGCGTCCTCCACCCGCACCTGGAGGAGGCGCCGGCTTTCGGGGTTCATGGTGGTGGCCCAGAGCTGTTCGGGATTCATCTCCCCCAGCCCCTTGTAGCGCTGGATGGACAGCCCCCGCCGGGCGCTCTCGTACACGCGCCGCACCAGCTCCTCCACCGAATCGAACGTCTCCCCGCCAGCCTCCAGCTCCAGGTGGAAGGGGGGCAGGTCGAAGTCGGCCAGGGTGCGGTGGAGTTCGGCGAGTTGCCCGTACTCGTACGTACGCACCAGCTCGTAGCCCAGCTCCACGGCGCGGCGCCGCCCGTTGCGGTTGAAGGTGAGGCGGATGCACAGCCCACCGTGCTCCTCGTCGTCCGCCACCGCCGCGTCCTCGAAGCCTTCAGCCTGGAGCTCGCTCGCCAGCGCGGCCATGAGCTCGCCCTCGGCGAGCTGCGCCCGCCCCGTGATGCCCTGCCGGAGCATCGCTGCCACCAGCTCGCGGGGCCAGCCGCGTTGGCTGAGCCGCTCGCCATGCTCCATGGCACGCTCGAGACGGCGGATGGCATCGCGCAGTGCCTTGCCTTTGAGCTGCCGGCCAGTGCCCGCCAGGGTCAGGGCAGCCGTGTCGGAGAGGCGTTCCAGGAGGAAGCTGGACAGCTCCTGGTCGTCCTTGAGGTACTGCTCCCCGCGCTTGTGGGTGACCTTGTAGAGGGGTGGCTGGGCAATGTACAGGTAGCCGCGCTCGATGATCGGCCGGAAGTGGCGGAAGAAGAAGGTGAGGAGGAGGGTGCGAATGTGCGCCCCGTCCACGTCCGCATCGGTCATGATGATGATCTTGTGGTAGCGCAGCTTGGCAAGATCGAAGTCGTCGGCACCGATGCCCGTGCCCAGGCACTGGATGAGGGCGCGCAGGGCGTCGTTGGCCAGGAGCTTGTCGAAGCGCGCCTTCTCCACGTTGAGGATCTTGCCCCGCAGCGGCAGTACCGCCTGGAAGCGGCGGTCACGCCCCTGCTTGGCGGAACCGCCCGCCGAGTCTCCCTCCACCAGGAACAGCTCCGCCACGGCCGGATCCCGCTCCTGGCAATCCGCCAGCTTCCCGGGCAGGGAGGAACTCTCCAGCGCCCCCTTGCGGCGGGTGAGTTCGCGGGCCCGGCGTGCCGCCTCGCGGGCGCGGGCGGCCTCCACGCACTTGGAGACGATGCGGCGCGCCACCGTGGGGTTTTCCTCGAAGTACTCGGCAAGCCGGGTGTTGACCACCGACTCTACCCACCCCTTCACCTCGGAAGAGACCAGCTTGTCCTTGGTCTGGGAGGAGAACTTGGGGTCGCGGATCTTGACCGAGATGACCGCCGTCAACCCCTCGCGTACGTCCTCGCCGGCCAGGCCTTCGCCACCGTTCTTGAGCAGGTTGTTGGCCACGACGTAGGTGTTGATGGTGCGGGTGAGGGCGGCGCGAAAACCCGAAAGGTGCGCGCCCCCGTCGGGGTTGAACACGGTATTGGTGAAGGCGAGGACGTTCTCGGAGTAGCCGTCGTGCCACTGCAGGGCAATGGCCACCTGTTCCCCCTGCTCGTTCTGCTCCTCCAGGGTGATGGGCTTGGGGTGGAGCGTGTTCTTGGCGCGGTTGAGGTGCTCCACGAACGCGGCAATCCCGCCGCGGTAGCAAAACTCGTGTTCCTGACCCGAACGCTCGTCCAAGAGCCGCAGGGTGAGCCCCGGGTTGAGGAACGCCAGCTCGCGCAGCCGCTGCACCAGGACGTCGTGGTGGAACTCGCGGACGGAAAAGATCTCCGGGTCGGGCTTGAAGGTGACGGTGGTGCCAGTCTTGGTGGACTTCCCCACGCGGCGCAGGGGTCCCAGGGGCACACCCTGGGCGTACTCTTGCTCCCACACCCCACCGTCGCGCCGGATCTCCAGGTGCAACGAGGCCGAGAGGAAGTTCACCACCGACACGCCCACGCCGTGCAGACCACCGGAGACGCGGTAGGAGGTGTCGTCGAACTTCCCGCCCGAGTGGAGCTCGCACATGATCACCTGCGCCGCTGGCAGGCCACTCTCCTTGTGGATGTCCACGGGGATGCCCCGACCGTTGTCCTCAACCGTGACGGAGTTGTCGGTGTGGACCACGACGGAGATGCGCGTGGCGAAGCCGGCCTGGGCCTCGTCCACGGCGTTGTCCACCACCTCCCACACCATGTGGTGCAGGCCGGAAATGTCGTCGGTATCGCCGATGTACATGCCGGGGCGGCGGCGAACCGCCTCCGGCCCTTTCAGTACCTTGATGTTCTCTGCGGTGTAATCCTGTACCTTTACCACCGCTTGCCTCCCCTTACCTCGCCACCACCCCGTCCCGAACCTCGAGCACCGTCGCCTCCGCCTCGGCCAGCAGCTCGGCGTGCGCCGAGGAGGCAATCACCTGTCGTTCGCTCCCGCCCAGGCGCCCCAGCACGCGCCTGAGGACCGCCGAGTCCAGCTCTGCGTCGATGTCGTCGAATACGACGCAGGGGGCTTCGCCGCGCCGCCGCTCCAGCACCGACATCGCGGCCAACCGGAGGGCCACGGCCAGGAGCTTGCCCTGCCCTGCCGAGAGGGCATCCCGGGCGGGGATGCCCTGCACCGTGATGACGAGCTCGTGCCGGTGCGGCCCCACGGACGTCACCCCGCGCCGGCGATCTTCGCCCCGCGACTGCAGCAGGCTGGCCCGGAGCCGTCGTGCGGCCGCTGCCCCGTCCTCGGTCGCACTCCCGTCACCCGCATGGTAGCGCAAAACAGGCCGCGCCGCCACCCACCCGAGGCGCTCCAGCTCCCCCGGCAGGAGGTCGCCGAGGGCCGCCAGGGCCTGGCGGCGCAGCTCTACCAGCCGGGCCCCCTGGCGCGCCAGCTCCGCCTCGAAGGCGTCCAGGGTTTCAGCCTTGGCGCCGCGCAGCAGCAGGGTGCTGCGCTGGGCCAGGGCACGGCGGTAGCGCTGCAACACCGAAAGCGTTTCGAAGTGAAGGTGGAAGGCCAAGCGGTCCAGGAAGCGGCGCCGCTCCTCGGGTGGGCCAAACACCAGGCGACGGTCGGTGGCGGAGAGGGCCACGACGGGGAAGAGCTCCAGGTATTCAGCGCTCCCCAGGCGGCGCGCGCCGCGGCGCAGGGTCCGCGCCACACGGGAACCCACTCGGCGCAACCCTTGTTCCAGTGGTACCGACCCTCCGGCGCGCTCCACCTCGGCGGCGAGGGCAGCGCGCTGCTGGCCGTGACGGATCCAGCTGGCGGGGCTTCCCGAGCGAAACGAGGTGAGGTTCCCGAGCACGCACACGGCCTCGAGTAGGTTGGTCTTGCCAGCCCCGTTGGGCCCAACGAGCACGGTGAGTCCGGCGTCAAGCTCGAGGGTTTGCCGCGCCAGGTTGCGGAAGTTGTCGACGGCGAGCCGGCCAAGCCTCACGGTGTTAGGCGCGGATGGGCATGATGACGCAGAGGACCTCGGCGCCCGGGGTCTCCAGATCCACAGGCACTGCCACCAGCGGTCCCTCGCCATCCCCCAATTGCAGCTCGACCTTGGACGCCTCCGTCGAGTTCAGGAAATCCAGGAGGTACTGCGCGTTGACGAGGACCTTGAGCGAGGGACCCCGGTAGCGACAGGGCACCACCTCTTCCGCGCCACCCAGATCGTAGCCCACCGAGGTCAGGAGGATGCGGTCCTCCTCCAGCTGCAGCTGCACCCCGCGCGTCCGCTCGCTGGCCAGCAGGGCAACCCGATGCAACGAGGGCGCCAACTCAGCCTTCTCGATCTGCGCGCGGTGCGGGTTGTTGCGCACCAGCACCCGCTCGTACTGGGGGAAGCGCGCTTCGAGAATGCGCGAGAGCAGCACCCGTTCCCCGAGCTGGAAGGCCACGTGGCTCTCGCCGCGGCCCACGTAGACCGGCAACCCCTGTCCATCCAGCCGGCGCAACTGCGCCAGGATCTTGCGCGGGAGGAGCTGCTGCTCGAACGGGGGTGGCCCACCCGCGTGGGGAAAGTGGGCATAGGCCAGGCGGTGCCCATCGGTGGCCACCATGCTGACGGCATCGGGGCGGAGCAGCAGCAGCGCCGCGTTGTACTGGAAGTGCCCCTCCTCGCTGGACACGGCAAAGATCGTGGCGTCCACCAGGCGGTGCAGCAGCTCCACCTCCAGGGCGTACCCCTGTCCCATCGGCACCTCGGGCAGGGTGGGGTAATTCGCCGGGTCCAGCGAGGCCAGATGCGAGTTGAACGTGCCGCAGCGCACCTCCACGCGCGCGTCGCTCACCGTCACGTCCAGGGTGTCGAGTGCGAGGCTGCGCACCAGATCGAAGAACATCTTGCCGTGAATCGTGGCGCGTCCTTCCGCGCGAACCGTGGCCGGGCAGGCGGTAAACACCGTCACATCCAGGTCGGTAGCGGCCAGGTGGAGCCGGTCTCCTTCGGCCGTCAACAGGATATTCGACAGGATGGGGATGGTGGTGCGACGTTCGAGAACCCCCTGGATCAGCTGCAGTTCCTCGAAGAGTGCGGCACGGTTGAGGGTCACATCCATGGTTCGTCCACCCCTCTCATCGTTTCTATACGGGAACATCTTACATGCATTCGCAGTAGCCGTCGAGGGTGTGGAAGGCTGAGCATGGTTCGAAAATGCCGTGAAGCGAGGCGGCTCGGTAGGGGGCGGGTGTGGAAAAGGGAGTGGAAGGGGGGTGGAGCTCAGCGGAAATGCTCGGCGAAGGTGGTGAGGGTAGCGTCCAGGGAGGGGTTGGAGCGGCGGCTCTCGGTGATGGTGTCGATGGAGTAGATGACGGTGGAGTGGTGTTTGCCGAAGAGCTTGCCGATCTCTGGGTACGAGAGGCCCAAGACCTCGCGGATGAGGTACATGGCCACCTGGCGGGGGAAGGCGACGGAGCGGCGGTTGTCCCGCCCTTTAAGGTCGGAGACCTTGAGGCCGTAGTGGTGCGCCACGAAGCGCACGATCTCCTGGGGTGTGACGGTGCGCTCCTCGGGGAGGATGGGGGTGAGGGCCGCCCGCACCGTTTCCAGGTTGGGGGGGGAGGCGGTGAGGGAGAGGAAGACCAGCACGCGGTTCAGGTAGCCTTCCAGCTCGCGCACGTTCTCGCGCACGCGGCGGGCAATGAAGAGGACGACGTCGTCGGTGAGGTCCACCCCTTCGCTGTGGGCCTTCTCGCGGATGATGGCGCACTTGGTCTCCAGGTCCGGCGGTTGGATGTCCGCCACGAGGCCCCACACGAAGCGGCTGCGCAGCCGCTCCTCCAGACCCTGGATGGCGGCGGGGGGGGTGTCGGAGGTGAGCACGATCTGTTGCCCAGCTTCGTGGAGGGCGTTGAAGGTGTGGAAGAACTCCTCCTGGGTGCGCTCCTTGCCAGCGACGATGTGGACGTCGTCGAGGAGCAGCACGTCCACCGAACGGTAGGTCTCCCGGAAGGCAGGCATGCGCTGCAGGCGGATGGAGTTGATGAGCTCGTTGACGAAGCTCTCGGTGGCCACGTAGCGCACCCGCGTGCCGGGGCGGGCAGCAACGATGTGGTTGCCCACGGCGTGGAGGAGGTGGGTCTTGCCGAGCCCGGAGCCGCCGTAGATGAAGAGGGGGTTGTAGGCCTGCCCCGGGTTTTCCGCCACGGAGAGGGCGGCAGCCCGGGCGAACTGGTTGGACGGTCCGGCGATGAACGAGGCAAAGGTGTAGCGGGGGTTGAGGGGCGAGCGCTCCGCGGGTCGGAAGGGGAGCGGTTGCGCTCCCTCCGCCCCTTTGGCCACGACGATGCGCACGGGGGTGGTGGGGAAGGCCTGAGCAAGTTCCGCGAGGAGCAAGCCGTGGTGGTCGCGGATGTAGTCAGCGTACAGCTGGGAGGGGGCACGGAGGGTGAGGCCACCGCCCGGCGTCGACTCGGGTTGCAGGGGCGCAAACCACGCCTCGAACTCTTCCAGGGGCAGCCGTTGGCGCAGGAAATCCGCCATGCTTTCCCAGCTCGTGCGGCGCACGCTCCACTCCTCTCCGCCAGCGGCCGAGAGTACCACACCCAGGTTGACCGGTGACGGGAAAGCGCGTAGACTCGTCAACCCGCCCGGCTACGGGGTGGGGCTGGAGTGCTCGATGAAGCGAACGTTCCAACCAAATCAGCGCCGCCGTCACAGGAAGCACGGCTTTCGAGTCCGGATGCTGACGCCGGGCGGTCGGCGGGTGCTCGCGGCGCGCCGCCGCAAGGGACGGCAGCGTCTGGCCGTGTAGCTGGCGTGGCGCAACTGGAGCGGCTACGCCGCCGGGCGGATTTCCAGGACGTCTACTCGCGGGGTGTGAAGGTGGTGGGGCGGTACCTGGTGGTCTTCCTGGCGGCGGGGCGCTCGGTGGGGGGCCGCTATGGCATCACCGTCACGCGGCGGGTGGGCAACGCCGTCACGCGCAACCGGTCGCGACGGCGCATCCGCGAACTGGTGCGGGGTTGGCAACCCGCTGCCTGGCCAGCCTTCGACCTCGTCATCAACGCCCGAAGTGGGTGCGCGGCGGCAAAGTGGCCAGATCTGGGAGAGGATTTCCTCCGGTGCCTGGTGAAGGCGGGGCGCCTTCTCTGGGGGCGCGGCTAGCGATGGCGCTCCTTGCAGGCTATAAGCGGTGGATTTCGCCGCTCATGCCGCCGGCGTGTCGGTTCGAGCCGACGTGCTCGGTGTACACCCGGGAAGCCATTGCCGTGCACGGGCTGCTGCGGGGCGTGTGGCTGGGTGTGCGGCGGCTGGGGCGGTGTCACCCGTGGCATGCGGGCGGCTACGATCCGGTGCCGCCGCGGAAGGGGGAGTGATGGAGAAACGCGCGCTACTCGCGGCGCTTCTTTCGGCGGTGGTGCTGGTGGTGTGGTACTCGCTGTTCGGGCCGCAGCCGGTGCCGCCCCCGCCGCCGCAGCAGGAAGTGGCGCCGGCGGCCAACGGGGCGGCGGTGCCCACGCCGGCGGGGGGCCAGGTGACGGCAGAGGTGCCGCCGGCAGTGGCGGGCCAGCCGGGGGAGGAAGAGGTAGTAGTGGTAGCGGATGGGGTGCGGGCGGTGGTGAATCCCCGCGGGGGTGTGATCCGCTCCCTGGTGCTGGAGCGCCACCAGGACGGGGAGGGCAACCCGTTGGAACTGGTGGAGGGGGGCGCGGTATGGCCGCTGGCCCTGGCGGCGGAGGGACCCTGGAACGAGGCGTGGTACGCGGTGGAGCGGGAGGCATCCGGGGTGACCCTGTTCTGGAGCGATGGACAGGGGGCGTGGGTGCGCAAGCGCATCCGCCCGGGGAGTGGCGCGTACGCGCTCGAGGTGTCGGTGGAAGGCGGAGGTGCGGCGCTGCGCGACGGGGTGGTGGTAGCGCGGGCGCTGCGACCCGCGGAGAAGGCCGGCAAGAGCAGCTTCGGTCGCAGTGGCGCAGTGGTGGGAGTGGGGGGCAAGGTGAAGCGGCTGGACACCGCCAAGCTCAAGGGGGTGGAGCGGTTTGGCGGAGGGGTTGGCTTTGCCGGGGTGGAGAACCAGTACTTCTTGCTCTGCCTGCTGCCCGAGGGGCACGAGGCCGAGGTGGCGGTGGAGCCGCTGCGGGGGGTGGTGGTACGCACGCCGCCGGATGGCCTGCGCGGGGTGCTCTTCGCGGGTGCCAAAGAGCACCAGGTGCTGAAAGGGTACGGGCGGGGCCTGGACGGCACCATCTCCTTTGGGATTTTTGGCGTGCTGTCGGTGGCGTTCCTGGCGGCGATGCGCTGGATCTACAGCTGGACCGGGAACTGGGGTGTGGCCATTGTGGTGTTGACCGCGGCGATCCGCGTGCTCCTCTTTCCGCTCACCCACAAGTCCACGGTGGCGATGCGGCGGATGCAGCGCCTGCAGCCAAAAATGAAGGCCATCCAGGACCGGTACAAGGAGCGCGCCAAGCGGGACCCCCAGGTGCGCCAGCGGATGAACCAGGAGATCATGCAGCTCTACCGGGTGGAGGGTGTGAACCCCATGAGCGGGTGCCTGCCCACCCTGGTGCAGTTGCCGATCCTGTGGGCGCTGTACACGCTCTTTGCCTACGCCATCGAACTGCGGCACGCCCCCTTCGTGTGGTGGATCCGCGACCTTTCGGCTAAGGATCCCACGTACATCACCCCGATCCTCATGACCGCCAGCATGGTGCTGCAGCAGAAGATGACCCCCCAGGCGGGGGATCCGGCGCAGCGCCGCATGTTCATGCTGCTGCCGTTCGTCTTCGGCCTGATGTTCATGAACTTTCCGGCGGGCCTGGTGCTGTACTGGCTGGTGAACAACCTGCTCACCATCGGCCAGCAGCTGCTGACGAACCGACTGGCGGGCGACAGCGAACGGGCATGACGGCGTTGCCGGCGCTGTCGGCGGGGGCCTGGGCGGCGCGGCTGGAGGCGGCAGGGGTTGGCAAGGAGCTGGTGGAGCCGCTGGGGCGCTTCCTGGCGCTGCTGGCCCACTGGTCGCGAGTGGTGGATCTCACGGCCCGGCGCAGCGCCGACGAGGTGATACGGGCCGACGTGCTCGCCTCCCTGGCGGCGCTGGAGTTCCTCCCCGGGGAGGGGCGACTGGTGGACATCGGCAGCGGCAACGGTTTTCCGGCCATCCCGCTGTTGGTGGCGCGGCGGGGTCTGGAGGGAACGCTCTTGGAGCCGCGGGAGCGGCGCTGGGCGTTCCTGGGCGAGGTAGTGCGGGAGCTGGGGTTGCCCGCCAGGGTGGTGCGGGAAAGTGCGGAGCGCCACGGTGAGGGGGGCTACGAGGTGCTGACGGTGCGGGGCGTGGCGGAGGGGCAGTGGCGGGGGGAGGTGGAGCGGTTGCTGGCACC
>Ga0068707_1002025_pt1 | contig 14258 bp, 11 predicted proteins | sample YNPNPMetaG_FD_66600 | JGI IMG/M metagenome (GOLD analysis project Ga0068707, IMG submission 66600) | Anoxygenic and chlorotrophic microbial mat microbial communities from Yellowstone National Park, USA - YNP NP MetaG | ecosystem: Environmental > Aquatic > Thermal springs > Hot (42-90C) >... | reverse complement strand
AAATCCTTCGGAAAATCAAGCGCCGAAGACTTGAAGCGGAGAGAAATGCCGCCACCCCCCGTGACCAATTGCGATCTTCGTGCCTGGGACAGAAAAAAGCCATGCCCTGAGTCGAAGCGAGGAGGGTCCCATGACCGAGAGCAAGCTTCTCATCGAAAAAGGCCAAGGCGTATGCACACTAACCATGAACCGTCCCGCCGTCATGAACGCCCTGGACGTGGAGTTCGTCAAGGAGCTCCAGGAGGCCTTCGCCTCCCTCGAATCCAGCACCGACGTGCGCGTGGTCGTCCTCCAGGGGGCGGGGGGAAACTTCTCATCCGGGGCGGACATGTCCTTCCTCAACGCGGAACACGGTGCCCCGGAGAGCCTCCAAGGCATGAGGCTGGTCGGAAAACTGGTGCGGACCATCAGGGAGATCCCCCAGCCGGTCATCACCAAGGTGAGAGGGGTCGCGGTGGGAGGCGGGGCGAATCTGGCCTTGGCCGGGGACTTCGTGGTGGCATCCCATGACGCGCGATTCTGCCAGGTCTTCGTCAACATCGGGGCCATCACGGACATGGGGGGCACCTACTTCCTCCCCAGGCTGGTCGGTCTGGCCAAGGCCAGGGAGCTGGCCATGCTGGGGGAGATCATCGACGGAGAGACCGCTGCCTCCATCGGCCTCATATACAGGTCCTTCCCTGACGAGGAGCTGGACCGCGAGGTGGACTCGCTGGCGAGTAGGCTCAGCCAGAAGTCCCCCGCTGCGATGACGCTCATCAAGGAGGGCTTGGAGGCCAGCCTGGGCATGTCCCTCTCCGAGGTCTTGGAGTGGGAGGCCGCGCACCAGGCCATCATGCTCCAGACAAAGGAACACAAGGAGGCGGTGGAACGATATCTGAGGTCGAGGGGGAAGCTCTGATTTCCCTCGAGGCGGGCCGAGGCGAACAGAAGGCGAATCCAAGTCTTGACACCCGGTCCCGGTGACTTACTATGACTGACGCGCCTGATCCTTTCTCGGGCCGACTCCTTCTCCAGCGGATCCGACCAGGTTGCGGTTCACCCAGGCGCCGTGGTTCCCGGCCCCTCAGGGAGGCTATGGAAAGAGCCGAAGGCCAATCCGATGGTCGGACATTGGGGGTCGAGGGCCTCTCTCTGGGCTTCGGCAGGGTTCAGGCCCTCATGGACGTCTCCTTCGACGTGGCCCCAGGGGAGATCCTCGCCCTCATAGGTCCAAACGGGGCCGGAAAGACCTCGATCCTGAACTGCATAAGCGGCTTCTACCGCCCCCAAGGGGGCAGGATCCATTACCTCGGACGCGACATCACCGACCTCCTTGGGCATCTCCCATCACTGCTACGTGATGGAAAACGATCGTCCTGGACGGTCCCTCTGAGAGGCTTGAGGAGAACGAGGACATAAAGGAATTCTACCTGGGGCTGAGCAAGCTGGGCAGCCGAAAGAGCTACAAGGAGGTCGGGCACTACGACAGTAGGAAGAGGTGGCTTTCCTAGAAACCTCGAGGCGGGGCCCCGTGCAGGTCTTGCTGTGAGAGATCCGGGAGGGACGAAGAGTGAGTAGTAGGATGCTCGTCCGGAGGGACGGACCGATATGCACGCTCACCATGAACCGACCGGGCGTCATGAACGCCTTCGACCTGGAGATGCTCCATGAGTTCATAGGGGCCCTGGATCGCATCTCCGTCGACGACGGGGTCAGGGTCGTCATCCTGGAGGGGGCAGGGGGGCACTTCTCCGCAGGCATGGACGTGACGGTCCTGCACGAGGGGCGCGATGCCCCCCACTGCCTGGCGGCCATGAAGCAGTGGAGCCGGCTCATCCTCTCCCTGAGGGGTCTTCGGAGACCCCTCGTATGCAAGGTAAGGGGGGTCGCCTACGGGGTCGGGGCCAACATAGCCCTGGCCGGGGATATCACCTTGGCGGCTGAGGGCGCGAGGTTCTGTCAGGTCTTCGTTCACATAGGGGTGCTGCCGGACGGCGGGGGCGCCTATTTCCTCCCGAGAAGGGTTGGCCTGGCCAAGGCTCGGGAGCTCGCCATGCTCGGGGAGGAGGTGGACGGGAGGAGGGCCGCGGCCATGGGGTTGATCCGAGGGGCGGTCCCCGATGAGGATCTGGATTGCGAGGTGGAGTCCCTGGCACGGCAACTCCTCCGGAGGCCTCGACCGGCTACGGCCGTCGCCTTCGAGGGGCTGGAGTGAAACCTAGTGATGTCCCTCGAAAGGCCCTCCGTTGGGAGGCAGACCGCCAGGCCATCATGCTCGAGGAGCAGGAGGAGCTTACGAAACCTTGGCCCACCGGGGCCAGGGAGGCCAAACCGACGAGTTGGTCCCGACGAAGGAGGTCGCCATGGAACAGAGGATCTGGCACAAGGCCTACGACCCCCAGGTCCCACCGAGCATCGACTACGAACAGATGACCCTCCCCGAGGCCCTGGCCAGGACCGCGAGGAACCATCCCGACCTCACGGCCCTGATCATGATGGGCAAGGAGATCTCCTTCAAGGAGCTGGAGGGGCTCGTCCATCGCTTCGCCAACGCCCTTGCGGACCTCGGGGTCCGCAAGGGAGACAAGGTGGCCATGCTCCTGCCCAACCTCCCCCAGATCGTCATCGCCACCTACGCGGTGTTCGAGCTTGGGGGCGTGGTGGTCATGAACAATCCCCTTTACACGGAGAGGGAGCTGGAATACCAACTCAGCGACTCGGACTCCAGGGTGGCCGTCTGCCTGGACCTACTGGTCCCGCGCGTCCTGGGCCTGAAGCAGAAGACGCCCATAGAGACCGTCATCGCCTGCCACATCCGGGACTACCTCCCCTTCCCCAAGAAGCAGCTCTTCCCCATCGTGAAGAAGGCTATGCACCGGGATATCGATCCCAGGGAAGGGGTCCACGATTTCATGGAACTCCTCAAGAGGTATCCACCCAGGCCGCCCGCGCAGGGTCCCTCCTTCGAGGATCTCGCCTCCCTCCAGTACACGGGAGGCACCACCGGCATCTCCAAGGGGGTGATGCTCACCCACAAGAACCTCAGCGTCAACGTCCAGCAGCTCAAGGCATGGACCTTCGATGCCGAGGAGGGAAAAGAGAGGCTCATCGGGATCTTCCCCTTCTTCCACTCGGCTGGTTTCACGGCGGTGATGAACCAGAGCATCTACAGGGGTTTCACCAACATACTGGTCCCTCGGCCGGAGCCGGACGGGATCCTGGAGATCACCAAGAAGTACAGACCCACCTTCTTCCCCTGCGTGCCCACTGTCTACGTGGGTCTCCTCAACCACCCCAAGTTCGCCGGTTTCGACTTCTCCTTCATCAAGGGCTGTGTCTCAGGGGCCGCCCCCCTGGCCTTGGAGACCATCAGGGCTTGGGAGAAGGCCGTGGGGACGACCATAGTGGAGGTCTATGGCCTCACCGAGACCTCCCCCCTGTCACATGCCAACCCGTGGAGGGGGAAGACCAAGGTGGGAAGCGTGGGGGTCCCTGTCCCGGACACGGACTGCCGGATCGTGGACGTCGATACCGGGACCAAGGACCTCGGTGTGGGTGAGCCGGGGGAGATCCTCCTCAAAGGCCCCCAGCTCACCCAGGGCTACTACAAGAAGCCGGAGGAGACGGCCAACGCCATAAGGGACGGCTGGTTCTACACTGGGGACATCGGGTACATGGACGATGAAGGATACCTCTACATAGTGGACCGCAAGAAGGACATGATCATAGCAGGCGGCTTCAACATCTACCCCAGGGAGATCGACGAAATCCTCTACGCCCATCCCAAGATCCAGGAGGCTTGCGCCGTGGGCCTCCCCGATCCTTATCGCGGCGAGACGGTCAAGGCCTTCATCGTGACCAAGCCCGGTGAGAGCCTCACCGCCGAGGAGGTCATGGCCTATTGCAAGGAAAAGCTCGCTCCTTACAAGGTCCCCAAGATCGTGGAGTTCATGTCTGAGCTTCCCAAGAGCGCCATAGGAAAGGTCCTCAGGAGGAGGCTCAGGGAGATGGAGATGGAGAAGACCCGAAAGGCGTAGCAGGGGAGGCGCTCTCGATGGAAAAATACGATGTCGTAGTCATAGGGGCGGGCAATGGCGGCCTGACCTCGGCCGCCATCCTGGCCCAGAAGGGACTGGGGGTCCTCCTTCTGGAGCGACACAACATACCGGGCGGGTGCGCAACGAGCTTTTGCCGGGGGAGATTCGAGTTCGAGGTGGCCCTCCATCAACTGAGCGGCATGGGGAGCCCCGGGAGACCTGGTCCATTGAGGGGACTTTTGGGCGATATCGGGGTCCTGGACGACCTGGAGTTCGTGGAGATGCCGGACCTCTACAGCGTGAGGATGCCCGACGGGTTCCGCATCACCCTCCAGGCGGACAGGTCCATGGCCGTGGCCCAGCTCCAGGAGAGCTTCCCCGGGGAGGCCGAGGCCATAGAGAGGTTCTTCGACCTGGCTTACAGGTACGCACAGGAGATGCTCGCCGTATTCTATTTCAGGGACCCCTCCCCCAGCAGGGAGAAGTACCCGGTCCTGTACAGTCACGCCTTCCGGCCGGCCATGGAGGTCCTGGACGAGTGCTTCTCCGATCCCCTCCTGAAGGCCGTGCTCTCGGTCTACTGGAGCTACGTGGGGCTACCCCCCACGCGGCTCTCCTTCGCGTACCTGGCCATACTCCTCTTCACGTATCTGGAATTCAAGCCTTTCCACATAAAGGGAGGCTCCCAGGCTTTGTCCAACGCCATCCTCAACAGATTCTTGGCCAGCGGCGGCACCGCCCGGTTCAACTGCGGGGCCGAGAGGATCCTCGTTGGGGACGGCGCCGTGAAAGGCGTGGTGACAGAGCACGGCGACGAGATCTCGGCCAGGTGCGTGGTCTCCAACGTCTCGCAACTGACCACCTACCTCCAGCTCATGGAACCCGAGGAGGTGCCGCCTCAGGCCCTCCAGGGGATCAGGGGAAGGAGCATCAGCCCCTCGGCCTTCAGCATGTTCATGGGGCTCGATTGCGAGCCCGGCGCCCTCGGGATAGAGAGCAGCACCAATTTCATCCTGGCCGGCACGGACCTCGGCGACGGTATCATCGAGGCCATGAGGAGGCCGGATATCGCCGAGGAGGCCATGCTCCTGAGCTGTTACGACGTCTCCGACCCGGAATTCTCCCCCCCTGGGACTTGTCAGGCCAACGTGGTAACCCTGAAGTACGGGGAGCCGTGGCTCCGGGTGCCGCCTTCCAGATACTGGCAGCTCAAATACAGGTGCGCCGAGGCCATGTTGCGCAGGGTCGAGGAGGTATTCCCCGGGGTCAGGGGGCACATCGAGGAGCTGGAGGTCGCCACCCCCCTGACCTTTATGCGCTACCTTGGCCACCCTTATGGCGCGATCTACGGATTCGAGCACTACACCAAGGACGCCATGTTCTTCCAGCCCTCGCGCGAGTCCCCGGTGAGAGGGCTCTATTTCGCCAGCGGCTGGGTCGGGGACATGGGTTTCGAGCCCACCTTGCAGGCGGGGAGGAGGGCCGCCACCTCGGTCCTCAAGTTGCTTCGCGGTGAGGCGTGATATTCTCTTCGGTTGCGAGTTGACAGTTGCCTGTTCCCGGTTGTCTGTCGATGGCCCAAGCGATTACGGGGAGGTGGCCTTTCTCGGGGCGGCTTGGGGGAGGCGCTTCGATTTTCCAGCTTGGACCTGGGGGAAGCCCTCTCGGCCGAAGCGCAGACGGATAGACCAGACAGACGAGATCATGGCGTCAAATGTTGAGACCTGACCCCTTGCGCTGACGACTGGCCCGCCCACTATGGGCCGGCTTCGGAGGAGATCGAAATGGGCAAAGACACCTTCAAGGAGTTCGACGGGTACGAGGCCGTGGTCCAGGAGATCGCCTTCAGCAGGAAGTACGGCGTCCCTTACAGCGCGGCCCTGGATTCGGCAGGGCAGTACATGGACCGCCTCCACCCCCGGAGGCTCAGGCTGCGGGTCTCAGAGACGATCCAGGAGAGCCCCTCGACCAGGACACTCAGGCTCGTCTCCCCCGAAGGCTACCTCCCTCCCTTCCAGGCAGGGCAGTACATCGCCCTGTCACTGGAGGTGGCCGGCATCAGGACGAGCCGGCCTTACAGCATCTCCTCACCGCCAAACCAGAGGGGCCACTATGACATCACGGTCCGGAGGGTGGAGGGCGGACTCGTCTCCAACTTTCTCCTGGATCAGGTCAGGGTGGGTGACATCCTTGAATGCTCCGGTCCTGCCGGACACTTCTTCCACAACCCCCTGTTCCACGACCGCTCCATGGTTCTCATCGCGGGGGGAAGCGGTATCACCCCCTTCATGAGCATGATCCGAGAGATAGGCGAGTGCGGACTGGACAGGACCGTCCACCTCGTGTACGGGAGCAGGGACCTCAAGGACGTCATATTCCACGAGGCCCTCCAGGACATATCCCGAAGGTTCTCGAATATCCATTACGCGCCCGTCATAGAGGATCCGCCCGTGGGATACCAGGGTTACCGCGGCTTGATCACCGGTGACCTCCTCAAGGAGGTCCTGGGGGGGCTGGACGGCAGGACCTTCTACCTGTGCGGGCCCCAAGGGATGTACGACCTTTGCATCCCAGCCCTGGAGAGGCTGGGCGTCCCGAGGAGGAAGATCCGAAAGGAGGCCTTCGGGGCCCCCCTGGATGTCTGCGACGACCCGGCCTGGCCCAGGGACGTGAGGCGCGATGCCGTGTTCCATGTCCTCATAAAGGGCCGCAGGAAGCTCGAGGCGCTGGCCGGCGAGTCGCTCCTCGTGGCCCTGGAGAAGGGGGGAGTGGCGCCCCCCTCTTTGTGCCGATCCGGCCAGTGCAGCGTCTGCAGGGTCAAGCTCCTCTCGGGCACGGTCTTCCAGCCGGCGGGGGTCCCCGTGCGCAGGTCCGACAGGCGCTTCGGGTACGTGCACTCCTGCATGTCGTATCCCCTGTCGGACCTGGAGGTGTTGATCTAGGGCCGGGGTCGTCAGTTGTGCGTCGACGGTTGTGAGTCGCCAGTAGTCAGTTGATCGTTGCCGAGTAATTCGGGCCACGGATACTGGAGGTGCATGCCCGTACGGCACCGGGGGCGGGCGTGGACAAAGAGTTGGCCTTTCCCGACCTTCGACCGACCGCTGACAACTGACGATAGCGCTTGCGTCCCAACGCCTCCCCAGGAGTCCCGAGGAAGATCCACGCGATCTGTGGCTGGAAGGAGCCCGCCCTAGACCTTGAGAAAACCCCGAACATGGGGGATACTGAGAGCCGAGGTCCTTCCCCTGCCCCGAGAGGCGTCTCGTCTCGATGGGCTTTGGGTAGCCGCTGGCAACATGGCATTGGCAAAGGGCCCCCCGGGGTTCGGCTCGAGCCTCGCCGGGTGGACCGTGGATGGGAGAGCTTTCCGGTGCAGGAACGGATCCTGGTAGTGGACGACGACCCCAGCGTCCAGGCCGCCCTTTTCAAGGCCTTGGGCAAGCGGGGCTATCAGGTGGAGCAGGCGACATCCGCCGAACAGGCCCTGGAGATGATGAAGGGCACCGGCTTCGACCTCATCGTCCTGGACGTCAAGCTCCCCGGGATGTCAGGGATAGATGCCATCCCGCGCATCAGGGAGATGGACCCCAAAGTCGTGATCATTGTCATCACGGGTTTGGATTCCAAGAACGTGGCCCTCCAGGCGGTGAGGAGCGGTGCCTATGACTTCTTCCCCAAGCCTTTCAGCTACGGCGAGATCGAGATCGTCATCAAGAGGGCCCTGGACAAGAGGAGGCTGGAGAGAGAGGCGGAGGCCCTCAGGGAGAGACTTGTCGGTGTGGCCTCGGGGAGGTTTGTGGGCCAGAGCGACTCCATGAGGAGGATAATCGAGATGGTGGGACGCGTCGCCCCCCTGGATACCAGCGTCCTCATCACAGGGGAGAGCGGCACAGGGAAGGAGATGATCGCCGACCTCGTGCATTTCCAGAGCAAGCGGGCCGCGGGGCCTTTCGTCAAGATAAACTGCGCCGCCATCCCCGAGAACCTCCTCGAGAGCGAGCTTTTCGGGTTCGAGAAGGGGGCCTTCACCGGGGCCCAGGCCCAGAAGCCGGGCAAGTTCGAGCTGGCCAACCATGGGACCATCCTCCTGGACGAGGTGGGGGACATGCCCCTGAGCATTCAGGCCAAGCTGCTCAGGGCCGTTGAGGAAAAGCAGGTGGAGCGCCTGGGGGGCACGAGCGTCCTCTCGGTGGATGTCCGCATCATTGCCTCCACCAACCAGCAACTCCCTGCCCTCATAGAGCAGAAGAGATTCAGGGAGGACCTGTACTACCGTCTCAACGTGGCATCCATCCATATCCCCCCCTTGAGGGAGAGGAAGGAGGACCTTCCGCTCCTGGTGGAGCACTTCCTGGCAGAGATAAACCAGAAGCTGGGCACCAGGCTCTTGGGCCTATCGGAGGAGGCCATGGAGATGGTCCTCAGGTACAACTGGCCCGGCAACGTGAGGGAGTTGGCCCATGTCCTGGAGAGGGCGGCCATAATGAGCGACGGCCCGACCCTGCATGCGGCTGACCTGCGCTCCTCCATGGAGAGGTCATCCACAGGGACGGCGCCGGGAGCGGAGGAAAGGCCCGTCTCTTTGCCGCGACTCCTCCATCGTATCGAGAGGACCATGATCCTGGATGCCCTGAGAAAACACAAAGGCCTCCAGACCGAGGCGGCCAAGGCCCTGGGCCTCAGCCCCAAGAACCTCTGGAAGAAGATCCGCAAACACGGTATCGATGTCAGGGACTTCGCGTGAGGCCCCACTCGCGGAGCGCCCGACATGGCCGGAGATTTTCGATTCGAGGCATGTCGATTCCTGCCACTGGCCGGTTGCCGGTTGTCAGTGGCGGGTTGGTCGCCGGTCCCACATGTTGGGTGAGAAGGGTTACGGGCCATTCCAACTCCCGACCCTCGGGATCTACCGTTGGTAGATGCCCATGTCGTGACCGCGAGAAGAGCCAAGAAGGCTGGACCCTCGGGAAGATCGACCCACCCCTGGAATCCATTTGCTGACTGATGCCCTTGGAGAATTGGCGTCTCAGGGGCCCGCTCGGGGCAAACAGGCATCTGTCGCCCGGAGAGGTGAACAGGAATGAGGACCCGAGCAGGTGAGGGGGGCGGGCTCCAAGGCCGCCCCAGAGGGCAATCCGGATCCCGGGGGAGCTGCGATCCCGATGGGGTCGAGATCGAGGTGGCGGAGCAATTGGAAGCTCCTCTCCCTCGTGTGATGTCACGGGGCCCGAGGCTCTACCTTTGGTAGTGCCCAATGGGCGGAGACTCCGGTGAGGGTCAGCTCGTCCGGGGGTTGGAGCGGAGCCTAACTGACTGGTATCCAAGGAGGAATCGTCTTGTCCCATGGAATGGTCTCCAACCGCAAAGGACCTCTCCGATGCGTGGCACCGCTCTTGCATACCGAGGAGCCATTTGCCCTCCATCGCCCCTGGACCGGAGACGAAGGTGGATATGGTGGCTGCAGCGTTCTTGGTCATGGTCTCGCTCATAGCCTTGTCAGTGTGGATCGCCTCGTCTCGAGCCATATGGGGGCTGGTGGTGATGGCCGCCTCGTGTCTGGCCCTGGTGTGGCTTCTCCTCAGGATGGTCCGTCTCGGGCGCCATCCCAGGGGACCGGACGGCTAGGGGCCCTGCCATGAGAGGTGCAACGACCATCAGGGTCTCGAGGAGGACTGCCTGCAGGATCCGACCGTGCCATGGGTTTGCGCCCGAGGGAGGAGCGGATGATGCCTTACTGGAAAATCAGGAAAATCCTGATAGCAGAATAAGGACTCATTCTATTGAACCCGCTCATGGTTCAGGGCACCCTGTATCCAACGCCCATGGACTCGCCCCGAGGCGCTCGGCGGTTCGTGACATGTGGAGACGGATCTCCCAGTTGTCGTGACAGAGGATGTGACCGAAGCGGAATCGATTCTGGCTGGCGGATGAGCGCCCCTCAATTGGTGATCCAGAGACACCCCTAGGGATCCGGCCAGTAACCGAACCCAGGTGTAACGGGCCTGGAAGGGCGCCGGGCGAGGTAGCGCGCCAGGCAGGCAATCGGCACTGCGACGGCCACACCGACAGCATTGCACCATGGATGCTGAAAACGAAAAACACAAGACATATCGAAGCCTTCAGGAGAAGCTGGCCCTTCTTCAACGGGCGGAGCCTTCCCAGGCGAGACGCAACCCGGCCAAACCCACTGAGGGAATTGACCCTTGTCCCGGAGGTCTTGATGCTCCTGCAAAGCTGCATGCGCTGCGAGTTCCATGACATGAGAGAGGAGGAAGGGGACATGAGGAGCCACTGCAGGAAGGAGAACTGCTGGTCCCAGTTCTCCAAGTGCGTGACTAGCAAGGCCCTTCACCGTTTTCTGGACCAGGACAGCGTGGGTGCCGCCCGCGGTTTCTCGGCCATCTCCCATGCATATCCCAGCGAATAGGCACACGGCCATCCCCGCCCTCGGATAAGGGCCGAGGGGCCACGAACCGCCGCCTCGAGTTCCCCGTTGTTGACCTCTCGGATCAGGGCGATCACATGACCCCCACCATACTCGTCGTGGACGACGACCCGCAGGTCCTCGGACTCATCCTGGATTTCCTCTCTGGCAAGGGATACCGCGTGATCCCTGCATCCAGCGTCACCCAAGGCAGGGACATCATCCAGCGCGAGGCGCCGGACTTACTCCTCACGGATTATCGACTCCCCGACGGGACGGGCATCGAGATCGTCCGGGAGGCCATGGAGGCAAGGCCCGACCTTGGCGCCATCGTCATGACCGGAGTGGCCGTACACGACGTCCAGGTGGCAGCCGAGGCCATCAGGTCAGGTGCCCTGGCCTATCTCACCAAACCCTTCCCCCTGGAGGACCTCGAGGCCCAGGTAAAACGCTCCCTCGAGCTTCGCGCTGAGAAGAAGAAAAGGCTCCGGGAGTGGATGGAGCTCGAGGCCCTCCCCCAGGGTCTGCTTTCATCCCTGGAGCGGGAGAGGTACCGCCTGGCCATGGAGCTCCACGACGGAATCGGCCAGGCCTTGGCGACCCTCAAGTTGGAGGTGGAGCTCCTTGTGGCGGATTGCCGGCCAGAGGATGCGGCCATGGCAGATGAGTTGAGGCGAGTGGCCGAGAGACTCTCCTCCACCATGGAGCAGCTCAGCAGGATCTCCTATGGATTGAGGCCAGCGAACCTGGATTCGCTGGGCCTGGAGCCTGCCCTGAGGGGGTTCATGGAGGAGGCGAACCAGGGTGGGCAGCTGAAGGCGAGGCTCTTCACCAAGGGCTTGGACGAACGATGCGACCCAGAGCTTGAGCTGGCACTCTACCGCATCGTCCAGGAGGGGGTGACCAACGCCCTCAAGCATTCGAGCGCAAAGAACCTCTCGGTGGACATCATCCGGGGCCGAGACACCGTCTCCCTGGTGGTGGAGGACGACGGCCGGGGTTTCGATCCGGAGGATGTGCGAAACCCCAGAAACGGGCCCCAGAGACTGGGGCTTTTGACCATGCGGGAGCGCGCAGCCCGATTCGGAGGGCGCCTGTTCGTCGACTCGCGCCCAGGCCGAGGCACCTGCATCACAGCGGAGATCCCCCTGAGGTGATCCCAGCCTGCCCCGAAACCCGTCCGGTTAATCGCCCGTTTTTTTTCTAATCCGCAGAAAGGGTTGACCCATGAAGACCCGCATCTTGATACTCGATGATCACGAGGTGGTCCTGGAGGGAGTCCGGGCAGCCTTGATGAAACACGAGGAGCTCGATGTGGTGGCCGTCGCCTCCGACGGGCGGGAGGCCATCAAGGGCGTGGAGTCTTTGAAGCCGCACATCGTGATCATGGACATCGCCATGCCCCATTTCAACGGGATCGAGGCCACTTACCACATAAAGAAGGCCCACCCGGAGATAAAGGTGATCATCTTCACCATGCACTCGTACAGGGAGTTCCTGATCCATCTCATGAAGGCGGGGATCTCGGCCTACGTCCTCAAGACCGCCCCCATTTCCGACCTCTACCTGGCCATCCAGGTGGTGAAGAGCGGCGGGACGTTCTTCAGCGAGAACGCCCCGGAGTTCCTGGCCAACCATGTGGAGCAGATGTTGGAGAGAAAGGAGCAGATCGAGCCCTTCGAGCTGCTGAGCCTCCGCGAGAGAGAGGTCTTTCAGCTCCTGGCCGAGGGCCTGCCCATCAAGGATGTGGCCGAGCACCTGTGCATCAGCCCCAAGACCGTCGAGACACACAAGTACCACATCATGGAGAAGCTCCAGGTCCGCTCCATGACGGAGCTGACCAAGGAGGCCATAAGGCGGGGCATCGTGCAGGTCTGACCAGTTGGGGGCAAGGGCAGTGGCCGAATACCCATTGGCCACTTTCAAAGGGCCACTGGCAATGGGACTCTCAATAAGGAAATCCCCGATGGCAAATAAGGGGATTTCTCGATTGCCTCTCCCTGGTAATCCCATCGAGAATGGATGAGCAGGGTCCTACCAAACCTCATGGTGAATGATCACGGGACCGCGGAGTCCCCCGGGGCAGATCGGAGCAAGGCAGGGGAATCGAGTGGGCGAGGTGCAACTGGCATATCCTCGGGAAGGGTCTCCCTCCCCGACACATCGGGGCGAGGGAGATGTCGGGAGACTCATGCGATCCATGGCATCTGCCCCCAGGCCCCCCTTCCCTTCTAAGCGAGGCACAAGTAGGGCCATGGATTTCCTCCTGCCTGCCCCCCATTTCCTGCAACGCATCAGGGAGGAGAGGAGCCGCTCGGACAGGAGCGGGAGGCCCTTTTCCCTGGTCCTCATCCCGGTCACCGCAGTCGGGCGCCGGGCCGAGGAGGCGCAGCGCTTTTACCAGGCCATCGAGGCCTTTGCCAGGACGGTCAGGTTGTCCGACATCTGGGGATGGTACCAAGAGGAAAGGCTCGGCCTGATCCTCACCGACACCGCCGAGGCACAGGCATGGCAGGTGGTGGAGAGGCTCGCAAGGGCCCTCGGCCGACCTTTCCCCAAGGAGGGATCTGACCGCGGACAAGGGGGCCTTTTTTCCGTCATCGAATACCCCAAGGTGCTGGAGGAGAGCGTGCGGCCCCAGGACCGGCCCGACGGGGACAGGTCAGGCAGGGAGGTTCAGGGGCCCGACGGCTCGGAAGCAGGGGATGAGGGTGTGGTGTTGCTCCGACAGACCAGCCTCTCGGCAGATTCCCGGGGGCGCAGGACACGAAGCCGCATCGACTCGATAGGCAGGAGGTCCCTGGACCTCGTCCTGGCATCCGTGGCCTTGGTCTTGGCCTCCCCGGTCATGGCCGCCATCTCCCTGATAATAAAGCTCACCTCCAGGGGTCCTGTCCTCTTTGCCCAGAAGAGGCTGGGAAAGGGGGGGAGGGAGTTCACCTTCCTCAAGTTCAGGACCATGCACCACAACTGCGATCAGGGCGTCCACAAGGACTACGTGACACGTCTCATACAGAACCAGGCTGACAGTTTCGAGATGAACGGGGAGTCGTACTACAAGCTCCTGGAGGACCCGAGGGTGACGAGGTTCGGGAGGTTTCTCAGGAGGACCAGCCTGGACGAGCTGCCCCAGCTCCTGAACGTCCTCAGGGGGGAGATGAGCCTCGTGGGGCCTCGGCCGCCCATAGGATACGAGGTGGAGCGCTACAAGCCGTGGCAGCTCAGGCGGGTCCTGGAGGCGAAACCGGGGATCACGGGCCTGTGGCAGGTCTCGGGGCGGTCCACCACCACCTTCTACGAGCAGGTACGCCTGGATCTCAAGTATGTGGAGGAGAGATCCTTTTTCCTCAACGTGACGATCATCCTCAAGACATTCAAGGCGGTCCTCTCAGCCCGGGGGGCCTACTGATCTCGTTCAGGGCGCGGAGCGACAGGGGGTAGAGCCATGAAGATCGGAGTCATCGGCTGCGGATACTGGGGACCGAACCTCATCAGGAACTTCTATCAGGTACCGAGCTGCAGGGGTGTGATCTGCTGCGACACCGACGAGGCCAAGCTGCAGAGGATGAGGAGGCTCTTCCCCTCCATCCAGACCACCACGGACCACATGGATATCCTTTCGGACCCCGAGGTGGAGGCCGTGGCCGTGGCCACACCCGTCCACACCCACCACGTCCTCGGGGAGGCGGTCTTGAGACATGACAAGCACCTCTTCGTGGAGAAACCCCTCTCCAACTCCTCCAGGCGCTGCCTGAACCTCCTCAACATGGCCAGGGAGAGGGACAGGGTCCTGATGGTGGGCCACACCTTCGAGT
>Ga0068707_1002021_pt1 | contig 14273 bp, 13 predicted proteins | sample YNPNPMetaG_FD_66600 | JGI IMG/M metagenome (GOLD analysis project Ga0068707, IMG submission 66600) | Anoxygenic and chlorotrophic microbial mat microbial communities from Yellowstone National Park, USA - YNP NP MetaG | ecosystem: Environmental > Aquatic > Thermal springs > Hot (42-90C) >... | reverse complement strand
ATCGCCGGTGTTGTGTTTCATCTCATTCTGCATTGGAAGTGGATTGTCTGCGTGACGAAGGAAATGTTCAAGCCGCGTCCGCGTGAATCCAGGGCGGTCGAAGCCTGTCCGGTGCATGAGTGAGGATTACCTTTACTTTCAATATCATGGGAGGTTGGAGATGGCAGGCAAACTTTTGACTTACGGAGTTGTAGTTAGTTTGATCGTGGCTTTGATAGGCGGGACCGCTTACATCCTGTGGCACCCCGCATCCGTGGAGGCGCGCGGCAACGCGCCTGACGGTCTGGCTGGCCGGATGGCCGGTAGCCAGACGGGTTATAACTCCAGCTATGGGCACGGCCTGGCTTCGCCAGGTGGATGGGAGGAACGCGCCGTCAACCCGGCCTGGGAGGCCCTTCCCCTTTCCGATTTGAGCGCTGAAGAGCGTGCCGGGCTTGTCTTCATGCGGGAGGAGGAAAAACTGGCGCACGATGTTTACCTTGCCTTGTACGAAACCTGGGGACTGGAGACCTTTAACAGCATCGCTCAGAGCGAACAGACCCATAGCGAAAGCGTCCTGGCCCTGTTGGAGCGATACGGTATCTCCGATCCGGCGGCAGGGTTGGGCCTGGGTGAGTTCAGCGATCCCACGCTGCAGGCGCTCTATACCCGCCTGGTCGCTCAGGGACAGGCCTCTGCCAGTGAGGCCTTGAAGGTCGGGGCCTACATCGAAGAAGTGGATATAGCCGATTTGCAACTTCGCCTGAGTCAGACCGATAACGCGGACCTTCAGCAGGTCTATACCAACCTGCTGGCGGGATCCACCCATCATCTGCGCGCTTTTGTGCGCGTCCTGGACTGGCAGTTTGGCATGACGTATGAGCCGCAGGTGCTGGATGGGACGGCTTATCAGGAGCTCATCAGCTCGACCGCTAACACCGGGCCAGGGGCAGCGGGCCGGAGCCGGCACGGGCGTTGAGGTAGAGCGGAAGAAAAACGTAACGGCGCGGGAAGCTTTCCCGCGCCGTTAGCGTCTATTCAGGGAGGACAGGCAGGTCAAACAGTTGGATGAGGAAGCGAGCTATCCCCTCTTCTGCGGCGGAAGCGGTGCGGCGCCAGGCCAGGGCCTGGATTTCGGGCAGCGCGTTGCTGACGGCAACCGGATAGCCCACCTGGTGCATCACCTCCAGGTCATTGAGGCTATCCCCGCAATACAGAATCTGTCCGGGCGCGATGCCGCGCCGTTCGGCAAAAGCCAGCAGGGCCACCGCCTTGCGCGCCTGTGGATGATTCATCTCCACCCAGGATTCGCGCCCTGGCTGGGGCTGGAGGACGACGTAAGCATGGGTGCCGAAAAGCCCGGCCAGCAGGGGATGGATGGCGCGCACGCGGCTTTCGGTGTCACACACCGAAAGCTGGACCGGCGTCACAGCGAACAGTTCCTCCAGCGTGTCCACCGCCCAATAGGGCTGATAGGGACGTCTGGCTATCAAGGGCGAAACCATCGTCATGCCTTCGATATGAGGCAGATAGCGGGTGACATCGTCTATCCCGTAAACCAGGGGCACATAGCCCCGTTCGTAAAGCAACCGCGCTGCCTCACGGGTAATCGCCGGGTCCACCAGCAACCGCTCGGAGGTGCGGCCTTCTTCCCAGACGAAAACCCCGTTTTGCAGGATAGCGCTCACTCGCGGCCCAAGGTGCTGCAGGTGTCGCCTGGCCGGCCAGGGATTGAGGCCGGTGACGAGCACCACGGGCAGGCGCTCGCTGAGAGCCGTGAGGACGCGCCGGGTCAGGGGCGGAATCTCCCCCTGCGCGTTGGTCAGGGTCCCTTCAATATCGCTGGCAATCAGCCGAATGTCCATGCTCAAGGCTTATAGGCGTTGAAGATATCCTCTAACGTTTTCCTGCCGGCCTGCTCGATCAACTGACGTTGTAACTGACTGTAAGCCGGACGTGAAGCGTTGCGATAGAACAGGCCGGTGTATTGAACCTCGGTCTCCAGGGCCAGCTTGAGCGCGCTCAGCTTATCGGCGGGATCGTGTTCGGCAGGCAGCGGACGCACGTTGTTCCGATACAGGTCGTATGTGTTGTGGAAGGTTACGCAAGGACTGAGCACCTGGATAAAAGCAAAGCCGGGATGTTGTAACGCCTGCACGAACAGCTCAATCATTTCCTTAAGCTGTCCGGAGAAGGCACAGGCGACAAAGGTAGCATCATAAGCCAGCGCCATCATGATGGGATTCAACGGCTCTTCCAGCGTTCCGTAGGGCGAGGCTTTGGTTTTGAGTTCCTCCGGCGAGGTCGGAGAGGGCTGCCCTTTGGTCATCCCGTAGATGCTGTTGTCCATCACGATGTAGACCAGGTCAATATTGCGCCGTGCGGCATGGGGGAAGTGTCCACCGCCGATGCTGAAGCCGTCGCCATCCCCGCCGACCGCGACGACTGTCAGGTCCGGATTGGCCAGCTTGATGCCGGTCGCCAGGGGCAGGGGACGCCCGTGCACGCCGTGAATGCCGTAGGTCTTGACGAAGGCCGGGAAGCGGCTGGAACAGCCAATGCCCGAAGCCACTACCGTGCGCGCGGGATCGAGCTGCAATTGGGCGAAAGCGCGCAGCAAAGCGTTTAATACGGCGTAATCCCCACAGCCAGGGCACCAGATGGGTTTAACGTTGCTCTTGTAATCGTTAACCGTCAGTTCCATAGACTCCTCTCCTAGTCCTCTTCGATCATGTGCAAAGCAGCCTGGTAGATTTCCTGAATCTTAAAGGGAATCCCCTGGTCCTTGCGCAGCGGATAAATCCGGGCCTGTTGCGCCATCAGCTCGTGATAGTAGCGGTGCTCAATCATGCGGCCAAACTGGCCCGAATAGTTGAGTTCGGGCACCAGAATGCGTTTCTTGGTCTGCAGAAATTCGCGGATAGCGGCATCGGGCATGGGAAGGAGGGTGTGGGGATAGATGGCCTCAATGCGATAGCCCTGGCTGCGCAGCATCTCCATCGCTTCGCGGACCGCGCCGCGCGTGCTGCCCCACCCGATGATACCGAACTCGGCGCCTTCATCCCCCCAGCGCCGGGAGGTCATTTTCCAGTCCGCCAACATCTTGCGCGCCGTCTCCACCTTGCGTGCCCGCTTGGCCATCATCGCTTCGTGATTTTCGGGCTGCTGATTGGGATGGCCGTATTCGTCGTGTTCCAGGCTATCCGCCACGTACATCCCGCCGGGCTGCCCCGGAATAGCCATGGGCGAGATGCCAGACTCGGTCTGCCGATACCGGCGATAATCGCCGCGGCTCAGCTCCTCAAGGGTGGGCACCAGGCGCTCCAGGGGGGCCGTCCAGAGTCCCGCCGGCGGCGGTACCGTTTCCACCCGGGCGGCCAGGGTCTGATCGGTGAGGACGACGACGGGCATCTGGAAATATTCCGCCAGACTGAAGGCGTTGATGATCTGATAGTAACAATCTTTGACCGAGTCCGGCGCCAGCACAAAGCGCGGCGCGTCCCCGTGTCCGCCGTACAGGGCCAGGAAGAGATCGCCCTGGGAAGTCTTGGTCGGCAGGCCCGTCGAGGGGCCGGCGCGCTGTACGTCAACGATGACGATGGGGATTTCGGCCATGCTGGCCACTCCCATGGATTCGATCATCAACGAAAAGCCCGGCCCAGAGGTGGCGGTCATGGCGCGTTTACCGGCAAAGGCCGCGCCCAGTACCATGTTCAGCGAGGCGATTTCATCCTCAGCCTGGACCAGGGTGCCGCCAAAGACGGGCAAATAGCGCGCCAGGACCTCCATGATCGGGGTGGCCGGGGTGATGGGGTAGCCGGCGTAGAATTGGCAGCCAGCAGCCAGGGCCCCCAGGGCCATGGCATCGGCCCCGGATAGGATGAGACGGGGTTCGGGCGTTTCGGGTAGAGGTAGGGTGTAAGGAAAATCCTCTGGATAATGTTCTTGCGCATAAGCGTAACCGCGGCGCAGGGCTTCCAGGTTCTTTTCCAGATCGCGTTTCATGCGCCTGGAGACCAGACTTTCGGCGCGCTCCAGCCCCAGTTTGAAGAACCAGAGCAAGGCCCCCAGAAGCACGAAGTTTTTGCCCATCGGCCAGGCGATCTCTTTCGCGATAGCCTCAGCCGGGATGGGGTAGCTTGCTCCGTGATGCTTTTCTCCCAGCGCGGTGAGTGAGCTTTCGTAGATCAGGGCGCTGCGACGACAGAGATCGCTGACACATTCCTGCCAGGCCTTTTCGTTCATCGCCACCAGCACATCCGCCTCGTCCCCTTCGGAATGGACGCGCTCCGTCCCCAGGCGGACCTGATACATCACCTGCCCCCCCTTAATCTCGGCCGGGTAGGTGCGGAAGCTGTACACTTCCAGACCGGCCTGCGCGGCAATGCGGGTGAAAAGTTCGCCCAGGGTGATGGTCCCCTCACCGCCTTCACCGCCAACGCGCACCACAACGGTTCGTTTTGAATTCATGCCTCCTCCTTAGCTTCAAATCTTACCAGGGGTTACCCTGAATGAATCCTGCCATATTCAGGTCAAGCTGGCCGGGTCAGGCTCATCCGCGGGCGGGGTGTGCTGATGGAGCACTGCCGTGATTTCACCCTCTCCCCAGGTCAGCACTTCGTGATGCGGGCCTAGCGCCAGGGCTGTATCCGAGGGCAGGCCCAGGCCGAGCAGCCCGGTATGGGAACGGGCTACCGCGCGCAGCATCTCTTCCTGGGTTTCGTAATGCGGTTGAATGACCGTGTTAGCCAGCCAGTTGAGTCCCTCTTCTTCCTGCCGTCCCTGCCACAGGCGCGCACCAAAACAGGCTGCGGCGTGACCGTAGCCGACCACTATCAACCCTTGCTCCGAGCTGTAGCCTTCCGTGATGCGTTCCAGCAGCGGCGAGTAGCGCAACTGACGCACCAGCCGCAGGGGCTGCGCGCTGAGCAGATACAGGACGCCCGCATCGGCCAGATCGTCCAGCAGATCGGGATGATGGGCTTTACTTTCGGCCAGCGTGTAGGCCGTGCTCAGGCTGGCGCCACACCCGATCAGGTAGTCTACAAAAGGCTCCAGCTCGGCCATGGGCAGGGCGTCGCTCAGGACCAGGCAGGGCCGATCGAGATTGGCCAGGGTGAGAATGTGCGTATCTATGGCGTTGGTCCTCCCCGAACGCCAGTCTTCGCTGCCGACCAGGATGAGCCAGCCCGCCCCATCCAGCCAGCGTAACGGGCCTCGTTGTCCCATCAGCCCTCCTGCGCGGGCATCAGCCGCTGTAAGCTCTCCACCATCAGGGCCAGGCCGATGGTCAGCGCTTTTTCGTCTATATCGAAATGCGGATTGTGATGGGCGGCTACCGGCCGGTCAGCGGGCGCGGCGCCGACAAAGAAATAACAGCCGGGGATTTCGCGCAGGAAGAAAGCCGCATCCTCGCTGCCCATGGTGCGCTCTTGCACCACCGCATCAGGGCCGAGCAGCTCTTCCGCTACGCTGCGGACAACCGCCGTCACCTGCGGATCGTTCACTACCGCCGGGGCGATGGCGCTGAGCGAGAGGTCGGCACTCCCGCCCCAGAGCTGAGCTGTGCCCTCGACGACGCTACGCAGGCGGGCCAGGACGGTCTGCCGGACACCCTCATCAAAGGTGCGGACCGTGCCCCCCAGCGTGACTTCATCGGGAATGATGTTGAAGGCGGTGCCGCCGTGAATCTGTCCGACGGAAACGACCGCGGTTTGCTGCGGGTCCACATTGCGGCTTACGATGCTCTGTAGCGCGGTGACCGTCAGGGCGGCGATGACGATGGGGTCCACGGTCTCATGCGGCGCTGCGGCGTGTCCCCCGCGTCCGCGGATGACGGCGCGCCACTGTTCTGCGGCGGCCATCACCGGCCCGGCGCTCACCCCGACCTGGCCGGCGGGGAATTTATTCCACACGTGCAACACCAGGGCCGCCTGCGGGCGGGGATTTTCCAGGGCGCCCTCCTGCACCATCACTTCCCCGCCGTTGAGGCCTTCTTCACCGGGTTGGAAGATGAGCTTGAGGGTCCCGCGCCAGGCTTCTCGATGATGAGCCATCCAGCTTGCCACCCCCAGGCCCGTGGCGACATGGGCATCGTGCCCACAGGCGTGCATGACGCCAGGCACACATGAGGCATAGTCCACCGGGTTGGCTTCCTGAATGGGCAGCGCGTCCATGTCAAAGCGCGCCATCACCACCGGGTCAGGGCCGTTTTCCAGCACTCCGATCACGCCCGTGTGCGCCACGCCGGTCTGCACGCGGTACCCCAGAGCCTGCAAGACCTCGCTCACCAGGCCGGCGGTGCGTTGTTCCTGAAAGCCCAGCTCCGGATGGCGATGCAAATCCCGGCGCCAGGCAATTAACTGAGGTTCCAGCTCGCGATAGCTCTCCAGAGGTCGGACCATAGCTTGCTCCTTGCAAAGTGAAACGTGAAGCCCGGCGGCTTCACGTTTCACGGGTGATTAGAGTTCGTAAATTTCTGTGTACTTGGCCCGGAGGAAGTCGAGCAGCGGTTGCGCCTCGATGCTCCCGCCGGTGATGCGCTGCATCAGCTCCGCCGCGGTGAACTTGGTCCCGTGCCAATGCACCTTTTCCCGCAGCCAGCCCAGCAGAAGCGAAAATTCGCCGCGCGCAAAGCTTTCTTCCAGGTCGGGAATTTCCTTTTGGGCCTGCGCATAGAGTTGGGCCGCCATCAAATTCCCCAGCGCGTAGGTGGGGAAGTAGCCCAGCGTCCCATGTGACCAGTGCACATCCTGCAGACAACCCTGGGCGTCGTCGGGCGGGGTGATGCCCAGGTAGGCCTGATATTTGGCGTTCCAGGCGTCGGGCACGTCGGCAACGTGCAGGTCGCCGGTGATGAGCGCCTGCTCCAGCTCGAAGCGCACGAAGATGTGCAGGTTGTACGTGACCTCGTCCGCCTCAACGCGGATGAAGCTCGGTTCAACTTTGTTGATGGCGCGGTAGAACCGCTCCAGCGTCACCCCCTCCATCTGTTCGGGGAAGAAGGCCCGGAATACCGGCAGGAAGTAGCGCCAGAAGTTCCGGCTGCGCCCAACGATGTTCTCCCACAGGCGCGATTGCGACTCGTGCACACCCAGGGTAGCTCCGCCCATCAATGCGGTGCGATCATAAGCGGGATTAACCCCCTGCTCGTAGAGGGCATGACCGCCTTCGTGGACCGCACTGAAGAAGGAGGACTGCGGACGGTTGCGCATGAAGCGATTGGTGACGCGCACGTCATTGACCGAGAAGGTGGTGGTGAAGGGGTGGGCCGTCTTATCCTGCCGTCCGCGGCTGAAGTCGTAGCCGATTTCGCGCAGTGCGGCCATCGAAACGTCCCATTGACGGTCTTCCGGGTACTCCTGGCTGAAGAAGCTATCGTCAACCGGCTTCCCGCGTGCCACGATATCTTGCAGCAGGGGGACCAGCCCGGCTTTCAGCTCCCCAAACAGGCGCGCGACCTCGGCGGTAGTCATGCCTGGCTCGTAAAAGTCGAGCAGCGTATCGTAAGGGTGCTCCTTATAGCCCAGGATGTCAACGACTTTATAATTCCAATCCACCACCTTTTGCAGATGGGGTTGGAAAAGCTGATAATTGGCCTGTTGACGGGCCTCGCGCCAGGCGACAAAAGCCTGGGCGGTGATGCGGGCCTGTTCAGCGATCAGCTCGGTGGGGATTTTCACCATTTTGTCGTAATCGCGCCGCAGGACGCGCACCAGGCTGGCCTCGTCGCTATCATAGTCCATGCCGGCCACTTCCGCTTCCGCCGCTTCGAGCAGGCGCCCGGTTTCAGCGGAGGTGAAGATTTCGTGCGCCATCGCCGCCAGGGTGGCCATCTGCTCACCGCGGGCTTCAATGCCCTTCGGGGGCATGTAGACTTCCTGATCCCAACTCAGGACGGAGTTTGCCGCTTGCAAATCGTGATACCGGTACAGATGTTGCTTCAGACGTTCAACATGTTCTCCCATGGTTTTCTCCTTGCCAGAGCACAATCAAAGTTTACCCCATTATATCCCCCCGTCATAAGATAGCAAGGGAAAAGTATCCCCCCGTCAGGCGTCACTGTTCATATCATCCGCCTCGACCTGAGACGTGCGCGTTTCATCCTTCAAAGAGGGAGCAAGGCGGAAAATGCCGCTCTGACCGCTATGGGGTTTAAGTTATGTAAAGTTACCTTGACTTTCCCGCCGGCCCATGTTATCCTTGCCCTACGCCGACAAGGCAACTTATTTTTTGCTGATCATTCCGGGAAGAGCAACTGAAAATGTTTTGGGAACGCATTTCGGATACCATTTACATGTTTACCAGCGAGCGCTATGCGCTGGTCAATAGTGTGGCCATTCAAACGGAAGAGGGGCTGGTCGTGGTGGATGCCCCTCCTTTTCCGGACGAGGCCAAACAAATCCTGCGCTTTCTCAGTCAGCGGGTCGGCACACGCTACCGGGCCTTAGTGACCACCCATCATCACATTGACCATATCTATGGCCTGTATGTTTTTCCGCAGGATTTACCGGTCATCGGGCACGAGCTGTGCCGCAAGACCCTGTTGGAGATCGGTGAAACCGCGCTGGAAGAAGCCCGGCGCAGTGACCCGGCCTTTGATGAGGTCACCCTGCGCATCCCCGACATCACTTTTGCGGCGGATGGGCTGCTCTTCACCGCCGGCCAGACCACGCTGCGCTTCATGGAGTTGCCCGGTCACACGGCGGATAACATCGGCGTGTACCTGGAAAGCGAGCAATTGCTGCTCGCCGGCGATGCGGTGATGGCCATTCCCATCATTGCGCGAGGCGACTGGCAGCAGGCGATCGCTTCGCTGGAAAAAATCATGCAGCTCAAGCCCGAAACGATCGTCCAGGGCCATGGCGAAGTGATCTTACGCGGCGAAGTTGACGAGGTTCTTACCCGTTACATTCGCTACATCGAGTGTGTGGTCAAAAAGGCCGAGGAAGCCGTGAAGGCGGGCAAGGAGCGCAAAGACCTGGCCAAAATCTCCCTGGAAGCCTGCGGCCTGGAACGGGTCCCCTTGGGCCTGGCCAGTCACCGCCTGCATGCCGCCAATCTGTATAGTGTTTACGATCAACTGAAGGCCGCGCAGGCTTAGGGGGGAAGGCTGGATGTTCCGCGGGCGCAGGCAACACTGCGCCCGCTATTGATGTCTCAAGGAGGTGAAAAATGGTGAATCTGGCAATGTGGCGTAAAGCCTTGACCGTTATTCCTGAGGTGACGCGCGAGGAGTGGCAGCGCCTGGATGTGATTTCACGCTGGCTCATCAGCACCCGCGCCGCAGTGTTGCTCATGACCTTTCTCTCGGCGGCCCTGGCCGGCCTGTTGGCCTGGCGTGACGGGTACGTCTTTCCGTTTTGGGCCTGGCTCTTGCTGGCCTTGGGGCTGATTCTGGCCCATGCCAGCAACAACCTTTTCAACGACTACACCGACTATCAGCGGGGCGTGGACCGCGACAATTACTACCGCACGCAATATGGCCCGCAGCCCATCGCCAGCGGCCTGATGACGCGCCGGGAGCACCTCACCTACTTCGCGGTGACCGGCGCCCTGGCGCTGAGCTGTGGCCTGGCCCTCCTGGCCTGGCGCAGTTGGGATCGGACCATCCTGCTCCTGACGGGGGCCGGGGCCTTCTTTGTGCTTTTCTACACCTGGCCGCTCAAATACCTGGCGCTGGGCGAGCTGGCGGTCTTCCTGGTCTGGGGACCGCTGATGGTGGGAGGCGGGTATTACGTCCTCACCGGCGTATGGAGCTGGGCCGTAGTCTGGATCAGTCTGCCTTACGTCCTGGGGGTGACGACGGTGATCTTTGGCAAGCACATTGACAAGCTGGCCATAGATCGGCAAAAGCGCATCTATACCCTGCCGGTGCTCATCGGCGAAAGCGCGGCGCGCGCCCTCATGCTGGCGATGATGGTTTTACCTTATCTGCTCGTTTTGGCCCTGATGCTGCAGGGAACCTTTTCCCCTTTGCTGCTGATCGTGCTGCTGGCCTTACCGACCCTGCGTCAGCTCTATCCCGCGCTGCTCAAGCCCAAGCCGGAGACCTGCCCGCCTGGTTTCCCTCAGGGGCAGGGCGGCTGGCCTTTATACTTTGCGCCCATCGCCTTTGTGCACAACCGGGCTTTTGGCACCTGGTTTTTGTTGGGGCTGATAGCGGACTCAGTGTTTAAGGTGCTGTTTTAGGATGAGTGCGGACCCCGTTCCAGAAGCGCCCTCAGGACGCGGCGCGCCTCCTGTTGGTTACAGGGAGGTGGCTTGCTGGCATCTCTCCGAACAGCTCACCCTGCTGCGCATCCTGGCATTAAACGGTCTGAGCCTGCTGCTCATGCTGGTTGGGCTGATCGGCGCTTTGCTCTGGCGCCGGGTCTGGGGCCTGGGAACGACGATCACCTTTCCCCTGTGGGCTTTCATCGGCGCTTTGCTGCTGATGTACCCGCTGCACGAGGCCTGCCACGGCCTGGCTATGTACTGGTATGGCGCTCGTCCGCGTTTTGGCTTTATGCGGGCTGGTGAGGGCCTGGTCGCTTTTTATACGACTGCGCCTGGCTATGCTTTCCACCGTTCGGCCTATCTGGTGATTTCCCTGGCGCCGCTGGTCGGGGTCAGCGCCCTGGCGCTGATTGAGCTGGGGCTGGTGCGGGAGGCCACCTGGGCGGGGCTGTTCACCGTCATACTGGCAGGCAATCTGGCTGGCAGCATCGGGGATCTCTGGATGGTGCTGATCATTTTGCGCTATCCCAGCGAGGCCTACGTGATGGACGAAAGGGATGGGATGCGTCTTTACCTCCCTCAGGCGGAGCAGCGATCCGCAGGTTGATTAAAGCTGGCGCCGGAGCCGCTTTAACGCGACTCCGGCGCTGGTCGTCTTAGCCAGGCTGTGAGTGCGGCCCCTATCCCCCGGCGATCATGTGAATCACGCGCACATCATCCCCATCCTGCACCGGCCATTCTGCATAAGCATCGTGCGGGACAACGGCACCGTTGATGGCTACGATGAGGTGCGGATAGGTGTAGTTCATCCGCTCCAGCAGCCGGGCGACGGTCATCCCCTCTTCCCAGGGAATCTGATCGCGTTTGTTGACCGTGATCATTTCACAGGTGTTTCTTGACGACTTCCACCACTTCGGGGTAATCTATCCCCAATTCCTGCAGCTTTTCAAGGGTCGGCACCCCGTTGCGCGTCCAACCCCGGCGCTCGTACACCGCATCCATCAGCATCTCGTAGCGCTCGTAGCGGTACTTGCGGTGCGCCGCCATCTTCTCTTGCAGCGTCATGGTGCTGGGATCAAGCCCCAGCCACTCGCGCAGTTGCTTATCGTAACGCTCCTGGCGCGAGAGGTACTCTTCCTCGGTGACCGGACCCAAAGCGCGGTAGGGGGGCATATCGTGCTCGCGCAGGCCCTTGCCCAGGCGGATATTGAAGACGCGCTGGAAGTTGTAGACCCGCTCCGACATGTGGATGATATCCTCTTTGGTGATTTCACGGCCGGTCACCGCGGAGAAGATATCCACATAGTTTTGCACATGGTGAGGAATCTTGTGCGGCTCGTCGCTGAGGGCGTTTTTGGGATCTACCACATCGTTCCAGGGCAGCTTGCAGAACCCGCACAATCCAAACCAAGTGCGGAACAAGGGGAAGTAATGCAGGGCTTCGGCCTTATCCTCGAAGGTCGGGATTTGATTGTTGACCTGATCCATGAAGATGAGCCAGGCCTCATCGTGCTGGGGCCCCTTGTTCGTAAGGGCGTAACCGCCTTGCTGCGCCAGGGATTCCTTGGCGATGTACATGGAATATTCCATGCCCTTATTTTCCATCCCGATGTCATGGACGAACTGCGCATCCGCCCCGTAATGCTCGATCAGATAGGCCTTGAGCTTGTGCACGCCCATGCCGGCGATCTTGCCGAAAGGCGTCCCCGCCGCGATGCGATGGAGCAGCTCCAGCGAAGCCTCGGCGTTACCGAAGCGCAGTTCCAGCCCCTCGGTCTTTTCCTTATCCAGGATGCCGGCTTCGTAGCATTCCATCAGGAAAGCGACCGTGGCCCCGTAGGAGATAGTGTCAATGCCGTAGGTGTCGCAGTAGAAGTTGATCTCCAGGATGGCATCGCCGTCGAAGATGCCGCAGTTGGTGCCGACGCCGGCTGCGGTTTCGTATTCCGGCCCATCTACGATGACCTTCTGACCTTTGTACGGTCCGGTCTTGAGTTCAAAGCCATCCACGGCGTGAGCGCAGGCGACGGTGCAGCCGTACCAGCAACCATCGGGCAGGTCTTGAGTGAAGCGGCTTTCCCAGTAGGCGCCGTTAATGGCGTGGGCTTTGGGATGTCCGCCAAATTTATGGTTATGGACCGGCAGGAGATCATAATCGCTCATGATGCCGACCAGGTAGGGCGTGCCCCGGTTGCGCATCCGGTTTTGCACCGGGTCCCATTTAGCCACTTCCCGCTGCATATCCGCGCCTACGCGAGCCAGACGGGCCAGATCGGCCGGGTTGTTGGTTTTGCCATCGAAGGGACGGCTGCGGACGACGAGGGCTAAGATGCGCTTATGGCGGAAAACGGTCCCCGGACCGCCGCGGGCGGCCTGCTTGTAGCGCAGATCGTTGCGCTTGCGGTCAAACAGGCTGAAGTTCAAAACGCCCAGCAGACTGTGCTCCGCGGCCTGGCCTGAGGTGACGGTGGCAATGTAATAGCGATCTTCGGGCTTTTCGGCCAGGACTTCGGTGAGCCAGGCGCCGAGCAGGTGCGTATCCTTGGGGGCTTCGGGCATTTCCTCGATGGTGACCTTGCCGCGGATGGCATCCACGACGACCACCACATCGCGTTCCGCTATGCCCTGCAGCTCGATAGCGTCCCAGCCAGCGAATTTCAGGTAGGGGCCAAAGTGACCGCCGGTGTTACAATCGGTCACAATGTCCGTGGTGGGGGAGATGGTGGTAACCAGGGATTTACCGGAGCCGGGATATTGGGTGATGCCGCCGCAAGGGCCCGTGGAGATCACGATTTCGTTTTCGGGGTCATGCCAGCGGGTGGTATCTTTGACGGCGTGCCAGAGCAGCCACAGATCGAAGCCTTTGCCGCCGGTAAATTTAAGCTTCATCTCTTCGGTGACGGGTTTGGCCTTAATTTCCCCGTTTCCTACATTGACGTACAAAGTCTGATTGGTGTAGCCGCGTTCTATGGTGGGTACGGTATAGTCGAATTCTGCCAGGACGTTACGGGTAACCGCTTTCATCATCTTGCTCCTCTTCCCTTGAAGTTAAAAGCCAACTTTGCCCTGCCACAGGTCGGTGGAAACCGTCTCCACCTCGATGATTTTGAGCGCTCCTGAGGGGCAGGCTTTGACACACTGTCCGCAGGAGATGCACTTGAAGGCCAGGGTCTGCTGCGGCTCATAATACATGACGCCGTAAGGACAGAAGCCCACACAGGACATGCAGCCCACGCACAGGTCCTTTTTTACGCGCACGATGCCCTGTTTGTCGTAGTACAGGGCATTGGTGGGGCAGACCTTGATGCATTCTCCACATTGGATGCAAAACTCGGCGCGGAACTTACCCTCTTGTTCAAAAATGCGGATGCTGGAATGCTCGCGATCCGGCACTTTGAACCAGGTCTGGGCGCAGACCTTTTCACACTCACGTGCTCCAGTACACAGCTCCGGGTTGTAGGTTAGAACTTTCATCTCGCTCCTCTCTGGTAGACAGAATTGAGGTGGGCAGACATACCCACATCACAGTATACAAAAAAGCCGTGACCTTGGGCAAGTGATGTTTATCACATGTGCCTGTGTGACGTATCTAAAGCTTTTCTTACAAGGGAGACCAGAAAGCGTGGGGAGAGGGGCATGAAAAACGGCCCGGACTTCCGGGCCGTGCTGTGGGGCGAGTGGGAATCGAACCCACACACTCTCGCGAGTAGAGGATTTTAAGTCCCCGGCGTCTGCCAGTTCCGCCATCGCCCCCTACCGCCTCATAAGGCGACGGTCGGAATCGAACCGACGCATAGAGGTTTTGCAGACCCCCGCCTTACCACTTGGCTACGTCGCCATAAAAAAAGAGCGGGCAACGGGACTCGAACCCGTGGCCTTCTCCTTGGCAAGGAGACGTTCTACCAACTGAACCATGCCCGCTTGACGGTGGGGATTATAGCATAAACTCGATTTTTGACAAGTACCGATCTCTTCCGTAACGGCTCAGGCTGGCCGTTAAGGCCGTGCCGTTTTCTGTCCCCGAACGCCTGCAGGGACGGCATCCCTATGCGTTGGCTACGGAATAAACTTTCAGT